>ERZ795030.330-NODE-330-length-76184-cov-51.196154_pt1 | contig 76184 bp, 74 predicted proteins | sample MGYA00375122_ERZ795030 | MGnify/ENA primary metagenome ERZ795030 (study PRJEB30165, sample SAMN05720146) | activated sludge metagenome | isolation source: anaerobic digester from wastewater treatment plant | place: Japan | collected 2015-04-20 ... | reverse complement strand
TATGACGTCGCCCTTACACGGCGAAGATCCCCGGTTCGAATCCGGGCAGGCCCATTTCTCTCCTTCCTTTTTTCGAAACAAGGGCTAAACTGTGCTGTGTTATGTTTCTGAGCCCGGAGATTGCTTTATCGAGCAATCAAGAGACGTTAATGGCGCATTTCATTGGACACTCGGGATTCTCAGGGTCGATAGTGACCTCTAACCGCTTCCTGACATGTTCTGGTAACGGGCATTCTGCCGTTTTACTCCATCTACTCATTTCTTTTTCTCCTGCCCAGGCATAACCTCAGGATGCTTTACCCTCTGTGCGGGCGGACCATAAAGAGCGGGTGCCAAAAGGGCGGTTTGTTTGACACCCTCTCTTTAAGAGGCCACAATAGCCACGTACTGACTATGAAGCGCATCAACGCAAAGGGGGAGGTCGTTCAGCAGACCTCCATCTATACCCGTGAGAACGCCTACCTCCTTGCGAAGGAAGCGAGCATCCCTATGTCTGAAGCTGCAGAACAGGGTGTGATCGCCGCGCTGCGTGCGCGGGGCGTCGAGGTCTGAGGGAGGCGCATGACGAAGTACGAGATCGTATTCAAAGAGAGCGCAAAGAAAGACCTTAAGGTAATCGAGCGCGATGATGGTGAGTATGTGTCAAAAATCCTCGAAAAAATAGAGTTCTGCCTGGGCGAGCACCTTTTCGATCGAACCGGCCAATGCAGTAAGAAGAAGATGGAAGGAAAGGAGAAGGCCCATCGATTGCATGTTCAGAAGAGATACACGATATTTTACACGGTAGAGAGAACAAAGGAAAAAACGTTTGTCGAAGTTCACCTGATTATGAGTTACGCGGCGACGCACAAGAGGTATAAACGCATCGATTTATAGCCCGAATTCCTTTTTTATCTCGGCCAGAGTATAACTCTTACCCATTTTGCTCTTTCGTATATCCGCATCTAATCTATCGATGCTGGCCTGCCGTTCAGCCTGCTCGGCCGGGGTAAGGGCCTTTTTAGGCGCGGCCTTCGGGGTTGCCTTCTTCCGCTCGACTACCGTCTTCGTCGGCATACAGATGATGTCTATATCTGGAAAGATATAGTTTTGGGGAGAATCACGTTCGCGCTGCGCGCCTATTGAGGGCCGGCTATTCTTGCTTATAGTCACTCCCGTAACGATTTGGAAGCATGCTTTGGACTCAAGAATTCACCCGTTCATTTCGCCTGATAACTGCTTTTCGCCGCTCCTTTCTTAAACACCTCTGTGATCGTGGCCATCAGATGCTCACGGTCGGCGATAAACGTCGCTGCTACCTCTCGTTTGATCGTTCACCATACCTGCTCTCTCGTTTGATCGTCGGCGTACAGGCATGGGTTCTTTCCTGCACCCGGCCGCACTGCAGCCCCTTATGCCCTCCATTGCGTATCGGGGCCGCAGGGGAGTTCCGGGTGAGGCGGCTGCCTGTCCGGCCTCACCTGCGGCGAGCCGCAACCGCCGCCAGAAGCGCCACGAGCGCCGGGACAGACCAGAACCCGGACGTCCGGGTCGGGGCAGGCGCCGCCGCTGCAACGAGCGTCGCCGTGGGCAGAGCGGGCGGTGCCGCTACCTCCAGCTCGATCGTCCGATTCGTCATCTCCACAGGGGTGCCGGTCGTGTCGTAGGCGCTCACCGCGAGCAGCCAGGTTCCTGCCGGCATCGCCGCGGTCTCTGTGAACGCATGCCCGAACTCGTAGCCGGCAGCACCGATGTAGCCGCCCTCGAACTCGCGTTCCAGGCACCCGGTGAACGTGAACCGCCCCAGCGTCTCGTTTTCGTAGATATACGTTGCAATCCGGTCGTCGGGGGTGTACCGATAGGCGCTCCCGGCACCCGTCAGCGTCGTTTCAATCGGCCGTGTCACCCCGTAGAACGTTAAATTCTCTCCCTGCACGACCGTCACCTGCATCGGCGTCGTATCGACGGTCTTGCTGCTATCGTTTGCCACCGTGTTGAAGTAATTCGTGCGCACCGGTTCATCCGTGATCTCCGCGCGGGTGTAGACCAGCCGGGTGCCGGCGGGATACGCCACCTGCCTTCCGATCATCGATTCGGCCGCGCCGGTTGCCCGGTCGACCCATGCCATCGACGGTTCGCCGATGTCGTAGTGCGTGAACGTCGTGCGATCGGAGTCCACAAGGCCGTTCCTGAGTATCGCGGCAATCTCCACCTGCAGGGTCGCACTGGTGCTGCCGACGTTGTAGATGAGGCAGTCGTTTCGTGCAGAGGCGATCGTGTCGACCGTTGTTCCCGTACAATCGTTTGCTACCTCGATACCGTTGTTCGCCTGCCACCGGTCCGGGATCTCGTATCCTGCGTCGCCGGATCGGAAGTATCCCGGAAACCAGTCGATATAGACACGGAGCGGCGGCACCCTCTCCCGAGCCCAGCCGATGACGTTCTCCCTGTTCGCATCGGGGCGGAACGTGCCAAGAGAGGCATGGGTCGTGCCGAAGACGAGCTCTTTTTCCACCCTCTCCCCGGCGAGATCCCCGTCCAGCCCCTCAACGACCAGCGTGTAGGTCCCTGCGGTCAGGTCCCGCGTGATCGGCGCGAGCGTCCCGCCGCTCACATCGGTGTAGCCCCCCATCCCCCGGGTGACACCGCCCTGCACCAGGGCAAGGTAGTACGTCCCGGTCACCAGCACCTTGTTGCTGCCGTTCGCGATGCCCCCGGGTTCGGTGATGACGTCGGGAGCAAGCAGCCCTCCCCACCTGTTCGGAACAAGGCTCATCTCCACCGCGGCCTCCGGCGTGACACCGGTCTCGTTGACGCAGCTCATCACCGTCCGGACGATCACGCCGCTCTCATCCGTGAGGACGAGGCGGATGTTTCCCGGGTGTTCCAGCGGTTCTGGAAAGACCCCGTAGACATAGAAATCCCGCATCTCGGCAAACGTGCTCTCGTTCGCGGAAGGCTGCAGAATGGTGAGGTTTCCGGCGGTGGCGGCAGGAACGGTCAGGATCAAACAGAAGAGAAGGATAGCGATGCGCAGAGGTCTCATCGTGCTCATATCAGGATAAAGATCACCTGCAAGGTTAAAGGTGCCGGAACGAGCGGGAAAGAGAGATCGGGGACTGACGGAATAGGCGGGGGTCCAGTCGCCGGGACAGCGATCCCCTCGTTTGTGCGCGCATGGCTTCTGGGTCAGCCGGCCCGGCCGGGGCGAACCCGACTCGAACTTCAGCCCCGGCTTATCCGCAGCAAGAGCGATATCGAGCCCCGGTATAGCCGGCACTCATTCCTGCTGTCGATTTGCCTGTTCGCCCACGGGATATCCGCTTTCTATGGCACACAACCGCACGGGGGTTCCGGAGATCGCAACGTATATCACTGAGGGCGTAGAGCAGCATCATGGTGCATCATGAAGTTAAGTGCAAGAAACCAGCTCCCGGGAAAAGTAACGAAGATCGATACGGGCGTGGTCACCGCCGAGGTCACCATCGCACTGGACGGCGGCGGTGAGATCACCTCGGTCATCACCAAGAAGGCCGTGGAGAACCTCGGGCTCACTGTCGGCAAGAAGGTCTACGCCGTGGTCAAGTCGACAGAGGTCATGGTCGCCATCGACTGACCGGCCGGAACCCATCAGGGTCGCCTCCGTACCGAGATCTGCCCTTCCGGAGCAACCGGAAGGGCGCCAGACTGTTTTACCTCATGGTATGCTCCACGAGAAGCACCCTGCCGCGACCCCTGTATTCACGCAGGCGGTCTTTTATACCTGTATGGAACAGGTGGCGCGAAGATCAGGAGAGTGACGACGTGGACACTTTCGAACAATTTGCACAGAAACTGATGAAGATGCCCCTTATCGCGCGCATAGATGCCCTCAAAGCCGAGCGAGCGAAGTGCATCTGCATGAACTGCCCGACCTACACCGAATGTGCGGAGAAACTGGACCAGGGCTTCTTCTGTTTCACCGGCATGAGCATCATCTGCATCGACCGAGAGGTCGAGTGCATCTGCCCTACGTGCCAGGTTCCGAAGGATACCGGACTTCAGCATACGGCATTCTACTGCACGCGGGGCGATGAGAAGGCGCGAAGGTATGACCGGTCCCTGGCCGAAAAGACAAAGTAGAATCCCCGGCCGTCACGGAGAGGCAACAACCCTCCGGGCGGCAAAGGGGACCTGAGAACGGGGTACGCGGGCGGCGCTCGAGTGCCTCGTACCCCGGGATGCCCTCCCTCCCGGAGCGGGGCGAGGGCCACCGCCCCACCCCGGATGGCGCCCTTTATTACCAGTTGCGGCGGGCGTTATGCACTGTCGGCCACCTGGTAGAGGACCCCCGGCCCCTGCAGGCCGATCCCGGCGTCTCCTGATCACGCTCCCGCCCGCATGTATCCGCTTCCCCTATACCCCACCTAGATAAGTCGAAAATGCCCGTGAATTCCCCAAAATGCCTCAAATCATGGAACTCTTCCGGGCGACCCATACGGCTTGAGAAACGATCACAGGGACCGGCAGCCGGTATGGAGGCGGGAGCAGAATTCAATGATCCTGAGTTATTTCGCTAAACCCCTTGATTTCCACTGGAAATTCTGGCACAGCCACCTGGGTGGCCCGGAGGGGCCGGGGCGCCGTCTCATCCCGTACTATCGGCAGACGCCACACGTCATCCGGGGTATAAACGCGGTCGGGAAATACCCGGAAAGCAGATAGCCGGGGCCCCCGGCATCGTGCCGATAGGGATGTCAACCACCCCGCCGGGGCACCGCAGGCACCATAGCCGGATGGAGACGACCGGCGTGAGTTGGAGAGAAATCTGCGGGAAAGAGGAGGAGTTATCGCTCCTCTTCCACCACATCGAACCAGACGGGGTCGGGGCAGTCGGGCAGGCCACCGTAGTTGATGGTGATCTCTTCGCCCCCCCGGATTGCCCGGCAGGCGTAGATGCGGATCTCGCCGCCGGCAACGTCGCGGACGTGATCCGCATTCGCGTGGTAGGAGTGGTTGTAGAGCGACCCGTAGCCCAGCGCCACGGCTGCCGACTCTTCGTGCCGCCCCCAGGCGAAGTAGTAGTTAAAGAGGCCCGTCCGATCGAGGAGCCTCTGCCCGTCCGTCTCATCCATCGCGATCACCGGGCAGACCTCGATCAACTCACCGGCCGAGATATCCCTGCGGGCAAATACTCCCCGGCCCCGCTTCTCCGTCGAACCGACGTATACGATATCAGAAGGGTATATGGCCCTGTCCATCCTCGCACCTTTCTCTTCAGCACATTCTGCCATGGTATCACTGGAGTCCCGCACCTCCCCCGGGGCACTCACCCCTGTGAACCGCCTCGCTCCGGCGCGCCGGAGTTGCGTGGAGGGGTGATAGACGGTGTGCTCCCCGGGGGAACCGCAGAAACGTATGAATTACAGTGGTTGGCTCTACCTGCTCAAAAAGAATGCGGGATCGAATACGGATAGACCGAACCGGGACCCGGTTTTCCTGCAAAAATCCGGCATATAGCCGGCCGGGGATCCGTCGCGCGGGATCTCTCCCGACCACCGGAGAGGGAGGGGGACGAGCAAGCGAAAGGATCTTCTATCTGCACGACCCCACTCACTCATCAGGAGGAGCACATAATCGGCGACGTCATCGTAGCGCGCGATCTCGAGAAACGGTTTCCGGATCTCACCGCAGTCGACCGCATCAACTTCCGGGTCAGGGAAGGAGAAGTCTTTGGGTTTCTCGGGCCGAACGGGGCGGGGAAGACGACGACCATGAAGATGATCCAGTGCATCTCCCCTAAGACCGGCGGCACCCTTGAGGTCCTCGGCATGGATGTGGATACCCGCCAGCGGGAGATCAAGGGCCGCCTCGGCGTGGTGCCGCAGGAGAACAACCTCGACCCGGACTTCTCGGCCTACCAAAACCTGCTGATCTACGCCCGTTACTTCGGCATACCGAAACGGGAGGCGGAACGGCGGGCAGAAGAGCTCCTTACGTTCATGCAACTCGAGGAGAAGCGGGACGTGCTGATCGATAGACTCTCGGGCGGCATGAGACGGCGGTTGATCGTCGCCCGGGCCCTCATCAATGCACCCGAACTGCTCATACTCGACGAACCCACCGTCGGGCTTGACCCGCAGGCCCGACACCTGATCTGGGAGAAACTCAGGAGTCTCCGGGCGGAAGGAAACACCCTCGTCCTCACCACGCACTACCTGGACGAAGCGGAACGTCTCTGCGACCGTCTGGTGATCATGGATCACGCTAAGATCCTCGTCGAGGGTGCCCCGGCGGACCTCATCCGAGAGCACGCCGGGAGCAACGTCGTCGAAGCGGAACGGACACCGGCGGTGCTTACCTGCCTCGATGAGTTCGGTCTCGACTACGACCTTGCCGGCGGTGCAATCCAGGTCTTCACAGATCACCCTCACGATGTGGCCCGCGAACTGCTCGAGACCTGCCGGCACGAGGCGGTCACGGTTCGCCCGGCAACCCTCGAAGATGTCTTCCTCCGGTTGACCGGCCGGAGCCTGCGGGAGTGAGGAGAGGATGATCGATATCACCGGCAGGGTATGGAGCGTCTGGCGGAGGAACCGGGACGCCTTCCTCAAAACCTACCGGGTGAACTTCATCCCGCCCTTCGTCGAGCCGGTCCTCTACCTCCTGGCCCTGGGGTTCGGCCTCGGGACGTACATCGAGTCCGTCGACGGGATACCCTACCCCGTCTTCATAGCGCCCGCGCTCGTCTCGATATCGGTGATGTACTCGTCCTTCTTCGAGTGCACCTACTCGTCGTTCGTACGGATGTACTACCAGAAGACGTTTGACGCCATCATCGCGACACCGGTCAGCATCGATGAGGTGATCGCGGGGGAGATGTTCTGGGGCGCCACGCGGGGTATGATCTACGCGGCGCTGATGCTCCCGGTGCTCCTCCTCTTCGGCGTCGTGGCCATGCCCTCGTCCCTCCTCCTCATCCCCTTTGCATACCTTGCCGGCCTCCTCTTCGCAACGATCGGGATGTGCTTCACGGCGATCACGCCGGGCATCGATGCGCTGAACTATCCTGCGTTCCTCTTCATCACGCCGATGTTCCTCTTCTCGGGGACGTTTTTTCCCCTCGACCTGCTCCCCGAACCTATCCGGTACTTCGCCCTTGCCGTGCTCCCGCTCACGCACGTCGTCAGCATCAACCGGGCGATCACCCTCCCGGCATTCGCGCCGGCAAACCTCATCAGCCTCGCCTGGATCGCGGTCGCCACCGCGTTCTTCTTCGTCCTCGCCATCAGGCTGATGAGGAGACGGCTGATCGTGTGACGGGCGGGTTCCGGTTCACCCGGGTTCTCAGGGGCGTATGGGACTCATATAAAGCCGGCACGACGGGGGGAGGGTCCGGGCAACCCGCCCTGTATCGGGTATGCAGGCACAAAAAAAGAGTTAGAATCTGGGTTTTCTGTGCTTCGGGAGGCAGTCGCGGCAATAGACGGGTCTGCCCTCGGTCGGCTTGAAAGGAACTTCGCACGCTTTGCCGCAGTCGGAACAGACGGCCTTATGGAACTCGCGGGGGCGGTCCTGGAACGAGCGGGGGCCCCGGCTCGGATATCTCTCTTCCATTGGAATTTCACTCACGTTGAGAAACCGTACTCACTAAACGACTCAATACCGGGGTTTTCTGTGCTTCGGGAGGCAGTCGCGGCAATAGACGGGTCTGCCCTCGGTCGGCTTGAAAGGAACTTCGCACGCTTTGCCGCAGTCGGAACAGACGGCCTTATGGAACTCGCGGGGGCGGTCCTGGAACGAGCGGGGGCCCCTGCTTGAATATCTCTCATCCATATACTTCAACCATGCAGATAGTCTGCATATGTACAACTACCTGCCGCCATATATAAGTGCGTTTCGTGGAATCCGGCGGGTTCCGTCACCCCCCGGTATACCCCGCTCCGCTGTCCCGGCGCGTGGGGCGAAACTTTCGAGGCATAGAAATCCCCGATAATGCGGCAGTTCATTCCGGTAGAGAGACTCATGGCACAATGCTTTTATCAATACCGTCCTACCGAATGATCACCCAGCTATGGTACACGCAATCAATCTCTTTTGTAATCGGATGAAATGCCGAATCTGTTCCGGAGATAGGACCAGGATGAGTGGCTCAGCATGACCGACGAGATCCACACGGACGAACCCCCTGATAGCAGGCGGAAGGGGAGAACCCGGGATAAACGGACGATCGGTCCTGTCCCGAACCTTGAAGAGCACGTAAAATCCGATTGGTGGAGGCGTATCTTCAATCACCTCTACCTGAAGACCGATGGCGACGTCGTCGACGACCAGAGAATCACCGGGAGGGAGATCGACCGGGTCGCCCGGGTTCTGCGCCTCGGCCCCGACGAGAAGATCCTCGATCTCTGCTGCGGCCAGGGCCGGCATACCCTCGAACTCGCACGCAGGGGCTACAACGCCGAAGGCCTCGACCAGTCGCATTACCTGATCCAGCGAGCCCGGTCGACCGCGAAGCGGGAGGGGTTGCAGGTCAGGTTCCGGGAGGGGGATGCACGCCGGTTGCCGTATCGGACCGACTCCTACGACGTCGTCCTCGTCCTCGGGAACAGCTTCGGCTACTTCGACTCCGTCGAGGAAGACCTGCGGATCCTCACCGAGCTCCGGCGCATACTCAAACCCTGGGGGCAGGTGCTCCTGGATGTGGCCGACGGCGAATACCTCAAAGAGCACTTTCAGCCCCGGTCGTGGGAGTGGATCGATCGCACGATGTTCGTCTGCCGTGAACGGTCCCTCTCGCTCGACGGCCAGCGCCTGATCTCACGGGAGGTGATCACCGACGTCGACAAGGGCGTCGTGGCCGACCAGTTCTACGCCGAACGCCTCTACACCCGCGATGCGCTCCGACAACTCCTGGAACGGGCCGGGTTCTCCCGTATCGCCTTCCACGAGATCGCAACGGAATCACAGCGAAACCAGGACCTCGGCATGATGGAGCGGCGCCACATCGTCACCGCAGCAATCAGGAAAGAGTGGGCGAAGGCAAAGGCGAAGGGGCAGGAGAGGGCAAAACATGTCGCGGTGATGCTCGGCGACCCGACCAAGGCCGACGCCCTGAAACCGTCCTGCGTCTTTGACGACGACGATTTCTACACCATCGACCAGATGAAGGCGGCGCTCCGGGAACTCAAAGGTTACCGGTTCACCTACCTCTGCAAACACGACACCATGATCCCGGACCTCACGAAACTGAAGGGTAAGGTGGACTACATATTCAACCTCTGCGACGAGGGGTTCAACAACGACCCACGAAAAGAGCTCCACGTGCCGGCTCTCCTGGAGATGCTCGACATACCCTACACGGGATCCGCGCCGCAGTCGCTTGCGTTCTGCTACGATAAATCGCTCGTGCGCGGCATCGCAAAGGAGATGGGGATCCCGGTGCCCGATGCCTGCTTCATCACCCCGGGCGACCGCACCTACGATGTCGGGATGAAGTTCCCGGTGATCGTCAAGCCGAACTCAGGCGACTCCTCCTACGGCATCACGCAGAGGAGCATCGCCCACACCATCGAGGAACTCTCCGATATCATCAGCTCCCTGCGGACGACGCTCGGGTACAGCCAGTCGCTCCTTGTCGAGGAGTTCCTCACGGGCAAAGACATCAGCGTCGGCATCATCGGGAACCCGTCGGGCTACTACACGGTGCTCCCCATCACCGAGGAGGACTACTCCGCCCTGCCTCCGGAACTCCCCCGGATCTGCGGCTACGAGGCAAAGTGGCTCCCCGACTCGCCGTACTGGAAGATCGTATCGCGGCCGGCAAACCTTCCCGAGGAGACCGAGAAGGTGGTCGTGCGCTGCTGCCTTGCCCTCTTCGAGCGCCTGGAGTGCCGCGACTACTGCCGGTTCGACTGGCGCCTGGACGAGCACGGCAACCCGAAACTCCTCGAGGTCAACCCGAACCCCGGCTGGTGCTGGGACGGCCACCTTGCAAAGATGGCGAAGTATGCAGGGCTCTCTTATCCCGATATGCTCGGGCGGGTCCTGAAGGCAGCAGAAGAGCGGTTCGGCATGGACCAGGAGACAGGTGCGCGGGAGGCGGAGGCAAAGACCGTTCCGCTCGACCTCTCCCGGCAGGAGGCCTGATTACCTTTTCCGGGAGAATGCAGGCCACTGCATCCTCCCGGTCGTCTTTCCTATCCCACGCCGATCTCGCTGCAGGCGACCGGTACCCATCAGTATATAATATCCTCCGGCGCATAGATCATAAATTATGGCCGATGAATCGTACCGGACCGCAACGGTCCAGGGCAGAGAGGTCCCCTACGATCCGGAGCAACTCCGCAAGATCAGCGAGCACCCCTGCTACTCCGACAAAGCATGCCACGCCTTTGGACGGTGCCACCTCCCCGTCGCCCCGAAGTGCAACATCCAGTGCAACTACTGTGTGCGGGACTTCGACTGCGTGAACGAGAGCCGGCCGGGCGTGACGAGCAAGATTCTCACACCGGAGGAAGGCCTCGACCTGGTCAGGAAGGTCGTCAAGGACTATCCGTTTGTGAAGGTGATCGGCATCGCGGGACCGGGCGAACCGCTTGCAAACCCCGAGACGTTCGAAGCGCTCAGGCTGGTTCACGAGGAGTTCCCGCACCTGATCATGTGCCTCAGCACGAACGGCCTCATGCTCCCCGAGTCGATCGATGAACTGGCGAAGTACGACGTCGGGAACGTGACGGTGACGCTCAGCGCCATCGATCCGGCGATCGGAGAGAAGATCTACTCCTGGGTCGAGTACAAAGGGAAGAAGTATCGCGGGCGCGAGGCTGCGGAGCTCCTCCTCTCCCAGCAGTTGAAGGGGATCGAGATGGCGGTCGCAAAGAAGATGTTCGTCAAGATCAACACCGTCTACATACCCGGGATCAACGACGAGCATATCCCCGCGATCGCAAAGAAAGTCGGCGAGATGGGAGCGTTCACCTTCAACGTCATACCGCTCATCCCGCAGTATAAGTTCGCCGACATCACCCCCCCGACGGCAAAGGATAAGCGGGAGATGCAGGACCGGTGCGCCCCGTTCATCAAGCAGATGCGCCACTGCGCACGCTGCCGGGCGGATGCGATCGGGAAGTTAGGCCAGGACGTGCAGTCCTGCGTCTACCAGCAGATGAAGGATGAGAAGGCAGAATAACCAACTTTTTTTCGGCCGGCCATGAGGACGATCGAACTCCGGCCCGACCAGCCGCTCGACCTCGACCTGACGCTCTCCTGCGGGCAGGCTTTCCGCTGGGAGAATGTGGACGGGTGGTGGCAGGGCGTCGTCGACGGTCGGGCCGTCCGGATACGGCAGGACGCAGACCGGCTCACGTTTGAGGGGGCGGATGCGGCGTTCGTCCGCGACTACCTCCGGCTCGACCAGGACCTTCCCGCCATTCTCGCATCGATCGACCGCGACCCGGTTATAGGCGCCGCCGTCCGGGAGTGCCGCGGCCTCCGCCTCGTCCGGCAGCAGCCGTGGGAGTGCCTGGCCTCCTACATCTGCGCCACGAACACGAACATCCCGGCGGTGAAGCGGCGGGTCGCCCTGATGGCAGAGCGCTACGGGAGAGCGATCGACGGGCCGTCCGGCATGACGTACGCGTTTCCGGAGCCGGAGGCGCTCGCAGAGGCTTCACGCACGGATATATGGGACTGCAAACTTGGTTACAGGACGGATTATATCTGCGAGGCCGCCCGCTTCGCAAGCGAGAACCCCGGCTGGGCGGAGCGAATCGCGGCCCTTCCCTTCGAGGATGCGCGGCGGGCGCTGATGGAGTTTAAAGGCGTCGGGCCGAAGGCGGCGGACTGCGTGCTCCTCTTTGCGTTCGGGTTCTTTGAGGCGTTCCCGGTCGATGTCTGGATACGCCGGATCGTGGGGGAGACCTACCTCTCCGACCTTGCAGGCCGGAGTTGCACCCCGGCGGAGTACGAACGGATCCGGCGATTTAGCCGCGACTACTTCGGGGAGTATGCCGGGTATGCACAGGAGTACCTCTACTGCGCGCGGGGCCCGGCACGTCGTCAGCGGTGAGGCTCACCCTTTCCGGCTGCGGACCCGCTGCCGGGTGAGTCCGGCTGCCGCGAGCAAGACGAAGATAACGGCGCCGATGAGAGCGAAGGTGCCGATACCTGCAAGACCGATAGGCACTCCGCATACCGCGATCATGGGCGATGCGGTGGCGATAGCGACTTCGCCCATCTTCGAGGGGAGCGTGAACTACCCCGCCAACAACGAGATCTCGGTGCCGGAGCATCGTCGTGCTGTGAACTACCCCCCGGCTTTCGCAGGGGGCTTCCCGGCCGTCGTCCTCTCCCCATTGGGAGCGAACCCACAGGATCTTCGGCATGCTCCACGCCTGCACGTGCAAACGGTTTGACGTCGAACGCGGCGTTCAGGTCCCGGTCGTGATGCATCCCGTATTAGGAATAGGTCCACTCCCGGACTTTGAGGGTCAGATCGGCATTCCGGTAGAGCCGGCACTGGTACCTCCGCAACATACGATAATATCATGGTAGCCATCCCCCCGGCATGAACTGTTGCGGCGGTTGAAACGGGTCGAGTATGTTGAGGTGGGATGTGCGGGGCAGGAGAAAGCGTTCTGGTACCTCAACCTGACGGATAAGATGAGGGATCAACTGAATGCGATGGGGTTTCAGGATCTCTTCCCCGAGAAGAGATTGAGTCAGTGTAAGTTATAAATCCGGAAAGTCAGGTTTGTGAAGGTGATATCAGTAATTGCCTGGCGCACTACCGATCGTTTCCACTCTGATCTCCGTTTGATGTTCGTAACAACATTTTTCATCATTCACGTTTCATTCTCTCTAACTCGGGGGATTACATCATGATAGTACGATTTGAAACTACCTATGAAGACGGATATTGGTCTGCCAGCGCAATCGGATACAGTATCTTTACCGATGGTGAAACATTCGAAAAATTGCTTAAAAACATTGAAGAAGCTGTACTGCTGTATTTCGAAGACGAAGTGGAACCCAACGAACAAATCACGATCCAGACCCAGATTACACACCAGGTGCATCACGTTGCCACATCTTCCAGTTGTTAGCAGCACAGATATCATCAGGGTTCTCAAAAAGCTTGGATATTCTTTTGTCCACCAGCGCGGAAGTCACAGTGAACAATATCTTAAACGATATCGCAAACCATAACAATATGACTAAACAAGAACTCATTGATTTGTTCTTGCGAGGGTGAAGGGGGCGGGGTAAGGAGACCCCTGCGCACGCCGGGAGAGAAAAACGGAGCCTTCCACCTGTATTTTACGCTGGCAACATACACCCGGCATCAGGCATACTACCCGGATCTCCCTCTCTTCACCGTCTTCCTTCCTCCATCGAACGGAACAGCAGGAAGTAGTCTTTATGGCCCATACCGCCCTATGGTGGGCTATGGTAACAACGGTCCAGCTTCAGCCGGACAAACGTTTCGGAGGGAGGTGCGCCGGCACGTGAGATTCTCCGTCACCCCGACCACGGTTTGGAGGATGGGAGAGGAAAAAGTTAGGGGAGGGGAGGTGGGGCAAGGTCTTGCAAAATGAGATAAAATGAGGGAACAAGCCGAATAATGGTGAAGGGAGCCACCACCGTGCGAATATGGAACTTCATACGCCTAGCTTCAGCGGGAGTTCGGGCTCCACTCTTCGCTCACCCCTCGATGAAACTCGCGATGAACCCGTTCTCCCGCATCCCGAGCACTTCCTCCGGCGTTCCCTCGGTCGCCACCCTCCCCTCCTCTATGAGACAGAGGCGATCGGCGAGCCCCAGAACATCGTGAAGGGTGTGGGTGACGACGATGCAGGGGATGCCGGCGTGCCGTATCCGGTCGCGGAGTTCCTCTCGCATCGCTCCCCGGGCACGCATGTCGACGGCCGCAAGCGGCTCGTCGAGGAGGAGGAGTTCCGGTTCGAGCACCAGAGCCCGGGCGAGGGCCACCCGCTGCCGCTGCCCTCCCGAGAGACGGCCGACGTTGACGTCCGCGAGGTCCGAGAGGTGCATCGACCGGAGTTGCTCCGCGACGGCGCCGGCAATCTCAGGTTTCGGCACCTTCCGGCACCGGAGGCCGAACGCCACGTTCTCAGCGACGGTCATGTGCGGGAAGAGGGCGTAGGATTGGAAGAGGTGGCCGATGTTCCTGCTCTCGGCAGGGATATCGATCCGCGCCGCAGACGAGAAAAGCGTCCTCTCCCCGAGGGTGATATCGCCCCGGTCCGGCGCAAGGATGCCCGATATCAGGTTCAGCACCGTGGACTTGCCCGCCCCGTTCTCCCCGATAAGGACAAGGGTCTCGCCGCACCGAACCGAGAGCGCGACGTCGATGGCGAAATCCCGCAGTTGCCGGCCGACGTGGATGGAGAGCATCAGGCGCTCCTCCGGGTGACGACCTTCACCGCGGCGATCACCGCGAACGATATCACGACGAGAATGATTGCAAGGCTGATCGAGGCGTCCATGTCTCCCTGCATCGTCGTATAGATCGCAAGCGGCATCGTCTGGGTCCGGCCCTGGAAGTTCCCGGCAAACATGATCGTGGCGCCGAACTCACCGAGCGCCCGCGCAAACGAGAGTATCGCCCCGGAGACGAGTCCGCCCCACGCAAGCGGGATCGTGATCCGGAGGGCGACGGTCCGGCGGGATGCGCCGAGGGTCCGCGCCGCATCCTCGTAGAGCCGGTCGACGGCCTCGAAGCTCGCCCGCGCCTGCCTGATGTAGAACGGCGAGGCAACAAAGACCTGGGCCATGACCACCGCGAGCGTGGTGAAACCGATATGGATGCCGAAGATGTCGAGGTACTGCCCGATCACGCCCCGGCGGCCGAAAGCCATCAAGAGCGCGAGCCCCGCCACCGCCGGCGGGAGGACGATGGGGAGATCGGTGAGGGTATCGACGAGTTCCCTCCCCGCGTAGTCGCTCCGGGCGTTCACCAGGGCAAGCGGCGTCCCGAAGACGACGACGATCGCCGTGCTCACCGTCGCGGTGATGAAGGAGAGGGAGAGCGCATCGAGGACCACCGGTTCGGCGAGCGAGCGGAGGAACGCTTCCGGCGATATGCGCAGGAAGAGCGAGACAACCGGCAGCGTGATGAAGAGAAGGAAGAGTGCAAGAAGGACGGCGGTGAGGAGGGTGAGGGTTGCCCTCCTCAATAACGTCCGGCTGCCGTACTCGAATACGTTAGTTTCCTGCCGGAATCGGGTCAAATCCATAGTCTGTCAGTACGGCGCTGCCGTCCGGGCCCCGGACGAATGCTATGAACGATTCTGCTTCGGCCTTGCTCGGTGATTCCGCAAGGACCCCGAGCGGATAGGTGGCCACGACGTTGTACTCGGCCGGTATGCCGATCCGGGTCACTTTCGTCAGGTCGTCTTTTGAGACATCCGACTTGTAGACGATCGCCGCATCCGCCTCGCCGAGCGCCAGTTTGGGCACTACGGAGCTCACCGCCATCTCCTCGGAGACGACGTTCTTCATCACGGCATCCTGGTAGGCCTGACCGTAGGCCGGATCGGCGGCCATCTTCTCGAACATCTGCCGGGTATAGTCGCCGAAGGGAACGTCCTTGGTGCCGATGACGAGCTTCACGCCCGGTTCGTCCAGGTCTGCAAGGCTGGTGATCCCTGCCGGATTGTCGACCGGGACGATCAGGGCGAGACTGTTCCCGAGGAACGTCGCCACGGTGCTGTTGTCCATGAACCCGCCGTCCTGGAGGGCTTTCATGTGCTTCGTGCTCGCGGAGACGAATATGTCGGGGGTCGCCCCCTGCTCGATCTGGGTGCGGAGGGTCTGTGAACCGTCAAAGACGAAGTCGACCTTGATGTCTGCGTTCTGTGCCTCGTAGGCCCTGCCGATATCCGTGAAGGCCCCTGTGAGCGATGCGGCCGTGAAGACGGTCAGGGTGGTCGGCCCGGGGGTTTCCTCGGTGGTTGTACACCCTGCAGTCAGAAGGCCGGCGATGACGAGAAGGCTTACTGCAACAAGAGTTGCCGGGATTGACGATCTCATAATAACACCATTCGTATAGGGGATTACAGTTCCGGGTATTTATGTTGTTTACTTTACCCGTATATCAACTAAAACGGACTTACCTTCCATACCGGTATTAAAAAGGCACGGTGCGGCCATGGGGAAGGATCCCGCCGGAGGGAGATCGGTGCCGGGGCGAGAGGGAGTTGTGAACTACCCCTCCTCTCGCCGGGGGCACGACGCCGTAGGCGGCACCATGCTCTTTCCAGGCTTGCGCTGCCGCCTCTCCTAACGTGTGGGGGAGCGGAGGCCTCTGTGCAGCACCGGCAACCTGTGCGGCCCCTCTCCCCCGTGTGTGGGGGAGCGGAGCCTGCCGGAGCCCCTACCATTGTCCGGCCGTCACCTCTCCTAACGTGTGGGGGAGCAGAATGCAATGGGCCGGTTGACGGCGGCCCGGGAAGCACGGTCCCATGCTTGCCACGGGATGTCGCCTTCGGAGCGTAGCCGTGATCCCCGGGAGAGAGAACCGGGCGGCATCCCCATCGAAGGCGGGAACGAGCACCGGACAGGTCCCGATCGGCAAGGGTGCATCTCCTTCGCCCACGCGGCGGTTATGCACGGGCCCGGATCAGGCGCGCCGCCGCTTCACCTCATCCAGGAGCTCGCGGCGAACTCCCTCGATGCGCTCGTTCACCATCCGGGAGAGGGGTTCGTCATCGTAAGTACCGTGCGATGTGGTCTCCTGACATCGAGCCTCTTCGAGCGTCTTGACCTTCGTCAGCTCCCCGATGACGGATTGGGCCATATTCGAGTACTCGCCGCTATCGACCTTATTCTTCAGCCACCGGTAGAGGTGCCCGGGCAGTCGTACGCCCACCTGCTTGCTTGAGACGCTGTCGGAGAGACCCATTATTTCATTCAGAGATTCCGTTTGAACGATTATATTACATTGTTTTTATTTTTCCGGCGAGATACCATGAGATACCCATAGGTATCATTAAGCCGTCGGTAACCCAACACCGATGTATGAGACAGAGCGGGTTGACCGATTTCGATCTGCCGAAAACCCCGGATGGGAGGTTGAAATGCCAAAAGACACCCCATTAAATGAGATCGACTTCGTGCGAAGCTGGAGGAGTTGCCGTATGCGCGGATCGGATCGGAGGTCGGGGATCGCATGCCCACCGGATGGCAACGGGGCCGATGCAAGCGCTCCCTGTCCCTTCTGCGGGTATCGGCGCCACGTCGAGGATGCCATCGCCGTCGGTCCGGAGGTACACACCCCTCACCAGTGCTTCCGGTGCGGCCGCTGGTTCGATGGTAAAAGGCCGGTATGCCCCCTGTGCGGGTCACCGGGAGAACTCCTCGGAGAAGTCGTTATTTCCGGGGATGGCCTGTATGTGCAGTACCGATGTCGCAGGTGCGGGAACGGATTTATGCGCAGGATCGACGATGACAGCGCCACCCGCCGTAAATAAAAAGGGGGAAGGGCGGATTCACGTCCCGATCGTCCAGCTGCTCATATATGTCTCCTGCTCGGGCGTCAGGCGGTCGATCGAGAGACCGAGCGCGGCAAGTTTCAGCCGTGCAACCCCCTCATCGATGACGGCCGGCACATCGTGCACACCGGGGGCAAGGTCTCTGCCGCGTTTTGCTATGAACTCCGCCGAAAGAGCCTGGATCGCGAAACTCAGGTCCATCACCTCGATGGGGTGGCCCATCCCCTTCGGGGTTGCGAGGTTCACGAGCCTCCCCTCGGCGAGGACGTGGATGGCCCTGCCGCCGAGCACGTAGGTATCGATGCCGTCGCGGTGAACGGTGGAGTCCGCATGCGACGCGAGCCACTCGACATCGATCTCGACGTTGAAGTGACCGGCGTTCGCGAGTATGGCCCCATCCTTCAGGTTCGGGAAGTGCCGGCCCGTGATGATGCCTGCGTTGCCGGTGGTGGTGACGAATATGTCGCCGAGGGGTGCCGCATCATCCATCGTCATGACGTCGAATCCATCCATGTGGGCCTGGAGCGCCCTCCGGGGGTCGACCTCGGTCACGATGACGCGGGCACCGAGGCTCCGCGCCTTCTGTGCAAGCCCCCGGCCGCAGTAGCCGTACCCGGCGACGACGAAGTGTTTGCCGGCGATGAGGACGTTTGTGGTGATCATGATCGACGCAAGCGAGCTCTCCCCGGTGCCGTGGACGTTGTCGAAGAAGTGCTTCATCGGCGTATCGTTGACGGCGATGACCGGGAACCGAAGCGCCCCGTCCCGGGCCATGGCGCGGAGCCGGTGGATGCCGGTCGTGGTCTCCTCGCACCCGCCGATGACCGCATCGAGCACCTCCCGCCGCTCGGTATGGATCCGGTAGATCAGGTCCATGCCGTCGTCGATGGTGACAGCAGGCCGGGCGTCGAGCACCCGGTCGATGGCCGCGTAGTACTCCTCGACATCGGCCCCGCGCCGGGCGTACGAGTGAACCCCCTTACGGGTGTTGAGCGCCGCCGAGACGTCGTCCTGGGTCGAAAGGGGGTTGCACCCGGTGATGTACACCTCTGCGCCGCCTGCCGCCAGGGTCTCGACCAGGACCGCAGTCTTTGCCTCGACGTGGAGGGCCATGCCGATGGTCATGCCGGCAAAAGGTTTCTCCGCGATAAACCGTTCCCGAATGGACGAGAGTACGGGCATGTACTGCCGCGCCCATGCAATCTTAAGATCTCCAGACTCCATTCAATCACCAGACCCGTTATCCCGCCCGGATGCTCCTCCGGTTTGCCTGTAAAGGTATCCTCCCGGATTACTTAAACCTGAGGGGCGGCCGCAGATGGACCGGTGCGGCCCCGGGAAGGGAGCAGGTCGGCATCTCCCCGCACCTGACGATGCCCACCCCCCGTTCTTCCGGTCGCCCCCCGAAATCCTCATCTCCCATCGCCTCACACCAGTAGGCATGGTTCCGACGAAGCGGATCATCCCCTGCCTGGACCTCAAGGACGGGCGGGTCGTCAAAGGCACGCATTTCACCGACCTCTGCGACGCGGGCGACCCCGTCGCTCTGGCCCGGCGCTACGACGAACAGGGTGCGGATGAATTGGTCTTCCTCGATATAGCCGCCTCAAAAGAACACCGGGGCACTATCATCGACGTGATCCGGCGGGCTTCGGATCAGCTCGCCCTCCCGTTCACCGTCGGCGGCGGCATACGGACGATCGATGACATGCAGCAGATCCTCGGGGCGGGTGCGGACAAGGTGAGCATCAACTCAAGCGCCGTAGAGAACCCGGAGTTGATCTCCCGGGGGGCGGAACGGTTCGGCGCGCAGGCGATCGTCGTCGCCATCGATGTCCGGCGGAATTACGCGGTTGAACCGGGGAAGAAGCCGATCGCCCTCGCCGACGGCCGGGAGTGCTGGTATGAGGTCGTGACCCACGGCGGGAGCAGGGCAACGGGGCGTGATGCCGTCGCCTGGGCGCGCGAGGCCGAAGAGCGCGGGGCCGGCGAGATCCTCCTCACCAGCATGGAGACCGACGGGACGAAGGACGGGTTCGATATCCCGATCACCGCGGCGGTCGCGACGGCGGTTGGCATACCGGTGGTTGCAAGCGGCGGCGTCGGGACGCTCGAACACTTTTACGAAGGGTTTGCAGAAGGAAAAGCCGACGCCTGCCTCGCGGCAAGCGTCTTTCACTACGGTGTGTTCGCCATCCGCGAGGTCAAGGAGTACCTGGCGGGACGGGGTATCCCGGTACGGCGGTAAGGTCGAGCGCGAACGCTGCGACCGAATGCTCAAGGTCGAACGCGTTCAGGGCGGCCGGGTGGATCTCCCCGAACACCCCCACAATTTTCCCATCGACGATGATGTCGCCGCGGCGGCCGTCGATGAACGCCGGGTCGGACGACTCCGCGACCGTATAGGGAAGCGCGAGCTCCCGGCAGAGGACGTCGGCCGCCGCGTATGCCTCCGAAAAGTCGGCAGCCGGATGGATGCTCACCGCCGCGGCCATCTGGGAGGTGACACAGTACCTGACCACGTCGCCCACCGCAAAGAGGCGTTGCGGGAGCTCGCGATGTTTGTTCGCCTGGAGCATCTCCATGAGCAGGGGAAGGAGGTCGGTCCGGACAACGGTCTGCTCCTCGCTGATCGGGTGGAGCACCCGGAGGGTCCCGGGCAGGGGCTCGCGCTGCATGTTCGCGTAGAGCACCCGCTCGTTCGTGAGGGTGAAGGGCATCATCTCGAGGTACCCAAGGCCGATCATAACCGACCGGACCGCTCCCGCTATGGCGGTGACCGGGTGCTCCTCGGCGGTCGTGGACGTCGGCGGGAGGGCGGCGTCGAAGTTCTCAAAGCCGTAGGCGATCGCCACGTCCTCGAATATGTCCCAGTCGTGGAGGATGTCCGAGCGGTAACACGGGACGAAGACCCGGAGGTGGGACGCGCCCTCCGGTTCGGCCCCAAACCGCATCCGGCGAAGGAGCCGCACCATCTCCTCCCCCGTGAGGGGGATGCCGAGGAGAGCGGCGCACTCATCGACCGAGACGATACGCTCCGCGGGGGCAAGCGTCGGCATCTCCTCGCCTGCGACGGTGACGCTCTCGATCGTCGCCCCGGCCTCGGCAAGCGCGGTGCAGATGATGTTCGTCGCCGTCATCACCGCTTTTCGGTCGGTGCCGGTGCAGTCGAGCAGGATATTCTTCGTCGCCGCCGTGACCCGTGTCAACTCGCCGTTGATGATGGGGGGGAACGAGAGCACCCGGTCTTCCGCATCGACGATCAGCGGGAACCGGGGGAAATCCTCCACGAGGCGGGCGTAGTCGCGGCCCTTCGGGTGGTCGACGAGGATCTCCTCCATCGTCATCTCCCGGTCGAAGTCCAGCGGGACGAAAGACCGGCTCCGGGGGGAGGCGATGTAGCGGAAGGGCGGCGTGACCATATCGAGGTCGTGGACGCCGATCGCCACCTTGGCCCGCCCGCGCCCGACCGCCCAGTGGAGTGCCTCCTGGAGGCTCATCAGGCTCTCGATCGCCTCCTCGTCGAGGTCGACGTTCCGGATCACCGCTGAGGCAAGGTGCGGCCGGATGCCGGCAAGGCCCGGGTCGACCGAGAACGTTATGCCGGACGGGTGGACGGTGTAGACCGGCAACCCCTCCTCGATGCCGAGGAATCCCCGCATCGCCCGGGCAACACCCTCGGGAGAGTAGAGGTCGGGGCGGTCCGGGAAGAACTCGACGTCCACGTGGTCTTCCTCGATCCGCTCGATATCGGCCCCGATCATCGGAACGCGGTCGATGATCGTCTGCCGGTCGGTCCCGGTCAATCGCTCCAGGTACCGGTAGGGTAACGTGATTATAGCCATATCACCGCCTCCCGCCGTAGGTGGGCGTCTCCCTGATCCACTCGACGTCGCTCCTGTAGAGATGCCGGAGGTCCCTAAGGCCGAGACGGAGCATCGCCACCCGGCTGATACCAAGACCCCACGCGAGGACCGGGTGCTCGATGCCGAAGGGCGCGGTCACTTCCTGCCGGAATATGCCCGCCCCGCCGAGCTCCACCCAGCCGAGATTCTCGACGTAGACCTCGGGCTCCACGGAGGGCTCGGTGTAGGGGAAGTAGCCGGGGCGGAACCTGACCTTCTCAAAGCCCATCTTGGCGTAAAACTCCTTTAAGAACCCGAGGAGGTGGCGGAAGTTGACGCCTTCGTCCATGACGATCCCCTCGAGCTGCTCGAACTCCGCAAGGTGGGTGGGGTCGACCGCCTCCCGCCGGTAGACCCGGCCGATGCAGAACGCCCGTACGGGCGGTTTCGGGTGCTTCGCGAGGTGCTGGATGGAGAGGCCCGTCGTATGGGTCCGGAGCACGCACTGTTCTGCCTTTGCGGCGCTCCAGGTGCCCCCCCAGCCGGCGGAAGATGTCTCGCCCCCGTGCTCGTGCATATCGCGGACGCGCTCATACCCCGCCGGGAGCGGCCAGCGCTCGCCGAGGAAGAAGGTGTCCTGCATCTCCCGCGCCGGGTGATCCTGCGGCTGGAAGAGGGCGTCGAAGTTCCAGAACGAGCTCTGGACGATACCGCCCGCCATCTCGGTGAACCCCATGTCAAGGAGGATACGGCGCATCTCGTCGAGAAGGCGCTGGTAGGGGTGGACCTTCCCGGGGTAGGCGCGCCGGGGAAGTTTCGTCACGTCGTAGCGCCGGAGGGGGAGATCCCTCCATGCACCGGAGAGAATCTGGTCGCGGGTGAGCGTACCCGCCTCTTCCTCGAGGTCAAGCCCTCCGGCGAGGAGGCTGCAGCCAAGAGGCGTGATCGAGACGGTGTAGGTGACGGTCTCCTCCTCCTCCACGAGCCCGCGCCGGAGAAGGTCGGCAACCCCGGGGCCATCTTCAGCCGAACCGTTCTCGCTGATTCGGGCAAACACGGTCTCGTCGGGTCCGGGAGCGGCGTTGCCGGTCTTCTGCACGACCCCATCCCGTATGGTGACCCAGCCCTTCTTCCGCATCCAGCCGACGGCTATCTTTGCAAGCGGGTGCGCCTGCAGGTCCCGCATCGGGATGGCCTCTCCGAAACTCTCAAACACCTGCCGCTCGGGAAGGCCCTTCCCGGCGCAGGCCCGCCCCTCGTCGGTCGGAACATACCGTCGGGAGATGCGCTTCTCGACATCCACCAGTCCCCGCTCGCCGGCAAGGTTTGCATACTGCACCACCGCCTCCCGGCGGGCATCCATCATGCCGGCAAGGGCGGCCGCATCGGCCGATCCCACCGGCCCCAGGGCAGCCAGGAGCCTCTTCTCGTTCTGTGTCAGTTCCACCGTTCACACCTCCTCTGCAAGGTGCTCTACTGCATCCATCTTATCCCGCAACTCACGAAGGAACGCCTGCACGCGTTCATATGTCTCCTTCTTGCACTGCCCGCAGGTGAGCTCGCCTCCCTCGCACCGGCGGCGGAGATCGGCAAGTTCCCGATCGTCCTCGAGCATGTGGAAGAGATTTAAGAGGAAGACCGGGCAGCCGCCGGGCTCCCCTCCGAGGCGCCTCTGCTCCTCGAGCGTCATCCGCCCGCCGGTGAGCGCGCCCATGATCTTCTTTCTGACCGACGGTTCGGGCTCGTAGAACCCAAAAAGGCTCTCGGGCACGCTGCTCGACATCTTCCCGCCCTGGAGGCCGGGCATGAATATGTGGTAGGTCGACGAGGGGAGATAGAACCCGAATCCCCCGCGGGCAATCTCTATCCCGCGGACGGCATCCTCGATGCGCGCCATCGGCACGCCGGTGACGTCCACGTGGCCCGCGTACTTCTTTGAGCCGCTGAACGTGCGGTGTACGGCCTCGAGAGCCGCCTCCGGGGCATTCTTCGACCGGACGCTGATGTGGTCGCCGCGGTCCTCGACCGTGAACATCCTGAGCTTGTAGGCCACGTCACGGGTGAGCCGGATGTGCGGGTCCTGGTCGAGGCCGACCGGGACGACCGTGGGGGCGGGGCCGGCGTCGAGCTGCGGGAAGAGGATATCGGCCACCTGGGTGACGACGCTCACGGCATGCGAGAGCGACGTCTCGGGCCCGAACCCGTATATCGCCGTAAGCTCGGAGAAGTTCACCTTCGTGGACGCCTCGAACGCGAGGTCTTTTAACCGATCGTTTCGGCTCTGGTAGTAGGTCGTGCCGCAAAACCCGAGGGCGTAGAGGGCTTTGAGGTACTCCTTCCCGTACTCGCGGCACTTCTCCCACGATATGCCGCGGACCGCGTGCGCCTCGCGGTCGGCGATGGCCACGTAGCCGTTCCCGCCCTGCCGGACGTGCCAGACCACCTCCTTCATGACCATCAGGTGTCCGAGGTGCGGGAGGCCTGAAGGCATGAACCCGGTCAGAACGTGAAACGGGGTGCGGTTCCGGATGGCATCGGCTATCAGGCCGTAATCCCGGTGTCCGACGACGACACCCCTGCGCATAAACGGCGGTACCTCGGGAAGCCCTCGTGCGACCTCACCGACAGGCTCGATGCCGAACTCGGCAAAGAGTCGATCTACATCGACGGTCTGATTACTTGACCACGGATTCATTCCGGACTGCATGAAAAGACGCTCACAGCTTGATTCGGGCAAATTCGATGTATCCGATATCGCTATTGTATATGCAGGCAAACAACATCTTTTTTTTGACGCTGTGAGCAAGCCTGACCGACCGGGAGACAGCGCTCATCGGCGTGGAGGTTCTGGAAGGGACGGCGTGGACGAGCATCTCGGAGTGGGTCTTCTTTCCGGAGTAGACCCGGAAGTGGTGGCCGAACTTGTACCCGGTCCTCGGTATGTAGCCTTTCTCCCGGAGATCGGAGAAGACCCGCTCTTTCTCGCGGATCTCGATGTCTTTTTCGGCTGCAACACCGCGGAACTCTTCCGCGGTCATCCGACCCCCATCCCGCGTGACCGCGAGGCACCCCTTCTGCATGAGGTAGATCGACTCGACCGGGCGGAAGAGGAGCCTCTCGGGGTCAAGCCGTTTGCCGTACCAGCCCTCCTCAAGCGGGGTTCCCGGAGGCAGGTGGGCAAGCGCGTAGGTGCCGAAGAGCGAGGCCTCGATCGGTCTGTCGCACCGGGCCGGCTCCCCGACGCCGGGGAGGTCCTGCACCCGCACCTCGTAGTAGGTCAGTTCGTCCTCGTCGTCCACGACCGCAAGGAGGTACTGTTTCCTCATGTTGACCGCGGCAAGCACGTCCTGGCCCAGCTGCTCGAAATCGACAAGGTCCCGCTCGGAGAGGACACGGATCAGGTACTGGGACCTGCCGACCCCGGGTTTGTGGCCGCGGCGGAAGACGCGGAAATCGTGCGGGCCGGGCTGGACAACGTATCCCCGTTCGCGGATGTCGCGGTAGACGAGATACCGGCGGACAAAATTCGGCTGGCCGGCAAAGAGACCGAGCAGGGCGTCGAAGTCGAAGTCTTTCACGTCGATCTTGCCCCTCTCCATGAGGTAGAGCGCCTCTTCCGGAGAGAGCCGGAGACCGGTTCCCTCGGGCCTCCCGTACCCCCCCTGCTCGTAGAGCGTGCGTCCTTCGCCACCAAGGCGCACCCAGGTTCCGTCGAATGTCGCCAACACGTGGTAGAGTTATAGGGGGTTTGTGTACTTTAAGGGATTGCCGGCGCGCCGGCGCATCGGCACACCTCCCGGCCCGGGTGAGAGAGAACCACTAAATTTTTGGCGTGTTAAACCGCACCAGTGATCGATTCCATGACGGGAATATACCGATACTTCCGGAACCGGGGGCCGACCATGGCGGCGCTGCTTATCGCGGTGGCGATGATCGCCGTCGTCCCGGTAAGCGGGGCCGCTCTGCCGGTCGCCTGGAATGCAACGTTCTCGCCTGAGGAGAACAGCAAGTTCGACGCCGTCGCAGGAACGGCGGACGGCGGTTATATCGCCCTCGGCTCGGTCCTCGCCGGGTCCGGGGAAGATCTGCTGCTCGTAAAGACCGACGGCCGGGGGAGCGAAGTATGGACGGAGAGGTTCCCCGGCATGGCGGCAGCTTCGGTTGCAGAGACCGCCGACGGCGGTTACATCGCCGCCGGATACAACGCTACGGCCGAACCGGAGCAGAACGCCTACCAGGGCAGCTCGCTCCTGATCAGGACCGATGCCGCCGGGAAGGAAGAGTGGCGGCAGGTCCTGCAGGGCGAGAAGGTCTCAGCGGTCAGGCCGACCGCCGACGGCGGCTACGTCATAGCCGGATGGCTCTGGGACCCGCCCGGATCGGCAAACGATACGACCGCGATCGTCACGAAGACCGACGGCAGCGGCACGCCCACCTGGAACCGGACATTCCCCGGAGCCGCTGCGAACGCAGGGATCGTGACTGCTGACGGGGGATACATCATCGGCGGCACGAAGTCGCCCTTCGCCTACGATATCGGGGATGCGTTCCTCATCCGTCTCGACACTGCCGGCAACACGCTCTGGGAGAAGAACTACGCCGTCCCGGTCATCTTCGATGTTGAAGAGACCGACGAGGGCGGGTTTGTCCACTCGGGGAACTTCTGGTACGGCCTCGTCGATGCAAAAGGGGATGAGGTCTGGCTCCGGAACATGGAGGGGCTTGCCGGCTACGCCGTCACCCTGCGGCCTGCCGGGGGATACATGATAGCGGGCACCGACATCAGGAGAGGGGAGGCCTTCGCCTTCGGGACCGACGGGGACGGGGCGATCCGGTGGAACACGACGATCCCGGATACGAGGGTCTACGCAGCGGAGAGCACCCCCGGCGGCTACGTCCTTGCGGGCATCCGGCACCTCTCGCCCGCATCGGGCGCCGCCTGGCTGGCCGGCCTCGAGGAGGCCGCGGAGCCGGCACCGACAACACCGGGATTTGGCGCGATCGCCGCCGGGGCGGCCCTCCTCCTCCTGTTCGCGGGAAGGAAGCGGAGGGGGTAAACCCTTCCCGCACGCGCATTTTTACGGGCGGGGAGACCCGCTGTTCAGGGCTCCCCTCTCCGGTAGTAGAGGTATGCCCCTGCACCCACGATGGCAAGGGCAATCAATCCCGGGATGATCTGCATGGAGGGGAACGCCTCCCCGGCCTGCGGGGTATCCGGCGCGATAACCTCTACCGCGCCGTCGCCGGGCAGACCGACGAAGAGCGCATACAGGCTGAAGTGCGAGACTTCTGCCGTGACGCTCCTGGTTTCAGGGTGAACGAGGGTGGGAACCTCCTCCCAGGCGTTCGCCGACCGGTTATACCACTGCACCAGGAAGCCCCTCCGGCTGCTGTAGACAGCATCCCACTCCTCCTCGGTGAGGTTGAATACCAGGGTCGCCGGCGGTGAGAAGGCGGCCCCATCCGGCCCGGCAGTGCAGGCATACCCGCTGAACACATATGATCCCGGCGCCCCGGGCACGTCGGGTGAATCGAGGAGTTTGAGGGTCACCGTGCGAAGCGGGCCTCCAACGGCATCGACGGCCCTGACACCCTCCGCGATGGCGAGGCTTGCAACACCGTCGGGCGAAGCGATCCGGACGAACCGGCTCACAAGGCCGCTCTCCCCGAGGGGGAGCACGTCGGGTCCGGCAGGCCCGGGGGAGGGGGTCGCAGTCGGGGTCGCAGTCGCGGTCGGCGTGCCCGGGTCCGGGGTCGTCCAGGTGGATCCTCCGCCACCGCCGCCACCGCCACCTCCTCCACCTCCTCCACCGCCGCCACCGCCGCCGCTCGTCGGTGCCGGCGTTACCGGGGCAGGGTGAACGGATACGTACCCGGTCTTCGTCGCGGTGTCCGTCCCGGCGGCGTTCTCCACGGTCAGGTTGACGGTATAGTTCCCGGCGGCGGTGTAGGTGTGCGAGGGATGGCGCTCGATCGATCGCCCCTGATCGCCGAAGTCCCAGAGCCAGGCGGAGGGCTCCCCGGAAGAAGCGTCGGTGAACGCAACCGTGAGGGGGGCCGTGCCGTTCAGGGGAGCGGCACTGAACTCTGCACCCGGCGGACCAAAGGCGCGGATCTGCAGGGATTTCGTCGAACGATCGGCGCCGTCGGCGATCGTCAGGCTGACGGTGTAGTTACCGGGTTGCTCGAATACGTGGACCGGGGCCGGCACGGTCGACGTCCCCTTATCGCCGAAGTCCCACGACCACGACCGGGGTTCGCCGACCGACGCGTCGGTGAAGAGGACCGCGAGCGGGGCGGCCCCGGCGGTCACGTTGGCGGTAAACCGAGCGCTCAATAGGTCGCGAACCGTTATGTAGCCGGTCCGGGCCGTCGTGTTCTCCCCTGCGCCGTTTGCCACGGTGAGAGTGACCGTGTAGGCCCCGGGCGCCTGGTAGACATGAACCGGGCTCTTCTCTGCCGACGAGGCCCCGTCGCCGAAGGTCCAGGACCACGATAACGGACCTCCTCCGGACTCATCCGAGAACTTCACCGCGAGCGGCGAGCGACCGGCGGTCACGTTCGCGGAGAACCCGGCTACCGGCGGTGCGGTGACGGTGATGTAGCCTTCCATCGTCCGGGTATCGCTGTCATACTCGTTTGCGGCCGTGAGCGCGACGGTGTAGATGCCCGGCCCGGTGTAGGTGTGGGTGGGGTTCTGGTCGTGAGAGGACCCGCCGTCGCCGAAATCCCAGGACCAGGCCGTTATAGTGCCGGTCGAGGCGTCCGAGAACCGGACGGCGAGCGGGGCTCTCCCGCTCCGGGTATCTGCCGAGAACGAGGCTTTTGGAGGACTGACGACGGTGATGAAGGCGGGTTTCGTCATGTTCGTGCTGCCCGCCGGGTTCCCGGCGGTCAGGCTGACGGCGTAGGTGCCGACTGCGGCATAGGTGTGCTCCGGGTCTTGCTCGTTTGACGTCGCGCCGTCTCCAAAGTCCCAGAGCCAGGCCGATGGCGCGCCGGTCGATCGGTCCGCAAACCGCACGGTGAGAGGGAGACTGCCCGACACCGGTGCGGCGGTGAAATCGGCGGCCGGGGGTTCCAGGGTTTTTGCGCGGATGAGATCGGTCTTTGTGACGATGTCGGACCCGAAGCGGTTGCTCACCCGGAGAGAGACCGTGTACTCGCCGGGATCCTCATAGGTATGCCCGGGGTTTGGCTCCGTCGACGAACCGCCATCGCCGAACTCCCACTCCCACTCATCCGGACTGCCGGTAGACCGGTCGGCGAACCGGACGGTGAGCGGGACCGTGCCGGCGATGGGATCCGCCGAGAACTCCGCCTCCGGCGGCGCTCCGCCGGAGTAGGCGAAGAGGTAGACCTGCCACCTCCCACTCCGCTTATCCTGCCAGACGATCTTCTCCCCGGAGACCGAGGGGAAGAGCTGCTCGCCGTTTGCGGTGCAGACCGACATCTCGGTCCAGGCGCGGAGATCGTACATGTAGATATCCCAGATCCCGCTCCGCTTGTCCTCCCAGGCGATGATCTCTCCATCGATCGCCGGAGAGACCTGCTCGGCGGGGTCGTCGGTGATCTGGTATTCCCGGCCCTCATTGAGATCGTACATGTAGATATCGGGCAGCCCGTTCCGGTAATCTTCCCAGACAATCCGGTCCCCCGATATCGCAGGGTATGCCTGCCGCGCACCGCTCGCCGCTATCCCCAATTTCTCCTCGGTCTGGATATCGTATGCCTGGATGCCCCCGGCGATCTCCTCCCAGACGACGTAACGCTCCGAGAGCGCGAGTTTCCACTCAATTCTCGGCGAGCAGCCAAGGTACGTCTCCTTGCCGGTCGCGATGTCGTAGAGGCAGATATCGGTATACCCCTTTCGCGTATCGTACCAGGCAATATGGTTACCGTGCACGATGGGCATCGTCTGGTCGGTCGTGCTGTTCGTGATCCGCCTTTCGCCGTCGTATGGCGAGAAGAGGTAGATCTCCCAGTTCCCGTGCCGCCGGTCCTGCCAGGCGATGAAATCGCCCGACACGGACGGATACCGCTCTTCGGCGTAGCCGCCGGCAACCTTCCGGCCACCGCTGCCGGGAGCGGCAGCGTAGTAGATAGACCGATCGTCCCTGCCGTCCTCCCAGACGACCATATCGCCGTCGATATCCGGGTGCTCCTGGGATCCGCCGGCGGTGCAGAACAGCACCGTCTCCCCCGGCGCTGCCTCCACCGCCAGAACGGGCGAGGCCAGCAGTCCGGCGGCGATGACGGTGCAGACTATCATTAACACTCTGTATTCAGCCATTCCTCGATCACCATGATGAGAACGCCCCCTTTCGTCTCACACGATGGTGCCTGCAGGCAGGAGAGAGAAGCTTCCCGGCCGTGCCCGCGTGCAAACTGAGGTCCGGGAGGATGCCGGAGAGTCACCGGGTCCTGCCGGGCAAAGGGTTCGTGAACGGCATGATGGGGGTATAAATATATATCCCTTGCGGCCCCGGGGAGCCGAGAGAAGTATTCGTAATTATTATAAAAATTAGCGAATATTATGAGGATAGGGTATCGCAGAGAAATTCATGCCCCGGCGAGTTCGCGGACCTTCGCGATATTTCCATCGTCTCCCCGCCGTCCATCCACCGGCGTCTCGCAGATGAGCGGACATCCCCTTATGGCCGGACGGCTGAGGATATGCCGGAACCCCTCCTCCCCGATGGACCCAAGCCCGATATGCTCGTGCCGGTCAAGCCCGCTCCCGAGGTCGCCCTTACAGTCGTTGAGGTGGATGATCCGGAGGTGCCCCGGGCCGATCAGGTCGTCGATCTCCTCGAGCACCGCATCGACCCCTTCCCCGGTTCGGAGGTCGTAGCCTGCGGCAAACGCGTGGCAGGTATCGAAACATATCCCGATCCTCTCCTTCCCGTCGATACCCTCAAAGATCCGGCAGAGGTCCGCGACGGTCGACCCGACGCTGTTCTTCTCGCCGGCGGTGTTCTCGAGGAGGAGCATCACGCCTTGTGCGCCGGCCTCTTCAAGCGCCCGGTTGATGGCGGCGACGACCCGTTCCTGCCCGGTCCCGGTCCCGGCGCCGCGGTGATGGCCAAGATGCGTCACGAGGTAGGGTATACCGAGCACCTCGCACCGCCGGAGTTCGTCGGTGAGCGCCGCGACCGATTTTTCGTAGATCGCATCGTCGGGCGAGGCCAGGTTCGGGAGGTAAGGCATGTGGTCGACGGCCGGACCGATGCCGGATGCGTCGAGCGCTCTCCGGAAAGCACCGGCCACGTCAGGGTCGATGTCTTTTGCCTTCCAGCCCCGGGGGTTTCTCGAAAAGATCTGGAACGTATCGCAGCCCGAATCGAGGGCCCGCCCGACCGCAAGGTCGATCGAGCCCGCGATGGAGACGTGGCATCCTACCAGCACCATAGCCTACACCTTGGCGGGAGGGCGTTTAGGCCTTCCCCCGCCCGACCTCGCGGAGCACCGCCGCCCCGAACTCCCGGGTGCCGGCGGTCCCGCCGATGTCGCGGGTCCGGATGCCCGCACGGAGCACCCGCACGACCGCCTCCTCGACGGCTGCGGCGGATGCAGGGTCGCCGACGTGGCGAAGCAGCATCGCACCGCTCCGTATCGCCGCGATGGGGTTTGCGACGTTCCTCCCCGCTATGTCGGGAGCGCTCCCGTGCACGGGCTCAAAGAGGGCGGCACGTTCTCCTATGTTCGCGCTCGGGAGCATGCCGAGCCCCCCCACGAGGTACGCCGCGGCGTCGGAGAGGATGTCCCCGAACATATTGGTCGTCACGATCACGTCGTAGCGGTCGGGGTGCATGAGGAGGTCAAGCGAGAGCGCATCGATGTAGCGGGCCGTGCAGGGGACTCCCAGATGGGCGGCCACCGCCGTGCAGACCTCGACGAAGAGGCAGTCCGACTTTAAGACGTTTGCCTTGTTCCCCACGGTGAGGTGGTGCCGGCGGGACTTCGCGAGGGTGCAGGCGTAGCGGGCGATCCGCTCGCTCCCCCGGCGGGAGACGACCCGGACGGTGCAGGAGCGGTCGGGCTCGGTCCACTCGATGCCGGAGTAGAGCCCCTCGGTGTTCTCCCGGACGATGACGACGTCGACAGTGTCGCCACGGATGGGGCGGACGTTTGCGTAGAGGTCGAGGGCGTGGCGGATCTGGAGCATGACGCTCCGGTAACCGGGGTCCGGCGGCGTCGTGACGGCCCCAAAGAGGATGGCATCCGCCGATCCGAGGTCGGCAACCGTCTCCTCCCCGCAGGCGCACCCGGTCCGCTCCCAGAGCCCGTAACCCAGATCGACGTCGAAGAACTCGATGTCGGGGCGGACGGCCGCAAGAATATCGCGAGCGGCCGGGACGACCTCGCGCCCGATCCCGTCGCCCTCAACGACCGCTACCTTCACCATTCCGCTCCCTCCACGCGGCCGCGACCTGCCTGACCGCATCCGCAATCTCCCACGACGATGCTCCCCAGTGGACCACCGCGCCGAACTTGCCGTTCCAGCGCCCGAGACCGCCCCGCTCGCTCCGGCAGCACCGGGCGACGAAAGGTTCTGCCGTCACCGCTCCAAGCGGGCAGATGCTCTCCACGCCGATCTCCTCCCCGTAGCACTCCCGCACCAGGTCTTTCGCCGTCAGGCATCCCGCGACCCGGTCGCCCGGGCGGACCGGGTCCGCATCGAGGGTGCGGGGGAAACCGGCCGCGCGGCAGGGATAGACGTCGGCCTCGATCTCCCTGATATCCCTGACGTGGTGCTCGAATATGACCTCGAGGTCGCCGAAGAGACCGGTCCTCTCAAGGTCGCCGAGCGTGGCGGAGAGGTGGGGGCGGGGCGGGGTGATGTCGTAGACGTGAAGGCGAAGGAACCCCGAGAGGTCGGGGTCGAGCACGAACGTGGTCTGACAGCCGTGGCCGGAGAAGACCGTGCACCGGTGCCCGGACCGGAGGGCCGCCCTCACCAGGAATGTGCGGTCCTGGACGTTCACCGGGTCCGGGTAACGGCAGACCTCGTCGCCGGCGGCGAGCACCCGGGTGGAGAGGATGCTCCTCATCAAACCGGTTCCGGCCGGATCGGCCTCGACCTCGAGCACCTCCATGCCGTCCGGTTCGGTCTCGCGGACCAGGTAGCGCGAGAGGAAGTAGACCCGCTCCCCGCACGGTGTGCCGGTCACGGCCCCGACGTATTTGCAATGCGGGGGAAATATCACCGGCACGACCTCCAGTAGGGGACCAGTCCTCCGGCCCGGAGAATGGTGACCATCCTCGGCGAGAGCGGGCGGGCGGGGCGGCGCACCCCGTCCACCTCCACCCACCCGCTATCGAGGTCGAAAGCGACGTGGGCGCCATCGGTGCAGGCAACGGAGGCCTCGATCACCGGGAGACCCACGTTGACGGCGTTCCGGAAGAATATGCGGGCAAACGACTCCGCGACGATCCCGACGACACCGGCCTCCCGGAGGGCGACAACCGCCTGCTCCCGCGACGACCCGCACCCCATGTTCCTCCCGGCGACGATGATCGCGCCGCGAATACGGGGGGCGAGCGCCGGGTCCAGGTCCTCAAGGACGTGCTCCGCCCAGACCGAGCGGTCCTTCGTCCGGAGGTAGCGGCCCGCGATGATGAGGTCGGTGTCGACGTCGTTGCCAAGGCAGACGGCCGGCCCGGTTCCCTGCATCATGCCACCTCCGGCACGGCGATCTCGCCCGCGAGCGCACTCACCGCGGCGGTGGCGACCGATGAGAGGTAGATCTCGGCGCCCACGCCCATCCGGTTCTTGAAGTTCCGGTTGGCGGTCGAGAGGCAGACCTCGCCCTCCCCCATCACGCCCTCGTGCGCCCCAAGACACGGCCCGCACCCGGGCGGGGCCACCATGCATCCCGCATCCACGATATCGGCAAGGACGCCGGTGGCGATCGCCCGGGCAAGCACCGCGCGGGAGGCGGGGACGACCAGGGTGCGGACCGCCACCTTCCTCCCCCGGACGATCCGGGCTAGCCGGGCAAGGTCTTCGTAGCGGCCGTTCGTGCAGGTCCCGACGAAGACCTGGTCGATCGGCGTGCCCGCGACATCTTCGGCCTCCCGGACGGTGTCCACCCGGTGCGGGACCGCGACAAGAGGCACGATGCCGGAGAGGTCGATGGCGATCTCCCGCTCGTAGCGCGGTTCCTCCACAGCCTGGGGCGACGCCGCAACGCCGTGCCCGGCAAGATGGCGGACGGTGACCGCATCGGCGTAGAAGATGCCGGTCTTTGCTCCCGTCTCGACCGCCATGTTGCAGAGGGTCAACCGCCCGTCCATGGATATCCCCGACGCGCCGTCACCCACGAACTCCAGCGCCCGGTAGGTCGCCCCCTCCATGCCGAGTCTGGCGACACAGGCAAGAGCGACGTCTTTTGGCTCTGCGGGGCCACCGAGCCTTCCCGTGAGGTTGACCGCGATCGTCTCCGGCACCCGAAACCACGTAGCCCCCGACGCCCAGATCGCCGCCATATCGGTCGCTCCCACGCCGGTGGCAAACGCCCCGAGAGCGCCGAGGGTGCAGGTGTGAGAGTCGGCGCCCACGACGACCATGCCGGGCCGGACGACCCCTTCGCTCATCACCTGGTGGCAGATCCCTCCGCCGGCATCCGAGAGGTCTATCCCTGAGGCCCGGGCATACCCGCGGAGCTCCGCCTGGAGCGTCGCCGTCGTGCCGGTGTTGGCCGGCACGATGTGGTCGAAGACGAGGCGCAGGCGCTCGGGGTGAGGGAGCTGCTCCACGCCCATCTCCCGGAGCGCCTCCCGGGTGAGGACGCCGGTCCCGTCGTGGGCAAAGGCGATATCGACCTCGCGGTCCACGTATGCGCCGGCAGGGGCACCGAGGATCCGCTCCGAGAGCGTGCTCACGAGAGGACCTCCGCCTTCGCCTGCCGGAGGAACCCGCAGAGCACCTCGGGGGTGACGCTGCATTTCCCCTCGCTCCTCTGTTTGATCTGCTCGAGCACCCACCGCACCTGCCCGTCGGAGAGGTCGAACCCATACGCCTGCGCGATATGCTCAAGCGCTTTCCTCCCCGTATGCTTCCCGAGGACGAACCGGCGCTCGCCGCCCACCAGTTCGGGGAGGATGGACTCGTAGGTCGCCGGATCCTCAAGGATGGCGGCTATGTGGATCCCGCTCTCGTGGGCAAAGGCGTTCTCGCCGACGATCGGCCGGGTGCGCTCCGGGACCACGCCCGAACACCGGGCGACCAGCCGCGAGATCTCCTGCAGGCGGGTGAGATCGTAGCGGTCGACGCCGCCTTTCATCCGCAGGGCGACCAGCACCTGTTCAAGCGCGGCGTTCCCCGCACGCTCCCCGATGCCGTTGACGGTGGTGTGGAGCTGAAACGCCCCGGCAGCCGCCGCCGTGATGGTGTTTGCGGCCGCAAACCCGAGATCGTTGTGGCAGTGGATACAGAGCGGGTGATGGACGTCGCCAAGGATCCGGGATATGACCGCGTGGATCTCAAGCGGTGCGAGGCATCCTACCGTATCGGCGAAACTGACGAGATCAGCGCCGCATTCTGCGCCCCGGGAGTACATCTCGATGAGGAACGCAGGATCGGTCCGGGAGGCATCCTCGGCCGCGAACCGCACCTGCACGCCGTGATCGGCGGCGAACTCCACCATGTCGAGAGCATCGTCGAGCACCTCGGCGCGGGGCTTTCGGTACTTGTGCCGGATGTGGAGGTCGGATGTCGCTATGAAGATGCTGACCATATCCACATCGCAGTCGAGGGCCGCCTCGACGTCGGGCCTGAGCGCCCGTGCTAGGCAGCAGACCCGGGCGGAGAGGCCGCTTCGCGCGATCGCGGCGACGCACTCTTTCTCCGCCGACGACACCACGGGGAACCCGGCCTCGATCACCTCCACGCCGATCTCATCGAGCGCTCGTGCGATCGTCATCTTCTCATCATGGGTAAACGAGACGCCGGGAGTCTGCTCCCCGTCTCGCAGCGTTACATCACAGATCTCGATATTCCAGGGTTTCATGGTGTGCACCTTCAGGGCAGGTTCCCTTGATCACCACCGTCCGGGGGCCCTCCTCCGGGAGGGTGAGGGCCCGGCGAAGAGCGCCCGTGTCGTCTGCAGCGCAGACGACCGGGTCCGCCCAGGCGATGTAGCGAAGGATATCAGGGACGGGGTGACCGCCGGTCATCCCCATCCGGTTGTTCGCAAGTACGATGCAGAGGAGCGGGAGCCCTCGTTCGTAGACGTCGATGAGGGCGGCGAGCCCTGAGTGCAGGAGAGCGTAGTCGCCGGCGAGCGCGATGCCCGGGCCGGTCGCCGCCACGGCAACCGACGACCCGAGGCCGTAGGTGGCAAGCCCTACCCGGTAGGGCGGGTTCATCGCGAGGATAGCGCATCCGGCGTCGCAGGTGGTCCGCATCCTGCGTTCGGAGAGGATGGCAAGGGCAGGGTGGAACGGGCAGTCCCGGCAGAACGTCCGGGAGTAGCCCCGCGCGGAGAACCGTTCCGGCTCTCCGGTAGTGGCGGGAGGCTCGAGCAGCCGGTGCTCCCGGAGGAAGGGGCGGCCGGCCTCGAGGATCCGGGCGAGCACGTCCGGATCCGCCGGCGGCGGGTAGACGGTGACGGCGTGGAACACATCCCCCTCGTAACGGTTGAGGGGCGAGGTCCGCGACCAGGCAACCATGGCCGCCGTCCGGCGGTCGGCCGCCTGCGCCCGCCCGGCCATCGTGAGCCCCGGGTCTGCGAGGCTCCCCTCCCGGCCGCTCCGGGGTGCGGGGGTCTCCGGGACATCCGCATCCAGGAGGCCGGGCGTGACCCTGACGATGGCGATGCGGGAGAAGGTCTCCGAGGCTTCGAACGCCGCTTCGACCGCGGGGCCGATCGTCTCGCCGTCGGGTTCCAGCACCGGCACCCGGGCGACCTCGCCGTAGTAGCGGGAGTCCTGCACGACGTCTGATGCGGCCGCGCGCAGATCGTCGCCGACGACGATAACGACGCCGGCCCGGAGACCCTGGGCCGTTGCATGCACGAGCGGGTCCGCGCAGGCGTTGAGGCCGACGTGCTTGACGATCACGGCGGCCCTCCGCCCGGAGAGCGAGTCGCCGAGGGCGTACTCGACCGCCACCTTCTCGTTTGCGGTGATCGCGGCGCCGACTCGCCCGGCAAGATCCGATACCGGGTAGCCGGGGACGGTGTAGCACCGGTCGGCGGACCGGAGGATGGCGCGGGCGAGCGCCTCCTCGCCCTTCATGTGTCCCTCCCGGGGACGAGGTCGCACCCCGTGCATGCCGGGCACATCGTCAGCGCCCGGCGGGGGTCGAGCCCCGCCTCCCTGAGGATCCGCTCGTGGGCGGCAGAGAGCCGGAGCAGCCGGTCGGCGGGGGGCCGGGGCCGGCCGGCGAGGGACGCCGCCGGGGTGAGCGGGCGAAGCACCGGTATGACCCCGGCCGCGGCGAGATCGGTCATCACCCGCTCCAGGTCCCCGTCGGTCTCCCCGAGGCCGACGATGACGTTTGAAAAGACCCTGCCCCTCCCGAAGAGCGCCACGGACCGGAAAAGCGCCTCGTGGACCGCCTCCCACGAAAGGCCGGGGCACATATCGCGAAAGAGCGTCTCCGTCGCCGCTTCGAGGTTGAACTTCACCTCGACGACGCCGAGGGCACGGAGCCGGGCCGGGGTCTCCGGGCCCGGGTAGATCGAGACGCCGATGGGGAGACCGAAGGGCGCGAGCGCCGCGACGACGTCGAGGACGTAGGCCTCCTCCTCCTCGATCGACGAGGCGACGCCGCTCGTGATCGCGATGGCGTCGATCCGGTCGGCCACGCTCTCGACCATCCCCACGACTTCGGCGATCCCCTTCCGCCGGCCGGGGAGGTGCGGCACCGTGCAGTAGCGGCAGTGAAAGATGCACGTCCCGCTGACGGTGACGTAGGCCTGGCGCGGACAGTGGAGCGCGGCGGCCTCGAGCCTGCCGCGGACCATGTCGCCGCCGATGAGGAGGTCGGCAACGCCCTCTCCCCGGTGGATGACCTCGATGGGGGCCGTCTCATCGATACCGACCCGGACCCGCCTATCGCCGAGAGAAAAGAAGAGCGAACCGGGCGCCCCCGCAGAGGGGCCGGCGGCGGAGCGGGAGATGTACTGATCCGCGGGTTCGCCGGAGAGGCGGACAGAGCCCGCCTCGAGCAGGCGGGCTTTCAGCCGGACCCATTCCATAGCGCCAGCGCCTCCTCGTATCGCGTGAAGAACGGTATTGCCGCCACCGCCCCGATCGCCCCCCGGCCGTCCATGAGAACGGAGAGCCTTCCATCGGTTATGGCGGCGAGATCGTCTGCCGAGACCTCGCCCCGCTTCACCTTTCCGCCGAACTCTTCGAGCGGTGCGGTGTCAAACCCGCGCCAGACCGCCATACCGGTCTCTTCCGAGAGGGTGTACTCCGTAAGGAGGTCGCGGTAGTGCCGGGCAAGCCCACCGGGGTCGGAGGTCGCGAACTCGCAGGCGATGGCGACGCAGTTCTTGGTCCGGTAGGGGACGGGATAGAGCTGGACGATGGTGTGGGAGAGGTAGCGGGAACGGTCGTCCTCGACGGCCCGCGCGATGTTGTGCGCGAGCGTCCAGGTGGCGCCTTCCTCCGGCGTATCGGTGTCGTCGATCCCGATGACCACGCGCTCGCGGCGGGGGAGCCAGATCGTCGAGCCCGCAAGACGCCCGCCGCCGGCGGGATCGCTTTTGTGGCGAACGACGCCGGATGCCGATGCGCGGCAGATGGATGCCCCCACGCCGCCGCCGCCGAGGCCCCGGTAGGTGACGGCGATCTCGTCGCCCTGGACGGCGACAGCGGCGATCCCCGCCGGGAAGACCGAACCTTCGAGAGCGAGGTCGGCGCTGCCGGCCGAGAGGATGTAACGGTTGGTCGCGCCCACGGTGCGGACGGAGCGGACGAGCGGGCTCTGCGCGTAGTGGCGCTTCACCCACATCGCGCCGCCGGTGCAGTCGAAGAACTCGATGAGTTCGACGTGCCCGCCGCTCTCGTCGGCCACCGCCACGATCTGCGGGTAGCGTATCGTGTAGGGATCAGAAAGTCTCTCCATAGAGCCCTGCCGCTTCGACGCCCTTGTTACCCCAGAGGACGGCGCCGAGTGCCCCTATACGGCCCTTCCGCCGGTTCGAGTCGATGAACCGGACACCCATCCGGGCGGCCTCCGCCTCCGCCTCTTCAAGCGTCAGGAGTTCGGTCTTGACCCTTCGTGCGTAGGAAGACTCCTCTGCAAACGCAATTCCCCTGTATACGGCGATGCCGGTGTCTTTGCTGACCGCTTCGGACTCGATGAAGTCGCGGACGTACTCGAGGAGGGCGTCCACTCTCCCCGGCCGGACGGCGAAGTTCAGGGCGGAACCGACGCAGTTGGTGGTCTTCTTCGGGACGGCGGGGTTCAACTGCACGAGGCGCATGTCCAGGTACTCCACCCCGGGGATCGTGCAGGCCTCGGCGCACTTGAGCGCGAGCACCCACGTGGCGCCCTCCTCCCGGGTGTCGGTATCGTCGATCCCGATCGTCACCTTCTCGTAGAGCGGCGATACGATCCGGACCCGGCATACCCGGGCGCCGCCGATACGGAGGTCGTCCTCGGAGGGATACTCGGCCCGGATCACCCCCGGCGCCTGGGTCAGGCAGGCGGCGACGCCGACACCGGCCCCGGCGATACCCGACCAGGTCGTCACCACCTCGTCCCCGTCGACCTCGACTCCCTCGAGCGCCTGTCCGCCGATCTCCCTTCCGGCCGCCCCGAACTTCGCCGGAGATAGCCCCAGGCGCGCAAGCATCGTCATCGTCGTGCCCTCGACGTGACAGGACCGGATGGCCCCGCCCGCCCGGATGCGGTTCGCCGCATCCCACTCGATCGTTCCCCGCGCCCGGCAATGCTCGCGGATCTCCGCAAGGCCGGCGTTCTGGTCGACCATGGCAAGGTACTTCATCGAGAAGAGAGGCCCGAACCGGGCCCTGACGTCATCGGGTGTGAGCGTGATCATGATGTCACCGAAATAATCGTTAACAAGAATTTCGTTGATAACGATATTTAAGGGGATCGATCGCGAGGGCCGGGGCGTGCGAGGGGGCGCACGAGGGTCATGCGCACCGTATGCCCGGCATCGGGGGCGAGCCGGCGGGCATGGGGAGCAGGCCGCCATCAATCATATGGGCCCGGCATACCCGGGCACGACCGTGTCCGCACCATGGTGCGCCGCACCCGCCCGGGCCGGGGCCGGAGGCTTATCCGTGCGATCCAGGGCCCCGAACCGTGGATAGGCAACAAAAAAAGGTTTAAAGGTAATCCGCAAGGACATCCTTGAGCTCGAACCTGAACGGTCCGAGGCTGCCGCCGAAGTTCCCGGCGCTGATGAACTTCACGCCCGGCACCTTCGATGCCGCCCGGATGCCCTCGGCCATCGCGGTCCGGACCGAATCCTGGTCGACGCCGTCGATGACGATCTCGTAGACCGCCTTGACGCCTTCGGGCACCTTGCTCCCCTCGACCTTATCGCGGAGGGTCGGGCAGTAGACCTCGTTCGTGCTTGCGCCCATGAACTTGTACTTCTTGCTCCCGACCTTTGAGCCGCTCGCGACGATGCCGCCGGGGAAGGGCGTGATGACGCCGCAGACGCCGCTGATGGCGTCGACCGCCGCCTGCGCGGCCATGAGCGCGGCCATCTGATTCTCGCCCATGATGAAGAAGTTACCGCCCGCGACACCCTTGACGGCACCGAACTCTTCTTCGCCGATATACTCGCCCTCCATGATCGGGATGGCCCAGACCGTCCTGCCGCCGACCTCGCGCTTCTGCTCGTAGCCGTCGCCGAAGAAGTGGAGCTTGACCGGGAGTTTCTCCTGGACCTCGGCAACGACGTCGGCAAGGCCGTCGAAGACCGCCGTCGTCGGTGCGGTGAGGACGCACTCGGCAAGCCTCTCCACGACCTGCTCCTTGAGCTTCTTCTTGCTCGCACAGATCAGGATTGCGTAGCCGGGCCGCCCGTCGGGAGTCTCGTCGGCAGGGACGAAGCAGTCGATGCCCGCCTCAGCCGGACAACCTATCGTGGAGGTGGCAAAACCGACGGCCTCCACTGCCGCCCTGTATGCCCATTCCTCGGTGACAGCGGTGATGATGGGCCGCGCCACCCAGGTCGGGAACGCCTCTGCATAGGTATCGTCGATAGTAACGCCATTCAATTCCATGGACAGAATACACCTCGTTTGCTACAATGTCACGATGCGGACAGAATAAGGTTTCTTTTTCTCCCGGGCGTGCACACCGGATCGGCGCCGGAGATCGGCAGCCTCAACCGCGCGGCCCCCCCGGAGACCGGGCCGGCCCGCCGACAGCCACCGCCACGGCAGGGTAAACCGGCGAAGAACCGGCTGCCGGACGACAGAACGCAGAAATTCAGCCTGATTGCGCTATTGGGGTGCAAAACATCCATATCTCCCGGATCCGCGTCGGAGGCCGGGTTAAGCCCTTCCCGGTCCCACGATCCCGCCCGACCGGGCCTGAACGGGATGCTATGGAGGACCGTGGGCGCAGGGTCGCGACGGGCATTCCGGGTGGGCGCACGTGCCCGGCGCAAAGGGTGGAGAACCAACGATTACGTAAACAGGTGTCGCCCAAACCGCGCAACGGGCGGCGGGCTCTTCCGGGGAGGAAGGTGGGGGTTATCGCCGGGTCCCGGGGAGATCCGGCCGGTTCTTCACGCTGCCGGCCCGGATTGGCCACCAATTTTCACCAGAAGGCCCGACTTAAAATTTAAGGTTTTCGCTTTGACATTCTGCCCCGAGATGCGTTTTGCGCCGATATCCGTGACATCGGGTTAACATAACAACCGATTTAATTTATAAAATTTGACGAATAATCATAGTTCTGGAATATAAGACTGCCGAATTTCAGAAAGTTTATGTATATTCTTTGACAATTCTTTTTATATCGATTTTTAATCGATCAGATCTGGTGCGTGATAACCATGGCATTTGCATTGCACATCAATATGGAACGATGTACAGGCTGCAACAACTGCGTGGTGGCATGTCCGGTCAACGCTCTCGAGCTCCATACCGAAGAACCGGTAACCCTGGAGAAGATCTACAAGGTCAAGGACGGCAAAGCCATTATTCTTGACTTTAACTCCGAGCTCTGCGCCGGTTGCGGCGTATGCGTCGAGGCATGCCCCTACGAAGTTATCAAACTTGCAGGACCGTGGGAGAGCCGGGCAAAGGCCCGAAGAGTGGAAGCCTAGGAGTGATACTAAAATATGGCACTGTTTCCAAAGTATTCCAAAACGCGGGAAGGACAGAACGTCATCATGGAGCAGAAGCTCCTCAAAGCGGTCAACAACCTTATCCTGAACGCGGAGACCTGCACAGGCTGCGGCATCTGTGTCGATGCCTGCCCCGAAGAGGCAATCGTGCTCGGACCAGTCGGTGCGACACGCCGCGGGGCGATCGATTACGCCGAACCTGTCGACGTCAACCCTGAAAAGTGTTCATACTGTGGCGTCTGCGTCATCATGTGCCCCTTCAATGCGATGACGCTCAAGATCGACGGAGAAGAACGGCTCCCGATACTTGAGAAAGAAGGATTCCCCCAGTATGATATGGTCACCGTGATCGACGAAGAGAAGTGCGACCGGTGTACCATCTGCGAGGAGGTCTGCCCGAGAGACGCCATCAACCGCGACGTCCCCGCATTCGAGGGCGGCGAAGAGGCCGGCAGACCCCGTGAGACCGCTCTGCAGACGAAGACCACGTTTAAAGTCGACATGGAGAAGTGCAGCGTCTGCGGCATCTGCGGCGAACTCTGCCCGAGCATCACCGTCGTCCGCAAACCCAGAACCCCCGAGACCGGCAAGATCGAAGGGGATGTCCTGTGGGAGGAGAGCACCTGCGACGGATGTAAGATCTGTGTCGAGGCCTGCCCCGAGGACGCAATCACCCTTGAGCGCGAGGTCGTGAGCGACAGACTGCCCGGCAAGGTCGACATCCAGCAGGACGACTGTTGTACCTGCACCTGGTGCGTCCAGACCTGCCCCACCGAGGCAATCACCGTCGAGAAGATCTTCGAGGGAGAGATCGAGATCAACCCCGAGAAGTGCCCCGGCGGTTGTTCGACCTGTGTCGAGGTCTGCCCCTGCAATGCACTCTACCTGCCCACACCGCTCCCGGCAAAGGAGATGAAAGGCAGGATCGAACCGAACATCGCCATCAACAAGGATTTCTGCATCTTCTGCGGCGCCTGTGTCAACGCCTGCCCGAGCGAAGATGCTATCATCCTGCGGCGAACCGCTATCCGGATGCAGGACAAGGATTCGGAACTCTTCAGGGACATCAAGGAAAAACTGCTCACCACGAGGACATCGAAGGTGAAAGAGACCACTCCTGGAGAAGTCGAGATCAAAGTCCTGGGAAAAGTGGAAGAGGCGTGAGGGATAGTCAATGGCAGTGAAGAAAGACTATAAGGACCAGAAACTCGCTGAGAGACTCCGGGACAGGAAGTACTACATTCCCGACAGCAACCCCGAGTTCATCAAGGATGTGGAGAAGATCGGGCGGACGGCCGCCCACATGTGCTACCAGTGCGGCACCTGCACCGGCTCGTGCCCCTCGGCACCCCGGAGTTCGTACCGTATCCGGCTGTTCATGAGGAAAGCCATCCTCGGCCTCGAGGAGGAAGCCCTCACCGACCCCGACCTCTGGCTCTGCACCACCTGTTACAGCTGCACCGACCGGTGCCCCCGTGACCTCGCGCCGACCGACGCGATCATGGCGATGAGGAACCTTGCGTTCAAGCGGGATATCGTGCCGCGCAACTTCCTCAAGACAGCCCAGCTGATCTACCAGTCGGGCCACGGCGTCCCGAACAACGCTGCAAACCGGGTTGCACGAGAGAAGCTCGGCCTTGAGGCGGAACCCGAGACGACGCACAAGTATCCGGAGTATCTGCCCGGTATCAGGAAGATTATGGATCACTATCGCCTCAAAGAGAATGCAGACAGGATACTGGCGGAGGGTGAGTGAAACCATGAGCAACAGACATCAGTACGCATTCTTCCTCGGATGCATCGCACCGAACCGGTACCCCGGGATCGAGGCGGCGGCCATCAAGACCAGCGCGAATGTCGGCATCGACCTCCTTCCCCTGAAGGGCGCAAGCTGCTGCCCGGCGCCGGGCGCGTTCGGTTCGATCGACTTAAACGTCTGGTACGCAATGGCTGCGCGAAACGTCGTGCTTGCCGAGCAGATGAAGACGGACATCACCCTGATCTGCAACGGCTGCTACAAGTCCATCTGGGAAGTCAACCACAAGCTCAAGCACAACGACGAACTCCGCGATGGCGTCAACGAGGTGCTCAAAGAGATCGATATGGAGTTCAAGGGAACCGTCGACGTCTGGCACCTCGCCGAGCTCTACTACGACCCGAAGATCGTGGGTATCAAGAAGCTCGCCGATAGCGTCACGCGCCCCCTGACCGGCGCGAAGATCGCCGTTCACTACGGTTGCCACCTGATGAAGCCCGCCAAAGAGCGGCACTTCGGCGACACCGAGAACCCGATGTGGATAGAAGAGCTCGTCGCCGCTCTCGGCGCCGAACCGGTACAGTACCGCAACAAGATGCAGTGCTGTGGTGCCGGCGGCGGTGTCCGCGGATACGATATCGCGCATGCACTCGATATCACGAACGAGAAGATGATCAATCTGCAGGAGGTCGGTGCTGATGCGCTGACTGAAGTCTGTCCGTTCTGCCAGCTCCAGTACGACAGAGGGCAGATCGAGATCGAGGAGAAGTTCGGCATCACCTGGGGGCTTCCGATACTGCACTACAACGAACTCCTGGGACTGGCGCAGGGCATGAGCCCGGATGAGCTTGCACTCGACCTCCACGCCGTCAGTGTCGAGCCGTTCCTGAAGAAGATCCTGTGAGGTGCAAATACATGGCAGAAGTCAAAAAGTACGAAGAGCCAAGAATTGGCGTTTTTGTGTGCCACTGTGGTACCAACATCGCGGGCTCGATCAACATCAAGGCGGTACAGGAGTACGCAAAAACGCTCCCGAACGTCATCATCGCCGATGACTACCAGTACATGTGCTCGACCCCCGGCCAGAACAAGATCGCAGAGGCCATCAAGGAGCAGAAACTGACCGGGATCGTCGTTGCAGCATGTTCTCCCCGCCTGCACGAGCCCACGTTCCGTAACGCGACCAAGGAGGGCGGCTTAAACCCCTTCCGGTTCGAGATGGCCAACATCCGCGAGCAGAACTCGTGGGTGCACATGCACCAGCCCGAAGAGGCCACCGCAAAGGCAAAAGATGCAGTCAGGATCGCCGTAGCAAAGGCATCCCTCCTTGAGGATCTCATACCGAAGAGCGTCCCCGTGGAGAAGACGGCGATGGTCGTCGGCGCCGGTGTCGGCGGCATGCAGGCCGCGCTCGACCTTGCGAGCGCCGGCATCAAGACCTACCTCGTGGAGAAGGAACCCACCATCGGCGGCAAGATGTCCCAGCTCGACAAGACGTTCCCGACGCTGGACTGCTCGCAGTGTATCCTTACCCCGAAGATGGTGGATGTCTACCGCCACGAAGGCATCGAGCTCCTCACCTACACCGAGGTCGAGGCGGTCGAGGGCTACATCGGCAACTTCGACGTGACCCTCCGGAAGAAGGCGCGCGGCGTTCTCACTCCGGATGAGGCCACAGCCCGCGGCATCATCGGCGGCGGATGTACCGGATGCGGCGACTGTACCGACGTCTGTCCGGTCATCAAGCCGAACCCGTTCGAGCTCGGCATGGCGCCGAGAAAGGCGATCTACATCTACCACCCGCAGGTCTCGCCCCTGATCTACACCGTCGACTTCGACGCCTGCGTCAAGTGCGGCCTCTGCGTCGAGGCATGCGGCGAGGAGAGGAAGGCCATCGATCTCGATGCAAAGGACGAACTCATGAATGTCAAGGTCGGCACCGTCGTCCTCGCCCTGGGATACGATATCTTCCCGATCGAGAAGAAGTTCGAGTGGGGTTACAAGCACTACGACAACGTCATCACGAGCCTTGAGTTCGAGCGGTTGATCTGCGCGTCCGGACCGACCGGCGGCCACCTCATCCGCCCAAGCGACGGCGAGACCCCAAAGAGGATCGCATTCGTCCTCTGTGCAGGATCCCGTGACAATACCGGCGTCGGCAAGCCGTACTGCTCGCGGTTCTGCTGCATGTACTCGCTCAAGCACGCCCACCAGATCATCGAGAAGATCCCCGGCGCGATCCCCTACATCTTCTACATGGACATCCGGTCCTTCGGCAAGATGTACGAGGAGTTCTACTACCGCATCCAGGACGAGGGTGCGAAGTTCATCCGCGGCAGGGTTGCAAACATCCTCGAGGACCCGGTTACGAAGAACCTCCACGTCAACGCTGAGGATACGCTGCTTGGCCGGCCCATCGATATGGAAGTCGACCTGGTCGTGCTCGCGGCCGCCGTCCAGCCCTCCGCCGATACCGAGAAGACGCGGAGACTCTTCGGTGTCTCCTGCTCGCAGGACGGCTGGCTGTTAGAGGCCCACCCGAAGCTGAACCCCTGCGGCACCACCACTGCCGGTGTCTACCTCGCCGGCGTCTGCCAGGGACCCAAGGATATCCCCGATACGGTCGCCCAGGCAGAGGGTGCGGCATCCGCGGCATCCATCCCGATCCACCGCGGCGAGGTGGAGCTCGAGCCTTACTTCGCCGTGTGCATGGAGGACAAGTGCGCCGGATGCGGACTGTGTGTCAACCTCTGCCCCTACCAGGCCCTCTCGCTCATCGAGAAGGACGGCCGCACGGTCATGCATGTCACCGAGGCCAAGTGCAAGGGCTGCGGCACCTGCGGCGGATTCTGTCCCGGCGGTGCTATCTGGATGCAGCACTTTGCAACACCGCAGATCGTTGCACAGATCGATGCATTCCTCCTTGGAGGTGAACAGTAAATGGCAGACGAGAACTGGAAACCCAAGATCATCGCCATCATCTGCAACTGGTGCTCCTATGCCGGTGCAGACCTCGCCGGCGGTGCCCGTATCCAGTACCCGCCGGACATCCGTGCCGTCCGCGTGATGTGCACGGGCCGTGTCGACCCCCTCTTCATCCTGAAGGCATTCCAGGATGGAGCAGATGGCGTGCTGGTCTCCGGGTGCCACTTTGGCGACTGCCACTACCTTGAGGGCAACTACAAGGCTGCAAAGAGGATGTTCCTCTTGAAGAGTGTCCTCAAGAACATCGGTCTTGACGACAAGCGTCTCAGGATGACCTTCGTCTCCGCATCTGAGGGTGCAAAGTGGGGGCACGTCATGGAAGACGTCGTCAGGACCATCACCGAGCTTGGCCCAAGCCCGCTCAAAGAGCTTGCCAGATAAATACAATATAACAGGGGATGAATAATAATGGCAATCAGAGTAAATTTGATCACGGGTCGCACCATCCAGCAGGGGGTGTCGATGGAGGCGGGGAAAGAAAAACCCGCCTACACCGCCGCCTGCGGGATCATCGAGCTCGATCCGGCGGACTTCAAGAAGCTCGGAGCTTTTCGCAACACGACCGTACGTGTCACCAGTCAGTATGGCAGCGTCGTTGTCAAGGCAGTCGAGGCAACCCAGGGGCCCCATCCCGGTGTGGCGTATATACCGATGGGCCCATGGGCAAACAGGGTGATCAATCCGAACACCTACTCGACGGGGATGCCAACTTTTAAGGGTACACCCGTCACGGTGGAGGTCGCCAAAAACGAACCTGTCCTTGATTCGCTTGAACTGGTGCGCAAAGGATGCAGGGGTGAGCTGGCATGACAAAGACAGTAACCGATGTGGTCTGCCCGTTCTGCGGGACACTCTGCGACGACCTCGAGGTCGTCGTCAGCGATGACGGGAAGAAACTCTTCGAGGTCTACAACGCCTGCGCCATCGGCGCCGAGAAGTTTCTCCACTCCCAGGCAGCGGATCGTCTCACCCGCCCCCGGATGCGGCAGGACGATGGTTCCTGGAAGGAGATCTCCTACGACGAGGCAATCGAGTACACAGCGCGGATGCTTGCCGATGCAAAGAAGCCCCTGATGTACGGCTGGAGCTCCACGAACTGCGAGGCCCAGGCCGTCGGGTCCGAGATCGGCGAGATGGTCGGGGCGGTCATGGATAACACGGCAACCGTCTGCCACGGAACATCCCTTATCGCTGTTCAGGATATCGGCATACCGAGCTGCACGCTCGGTGAGGTCAAGAACCGTGCCGACCGGATCCTCTTCTGGGGGTGCAACCCGGCACACGCCCACCCGCGGCATATGTCCCGGTACTCGATCTTCCCCCGTGGGTTCTTCACCGGTAAGGGCCACACGGGCCGGAAGATGATCGTCGTCGACCCGCGGCCCACCGACACCGCCCGGATAGCGGACGTCCACCTCCAGATCGAGCAGGGGCGCGACTACGAACTCCTCGATGCGTTCCGCGTGGCGTTCAAGGGCGAAAAGCTCCCGGATGTCGTCGCCGGCATCCCGAAGGAGAAGATTTACGAGGCCGCCGATATGCTCAAGAGCGGCCGGTTCGCGATCATCTTCTTCGGTATGGGCGTGACCCAGTCACTCGGAAAGAACCACAACATCGATGCGGCCATCGCGGTCACCCGTGACTTGAACGAGTACACGAAAGCGGCCATCATGCCGATGCGCGGGCACTACAACGTCACCGGCTCCGGTCAGGTCTGGGGCTGGCTGTTCGGGTTCCCCTACGCAGTGGACCTCTCTCGCGGGTTTGCCCGCTATAACCCCGGCGAGACGACATCGAACGACCTGCTCCGCCGGGGCGAGGTGGACGCCGTCTTCGTGCTCGGAAGCGATCCCGGCGCACACTTCCCCTTCAGCTCGGTGAAGGAGATCTACAACCTGCCCTCGGTCGCCGTCGAACCGCACGAGACACCGACCACGGAGGTCTGCAAGGTCCACGTCCCGGTCGCCTTCGTGGGCGTCGAGGTGGGCGGATGCGCCTACCGTATGGACAACGTGCCGATTGAGACGAGAAAAGTCGTTGAGCCCCCAGAGGGTATGCTGACCGACGAAGAGTTCCTCGACCGCGTCCTTGCCCGCGTCAAGGAGATCAAGGGGGTATAAGCGATGGCAGAATATCTCATCAAGAACGGTTTCGTCTTCGACCCGGTGCTCGGGATCAAGGGCGATAAAGCCGACGTCGCCATCAAGGATGGCAAGATCGTCGAGACAAATGCGCTTCGCGCCCCAGAGGTCATCGATGCGGCGGGTAAGACCGTCATGGCCGGCGGCGTCGATATCCACGCCCACGTCGCCGGGCCGAAGGTGAACATCGGCCGAAACTTCCGGCCGGAGGACAAGCTCTTCACCTATAAGCCCGGACGCGGCATCGAGCGGATGCAGGGCGGGTTCTCGGTGCCGACGACGATCCGGACCGGCTACAACTACGCCCGCATGGGCTACACCACGGTGATGGAAGCGGCCATGCCGCCGCTCTACGCCCGGCACACCCACGAGGAGATGCGGGATACGCCGATCCTCGACCAGGGCGCCTACCCGGTCTTCGGGAACAACTGGTTCGTGCTCGAGTACCTGAAGAACCACGAGATCGAGAACACCGCCGCCTACATCGCCTGGCTGCTGCGGGCCACGAAGGGTTACGCGGTCAAGGTCGTCAACCCCGGCGGCACCGAAGCCTGGGGCTGGGGCTTGAACTGCGAGAACGTTCACGACCCGGTACCGTACTTCGACATCACGCCGGCCCAGATCGTGAAGGGCCTCATCGAGGCAAACGAGTACCTCGGTCTCCCGCATTCGATGCACGTTCATGCGAACAACCTCGGGAACCCGGGCAACTACACGACGACGCTCGACACGTTCAAGCTCTCCGAGGGTATCAAGCCGAACAGCAAGTTCGGCCGCGACCAGGTGATGCACCACACCCACGTCCAGTTCCACTCCTACGGCGGTGAGAACTGGGGCAATATGGAGTCCAAGGCAACGGAGATCATGGACTACGTGAACTCGCACGACAACATCACCATCGACATCGGTCAGGTGACGCTCGACGAGACCACGACCATGACCGCCGATGGGCCGTTTGAGCATCACCTCACGGAGTTGAACCACCTGAAGTGGGCAAACTCCGACGTCGAACTCGAGACCGCCGCGGGTGTCGTGCCCTACGTTTACAGCCCGGGGATCAAGGTCTGCGCCATCCAGTGGTGCATCGGCCTCGAACTCGGACTGCTCGCAAAGGACCCCATGCGGGTCTTCATCAGCACCGACCACCCGAACGCCGGTCCGTTCATCCGCTACCCGAGGGTCATCAAGTGGCTCATGAGCCAGGAGGCGCGCGAGCAGCAGTTCAACGCCTTCAAGCACAAGGATAAGGTCATAGAAGCGACGAACCTTGCCGGTATCGACCGCGAGCTCGACCTCTACGAGGTCGCGCAGATGACCCGCGCAGGGCCCGCAAAGGCGCTCGGCCTCGCGCACATGTACGGCGGGCTTGCGCCCGGCATGGAAGCGGATGTCGCGATCTACGCGTTCAACCCGAACGCGCCCTACGCGCCCGACGATATCGAGACGGCATTCTTAAACGCCGAGCATCTCTTCAAGACCGGCGTCCAGGTCATCCGCGACCACGAGATCGCTTCGAACGGCAACAAACGGACGCTCTGGGTGAACGCCAGGGTGAATGAGAACCCGCAGGTGATGCGTGACGTCAAGGAGAAGTTCCTCCGCTACTACACCGTCACCCTGAACAACTACGAGGTTACGGGACACCACTACCTCCCGAACCCGTACGTGATTGAGGTCGATGCCACGCAGTGAGGTGCAGAAAGGATGGAGACCGTTACACTCACCATAAAGAACCAGCCCAATCTGTATCTCGAGGCTGATAACATCACCCCCGACGCGTTTGCCGGGAAGAAGGCTGAGGAGATTGCCGACCTCCACGTGTACGTGGGCAAGGAACAGCACCGGCTCGGAGAGTTCTTCGAGGTCTCCGGCCGGGCCGGAGCGACTCCGGGGGAGACGAAGATCGTCGTCAACGGGGATCTCTCGCGGGTCAAGTACATCGGCATGAAGATGACCGCAGGCGAGGTCGTTGTAAACGGCAACGCCGACATGTACGTCGGTGCATGGATGCAGGGCGGCAAGATCACGGTGAACGGGAACGTCGACGCCTTTGCCGGGACCGGGATGAAGGGCGGCGAGCTCCTCGTCAAGGGCAGCGCGGGCAACTACCTCGGCGCTGCGTACCGTGGGGACTGGCGCGGCATGCAGGGCGGAAAGATCGTTGTCTCCGGAAATGCCGGGAGCGATCTCGGCACGTTCATGAACGGAGGCGAGATCGTCGTCGGCGGAGACGTCGACGTCCATGTTGCCACGCATGCCGAGGGCGGCAAGATCGTCATCAAGGGCAATGCAAAGAGCCGTCTCGGCGGCCAGATGGTGGAAGGCGAGATCTACGTCTTTGGCAAGATCGATGTCATGATGCCCGGATTTGCATACCGTGAAGACGTCGATATCGAGGTAGATGGCACCAAAGGACGATTTGCTCTCTACGAGGGCGATATCGGCGAACGCCACCGAAAGAGGAAGGGTCAACTGATCTACGGCAAACTGTACCAGCGGATCGGGGCCTGATCCCTCTTTTTTTGCCGTGTATACGGAATAAGGTCGCCAGCCCGAGGTAATATATTATCTCCAGGTAAAAAGTAACATAAAGTACTACGGAATTATACTATTTTGATCACTCCTTTTCACTCCTGAAGGAGATGAAACGTCCGATATACACTGTGATTGATAGGCATTCAGTGGATATCTAATATTCTGCTCCGGATATATATCTGACCATAGACGTAAATAGCAACGCTTATATCATCAGAAGAGGTTATTATCTTTTTGTCCCACGAGGACGTGCAGTAGTTATCACCAGACACAGTCAGCGATACTTTTAGCATTCAGTCTACAGTTCCAGATTATATGCACTCAAAGAGGGTAATGGAGTAAAATCATGGCAAAATACAAGGAAACTATTGACCTGTATGATGATGCAGGCAAGCTGTTGAAGAGCGGTGTGCCGCTTGAGAAGATCAGCCCGGTGGTCAACCCGGCGACCAGGAAGCTCATCGACCTTACCAAGAGGACGATTGCCGTCAATCTCGGAGGCGTTCAGGAAGGCCTGAAGACCGGAAAGGTTGCGAAGGGACAGGTCCTCGGGCGCGAACTCAACCTCGACATCGTCGGGAACAAGGATGCCGTCATCGCCAAGATCAAGGATATGGTCCAGGTCACAGAAGGCGACGACACCAACATCCGCGAGTTCGGTGGCGGCAAGCTCATCCTCGTCGAGGTCCCGAAGGCTCGTCTCGAGGCGGCATCCACCTACGATGCAGCGATCACCGCGGTCGCATCCGCGGCAACCTACGCGATCGTCGAGCAGTTCAACGTCGGCATGTTCGATGCGGCCATGGTCAAGGCTGCACTCTGGGGCTCTTACCCGCACACGATGGACCTGACCGGTGCCAACGTCACGTCCATCCTGTCGATTCCCCAGAACAACGAAGGCCTCGGCTACGCGCTCCGTAACATCCCGGTCAACCACGCCGTGATGATCACGAACAAGAACGCCATGCAGGGTGCCGCACTCTCGTCCACCTTTGAGCAGGCAGGAATGTTTGAGATGGGTAACGCCATCGGACCGTTCGAGCGTGCCCAGCTGCTCGCCTACGCCTACCAGGGCCTGAACGCGAACAACATGGTCTACGACCTCGTCAAGAAGAACGGTGCAACCGGAACCATCGGCACGGTCGTCCAGAGCCTGGTCGAGCGCGCCATCGAGGACAAGGTCATCACTCCGGGGAAGAAGGGCGGGTACTTCCAGTTCTACGACACGAAGGACCCCATGCTCTGGAACGCCTACGCCGCCGCCGGAACCATGGCAGCCACCATGGTCAACTGCGGTGCCGGGCGGTTTGCCCAGGCAGTCTCTTCGACGCTCCTCTACTTCAACGACCTGCTCGAGCACGAGACCGGCCTCCCCGGCTGTGACTACGGCCGCGTGATGGGTGTCGCCGTCGGGTTCTCGTTCTTCAGCCACTCGATCTACGGTGGCGGCGGCCCCGGTGTCTTCAACGGCAACCACGTCGTGACCAGGCACGCCGCAGGCGTCGCCATCCCGTGCGTGGTCGCTGCAGCGGCACTCGATGCCGGAACCCAGATGTTCTCGCCGGAGAGCACCTCCAAGGTCTACGGCGACACGTTCGGCAAGGTCGACGTCTTCAACAAGCCGATCCAGCAGATCGCACAGGGTGTGTAGATAACACAGGATACCAATGACAGAAGCCATATACCCTCAGGTTCGAATCGTTTCTGCGCGATTCCTCAGACCCGATACGGCGGAACAACTCCTGAACAGGCTTGTTCAGGTCGGTGGGATTCTCCGGATGTCCATCAACGGACCGAGCATCCCCGCCACCGTTCCCTATGGCCCGGCACGGGGGAAACCCAATCCCCACCCGGACCGTAAGGTCATCCATGTCGGAGACCAGGAAGTCCTGCTCCAGGTACAGGTCGGAACGATCATCCTGGAGCTTGAGGACGAGTCGTACATCACGGTCATAAGGGAGGCAGTCGACGAAGTCTTTGCCGATAAGGACTTCTCCTGCGCCGTCCAGCAGGGACGGTACATGAAGACCCAGCCGACGGTGTCCGACTACGCGAAGTACGGACCTGACGCTGACAGAGAGATTCTCGGGCTTGTCGATCCCAGAAAGAAAGGCGGGCCTGTTATCATCCAGGGAAACAAGTAACATGCCAATCGGAAGGGTAACCCAGGTTGTCGACTGCCGCGAGAGCATGGGGATGGGAAAAGGAGGCGGTCTTGCCCAGCGGGGCACCATCTCTGAAGCCAGATCCCCGGATGTGATCGTGATCGGGATGTCCCCGGGCCGCAGACACGTCACAAAACCGGTCTGCGACATCACCTCCGGTCTCCGGAGAGAAGGGGCACAGTTCTCCGTGACCACGCTCGTCCTGAATGCAGGGAGCGGGGTACCGGCAGATTCACCCGTCGCGGGTCATGTCCTCGGAGCGTACTTCGGGTTGACCGAGAAAGAGATAGCCCAGATCGAGCAGCACAAGGTCGCCATCCTGCACCATGGGAATGTCCGCTCCCACGTGGTGCAAAAGGTCCGGTTCATCCTTGAGCATGCGAACATCAGGGCAATCGTCGTATCTCAGGTCCCGATCGACTTCGAGGATCTCGCAAAAGAGGGAGTCAGGACAGCAGTGGTTATGCCGCCGCCTGATAAGGTGAAGACGAAAGGCATGGTGATGGATATCGTCAGCGGCGTGACACGGGGTCAGACACCCGGCAGGGAAAAACTGGCAGATGTCATTCGTGCCGTTATGAAAGTGCTAAAAAGCCCAACATGAAGGTGAAAGTAAACATGGCATACAAGCCCCAGTACGGACCGGGTACATCCAAGGTCGCCGAGAACCGGCGCAAGCAGATGAACCCCAACCAGAAGCTTGAAAAGATGCGTGACGTGACCGATGAGGACATCGTCCTGATCCTCGGCCACAGGGCGCCGGGAGCCGCCTATCCAACGGCCCACCCGCCGCTTGCCGAGCAGCAGGAGCCCGACTGTCCCATCAGAAAGATTGTAACCCCGACAGACGGTGCCAAGGCCGGCGACCGTGTCCGCTACATCCAGTTTACGGACTCGATGTTCTTCGCCCCCTGCCACCCCTACCAGCGGACCTACACCGAGTGCTACCGCTTCCGCGGCATCGACCCGGGAACACTCTCCGGCCGTCAGATCGTCGAGTGCCGCGAGCGTGACCTCGAGAAGTACTCAAAGGAACTCGTCAACACCGAGATCCTGGACGCGGCCCGCACCGGCATCCGCGGCGCGACCGTGCACGGCCACTCGCTCCGTCTTGCCGAGAACGGCATGATGTTCGACATGCTCCAGAGGAGCGTCCTTGGCGAGGACGGCGTCGTCCGTTACGTCAAGAACCAGATCGGCGAGCCCCTCGACCGTGCCGTAGCCATCGGCAAACCGCTCGACGAGAAGTGGCTCAAGGCCCACACGACGATCTTCCACTCGCTCGGCGATGTCGCCTACCGTGACGACAAGGAGTATATCGAGTACGTCCAGCGCATCCACTCGCTCAGGACGAAATACGGGTTCCTTCCGAAGGAGGCATAAAGATGGCAAAGATTGAGAGAACCCAGAAGCTGTTCCTGAAATCCCTCAAGGAGAAGTTCCAGGGGCAGGATGTCCAGTCCGAGACGACCGAGTTCTACAAGTTCAACGGCTACCACCAGTCCCCCCGCAAGGAGGAGTTCGTGAAGGCGAGCCGCGCCGTCGAGATGGACCGCGGCATATCCATGTACGACCCCGTGCGCTGCCACCTGGGCGGTATCCCGCTCGGCCAGCGCCAGCTGATGACCTACGAGGTCAGCGGCACCGGCGTCTTCGTCGAGGGCGACGACCTGCACTTCGTCAACAACTCTGCTATGCAGCAGATGTGGGACGATATCAGGAGAACCGTCATCGTCGGGATGGACCTTGCCCACCAGACCCTGCAGAAGCGTCTCGGTAAGGAAGTCACCCCCGAGACGATCAACGAGTACCTCCACGTGCTCAACCACGCGATGCCCGGCGCGGCCGTCGTCCAGGAACACATGGTCGAGACCCACCCCGGCCTCGTCGATGACTGTTACGTCAAGGTCTTCACCGGCGACCAGGAACTTGCCGACGACCTCGAGCCCCAGTTCGTCCTCGACGTCGAGAAGCTCTTCCCCGCGAAGCAGGCCCAGGCGCTCTCCGCGGCTGTAGGAAAGTCCCTCTGGCAGGCGATCCACATCCCGACCACGGTATCACGGACCTGCGACGGTGGAACGACCTCCCGGTGGTCTGCGATGCAGATCGGTATGTCCTTCATCGCCGCCTACCGCATGTGCGCCGGTGAAGCGGCCGTCGCCGACCTCTCCTACGCGGCAAAGCACGCGGGCGTCGTCCAGATGGCCTCCCACCTGCCTGCCCGGCGTGCCCGTGGCCCGAACGAGCCCGGCGGCATCATGTTCGGTGTCTTCTCCGATATCGTCCAGGCGAACCGGAAATACCCCAACGACCCCGCCCGGGCCTCCCTCGAGGTCGTCGGCGCCGGAACCATGCTGTTCGACCAGATATGGCTCGGCTCCTACATGTCCGGCGGTGTCGGATTCACCCAGTACGCGACCGCGGCCTACACCGACAACATCCTCGATGAGTACACCTACTACGGTATGGACTACATCAAGGACAAGTACAAGGTCGACTGGCGGAACCCGAGCCCGAGCGACAAGGTCAAGCCGACCCAGGAGATCGTCAACGACATCGCGACCGAGGTCTGTCTCAACGGCATGGAGCAGTACGAGCAGTTCCCGACCCTTATGGAGGACCACTTCGGCGGTTCCCAGCGTGCCGGTGTCCTTGCCGCTGCCTGCGGTCTCTCCGGCTCTATCGCAACCGGAAACTCGAACGCCGGCCTGAATGCCTGGTACCTCTGCATGCTCCTGCACAAGGACGGATGGTCGCGTCTCGGCTTCTTCGGCTACGACCTCCAGGACCAGTGCGGGTCCGCGAACTCGCTCTCCATCCGTGGGGACGAGGGCGCGATCGGCGAGGTCCGCGGCCCGAACTACCCGAACTACGCGATGAACGTCGGCCACCAGGGCGAGTACGCCGCGATTGTCGGCGGCGCGCACTACGGCCGCGGCGATGCGTTCTGTTTCGACCCGCGGGTGAAGATCTGCTTCGCCGACCCGGCCCTGAAGTTCGACTTCGCCGAGCCCCGCCGCGAGTTCGCGAAGGGTGCAATCCGCGAATTCATGCCCGCTGGCGAGCGTTCGCTCATCATCCCGGCCCGGTAAACCCAATTCAACTTTTTTTTCCTTAGAACAATCCTATATGCCTAAAACGAGCATTCCGGGCGATTTTTAACGTTTCGTTGCTATATCGGCGCAACTTTTCGAAACCTTTAATTAAGTCATAAACAACTGTTAAATGAACCAAAAAGGTTTTGAACTCATACTCTGGTGCAAACGTGCATCAAAGGAGGATGCTGAATGGAAGAGATCGTATTTGGCATCGGCATTACCGCATTGGCAGGTGCTCTTGCAACCGTAGCTGGCGCTGCGGAGGATACTGAGTCTGATATCGGATCACAGGGTGACCCGAACTCACAGGTTCAGCTTGCTCCACAGATGGGATATATTCACCGCATCTTTAACAAGGCAATTGCCGGTGAACCTCCCGCGTACGGCCTCTGGGTTGCTCTGGGTGCAGGCCTTGCCTGGGCTTTCATGGCGATGCATATCAATCCGATACTTGCAATCGTACTCGGGAGCGCTCTTGCAGTCTTCGTGCAGGGCGTGTACGCGACAACCGCGTATCTGGGTCGTACTGCAAGTCTCGCCAAGTTTGGACAGCCGGTCTACATCGATATCTTGAAGTCGATGACGACCGTGACCATGGCACACGCGTTTATTGCAATCTTTGCCACCGTCGCGATGTGTCACCTGATGATCAGCGCGCTCGGCCACCCCTTCCCGCTCCCGCTTCTCGGCCTCGTCTGGGGTATCGCGCTCGGTGCAGCCGGGTCTGCAACCGGTAACCCGTTCTACGGAAAGGAGCGGCAGTACCAGGAGCAGAAGTTCGGCGCGGGTGTTCCGATCTCCGCGTCCGGCAACATCGTCCGCTACGCCGAAGCCGGTCAGCGGAACTCGCTTGACAACGGTTTCTTCAGCGCCAAACTCGGCGGCCCCGCATCGGGTGTCTGCTTTGGCCTGATCGTCTTCTTCGAACTCTGGCGTACCGTGGTCTTTGAGCCGTTCGCCGCCGGATGGGGAGCCGTCGTCATTGGTGTCGTCGTAATCCTGGTCTTTGCCGTCATCGACCGCTACATCGAGGTCTGGGCAAGGAAGACCTTCGGGCCCTACACGGTTCCTGAGGAGGCGTCGTCATGAGCGCACTCGGCGGACCGAAACAGACGGGAGGCATCCAGCCCCCAACGGGGACGGGCCTCGTTGTCAGTATTGTACTTATCATCATCGCGCTTGCGCTTGCTTTCTTCCTCGTACAGATGGCCGGGCTGATCGCCCTCATCGGCATCATCATCGGCGGCGTCCTGATCGGATTCGGCGTCCACTTCGTCCCGGTCGGCGGAGCACCCGCAGCAATGGGACAGGCACCGGGTATTGCGACCGGTGTCGCGATGCTCGCTGCCGGCGCCGGCCTTGCCGGGCTCTTCGGTGGCGCCTGGGCTGTCCCGCTCGGCATTCCTGTCGCCCTCGCCGGCGGTGCGGTCGGCGGCGGCCTTCTGATGGCGATCACCTGTACGATGGTCAACGTCATCTACGTCTTTGGCATGGGTATACCGGCAGCTTCGGGTAAGGTCGCAAAGGACCCGATCACGGGCGACACCTTCCCTGAGTACAAGAGCCAGGGTACCGAGGGTCACGGCCTCCCGTTCATCTCCTGGGTTGGCGGCGTCATCGGCGGTGCACTCGGCGGCTTTGGCGGAACGCTCATCTACATCGAGCTCCTCGAGGTCTACCAGGCGCAGCTGCCCGCGCTCCTGGGCGCAACGGTCGAGCAGATCGCACCCGTCGCCGTGTCGCTTGCCGGCATCTTCGCGATCGGCATGTTCCTGATGAACGCCGTGCTTGCGGCGTACAACATCACCGGTACGATCGAGGGACCGCACGACCCCAAGTTCAAGCGATTCCCGCGGGCGGTCATCGCGGCCGCTGCAGCATCGGCGGTTGCAGGCATCTTTGCGATCGCGCTGTCCGGACTGCTGGGGGTATTCTAAATGTCGGTAAAGATTGAAGTCGGCGCAGGCGGCATCCCGCACAACCAGATCCTGATCTACGGGCTCGTGGGATCGATCGTCCTGACCTACCTGACATACCTGAACACGATCACCCAGACCCAGTACTTTGCGTTCTTCGGCGGGCTTGCCGCCGTCGCCGCGCTCATCTGGGGTACCGATACGATCAAGCACCTCTGCAGTTACGGTCTTGGTACCGGTGTCCCGTCGGCAGGTATGATCGCACTCGGGTCCGGCGTCATCGCCGCGCTCGTAGGAGCCACGACCGGCATCTTCGCGCCCATCGTTGCGGTCATCGTCGCCGCGATCATCGGTGCGGTCGCCGGGGTACTGGCAAACCACGTCGTCCGTATGGATATCCCGGTCATGATCGTCTCTCTGATCGAGCTTGCGATCGTCGGAGCGATGACGGTGCTCGGCCTCGCAGCCATGGTCGGCGGAACGTTCAACTTCACGGACCTCGTCACCGGCACGACCACCTTCCTCGGGTTTACCATACAGAGTTACGAAGCCTCCGTCATCGGCGGCAGCATCATCGCCGTGATCTTCATGCTCGCGGCAATCGCGATCCAGCACTCCTTCAACGCCTGTCTCGGGCCGGGGGAGAAACAGGACCGGACGCTCATGCTCGCCGCAGAGTGCGGGTTCCTCTCCATGATCCCCGTCGCGATCATATCGTTTGCATTCATCGCGTTCATCCCCGCTATCATATCGCTCGTGATCTCGGTCGTCGGGTGGTTCTACACCTACGCCCAGTACATCGAACTCTCGAAGCGCGATGCTTACGCCTGGCTCGATGCAAAGCCGATCCTGGAGCCCAAGGGAGGTGCCTAGATGGCATACATTCAGGTACTGCCCGAGTTCGGGCTGGTCGTCGACCCGATGGTCGGTGTCGTCACCACCGCCGGCGTCTCGTACACTCCCGTGCTCGAACAGGTAGCGGAACTCGAGAAGATCACCGACGACCTGGTCGGTATGCTCTCCGGTGAAGGCAACTTCCTGGCATCGTTCCCGAACAGGGAGGGAATCCTCAATGTCGCCGGGAGCGTGACCGCATTCTGGTATGGCATGGCAATCGGCCTTCTGGTTGCCGGTGTCGTCGTATTAGGACTGCTGTGAGGTGAAGAACATGGTTGAGAAGAAATCACCGGCCAGCGGATGGCCGATTGTTCAGGGCGACTTCCACACCGGAGATGCACAGAGTTGCGTCGGCGTCGTCACCATGGGATCCCACCTCGATGAGCAGGGTATCTGCGATGCCGGAGCGGCAATCGCCGGGTCCTGCAAGACCGAGAACCTCGGCCTCGAGAAGGTCATCGCAAACGTCATCTCCAACCCCAACATCAGGTTCATCCTCTGCTGCGGTACGGAAGTGAAGGGCCACCTCTCCGGCCAGAGTTTCATTGCTCTGCATGCCGGCGGTGTCTCCGGCGGCAAGATCGTCGGAGCAGAGGGCGCCATCCCGTTCATCGAGAACCTCTCCGACGAAGCCATCAAGCGCTTCCAGGAGCAGGTCGAGATCGTCAACATCATGGAAAGCGAGGACATGGGCACCATCAAGGCCAAGATCAACGAACTCAAGGCCAGAGATCCCGGTGCGTTCGGCGCAGAACCCATGATTGTCGAGGTCAAGGAGGCAGCCGGTGCGGCAGAGGAAATGACCGGCGAGGTGCAGCCGCTCTCCGGCGAGCTCGCGCTGATACATGCACGGATGAAGATCATCGAGCGGATGGTCACCGATATCGGCTACCGCAACAAGTTTGCTGCCGGTGTCTACTCGGGCAAGGTCGAGGGTGTCATGATCGGCCTGATCGTCTCGTTTGTGATTCTCGGGTTTATCTTGCTGGGGTGATAGAGATGGCAGAAGAAAGTAAACAGGCAGGCCCCATCCGGATGACCTCGATCAACAGAATGATGGATTCCATCCGGTACAAGGCACAGATCCTTGCTCGCACGACCAAACTCGAGTCGGGCATCATGGGTATGGGGATCCTCGGGTTCGCAATCGGGATCGCCGTGGTCATGCTTCTGACTCTGATTCCGGCACTGCTTATGGGGGCGATCTAACATGGCTGAGAAGAAATCACCGGCCAGCGGATGGCCGATTGTTCAGGGCGACTTCCACACCGGAGATGCACAGAGTTGCGTCGGCGTCGTCACCATGGGATCCCACCTCGATGAGCAGGGTATCTGCGATGCCGGAGCGGCAATCGCCGGGTCCTGCAAGACCGAGAACCTCGGCCTCGAGAAGGTCATCGCAAACGTCATCTCCAACCCCAACATCAGGTTCATCCTCTGCTGCGGTACGGAAGTGAAGGGCCACCTCTCCGGCCAGAGTTTCATTGCTCTGCATGCCGGCGGTGTCTCCGGCGGCAAGATCGTCGGAGCAGAGGGCGCCATCCCGTTCATCGAGAACCTCTCCGATGAAGCCATCAAGCGCTTCCAGGAACAGACCGAGATCGTCAACATCATGGAAAGCGAGGACATGGGTACCATCAAGGCCAAGATCAACGAACTCAAGGCCAGGGACCCCGGTGCATTCCCCGCAGAACCCATGGTCGTCGAGGTCAAGGAGGCGGCCGGTGCAGCGGAAGTTGCCGTTGCAGGTGCAAACCCCCAGTTCCTTGAGATCGAGGAGCGGCTCAACGCTATCGAAGAGAGGATCGAGTTTGTCGATGCAGAGATAGCCCAGCGCGTCGGAAGGAAGATCGGGCGCGATATCGGCATCCTGTATGGACTGGTTGCAGGTTTGATTGTATTCATGATGTTGTTGGTGTTACTGCCCAAATTAGTTGGGTACCTGTAAGGAGGATTGACGAATATGTTCAAGTTCGAAAAAGAGCAGACGGTACACGACTTTAACGGTACCATGATCGGCGGGCAGCCTGGAGAATACCCGACCGTGCTCGGTGCATCCATCTTCTACAACAAGCACGAGATCGTGCTGGATGACCACACCGGAAAGATTGACAAACCCACGGCGGAGGCGCTCTGGAACCGTTGCCAGGAGCTCTCGGACCTCACCGGCATTCCGCACTTCATCCAGATCATCGGGGAGTTCGGCGAGGCCTTCGAGAGTTACATCGACTGGTTCTGTGGCATCGACGACAAGACAGCGTTCCTGATGGACTCTTCCGTCCCGGCGGCGCTTGCTCACGCGTGCAAGTACGTCACCGAGATAGGCGTTGCGGACCGTGCGATCTACAACTCGATCAACGGTTCGATCGGACCGGATAACATCGAGGCTCTCGCCAAGAGCGACGTGAATGCCGCGATCGTCCTCGCCTTCAACCCCGCCGACCCGTCGGTCTCCGGCCGTGAGAAGGTCCTGGTCGAGGGCGGCGTCGCGGGCCAGGAGCTCGGTATGCTTGCGATCGCGGAGAAGTGCGGCATCACCCGCCCGATCCTCGACACCGCGGCAACCCCGCTCGGGCTCGGCTCAGGCGGCGCGTACCGCGAGATTCTTGCCTGCAAGGCGATCCACGGCCTCCCCACCGGCGGTGCATACCACAACATGACGGTCTCCTGGACCTGGCTGAAGCGGTGGAAGGGAACGAAGAAAGTCCCCTCGCAGCAGCTGGCCGGCCTTGAGGGCAAAGAAAACCTCGTCAAGCAGCTCACGCACCACTACCTCGGCGGTACGGACGGACTGCGCCAGGCGGCATGGTCTGCCCCCGATATCGGGTGCAACATGATTGCAAGCACGCTCGGCGCCGACCTTATCATGTACGGCCCGATCGAGAACGTCGAAGCGATGATCACCGCACAGGCCTACACCGACATCGTCGTGCTGGAAGCGGCGCGCGATTTCGGTATCGAGCCCAAGGTCGATACCCACCCGCTCTTCAAACTCGTCTAAACCCAACCCTTTTTTTACAGCCCCGCACGGCCCGATAGAGGGGAGACGAGCGGGTAGAAGCGATATCGGCACCTCATTCCGGGGTTACCAAAACGTTAGGGTTCTCAAAATCCCCGCTTCACGCAAGTTCGATATGTCCGACAATCCTGAGTTTCCCCCCCTCGAGGTAGTGGAGGACCGCCGTATCCCCGGGGAGGTAGACGAGATCCTTTTCGAGCGCAAGCGTGAGCGTCGGTTGCCGCCGGTCGCCGCCGTCCTGCACCGCCTCCACCCGCGCCGGTATGAACTGCATCCAGTGGCCGACGTGGAGCACCGTCCCTGCCGCAAGGGGTGCCGGCCAGTATTTGACCAGGGCCGCCCGCGCCACGAGGTTCGTCCGGGCCCGGATTTCGGGGTCGTTTGAGAGGACAAAACCGCGGTCGAGATCGTCGGACTCGATGTTCTTGAGCGCAAGCCCCACGCGGTCGCCTTCGGTTGCCCAATCGAAGTCGTCGTCATGCTTCTGGATGGACCGCACCGTGATCGCCTGCTCCCCGGGGTAGACCTTCAGGATGTCGTGCTTCCGGATGCCGCCCCGCGTAACGCCGCCGAGGACGACCGTCCCGATGCCGCGGACGTTGAAGTGATGATCGATGGGGACCGTTCCCACGACGCCGGGTGCAGGTGCGACGGACGGGCGGGCATGCGCGCAAGCGAGCAGGCGGTCGCGGAGCACGATCGGATCGGCATCCACGAACTCGTAACGCTCAAGCACCGTCCCGCGGAGGAGCGGCGCGAGGTCCCGGGGGGTGAGGTAGTTCTGGAGGACGATGGAGCCCTGTTCCACGCGGGCCTCATCGAGCATCAGGATCCACTCCCCGAGCGTCGGGGTGATCTCACCGATCACGACAAGAGCCGCATCCGCCATCGATGCGGCGTAGAAGAGCGGAGCCAGCCTCTCGGGATACCGGGTCGGTTCGATGAGGGTGACGGTATCGTCGCCCTTCTTCAGGTTATAGAAGGTGATATCGGATGTCGTGCCTTTCTTCCCGAGGTCTTTGGCGTAGCCGAGAGGTCCCAGCACGGCGATATTCAGGTTGCCCATATGCCTGATCATTTGGTTACCCGAGAGTATGAGGTTAACGCAGGCACGATCTTTTGGAAAAAACGTGCCCGGGCACGGGGAACCCACGATCCTGAAGACTCCTGCACCGCCCCCCTTCGCGCCTCCGCACTCCTTTCGCATGAAACCGCCATGCGGTGCACCATACCCGGGGATCCCGCAGATGCGGCCGGATGTGCGGTGGGCTCCACGCACACCACGGCGTTAACCAAATACATTTTAACAAATTAAAGTTAACCTTACTACACCCTATGCGAAGAACAACGCCCATCGTGATCCTGGCACTTGCCTGCACGCTCCTCATCAGCATGGCCTGCGCAGTCGTTCTCGGACCGGTCTCCCCCGGAACCCTGGTTACCCTGCCCAGCGCATGGATGATCGTCTGGGATGTCAGGGTGCCGAGGGTGATCGCCGCGGCGCTGGTCGGGTGCGGGCTTGCCGTAGCAGGCACGGCCATGCAGGGGCTCTTTCGTAACCCCATGGCCGACCCCTACATCATCGGCACGTCGTCCGGCGGAGCGCTCGGGGCCACGCTTGCAATCGTCCTCTTCGCCGGCACGGGGCGCCCAATGTTCGCATTTGCCGGGGCGATGGCCGCCACGTTCACCGTCTACTTCATCGCCCGCAAAGGAGGCAGGATACCGGTCGAGACACTTCTCCTCTCCGGCGTCGCCCTCGCGACGCTTCTCACGGCGCTCCTCTCTTTTCTCATGTATACCTCAGGAAGGAGCCTGCACCAGATCATGTTCTGGCTGATGGGAGGGTTCTGGAACATATCGTGGAACGACGTCTTCATCGCCCTCCCCATCCTGGTCGGCGGCGTGGGGATCTATCTCTTCGCGCGCGACCTCAACATCCTCGCCCTGAACGAAGAAGACGCGATCCACCTCGGGGTGAACGTCGAGCGGGCAAAACAGATCCTCCTCGCGCTGAGCGCGTTCGTGACGGGGATAGCCGTTGCCGTAGCCGGGTCGATCGGGTTCATCGGCCTGATCACCCCGCACGTGATGCGCCTGATCGTCGGGCCCGACCACCGTTTTCTCTTCCCCGCAGCTGCGCTTGCGGGCGCCATCCTCCTCGTATGGGCGGATACGCTCACGCGGACCTTCACGGGCGACATGCCCGTCGGCATTCTGACCGCCTGCTTTGGCGCACCGTTCTTCATATACCTCCTCCGGAGCCGGATGAAAGCATGAAACCGATTGAGATCATCGACGTCGACGTCTCCTACGGCGCAAAGAAGATCCTTGAAGCGATCACGTTCCATGCGGTGAGGGGTGAGATCCTCGGCATCGTCGGGCCGAACGGCTCGGGGAAGACGACGCTCTTGAAGGCGATGAGCCGGGTCGTCGCCCGGGACAACGGAGAGATCCGGCTTGATGAGCAGGGTCTGGATACGCTCGGACACCGCGAGCTTGCACGCCGGATTGCGGTCGTCCCGCAGGATATATCGATTGGATTCGACTATACGGTGCGCGATGTCGTCATGATGGGGAGACATCCCCACATCGGGCGGTTCGCCTCCGAGACCGCCCGGGACCTGGAGATCTGCGACCGTGCCATGCGTCTTGCAAACGTCGCGGACCTCGCCGAAGCCTCGGTGCACGACATCAGCGGCGGGGAGCGCCAGCGCGTGCTCATCGCGCGTGCGCTCGCGCAGGAACCGAAGATCCTGCTGCTCGACGAGGCGACCTCCAACCTCGATATAAGCCACCAGATCGAGATCCTCAACATCATCAGGGGCCTCACCGGTACGATCACGGTGATCAGCGTCTTTCATGACCTGAACCTCGCCGCATACTACTGCGACCGGCTGATCATGCTCAAAGAGAAGAGGGTCGTCGCCGTCGGCGAACCCCGGTATGTGCTGACCCGTGAAAACCTCAATGCGGTCTACGGGATCGATACCCTGGTAAAGACCCATCCCCTGACCGGAAGACCCTACATCCTCCCGGTGTACGGGCGTGCTGCAAAAGATAGGCTCTACGAGAACGTGCACGTCGTATGCGGCGGCGGTACGGGTTCCGACCTCCTCTACGCCCTCCGCGAGGCGGGGTTCCGGGTAAGCACGGGCGTGCTCAACGTCTTTGATACCGACTACGCAACCGCAACCGCACTGGGCATTCCCTGTGTTACCGAAGCGCCCTTTGCCGCTATATCTCCCGGCACCCGCGAGGACCTCGCGCAGTGCATCGATGCCGCATATGCCGTCGTCGTCACGGCGATGCCCATCGGGCAGGGGAACATCGAGAACATCAGGATACTGGAAGATTACCCGGATAAACCCGTCATCCTCCTGAACAGCGGCGGCAACTGCCTCTTCCCGGATTACACCGGCGGTGAGGCGGAAGCGATCGTCCGGAGGCTGCTTGACCGGGGGGCGATCCCGGTGGAGCGGATCGAAGAGGTCCTGCAGGCTCTAACGAGCCGGGCCTGACCCGCCAGAACATGACAAAAATACGAGGTAGAGGCTCCGATCAGACATCGTAGGCCACGAGCGAGAGGTTCAGCTCCTTCTCGAGGGCCTGAATCCGCCTGAGGTTCTCCTCGTTCAACTCCGAGTACGTGGGTCTCTTATACGCAAGGAGCGTTACACCGAGTTCTTCTTCGCAACGCTGCACCTTCTTCACCTGCTCGGGCGCAAGACTCGCAAATCCCATAGTGCTCACGGTTCTCACCCGGAGCATTACAGGCCCGTCACGCACATATAGGTTATGGAGTCCGCCGGTGCTCCGGCCGTAACCGTTGGGGTGGAGAGATCCGGAGGGGGAGGTTTGGTCCCGCCCCCGCAACGCCGGATTCCGGCCGGGCATGGGCCCCCGGGGGTGCACAACCTCTCCGGTGACCGTATCAGGCCGCACGGGGTAACGTATTATCATTCTGTATCGATATACTTGCAATGATGAGGAACAGATTGCTCGCACTCGCTCTCGCGGCGTTCATCGTATCGATCGTCGTTGTCGGCGCAGCAGGCGCATCGCATTCGGATTCCGACGGCGTCCGGGAACCGACCCCGGTACCGGCAGCAGACGGCGCGAGAACCGTCACGGTGACCGATGATGCCGGAAAGACCGTCACCATCCGGGGGATACCACAGAGGATCGTCTCGCTTGCGCCCTCGAACACAGAGATCCTCTATGCCCTCGGCCTTGAGGACCGGATCGCCGCCGTCACCGAGCGCTGCGACTATCCTCCGGCAACAGACGGTAAACCGAAGGTGGGCGGGTTCAGCACCGTCAATATCGAGAGGGTGATCGCCATAGAACCCGACCTGATCTTCGCCGCGCCCGCCAACACCGAAGAGGTCATCGACCGCCTGCGATCGCTTGGTATGACCGTCGTCATCCTCGACCCGCAGACGATCGACGATGTCCTGCACGACATCGAACTTGCCGGAAGGGCGACCGGGCAGGAGGAAGAGGCTTTGATGCTCATCGACGGACTCCGGAAGCGCATCGAGAACGTTACCGAGATAGCGGCCGAGAGCCGGGCCGCGCATCCGTCCGTCGCCCACGTCATCTGGCACGATCCGCTCTGGATCAGCGGCGCCAGAACGTTCCAGGACGAAGTGATCAGGATGGCCGGCGGAACCAATGCGTTCGGCTCGATCGACGGCTGGAGCATCGTCAGCCTCGAGGAGTTCATCACCACGAACCCCGACTACATCCTGGTCAGTTCGGGGAGCGGCATGGATAGAGATGAATACGACGCCATCTACAACTACATCGTACACGAACCTCGCCTGCAAAGGCTCGATGCGGTCAGGGAGGGCCGTATCTACGTCATCGACGCGGATGTCGTCAGCCGCGGGAGCCCGCGGATCGTGGATGCGCTGGAAGAAGTAGCGGGCTACCTCCACCCGGATACCGCCGGGGCAGGTACGCCGGAGGCGGCCGGGACGGTCCAGTCGCCGGGGTTCGGCGCGATAGTTCTCATCGGTGCGCTGTTCATCGTCTTCCTGATCAGAACGAAAGAATAAGGCAGTAACGACACGTATTGCAGAACAGGCGCGGCACGCGGCTCTGTATGCCGGTTACGCTCTTCGCGGCAACCTCGCTGCGCGCCGCCACCCGGACCGGCGGGTTCGACGATATCACTCCGTTTTTTGACAGTAAACCGCTTGATCGGGCCGGAAACAGCGTACCGGCATGTCGAGCACCCGGGGAGCGGTCGATCGAAAAAAAAACAAATAATTTTTAATTATATCAAAATCGTTTTGTAAAGTTTTATTACACTATAACAAGTGTACTTGTACACATGAGAACAAGGCAGCTGCCACTCTTTGTTGGGCTTATCATGCTCTCACTCATGCTCGTCGGCGTGGTGAGTGCATCTTATCCGATGTTTCACTGCGACGCGCAACGGACGGGCTACGTCACGCAGGACGGGCCGCAGACGAACGCCACCCTCTGGGTGGCAGAGACCGCCGAATATGCCGACGGATCACCGGCGGTGCATAACGGAAAGGTCTTCGCCCCGACCTGGCCGGATATGGACTTCGCTGACAACGACCCGATGGGGCTTGTCTGCTATGACGCCGCCACCGGGACGGAACTCTGGACGAACGAACTCGGCGGCACCTCCATCGGTTCGGTCTCGGGCGTTGCCGTCGCCGACGGTCAGGTCTACCTCGGCGGGACCGACGGACGGCTCTACTGCATCGATGAAGAGGCGGGGGAGACGCTCTGGACGAGCGGCCAGATCGACGCCACCGGCTACTTCGGGCTCTCGTCATCGCCCCTCGTCTACGAAGGAACGGTCTACGCCCTCTCAGCTTCGGACGGCGTGCTGCATGCTTTCACGCCTGAAGGCACCGGATCATGGTCTTTTTCCACCGGTGGGGCCGTCGGCTACTTCACCTCGCCTGCAGCCGCGGGCGGGAAGATCTTCGTCGCAGGGGGCGGAAACAACCTCTTCTGCATCGATGCCGCCACCCACACCGCCGCGTGGAGCGCCGCCCTCCCGGCCGCCGTGAAGTCGACACCGGTCATCGGCGATGGGAAGGTCTATGCGACGACGGCCGAGCGCCTCTACGCCCTCGATGCGAGCACGGGCGCTGAGGTCTGGAACGCGAGCCTCGGCGGGACATCCTCGACGCCGGCCGTTGCAGGTGAAACCGTCATCGCAGGGTCTTCCGACGGCCTCCACGCCTACGACGCCGGGACCGGGATCCTTCTCTGGGATTTCCCGGGTGCGCAGGTGGGCGTCTCCCCGGTCGTGGCCGGGAACCTCGTCTACGCCGCGACGAACGAGAGGACCGGCACCGTGTATGCGGTGGATACCAGGACCGGCGAAGAGGTCTGGTCATACACCCTCGAAGCCCCGGGTGACGGCACGTTTGCCGCGTTCTATGCCTCCTCCCCCGCGGTATCGGACGGCGTTCTCTACATCGGTGCCGAGAACAACCGCCTTTACGCCTTCGGGGATGGAGGACTACCGGAACCTGCGTTTACCGGGTGGAGCGGAACGGTGATGCTCACGGCCGGCCGGACCTTCACGGTCACCCCCTTCAACAACGAGAGCGCCACCTACACGATCGATCGGACTTCAGCCCTCGGAGCGCTCGATGCCGCCGCTGCGAAGGGCGGGTTCGATTACACCGTCCAGGAGACCACCTTCGGTCCGTTCCTCTACTCCATCGGCGGTATCGCCTACGACGAGGTCACCTGGAACTCCTGGCTCTACGCGGTCAACGGGGTTCCCGCCGATGTCGGAGCAGCGGACTACCGGCTCGCCGATGGGGACGTCGTCACGTACTGGTACGGGGCATGGGGATCGAACCCTGAAACCGCCCATGCTGCGGTCACCATCACCGTCTCCATCCCGGCACCAGAGAGCGGCGGTGGCGGAGATGGCGGCGGCGATTCATCGCCGTCCTGGATCACCGTCACCCTTGAGCCCGGGACGTTCACCCTCACCGCCGATAACAGCAAAAAAACCTATGATGTCGACCGGCAGACGGCACTCGGGGCCCTCGATGCTGCCGGAGTCGGGTATACCGTCGACGACTCCTACTACCAGCAGTACGGGTCGCTCTTCATCGACTCCGTCAACGGAAGAGCAAACGAAGGGACAAAAGGCTGGATGTACCAGGTGAACGGCGAGAGCCCCGGCAGTGGTGCCAATACGCACACGGTCGGGGACGGCGACAAGATCGTCTTCTTCTGGAGCGAGAGCATGAGTTCGACCCCGGCGACCTCTCCGGATGTCATCTCTATCAAGGTCGTGATCCCGGCATCTTCCGGTGGTTCTGACTCCGACTCTTCAGGAGAAGGTTCCGGTGCAACGCCCTCCTCCACCGGGGAGCAGCCGAACAACGGTGAAACAGGATCTCTATCGTTTTCCCTTGGATTGCCGGTCGGTGTCACCGTCGATCTCGGGGAGTGGGGCCAGACCTTCTCGGTCAACACCACCGGAACAACCGCAGCCGGCGAGACGGTCGTCGTATCCGGCAACACCCTCACGATCAACCAGAGCGGCCTCGTGCTGACGGTCGCTGCAAAGAACATCGACGAAAAAGAAGGCGTGGCAAGAGGCCTGATCGAGAGCGTCACTGCGGCGATCAACCCGATCGCAAGAGAGATCGAGGGGCTGGGAACCATAACCGCCTCACTGATCCTCAACCTCACCGGCATCCCGGCGGCCGATGGCCGGCTCGATGTCGCCTTCAACGCCACCCCGGACGCAGCAGCAGGAAACGCCTTCGCCCTTGCCGCTGCAGAGAACGGTAAAGAGATCACCGCCCTTGCCTACACCATGACCGTCACGCGGACCAACCTGGAGAACGGCGAGGATATCGCCGGAGCAGTGATCCGGATGACCATAAGCCCCGGGTGGGTCGAAGAGCACGGCGGCGCGGATGCTATCAGGATCGCACGATCCGCAGAGGACGGCACGTACCAGGTACTTGAAACCCGGGTCGTCGGGACCGACGAGAGCGGAAACCTGATCGTCGAAGCGGTCTCGCCCGGCGGCCTCTCAACCTTCGGGCTGCTGGCGGTCAGAGCGGCACAGGATACCCACGCAACCGCCGCGACCTCTGCGGCCCCCGGCGCATCCTCAGCAGCAGGAACGCCTGCAGAAGCATCGCCGCTCATCATATCTGCGATAGGCGCGATCCCCGTCATCGGGACGGCATACCTCATCGCCAGGCGGAGGAGAGAGCAATGAAACGGATAGGCAGCATCCTGCTCATCCTCCTGCTCAGCATCGCCACCTGCGGTACGGCGGCGGCCTACCCCTACGGAGCGGGCGATGCGATCGTGCAGGACGGTCTTGACTACATCAGGTCATGCCAGCACGATGACGGCGGGTTTGCCGAGGCCGGGAGGGAAACGAATCCCGGCACCTCATGGTTTGCAGTGATGGCGATCGTCGCTGCCGGAGAAGACCCGCACAACTGGAGGGTGAACGGCACATCGGCGATCGATTACTGGAGATCGGCACCCGACGCCATAAATCCCGAAGGTACAGCCGAGCTCGGAAAGATGGTCACCCTCGTCGCGGCCGCGGGCGAGAACCCCCGCGCCTTTAACAACCACGACTACGTCGCCGAACTCAGAGCACGCATGAAAACCGACGGCCAGTTCGGCGATTTCGTCTACACCACCTACTGGGGAGTCTTCGGGCTCGCCTCAGCCGGCGAAGACACCGCGCTCCCCGTCGCCTGGCTGAAGAAGCAGCAGAACGAGGACGGCGGCTACGGCTGGATGGCGGGCGCCGAAAGCGACTCCGACGACACCGCCGCCGTGATCATGGCCCTCGTCGCCGCAGGCGAACCGGCAGATACACCCGCCGTCGCACGGGCGATCGACTACCTCGGGGCACACCAGATGAACGACGGCAGCTTCAACTACGGTGGGACTTCCTCCTCGAACGCCGCCTCGGCGGCATGGGTGATCCAGGCGATCGCCGCAACCGGGGAAGACCCGTCGTCATGGTCGAAGAACGGCAACGATCCGGTCACGACACTTGTAACCCTCCGGCAGCCCGACGGCTCGTTTCTCTGGACGACATACACCGCCGACAACCCCTGCGGCATGACGGCGCGGGCGATCCCGGCCCTGCTCGGCAAACCCTACCCGATCCTGCCCGGGCAGGCGGCACCCGATCTCCAGGAACCAGGGCGATCCGCGATAGCATCGCCCGGGGCGACGACGGTGCCGCAGACAACCGTACCGGCAGCCGGCTCCGTGGCGTGGCAGCCCGTCACCGTCACCGACGACTACGGCGAGGATGTCGGGCTCGATACGATGCCGGTGCGCATCGTCTCCCTTGCCCCGGCCAACACCGAGATCCTCTTCGCCCTCGGCCTCGGCGACCGGGTGGTCGGCGTGACCGATTACTGCAACTACCCGGCAGAGGCAACGACGAAACCAAAAGTCGGCGGGTACTCCACCGTGAACATCGAACGCGTGGTGGCCGCGCATCCCGACCTGGTAATGGCCGCTTTCGGGAACACAGAAGAGGTCGTCAATCGCCTTCGAGATCTCGGCCTGACCGTGATCACCTTAAGCCCGGACTCGGTCGAAGGGACGCTCCACGATATCAGGCTCATCGGAAAGGCCACCGGCGCAGAAACAGAAGCGGAGCGGCTGGCGACATCGATGGAGGCACGGATCGACGCCGTGAAGGAAAAAACGAAGAGCGTGGCCAAACCTCCGACGGTCGCCCATATCGTCTGGCACGACCCGATCTGGATCAGCGGGAGCAACACCTTCCAGGACGAGTTGATCACCCTTGCCGGCGGCGTCAACGCCTTCCCCGATACGGAGGGCTGGCAGATCGCCAGCCTCGAGCGGTTCATCGCCACCGATCCCGAGGTGATCGTCGTCAACTCCGGAACCGGCATGGGCACCGAGGGCGTCGACCTCATCTACCGCTACTTCATGAACGAGCCGCGCCTCAAAACCATGAAGGCGATCCAGAATAACCGTGTCTACATCATCGAGTCCGATCTCATCGACCGGGGCGGGCCGCGTCTGGTCGACGCCCTGGAGGAGGTCGCTGCCGACATCCACCCCGACCTCTTCGATGCAGATATCCGGAAGAATGCTCCTATACCGCAATCTCCAGGTTTCGGCGTGATCCCGCTTGCTTTTGCGTTCCTCGCCGTCCTCCTGATCCGGCTGAAGAGGTAGGATGGGCTGGTGCAGAATGCGGCGAAACCTCATCGTACCCACGCTCTTTGCGATCATTGCGGTCGGGAACTTCGTATGCCCGGCTACGGGGCAGGAATCCTCCGGCGATCCGATCTGGGAGTCAGGAGTCGGTGATCGGGTTATGGCGGCGGCACTCTCGCCGGACGGCCTCTACGGTGCCGTCACTACAGAGAGGATGGTCTATCTCTACAGCCAGAACGGCACGACACTCTGGAGTTACCCGGTATCCGGCGGCAGAAGCGTGGCCGTATCATCCGGTGGAGAGCGCATCGCGGCAGGAGGGGACCATCTCCTGCTCTTCGACCGGAACGGCAGCGTGATCTGGCGGTATAGATCGGAGTCGCGGATACAGGATATCGCTATCACGGCAGACGGACGTACGATCTGCACCGGGGCGGATACCGGCCTTCTGGTCTTCTCCCTGGACGACGGAGAGGCAACCCCCGACGTCTCCGGGTCGTTCGATGCGAACGACCCGATCAGGAGCGTATCGATCGACTCCGATGGTGCCGGCATCGTTGCCGGTGCCGATTCGGGGAATGTCTACTTCCTCGGCGCAGATGGCCGGCTTCTCTGGAACTACAGGACAGGCGATAACGGCATTCACGTGGCCATCTCGCGCGACGGTTCGACAATTGCCGCAGCATCGACCGGGCGAACGGTGTATCTCCTGAATCGAAACGGGCGGCTTCTCTGGAAGTCTTCGATGCCCCGGGCGATCACGGACGTATCGATATCCGGAGACGGATCGAGACTTGTGCTGGCGGACGGGGGCATCTCCATGCTCAACCGGGGCGGAGAGATCATAGGGATGCATGCGACGGGAGAAGAAGGGCGGATCAGGTCCGTCTCCGCCCCATCCGATACCGCGCATATTCTCGCCGGTGCGGCCGACGGGACCGTATCGATGTTCAGGGTGCAGCCAGAAACCTCCCCGCCGGATACCGCCACCGAGCCGTCTCGACCGCCCGCCGCTCCCGCTCAGGAGCAAACAACCTCGCAGCAGGATACCGCGCTCCCCCCGGCAACGCCGGTCATCGTGAGTGCGTGCGCCGTTGCCGCGCTGGCGTGGCGGCGAAGGGAGAGGAGGTAGTAGAATACAGTGCCTCCAACGAATTCTATCGGGTGCTCCACCTGCTGCCTGATGGACCGGACGCTTGAGGAGGCGCTCTCCCTCGTCTCCCGGTACACCGGGCTTGCCGAGATCCTCTCCGACGGTCCCCACGACCTTTTTGGAGAAGAAGAGACCTGCAGTTCGTTCGACCTCCGGTATACGGTCCACGCCCCGGTCGCCGACATCAACATCGCCTCCGAGAACGAGCACCTGCGGAGGGCATCCGTGAGAGTCGTCAGCGATCTCGCAGACCTCTGCGACCGTATCGGTGCCGGACGACTGGTCATCCACCCGGGGCATACCTGGGGGGAGGAGATGCGGGGCGTCGCCGAGCGGGCCCTCAATCGATCGCTCAGCGACCTCGCTACCATCCAGCAGGACGTAAACGTCCGGTTGGCTCTCGAGAACATGGGAGCGTGGGACATATGCTTCTTCCGCGAGCCCGGGTTCCTCGCTCGCCTTGCCGACGGCGGTCTCGGGTTCGCCCTCGACGTGGGCCACGCCCACGTCAACGGCAACCTGGGACCGTTCCTCGAGGAGGGCGGGGCAATCCATGTCCACCTGCACGATAACTGCGGCAACCGGGATGATCACCTGGCGTGCGGCGAGGGGAGCATCGATTTTCGCCGCGTGCTCCGGGTTCTCCCCCGGAGCGCGACGAAGATCGTCGAACCGGCCTCGTTTCGCCAGTACGAAAAAAGCATCGAGTACCTGAGGTCGATCGTCCCCTGAACCCTCAGGTGCTCCGCCCGATCAACCGCTCCACCGCCGTGCGGAACTCTCGGAACTCTCGCGAGACTTCCGGCCCCGGAGAGCCGGGATAGGCATTCGCACCCCGGACAACGATCTTCAGCCCGCCCGTCTCCAGACGGAGGTGCCAGTAGGTGACGTCGCAGCAGGAGTGGGCGGAGACGTACTCCGGCTCCCACTCCCGGATACCGAGCCGATCGACGGTCTCCCGGAACCTTCCCCACTCCTCCGGTGTGGGCGACGTCTCCGTCACCACCCCCGAGTAGCCGCCGGCGCTCGCCCATTCGTGGAGGAGCCGGCCATCCACGAGCCTGACGTAGAGGGATGGCCCGACGCTTCCGCCGATGTAGAACTCGAACGCCGCCGGGGGTCCGCCGTTGCCCATACCAGGTTATACGACCGGCACGGCCAAATACCCTGCGATGAGAAGCCCCATACGGCAGATCCCGGCGACGTCAGCCCTGCCGGGGGCGAGGTCGCGCATCGGCGTCCGCCTGCCGGAGCGGTAGCCCCGGAGATCGATGGTCAACCCGAGGACCGTGGCTTTTCCGAGGGAGTTCGAGACCAGGGGGATGACGAGGGGAAAGAGGCCCCGGACCTTCCCGGAGATGCCTCTCCCCGGGTCGTAGGCCCGGGCGAGCTGCGCCTCGTGGATCCGCTTTCCTTCAGACTGCGGAACCAGGCAACCAAGGGTCTCCCCGCTCCGGATGGTGAGGAGGGTGAGAGCAAGAAGGCTTGCCGCAAGCGAGGCGAGCAGGGGCGCGCACCATTCGCCGGGAGGGAGGATGATTCCGGTGGGTGCAGGTCAGATAGGAACGGCCCGCCCCGCACCGGTATGCGCCATAACGAGCTTTCGGGTGCCTGCCTTCGGCTCACCGCCGCCCGGGACGAAACGCGCTCCATCGAGGGCGGCAATGATCGCCCCGATGGCCCCGGCATGCAACCGCCCGTAACCTCCCTCGAGCACGAGGGCGAGAGCACCGGGTGTTGCGCCCGCAAGCATCCCGGCAAGAGCCCCGAAGTCGCGGGGTTCGAGGAGCATCGAGGCGAGCGGGTCCCCGGCGAGCGCATCCTGCCCCGCCGAGACCATCACGAGGTCCGGCTTGAAGCGCCGGATAGCCGGTATGAAGAGATCGCGAAAGACCAGGGCGTAGTCGGCGCCGGTCGAGCCCGCTTCAAGCGGTGCATTGACGGTATACCCGGCACCCGGGCCGGCACCCCGCTCGTCCGGCCGGCCTGTCCCCGGGAAGAGCCCCGCCTGGTGGACAGAACAGTAGAGCACCCGGTCCGACGCGAAGAAGATCCTCTCTGTCCCGTTGCCGTGGTGCACGTCCCAGTCGACGATGGCAACCCGGTCGACCGACAGAAGCGCTTTCGCCGCAGCGACGGCGACGTTGTTGAAGATGCAGAACCCCATCGCCCGGTCCGGCGTGGCGTGGTGGCCCGGCGGGCGGACCAGGGCGAAAGAGTGCTCTCCCTCGAGCGCCCGCTCCGCTGCCTGGAGAGCGGCTCCGGCCGCGTAGAGGATCGCGTCGAACGATTCGCCGGTGACGTAGGTGTCCGGGTCGATGTAACAGGCCCGGCCCGGGGGGCAGGCCCGGCAGAGCGTGCGGATGGCCTCGATATGCCGCCCGGTGTGCACCCGTTCGATATCCCGGATCGTCGCCTGCTCCGGGGCTATGCGGCGGGCGCCGGACGGCACCCCGGCAAGCGCGGCATCGAGGCGTGCCTGTGACTCGGGATGGCCGGGGTCGTCGTGGCCGGCAAAGAGATCTCCCGTCACGATCGAGTACGGCATGGCGATCAGGGCAGAATCGTCGGCACAGGAGATGAACCTTACCCGGCCGCGGGTATGGCATCCTCTCCATCCCATCCGTTTGAGAGAGCCGGCGCCCGGCCGCGGGTATCCGGGCCGGGCTATCGCCGCTGCTCTTCAAGACCCGGGAG
>ERZ795030.329-NODE-329-length-76298-cov-59.235222_pt1 | contig 76298 bp, 57 predicted proteins | sample MGYA00375122_ERZ795030 | MGnify/ENA primary metagenome ERZ795030 (study PRJEB30165, sample SAMN05720146) | activated sludge metagenome | isolation source: anaerobic digester from wastewater treatment plant | place: Japan | collected 2015-04-20 ... | reverse complement strand
TTCGGAAAACCAAGGGGTCAGGACTGATTTTCACCCCGCATGGGATGCCAGTGAACCGAAAAAGCCGTTGAGGCTCTGATCGTCGAACAGGTTGGCGACCGCCACGCCGTTGAGCCAGGTGCGAATCGATGGGCCCACACACTGGATTTCAAGCGCATTCCAGTCGCCCGGCTTGTTCGTCGCGCGCGCGGCGGCCAGCGTCTCGTCCGCGGTGGTGTCCATCCAGATGATGCCGTGCTGATGTCCGCGCCGGCCTTCATCATAGATGCGGGCGGTGTCCCCTTTGGGGTTGGGATCCATCTCCGCCTGATATCCATAAACCCGTTGGCGCCCTTCCCCTTCCGGACGAGCCGCGGACCGAAACTGCACGCCTGAGTTGCCGGGAACATCGAACTTGAATTCGAGCTTCAGGATGAAGTTGCCGAACTCCTTCTCGCTGCACAGGAAGGTGTTCATCCGGCTCGGGAGACACTCTCCGACGATCGTGCCGTTGTCCACCCTGTAGGCCGCGTCCCCGCCGCGCTTCACCCAGCCGTCGAGCGTCTGTCCGTCAAAGAGCGGAACAAACCCCTCCTCGGGCCCCTGCGCCAGGATCGAGGCCGTCCCCAGGACAGCCAGAAGCGCGCTTCCCCATGCAATGCCACGAGCTGCTACTCTCTTGTGAGTCGTTGTGTCGATTGATTTCATGATGCAATGAGGATGTACGTCTCTTCGGGTGAACTGTCGATGGAAAAGCGGGAAGATGTGATGTTTGACCTGGCGGCTCGCCTGTCGCACTCTGACGACATGGGAAACACGTTTGGCCACCTGTTCCGTATCACGACATGGGGCGAGTCCCACGGCGGCGGTGTGGGCGTGGTGATCGACGGCTGCCCGCCGCGACTCGCGTTGAGCGAGGCCGACATCCAGCCCGATCTCGATCGGCGCCGCCCGGGGCAATCGCGGATCGTGACGCCGCGCAAGGAGAGCGACTCCGTTCAAATTCTCTCCGGCACCTTCGAGGGGAAGACTCTCGGGACCCCCATCTCGATGTGGGTGACAAACGAGGACGCGCGCCCCGAGGCCTACGGCGAAATGGCCACGAAGTTCCGTCCCTCCCACGCGGACTACACCTACCAGGCCAAGTATGGAATACGCAACTGGCAGGGCGGAGGACGCACCAGCGCGCGCGAGACCGTCGGGCGCGTGGCCGCCGGAGCGGTGGCCAAGAAAGTCCTGCGCGAGCAATTCGGTGTCGAGCTTCTCGCTTACGTGAAGCAGGTCCACCGTTTGGTGGCCAATGCAGACCCGGAGCGCGTCACCGCCGCGGATGTCGAATCCAACATCGTTCGCTGCCCGGATTCCGTGGTGGCCGAGGAGATGATCCGCCTGATCGAGAAGACGCGGCAGGAGGGCAACACGGTGGGCGGAATTGTCGAGGGCGTCGCGCGCGGAGTGCCGCCGGGATGGGGCGAGCCGGTGTTTGATCGGCTCGAGGCCGATCTGGCCAAAGCGATGCTGAGTCTGCCCGCAACCAAGGGATTCGAGATCGGCTCAGGATTCGGCTGTGTCTTGATGACGGGGCGCGAGCACAACGACCCGTTCAGGATGCGGGATGGCAGGGTGAGGACGGTGACGAACCGGTCGGGCGGCGTGCAAGGGGGCATCTCGAACGGGGAGATGATCTACTTCCGGGTGGCGTTCAAGCCTGTGGCGACGGTGATGCACGAGCAGGATACGGTGGATGTGCACTATCAGAACACGACGCTTAAGGGACGGGGGCGCCACGATGCGTGCGTCCTGCCTCGGGCTGTGCCGCTCGTCGAGGCGATGACGGCGCTTGTGCTGGTCGACCATGCCCTGCGGCATCGTGCGCAGTGCGCCGGCTCGTAACGACATGGGGTCACATCGTCCTGCTTGGGAAAGGAAGAAGGGGTCCCGAAAAACAGGAATGTTGACTGCATGATCGCATCTTCGGGGCGTGCTGGGTTCCCGTCCTGGAGGCACAACGCACTTCGGCATTCGTTTATCACCTACCGCGTTGCGGTAACACAGGATGTTTCCAAGACCGCGATCGAGGCTGGAAACAGCCCGAAAACGGTCTTCTCGAACTATCGCGCACTGGCGACAGCGAAGGAAGCGACCGTGTGGTTCTCGATCATGCCGGATGAGCGAGCCGTGGCCTGTCATCGAGGATGGTCCGGGCGTGCATCTCGTCTACCACTCACGAAAAGGGGTTCTCACAATCGATAATCAAGACTCCAATCGGTCGCTGGCCGTTGCGATCGAGCTGCGCCTGGCGACCTTCCGATTCAGGCCAATGGTATGTCCGCGAAGACTCGAGGCTCTGGGACAACGCGAAGTGACTCGGGCCAGGCCATGGATCGAGGCGATTCGGACCATCAGTCAGGGCCTCGCGCAGCTCGGCCCCCGAGCGTTCATGGCCGGCGCACGGACGGCGAGGCCGCCGTTGGCCGATCACCGGGATTCTTCCCAGGTCTCGTACTGACGGACGATCTCCGCATCGTTGGGTGAGGTGAGGATGACCAGACGCGCCCGCGCTCGAGCCGTTTCGCCCGCCTTGAGGTCGCGTCCGAAAAGTGAAAGGTAGGTCGAGTAATGTCCCTCGCTCTCGTGCGGCGTCGCGATCGCAAAGCAGTCGGTCGGCGCGGCCATCAGAATGGCGGTGAGGCCTGTGACCGGGGCGCGTCGAACGGTCAGCGGCTTGGCCAGCGGCGGACGAATCACCCAGGCGACCGGATGCGGTTCGAGCTGCCAGCGTCCATCCCGGATCACCCCGACCGCGGCGTCGTCGCGCGGGAAGACCTGCCAATCGCCCGCGGGCTTATCGGCAGCGACGAAGCGCATCTGGCCAGGTCCAGCGGCATCTCGGGCGCAGACGATCGAGTTGGTGAAGGGCGCGCTGAAGTAGGAAGCCAGAAACGATTCGAAGGCTTCGAGGTCACTGACTGCGCGGACCGCGGTCTCGAGATCGAGTGTGGCCGGGCCGGCCCAGCGATAGAGGGCCTGCATCTCGATGGGACGTTCCGGCGTGGCCGGAAACACGACCTCGACTGCGCCGTCGGGGCGCAGCATGGCGCTGCTGGGCCAATCCCAGGCACCGCCTCCATGGCGTTTGCCCCGGGTGAACACGCGGTAATGACTGAACAGACCGTTGCTGCTGTCCAGGCGCGTGGCAGTCGGGATGTGAACGACGGAGGAAAGCCCGAGCGATTGTCCGCCCGCGCGCAAGCGTCCGCGCAAGACACCGGTGTCGAACTCGAATCCGCCGTCGCCGGCGGGTTTGAAGGCTTGGGCTCCTTGGCTGGCGACGGTGCAGAGCGCGGCCAGCAGACAGGCGGTTGCGGGCACGAACGTTGTCATTGGATGGAGAGTGTGCTTCGCGCCAATCGAAAGCCAAGCGCCGATTCGAGACGAGGCTTGGGCTGCCCAATCCGTGAGCCATCAAGTCGCGGGGCCTAGACGCTCGCCCGCATGTTGCGGGGTGCTATTTGTCAACTATTTAGATGCGACCCCATTGACCTCTTTGGATCGCCATGCCCGCTCGCGTCGCTTCGCCTCCTGCCGCAACAGGGCCTCGGCTGACCAGCCGCGATCCTGGCAGAGAGCGGCGAGTTCGAACAACGCCTTGGCAACCTGGGCCGGCGTGCGGCCGTCCTTCCGGGGAGCAGACCCCGCACGGGGTGGAGAGACGCGGAGGGGTTCCGCGACTTTCGCTTTGAGCGCCTTCTTCCACAGCTTTTGCGCGCGCATGAGGGCGGGAAGGTGGCGAGGGATGCCGTCCATAGCCGAGGCGCGTTCGTTCTTTGTGCCGCGTTTTTCGCCCCGTTTGAGGCGATCCCATTGGGCCCAGACGGCGGCGGCGGTGTTTGCCTTGGCGGTGCCGAAGACGTGCGGATGGCGATAAACCAGTTTGGAGACGAGTCTTTGGGCGACAGTGGTGAAGTCGAAGGCGCCGCGTTCGCGGCCCAGTTGACAATGGAAAACGACCTGCAGCAGCAGATCGCCCAGTTCCTCTTCGAGTTCCTGGTCGTCGCCGGCCTCGATCGCATCGATCATCTCGTAGACCTCCTCGACGGCATGATAGCGGAGGGAATGGTGGCTTTGCTCGCGGTCCCAGGGGCAACCGTCGGGGGCGCGCAAGCGCGCCATGATGGTCAGCAACTGGTCAATCGGTTTGGGCATAGGCGGGGCGGCACTAAAGGACAACCAGGTTGTCGCGGTGCACCAGCACGGTGCGGGGTAGGTCCTTGGCGCGGACCTGGTCGGCGGCGAATTCGGGGATGCCACGGGCGAATTCGGTGCCTTCCACGTCGCAGATGCGCACCACGTCGCCGGCGCGGAACTCGCCTTCGCAGCGGATCACCCCCGGCAACAGGAGGCTCTTGTTGGCCTCGCGCACGGCCTGGCGGGCACCATCGTCCACGACCAGAGTTCCCCGCGGGTGATGGAAGAAGGCGATCCAGCGTTTGCGGCCCTGAAGCTTGCGTTCGCGCGGAACGAACATCGTGCCTTCGGCCTCGCCATCGAGAATTCTGGCCAGCACGCCGCGGCGTCGACCGCTGGCGATTACCAGCGGAATGCCCGAACGCGTCACAATGCGTCCGGCATCGATCTTGGTGGTCATTCCGCCCACGGCGGTCGCGCTCAGGGTCCCGTGCCCGAGGCGGACGATCGCGTCGTCGATCTTCTCGACTGTGGGCAGGAGGCGGGCGTCAGGTTGTCCGTAGTTCTGGATCAGGCCGTCGACGGACGTGAGGATGACGAGGAGATCGGCCGGGAGCAGGCAAGCGACCAGTGCCGAGAGCCGATCGTTGTCGCCGAACTTGAGTTCCGTGACCGAGACGGCGTCGTTTTCGTTGATAATCGGGATGACGCCGCGTTGCAGGAGGGTGACGAGCGTGTTTCGTGCGTTGAGGTGACGGTCGTGGTGTTCGAGGTCTTCGTGGGTGAGCAGCACCTGGGCCACGTGCAGCCCGTGACGGGCGAATAGCTTTTCGTAGCTGGCCATCAGGCGCGACTGGCCCACCGCGGCGCAGGCCTGCAATTCGGCCAGATTGGTGGGGCGCTTGTCGAAGCTCAGCACCCCCATGCCCGCGCCGACCGCCCCCGAACTGACCAATACCAACTCGCGGCCGGCTTCCCGCTGCTCGGCCACCTGGGCCGCCAGTTGCTCCATTTGCCCGAGGTCGGGCTGCTTGCGGCTGTCCGTCAGGATGCCGGTTCCCAGCTTCACGACCACGCGACTAATGTTGTCTTGAGGCATCTTGCGTCGCACGAAAACTGAGTAACAAACCGCCGTTCGGGTGTCGAGGGACGAAAACGAATGGGCACCGCGGAGTTCACGGTGTGTGTGCGATGCCGAGAGAACCGCGAAATCGCGAAACACGCGAAAGGGTGGCAAACACTAATCCTCGCCTCCAAGGGCGCTACGAGCGCATCGGCGTGATGGCAGACAGCGCTTCGTCTGGGAAGCCCTCTGTTCGGTCCTGGCTGTGTCGGATCGTGCCTGCGTTTCCTCAACAGAGGTTCACAAGTCCACCCGAAGCCGATAGAACTTTCCCGAGGCATCCGGCGATTCGAGGGTATACGCCGAGGTCCCGTCACTCAGGATCGGCCCGGGCAGATTGAACCAAGGGCTCGATTGCGCAAGATCAGCCGCGACTTCGAGGGTTGCCCGGCTTGTTCTGGCCGGCCAGGACACCTTGACCGATTGTGGGGCCGAGCGCTCGATCATGACCCGCGCAATGGCGGGATAGAGGAGGTTGACCGTGGTCGAGCCTGAGACCTGCAGAATCAGACGCCCGTCGACTGCCAGGAATTGATGCGGGCTGCCCAGGCCGACCGGTTGTCCGTTGATCTCGAGGGCGGGGGCGCGTGTCAGGCCGTTGATCAGGACCGAGCAGGATCGCGCGGACCATGTGTTGACCGTGAACCGGACCCCGTCGGTCCTCTCCTCGATCGCCGTGATCTCGCCGGGGGCGTGCACCAGGAGACCGTGGCGGTTGAACGCAGCAAACGTGTAGAGCGGCTGTTCATCGAGCAGACGGACGGCGGATGCCAGCACGGTGGCGGGGTTGATCGCGGGGCCGTTGCGGGTCTGGGAACGCAGGTTGTAGCTGTCGGGCAGGAGACCGCGAAAGTCGGGGTCGTCGATCGGATAGCAATGCTGAATGCCGGCCGCGGCGATGCCGTCGGCGATTCGCTTCCAGGGGCCGCCCGGATCGTGGCGGGCGAAACGGTAGAGGGCGTCGGCATAAACCAGGCCGCACCATTGCACGGGCAGACCAATCCAGTTGGGCGCAACCCAGGCCGTCGCTCCGAGCACGGGGATCGTGCCATAGACGCCGACAGGGTTGGACGTGGGCGGAGTGAGATAGACAAAGGGCACGCCTGTCCAGGCCCAATAGCGCGCCTGTTCGAGGAAGTCCGGATCGCGGGTGAGTTCGAACCCGATCGTGTAGACGCGGACGAGATGGGCCGAGGCCAGGATGTCGGGCGTGTGCAGAGGTATCTCCCAGGTCTGTGCCCCGCGCGGAACTGTGTTGCGGAACTTGTCGAGGGCACGCAGGTGGCGCAGGCCCAGGGTGCGCAGGACGGGATTGCCGGAGAAGAGGGCGTCGGCGAGCAGTGACTCGAGGACGGCGGCGGTAAGGCCGTTGGCGTCGGGCGCCCAGTGAGTCCGGCCATAGTCCAATCCGTTGGCCGGTTTCTGGTAATGGACCGAACCATCGGGCTGAAACCGGCCAAGCAGGGCGTTTCCGTGCGCCTGGGCCGCCACAGCGTTGTCGGAGACGGCGCCATAGATCAGGGCCGGGAGCGGGTAGGTGACATGGCCGACTTGGGCGCTGTTGTAGTTGGCGGGCGACACGAGCGCCAGGGCGGCTTGCGCACCGGTCCGAAGGCGCGCGGCCAGTTCCGTATCGCCCACTTTCAGAGCAAGCCAATCCATATAAAGGGCGGCATCGGCGCTTGGTCCTGACGAGAAGCCCGGAGCGGCATGGCGATAGCGGTTGCCATCGCGGATTTGCGAGTCAAGCCAGCCCCGTGCGGCGAGAGCGAAGAAGCTGCCCGTGCTCATCCCGATCTCGGGCACGGGCGGGAGCCCGAAGAGGCGGACGTACTGCTGCACGGCGGGGACAACGGCCCCCCCGCGCCCGCCGAGGAGAAGAGCGCTGACCGTGACACTGCGGTTGGCGGCGAGCGTGACCGTGTCGTAAGGGAGCAGGCTGCTTTCCTCGCGGTTGACACCGTCGGAGCCAGGGAAGAGCAGGCCCATGAGATGCGATTGGCTGCCGAAGAAGCGGTCGGGTGAGTCGAAAACCGCGCAGGTGTTGGGTTGGTCTCGGTTCCATGCCAATCCTACGTAGCGTTCCTGCGCGGCGAGAGCCATGAGAGGAAACGTCAGTTTCAGGATGTCGGGCACCTGGCGATCCGAGGCGGGCGGATTGAGGTCCGCCGTCGAACTGCTCGGTTCGTTGTCGAGGTACTCGACACCCGCCAGAAGGGCCTGAATCTTGTTTGTGCCGAAATCGCCCAGACCGGCCAGCAGTGTGAAGACAGGCAGGTAAAGCACCGCCCGATCCTGGTCCACACTGACGCGGGTCGAGGCGCCCAGCGCTCCGGCCTGGTTCAGCGTGAACGCCTGCTCGATCTGCCATCTGGCGCCGTCCGGATCCGTGCAGACAGCTCTTGCGCGAATCGCGCCGCCAATCGTCCTGTCGGCCAGCAGGCTCAGCGGTTGGTGCTCGATCGTGACGACAGCGTCGGCGCCATATCCGTACGGGAACCAGCGTACCTGGTTGTTGTGCACGTAGCCGATCAAGGCCCGATTGTTGCCGCATGCCAGCCGTTGGCCGGCAACGTGGACCTCGAATTCACCCAAACCACCTCGGCCATGAATCAGTTTGAGGTCGCCCGATTCCAGCGTCACGGCATCGGGACCGAGGGTGGGTGGGGCAGGCGAAGGCCAGATCGGCGGGTGGAATGCCACGCGCGGCTCGAAGCGGAGTCGGTTGAGCACGCATGTGCCGCTGGTGCCGGGCGGGTCGAAACGCAGGCGGTAACTCGGCCCCAGGGCGGGCAGCCGGACTTTCGCGTCGTGCCACTGGCCGCCTCCCGGAACGGCGAACCGGATCGAGTTCTCTTCAGTCGCATGGGTGTTGAAGTAGAAAATCTGCGCCATGCCGCCCTGATCGGACTTGAGGCGGATGTGAAGCCAGAGCGGGGTATCAGGGGGGTAATCGCGGACCGGACCGCTCGAATAGGGATCGCTTCCCGTAATGGACAGCACCATTCCCTCGGCGCTGCCTGTGATGGGCCCGAGGTCGTGAGTTGGCTGCCATCCCTGCCGGTCGGCGGCCTTCGTGAAGTCCCACGACGGCAGCGAGGCGGGATGGGCGCTCGACGTCGACGCGAGGACAAGTGAGGCAATGAGGGATTTGAGGGCTTGGCGCATTGGGCGCGAGGGCAAACCGGTTCAGGCGCTCTTGCCGACTGAGAAGGCTTTGGCGACGATCCCGCCGATTCCGTAGTAGGCCTGAGTGTCAGGGGCAAACACAAGCGGCTTGACCTTCAGGATGTCCGCGTTGCCGTCGTTGGTCATGGCCGTCTCATCGACTTTGACGTCGACGACCTCGCCCACGAACTGCGTGTGCAGACCCAACTCGATCGTGTGGGCCAGCCTGCACTCGAGGACCATCGGGAACTCCCCAACATAAGGGGCGTCCACCAGGTCGCTTCGCACCGGAGTGAGCTTCACATCGGCGAACTTGTCGACTTCGCGCCCGGAGACCAATCCGACGCGATCGACGGCCTGGACATGGGCTTCGGACGGGATACCGATTGTAAAGGCTCTGCGCGCGATGATGTTGCCGTGGCTGTAGGTGGCCTTGCGCAACGACACGGCCACACACGGCGGTTTCGAGCAGCAAATGCCTCCCCAGGCAGCGGTCATGACGTTGGGCTTGCCGCGGGGATCGTAGGTTCCCACGATGAACACCGGCGTTGGATACAGCAGTGTCTTGGGTCCGAGAGACTTCTTCATAGAACGAGCCTGTTCAGTTAGTGTCCGCCCGAAGCCCCCACACCGTGCAGGGCCTCCGCACGGCTGAGCCTGGGCCACGCATAGCCGTAAATGCCAATGAGCAGAAAGCAAATCATCGGCACCACAAAGGCGCGCGACATGTCATAGTGATCGGCCACAGCCCCCATCCACTTGGGCAGGACCGCGCCGCCCATAATGCCCATGACGATAAAGGCCGACGCGCGCTTTGCCCGGGCGCCCAATCCATAGATGCCCAGGGCGAAGATGGTGGGGAACATGATGGACATGAAGAAGTAGCTGAGAAAGACCGAGATCACGGAGATCCAGCCCAGCTTGAAGAAGACCAGCAGGCAGGCCCCCACGTTCAGCACGCCATAAAGCCCCACCACGCGGTGCGCGGAGTATTTGCGCAGCAACGCCGCCCCTGTAATCCGTCCGATCAGGAAACAAATGAACCCAAACGACGCCAGATTGGCCGCGCCCTGGTTGCTCACCCCGAGGATGCCGTCCCGATAACCCAGCACCTCCGGATACGCGTCGGCCAGGAGCATTCGGTTGCACCGCGCGGAACTGGAAGCGGGCGCATCGGGCGCGAGCAGTTGTTTCGTCTTCTCGGACAGGGCAATGCCGGCGAAGCGTTCCGGGGTGTAGAGCTTCTGTTTCAGAACGAGGCTGTTGAGATCCTGCGTGAGGGCCACGCGAAACGCCGTCGCTGTGGCCGTGCCTTCCTGGAACTGGCTCAGGGTGCGGGCCGTCGCTGGCGAGAGGTTCGTGGCCATCAAGGCGGAGATCGGATCGGCCTTCTGGCTGATCTTGTTCGCCAGAGCGCGAAGGTCTTTGAAATCCGATCGGGTGAACGCGGTGCGCACCTCGATCCACTTGCTGGCGCCAGACTTCAGCCAGGCGGAGGGCAAAGGCGGCGGCTCGGACACCATGTAGTTGATGAGGAAGCTGAAGATGCCGGCCTGGGCGGCGACGTAGAGGAACTGGGCAAGCGTGGCGCCCGAGAAGTGCTCGTGCGCCCAGATGCTGTGGTGCGAGAGGCGCTTGACGGTCCGCGTGAGGGCGATCGCGGCGATGATCACGGCGATCCCGCCTACCCACAGCAGAACGATGCCCAGGGCGTTTTCGGGATGGATGGTCACGCTGGACGGGTGCGGAAAGATCGAGGCCAATCCGACAAGGTGGGGGCCAATGCCAATCGAGTTGAGGATCAGCCAGAGAATCATGCCGAAGATGCCGATCAACACGCACACATTGGCCAGCAGCAAGCCATAGGCGCGCCCGAAATGGACGGTGCGCTCTGGTTGGGCGGGAGCGGCACTCGAGTTGTCGGAGTCGTCCATCCGGTAATCGTCCTCGGCCTTGATGTCGGGAACGGGAGCGAAGAAAAAGACCACGGCGAGCACCAGGACCACCACCGCCACGCCGGCGTAGGGAATCCAGAGCGTCTCAGCCCCGGTGCTTCGGCCGGACGCATCCTTCGCGTAAAAGAACATCCCGCCGGCAATCGGGCCGAGAATCCAGCCGATGCCATTGCAGGATTGGGCGAGGTTGATGCGCGTGGCGGCGTATCGGGGCGGTCCCAGCACGGTGGTGTAGGGATTGGCGACCGTCTCGAGGAACGTCAGGCCCGACGCGATCACGCACACCCCGGTCAGGAACGCCCAGAATTGGGCGATGTGCGTCGCCGGGATGAACCAGAATCCGCCTGCCGCGACCAGGAGCAGACCCGCGATGATGCCGCCTTTGTATCCCAGCTTGATCGCCAGCCATCCGGCGGGCAGCGACATCAGGAAGTACCCCAGGTAGTGGGCGAACTGGACCCAAGCCGACTGCGAGAGGCTCAGATGGAGTTCCTCCTGGAAATGCTTGTCCATCACGTCGATCATCCCGTTGCAGAATCCCCAGAGAAGAAACAGGGAACTGACCAGAACGAATGTGAACAGAACATTCTTCCCGTCGCGTGTGACGAACATGCTCTTTTTGTCAGTGTCAGTGCTCATAGATTAGGCGCAGTGGTCTGGGGCCGCGCAGACGTCGAGGTTGCCACGGACCGCCACGGCGCGTCCCGAACCGGCTCAGATTCTCATCTTCCTGCATAGTGGCCGGACCGTCCGTTCGCTTGCGGCTGTCCGAGTGCAATCGTGGAAACGCTCGAAGTTGACGGAGTCAGACTCGATCTCGGTACGTTTTCTCCTCGGCAATAACTACCGGGCCTTGAGTCCGTTCTTGATGTCGGCGATGGAGACGCCCAATGCTGCCCGGGCCACCGTATCGAGCGCCGATTCGTCGCCGCTCAGATGGATGGTGCGGTGGACGTGCGTGAGGCTCTTGCCCGGACGCAGCGCGGCGGCTGGCGACGAGGACTCGAGCTCGTAGAACGGGCCCATGGGTTTGGCGCCCGGCGCGGGCGGGCCGTCGTTGTAGCTGTTGGCCGCATCGCCGCCGTAGGGATTGTCCTGCAGTTTCCAGAGCGAGTTGACATAGTCGGTGACTCCCTCGGGCTGGCTGAATTGCACCACGGTGAGAACCCGGTTGTCCGCGTCATAGCTCCCCAGCACAGCCTTGCTCCGCATCGGGCTGATCCCGATCTTGCTCCGGTAATTGCCGTCGCCGCTCAGGTAGATGACATCCTCCCTCACCACCAGCCGCTCCGGCGGAATGGCGCCGAAGTAATCGGAGGTCACCTTGACCCCGAGTTTGGATTCCGGCCCGGGCACGATGGGAACCACGATGGTGGTCGAGGGCGAGGGGGTGAACATGCCAAGAATCCAAATCGAGAGCAGGCCGCTCTCCTTTGTCCAGGCGTTCGCGCCGTCGTTCTTCAGCGTGTTCTTGGATTCGAACGCCACCAGACTCACGCCATCGACCGCCTTGGTTCCTAGATTCTTCCACGCGGCCGTCGGGCGGAGCAAACGGACCTGGCGATCCACCGCGACGTCAAATCGGGTGCCCGAGTAGTTCGTGAGCGCGAACTTGGCGGCGAATCGCGCCCGATCCCGCGATGCTCGGACCACCTCAAAGGGCAGGGTGTCGATGGCCGCCGGCGTGAACCAGTCCGCCAGCTCGAACTTCGCTCCTTTGGCAAAGAAGATCGAGAACTGCCCCCCCTCCGGCCCCAGCCAGAAACGGTCTTCTCCGCCGAACGCATTCATGTGCGGCAGGTACTTGCCCGACGCAATCAACTCTCGATTGATCCAGCCGAAGCTCAGGCCGGCGTCGCTTCCTGCTGTGCTCGTCATCACGCGGCCCTGGTAAGCCGCGGACACTGCGGCCTTGGCCGCTCCTTTCTTGTCGCTGAGTTCGAAGACATCAACGTGTTTCTTCAGGAAGGCGACGTCGTCGCCGAACGAGGCGGCGGCGGCGCGGGGAGAGGAGGCGAATGTTAAGGTCATGAAACAGAGAATGGCTGCCGGGAAGTTGCGTTTCATGGCCTGAAAGCTACGGGTGAGGCGCGTGAAAGGTCAAGTCCGCAGCGGGGTCAGCCCTTAAGATTTAAATTAATCGTCGGCCGATCTTCTTTCAGTGTGACCTTGCGGGACACGACCATCAATTACTCGTCACCAAACTTAAACCTTAAGGGCTGACCCTGCAGCCTGTAAGCCATTCGAACCGGATCGTGACCTCGTCACCGGTCTTGATGAAGTCCATGCCCGGAAGTTTCGGTGAGGGGGGCGGGATCTTGAAGTCGGTCATCTTGAGCGACTTGACGCCGCTGAACCTGAGGCGATTGGTCTCGAGACGGCACATCTGCACCTCGATGTCGATGGCGTTGGTGACCCCCGCCACGGTCACTTCGCCGACGGTGTCGAATCTCACGACTGCCTCCTGCCCGGACGGCGCTTCTTTGGCCTTCATCGAGCGAAGTCGATAGAGGATGTCCGGATTCTCCTTCATCCGCATCGCCTCCTGCATGATCTCGTCCATCTTGGACGCCCCGATGAGCGTCTGGCTCCGGAGGGATCGAACGGGGATTTTGACCTGAACCCGCGCGACGGCTTGGTTGGTCCAGGCGGAGGGAACCGGATGCTCCGTGAGAAGCGCGGGCTCGGCCTCGAAGAAGCCGCCGATAATGCCGCCTTTCACCGTCCAGTCGTGGATGCTCGAGGTGCCTTCGATGATCACCTGGCTGCCCGGCAGGGCCGCCCAGCGAACCCAGTCGACAGCCTCAGATCGGGTGTCGCCCGGACTGGGAACGGGACCGCCGGGCTGGTCGGATTGGTTCGTCGCGACGGTCTGCAAGCGGGTCAACGCATCGCGGAGTTGGAGGACCTGGCGACGAAGATTTGCCACCTCTGAATCCTCGGTGACGGCGTTGAGGGCGCGCGTCTGCTCGGCCAGGCGCAATTCGTCCATCGTCCGGCGGAGTTGCTCGGTCTGGCGGTACTGCAAGATGAATGCCACCAAGAACACCACGAGGCAAAGCGGGCCGAACCAGCGAAAGCGCTTCTTCGGCGACACGGTCACGAGGGGTGTGGGAGGTTTCATAGATCACGCTGTGTTGGCAGAGGAGCGATGGCCTGAACGCCCAGGGTCCGAATCGGGAGGGCGGCACGACGGCGCGTGAGGTCCAGACGGGTCTTCGACAACCTCCGAGGCGGCCTTCGGACTCGAGTGTCTGAACCGGAGCGGGCATGGACGCAACTCAAACCCTGCCATCGGCATGCGTCAATGCCGAACCCCGAGTTTTCGGGAGAGTTTCGAGAGTTGCTTTGGCGAGGAGTTCAAGCGCAGAGTTCTCGCATTGCCCGATGATGGCCCTGGTTCTTGTCGCGCAGGACGTCGATTCAATCCACTTCGCGTGTCTTGGCGAGGCGCGAGTCAGTGTTTTGAATCCGGCGATTGATGTGCGGACCGCACGAGGAGTCGGCGGCTGTGCCTGGGTGCATCATCGAACACAGAGGACATGGCATGACTGAATCAACCGAAACGGCGCGGGCTGGGTGGTCCGGCGCAAAGGTCTCCAAATCCGAGACACCCCAGGCGGGTCTCGACACTCAACGGCTGAATGCGCACGGGGACCATGAATCGGTCTTGGAGGGGCGAGAATTGGAGGGGCGGGCTCGGCGAGTCTTTGTCTTGAGACAATCGCCGTCACCCTGCAGGGCTTTGTGGAACTCGGCCCTGCGCATGGGTGGGACATTGATTGGGAAAGCCGGCATGTTCCGACTTGCGAGCCGGCTCGTTCTGGGCTGTCTGCTCGCATCGGCGCGCGCCGGGGAGGGCGTGCATTTCGAGGGCCGGTATTTTGCCGGGCATGGGGATCGCGATTATGTGCACCTTCTCGACATCGCGCGGGACATGTTCGATGCCAGTGCGCGCCAGCCGAACCTGGCGCTGCTCTACGTGACGAACTGGAACGGACTGGTCGAGGGGCCGACGTGGGATGCGTGGTGGATACAGAACAGCTACGGCACCACCTACGCCGCGCTGCCGTTCCTGCAGGAACCGTTCGTTACGTTCCTTCAGAATTCGCAGGATCTATGGTTCGATCAGATGGGTGACGGCAAACGCGTCGGAGCGGCGCCGCCATTCGACTGGGTGGCGCCCGACGGCGCTTTGTGCGATGCGGCGCGTCCGGGATGGATCGTGTACAAGCAAGGCGACGGGCGGACGGCCATTCACGATTGGGGGATGGAGTTCACGGCGGCGGGGATGGTATTGCAAGGCGAGCTGCTGCTGATCGGGCGCGACATCGAGGCGATTGCGAAGTATCTGCCCAAGCTCGAACGCTGCGCGCGTTTCATCGAGTCGCGCCGGGATCCAACCAACGATCTGTTCCTTGCCGGGCCAGCCGGCAATCTTCTGGCGCCAAGCTATGCGGGCTGGAAGAAGCCGGACGGCACCTTCGGTCAGGCCTACCTCACGGGTCTTTCCGTCACGTATATCGCGGCGTTGGATCGATTGATCGAGTTGGAGATGCTGGCCAAGCGCATGGACGAGGCGACTTCCTGGGCCGAGAGGCGGGACCGGGCCAAGCGGGGTCTGCAGCGGCTCGCCATGCCCGAGGGATATTTCATCCGGTCGCAGGATCCCGACGGAACGAGGCACGGGGTGTACGGCGCGGAACGACACGGGTACTTCGAGGCCTCGCCCAACCACGACGCGATCGCGTTTCGAGTTGTGGACGACGCGCAGGCGGAACGAATCTACCAGACCATCGCATCGATTCCGGGGTTGCGTCCGCACCAATTCGTGCTGCCCAACTACCCGTCTTACGACGACATGTACGAGCGTCCTGAGGGACTTTGGGCCTACGGCACGTGGGTGAACGGCGGGCATTGGTCGACCTGCGAGGCGCGCATGATACTGGCCTACTACCGTCTTGGAAAACACGAGGACGCCCGCCGCTCGATGAGCCAGTTGATGCATTTCGCGGACGGTTTCCGGATGGACAATCCGCTCACCAAGTGCGGCAGCGACGTCTACCAGCCGGCGCTTCCGATCAATCTCACCTACGATGCCTTCGGCCCGCCCGCGGCCTTTGTGCGGGGCCTCTTCGAGTATCGTTACAGCGCCGAGGGCCTCACGCTGGTTCCGCACATCCCGGACGGCCTCTCCCGCATCGATCAGTTGTTCCCGATCCGCTTCGGGCGCAGACAGGTCTTTGTCTCAGCCGCCGGCCGGGGCCGAATCACGGACGTTCTGGTCGACGGGCGGCGATGGGAGCGTCACGATGCGGCGACGGTGTTCTTGCCTTACGAGTCGATGCCTGAAGTGGCGAAGGTCCGGATTGCGTTGGGCGGGGCGAAGATCGAATCGCCGTCCGCCGAGTCGCCCTTCCCGCCGCCACTGGTCGCTCTGCCGTCCGGACACGAGTGCGTCGTGTGCCAGGAGATCGGGCGCTCCGGCGCGCGATTGGCTCAGTTTCACCGAAAGGCATCCGAGGCCGGCCTGGGCGACCGGTACGAGGCGGCGCACGCGCGTTTGGCGCTGGCCTGCGCCTGGGCGGCGCACGAGCGCGTCGAGTTGGTCAAGAAAGGCCAGGTGCCGCGGTTGCCGGAGGTGTCCGAGGCAGCGGCCCGGAAGGCCTACGCCGCGAGCGCGCGCCAGTTGTACGACGGGTTGGTCCGTGTGCTCGAAGCGTCCGCGGACGGGAAGAGTGGAATCGAGCAACGGCTTGCGGCCTTGTGGCGCGAGACGGCGACGGGCGCCAGATGAACTCGTTGTTCGAGCGGTCCGAGGATCGGCGGATGCGAAAGACCATGCTGTTCCGGTTTTCTGGCTTGCTGGCGTGCGTCTGTCTGTGCGCGTGGGTCTTGCTGTGTCGGGGGGCTGAGACCGTGGCCAGCCTTTCCACATCGCCTGCCGGCGAACCGACACCGGACATTCGGCTGCGTCTGCTGATCGAGACCGATGCCGGCGGCGATCCGGACGACGAACAATCGCTCGTTCGATTCCTGCTCTGCGCCAACGAGTGGGATGTCGAAGGCATCATTGCCAACCGCCCGGAGGCGCGCGCCGGCGAGAACCGCAACGAGGAACGGACCGGCCTGGGCATTGTCCGCCGCTTGCTCGAAGCCTATCGCCAGTGTCATACGAATCTCGCACGGCACGACCCGCGCTATCCGGCCCCAGAAACCCTTTGGGCGAGGACCGTGCCGGGCTATGACGACACGGACGAGGGGGTTCGCTTGATTCTTGCCGCGGTCGATTCCGCTGATCCGCGTCCGCTGTGGTACTCGGACTGGGGCAGCGACCGCGGGAGCGCCACGAACAACCTGCGGCGCGCTTTGGATCGAGTCCTGCGGGAACGCGGGCCGGACGGGTACGCGGCGTTTAAGTCGCGTTTGCGGCTCGTGTCGTACGATGCGTTCGGCGAGCATACCGCCGGGCTCGAACCGCCTTTTTCGCTTTGGGTCAACACGTTTGCGCCCGAGGTCTCGGGCCGCCGCTGGTACCACCGATTCGCCGCCCTGACGGCCACAGCGGGCGGATTCGACCTTGCCCGGGACGTCCTGACCGGCCATGGACCGCTGGGCGCGCTCTACCCGACAAACAGTGGGCCCCGTCAAAAGGAAGGTGACACGATGACTTTCCTCTACCTTTTTCCGACGGGGATGAACGACCCGGAGCGCCCGCACTGGGGCAGTTGGGCGGGACGCTATGGTGCGAACAAGGAGCATGCCGGGAAGCCCTATTACTGGGCGAATTGCCAGGATGCATGGCGGGGCGCGACCAATCGCGATAACACGCTCGGACGTTGGGCTGAGGCTCTGCAGAACGACTTCCGCGCGCGACTGGACTGGTGCGTTCGATTGCCCGCAGAGGCGAATCACCCGCCCCAGGTGCGTGTCGATAGTCCCTTCCACCGGATCGTGCGCAGCGGGGAGAGCATCCGCCTGAGCGCCGCGGCGTCGGGCGATCCGGATGGCGATGCACTGACGTTCGACTGGGTGGCTTATCCGGAGACCGGCACGTATCGTGGAGTCGTCCCTTCGCGGGCGGAGGGGCCTTTGCTGGCATTCGAGACGCCTCGAGTGACCTCGCCGGAAACGGTGCATTGGATCGTCGCCGTCACGGATCGGGGTTCTCCGCCGTTGACGCGTTACCGGCGTGTTGTCTGCACTGTGTTGCCGCGCGCCGCCGAGCCGGCTGACGACGGGTCCTGGCAGAAGGTCAAGTCCGCATTCGAGCCGCCCGGCACGCATGCGGACGGCCGGGCGACCTTGAAATCACTGTTCCGCTTCGACAACGGACGTGAAGTGCAAACCGCCGCCGATTGGGCCGAGCGGCGCGCCGAACTGCTCGAATCCTGGCATGCGATCATGGGGCCGTGGCCGCCGTTGCTCGAGCACCCGCGGCTGGATGTGCTTGGCACCGAGACACGGGAGAATCTTGAACAACGCCGTGTGCGGCTCGAGATCGCGGCCGGCCAGACCGGTGAAGGCTGGCTGCTGCTGCCGGCGGGACGCGGACCATTCCCGGCGGTGCTCGTGGTGTACTACGAGCCTGAGACGAGCGTAGGGTTGAATCCCGAACAACCGCTGCGGGACTTTGGCCTCGAGCTTGCCCGGCGCGGATTTGTGACTCTGAGCCTGGGGACGCCTGGGGGCAATGCATGGAAGCCGGAATTAGGGGCGGCGCAATGCCAGCCGCTTTCCTATCATGCGTACGTGGCGGCCAATGCCTGGCGCGCGCTCGCGAGTCTTGCCGAGGTCGACCCTGAGCGGATTGGGGTTGTCGGCCACAGTTACGGGGGCAAATGGGCGTTGTTTGCGGGCGCATTGTGGGATCGGTTCGCCGCGGTGGCAGTGAGCGATCCCGGTATTGTCTGGGACGAGAGCCGGCCCAATGTGAACTACTGGGAGCCATGGTACCTGGGCCGCGATGCGACCCGCACGCGCCAGCCTGGCGTCCCGACCGAGGCGAATCCGCGGACAGGCGCTTACGCGCGGTTGGTGGCGCAGGGCCGGGACCTGCACGAGGTGCATGCGTTGATCGCGCCCCGGCCTTTCCTGGTTTCGGGCGGATCCGAGGACCCGCCCGAGCGCTGGCGCGCGCTCAATCACACCGTTGCCGTCAATCGCCTGCTTGGCGTTACCAACCGGGTTGGGATGACGAACCGCGCGACGCACACGCCCACGCGGGAATCGAACGAGCAGATTTACGCGTTCTTCGAGGTCTTTCTCCGGGCCCAACCTACCGGCGATGCATGCGGACGAGGACGATGAACCGATTCGGAGGGACGATCTCGCGGCTGCGACAGAGTTCCTGACTCGAGACAATCACCGTCATGAAACAGGGCCTCGTGGAACTCGGCATTCCGGAAGGGGCACCGCGCGCGCAGACACACCCCGCGAGCAGAGTTGCAAACTCGGTGGTTTTTGGTAAAGGGAAGCGCCCGGCGCATTCGCCGGTCGGTTCTATGCCAACATATCATTACATGTGTGAGAAGTGCGGTCACGAGTTCGACCATTTTCAATCGATGTCCGATTCGCCCCTCAAGACGTGTCTGAAAGAGAAGTGCGGACGAAAGACATGGGGCAAGGGGCGGGTGAAGCGCGTTCTGAGCGGCGGCGCCGGACTGATTTTCAAGGGCAGCGGTTTCTACATCACTGACTATCGGAGTGAAGGATACAAGACGGCTGCAAAGAAGGAGTCCGAGGTTGCGGCCCCCAAGAAAGATGCGTCTTCCACTGCAAAGAAGGAGACGAAGTCTGAAAAGCCGGCGAGTTCAACCTGAGTCGTCGGCCTGCGATCGGACCTTCGAGACATGGCAAGCAGCCGGTGCGGGCCGAGGAAGGGTCCGCCCTGGCCCCGTCGGCTCGGTCCCTCTGTTCGGCGCAAGCCGGGCGCGGATGTGCCGTTGGATTGGGCTGGTGGTATTGGCGGCGGTTTTGGGGCAGGTGCGGGCCGCGACAGTGTACAGCCGCTCGGGCCAGTTTGTGATTCACAGTCCGTACGCCACCATGCCCACCCTGAATCAACTGCCCACCCCGGTCAGTTCGAACCGGGTGACGTTGGCGCCCGATCCTCTGGCGGTCTCGTGCGAGCGCATCAAGACCGGAGTGCTGCGGGAGTTGGATTTGCCTGATCACTGGCGCGGCAAAGTGCATGTCCGGATCAAGCCTCGGCTTCGCGCCGGCGCGACGCCTGGGTTTGTGTCGACGCGGTATGCGGATGGCTGGCAGTACACGCTCGAGTTGCCGGAGGAGCTCGAGCCGGACGCTCTGGTGCGCTCGGTCGTGCTTGCGGTGTTGTCGGAGATAGCCAATCGCCAGGTGGGGGTGCGGCCCGCGGAGATTCCGATCTGGTTGGCCGAAGGCTTGTCCGCCAGTGCAGCCCATGCGATCGGTCCGGACCTGGTGGTGGCGCCGACTCCACTGCGCGCGCGGCTGGGAGCTTCGGTGGGGCAGCTTGACACGACGCCGCAGACTCGGGTGGGTGCTGAGAATCTGGGGGAGGTGCGGGCCTGGCTGTTCGATCGTGTTCCTCTCACATTCGCGCAACTGAGTCAGCCGGCGCCGGATTTTCTGTCGGGCGAGAGCGGGACGACGTATCGTCACTGCGCGCATTTGCTTGTGCGGCATCTCCAGGCCTTGCCCCAAGGGCGCCGCGGTCTGCAGACGTTCGTCTTTTCCCTGACGCGGTCGCTGAATTGGCAGACGGCGTTTCTCGAGGCCTTCTCGGGGCAGTTCAGCCGGCTGCTGGATGTCGAGAAGTGGTGGACGGTCAGCATGCAGGGCTTCCTGCAGGGCGATCAGCCCAACGCATGGTCTCGTGCGGTCAGTCTCGACAAGCTGGGCGACATTCTTGGCGTTCGTGTCGAGGTCCAGGACCGTCCGCGCGCCCCGCGGCGCGCGACCGTGCTGTCGCTGCAGGAGTTCATGGGCAAGACGGAATTCGCCGTGCATCGAGCCGTTGTCCGAGTTCGAGTCAGCCGACTGCAGGCGATTCAGCGCAGCGCGGCACGCGAGATCGTGCCTCTGATCGAGAGCTACCGGGCCGTGCTCGACGAGTACCTCAGCCACCGCGCGCAGGCCGGTCGATCTCCCTTGGCCAAGCGCGTCGGATCCCTGCCGCCGGCGTTGCTGCTTCGCGAGGCGACGCGCCAGTTGGACGAACTGGATCGGCGGCGCGCGCAGGCGAGGCTGCTTGCGGACCGGCCGCTGGCGCCGCTCTCGGACAGCGGGCAGAGGCGTTAATGAGCCGCTGCGCACGACTTGAAAAAGGGGGTTGTCGTCCGGGCGGGTCTCGCCCAATCTCACCCGCTTTATGCAGCAAGTGAATGTGGGCATGATTGGCGGTGGGACCGTTGGTGGCGGTGTGTTTCAGGCACTCGAACGAAACGGCGCCCTGTTGAGTTCGAGGGCGGGGGTGCGGGTGCATCTGCGCAAGATCGCGGTGAAAGCGTTCGACGAGCCGCGCAAGGTCGACATCCCGCGCGCGCTGCTGACGTTGGACTGGCGCGAGGTGGTCAATGACCCCGAGGTGAGCATCGTGATCGAGCTTGCCGGGGGCACGACGGCGGCGCGGGAGATGATCCTCGAGGCCCTGCGGTTGGGCAAGCCGGTCGTGACGGCGAACAAGGCGCTGCTTTCGGCGCGGGGGGAGGAGTTGTTCGCCGCGGCGGGGCGATCGGGCGCCAACATCTATTACGAAGCCAGCGTGGCCGGCGGCATTCCGATCATCAAGTCGCTGCGCGAGGGTTTCATCGGCAATCGCATCTTGCGCCTTTACGGCATCGTCAATGGCACGTGCAATTACATCCTGACTCGCATGAAGCTCGATGGGGCCGAGTTTGCGGATGTGCTGGCCGAGGCGCAGCGGCTGGGGTACGCGGAGGCGGAGCCCTCGCTGGACATTGATGGGCACGACTCGATGCACAAGGTGGGCATCCTGGCGTCGTTGGCGCACGGGTTCTGGGTCAAGCCAAGAGACATACACGTCGAGGGGATTCGCAACGTGTCGCAGATGGACATCCAGTTTGCCGGCCAGTTGGGATACACGATCAAGCTTTTGGGTGTGGTCAAGCAGATGCATCCGCCGGCCGGCCGGGGGCGGGGGCGGGCGGAGGCCGGGCCGGTGCTGGTGGCGGTGTACCCGGCGCTGGTGCCGAACAGCCATGTTCTGGCCAGCGTGAATCACGCGTTTAACGCCGTGTTTGTGCAGGGCGACGTGGTTGGCGACACGCTGTTCTACGGACGCGGGGCGGGCCAGGACCCCACGGCGAGTGCGGTGCTGAGCGATCTGGCCGATGCGGCGCTGGATCTGACGCACGAGAGCCGGCGCCGAGTCCCGCCCTTCGTGGCCCACGCCAAGAACGGGCGGGTGCTGGCCCTGTCCGAGGCGGTCTGCCGCTATTACGTGCGGTTGCGGGTGGTGGATCGGCCCGGCGTGCTGGGCCGTGTGGCGGCGATCCTGGGGCGAAACCGAATCGGCATTTCGTCGGTGTTTCAGCCCGAAGGCCACGAGGGCGGTGTTGTGCCGTTGATTTTGATGATCCATGAGGCCCCGAACCGGGCGATGGCGAGGGCTCTGGCGCAGATCGGACGGCTCGCGGCCGTGAAGGCGCCGCCGGTCATGTTCCGGGTCGAGAGTTTCAAGTGAGCGCATGTGTCCGACGCGGGGGTGACACGATGGAACCGGTTGTTCTCGAAAGCACCAACGAGCAGTCGCCGCCGGTTGGCCTGCGCGAGGCGCTGCTCCGTGGGCAGGCGCCGGACCGCGGTTTGTACTGGCCGAGGCGGTTTCCATCGTTGAGCTCGGAGGAGATTGCAGCGTTCGCCGGCCTGCCGTATTGGCGAATCGCCTGGGAGGTGCTGCGGCGCTACATGAGCGGCGTGCTCGACGCGGAGGCGCTCGAGGCCGTGTGCCGCGACGCGTACGATTTTGCTGTTCCGCTCGAACCGATAGGCGACCGCATCCATGTGATGCGCCTGGACCGCGGCCCGAGCGCGTCGTTCAAGGATTTCGCCGCCCGCTGGATGGCGCGCGTGATCGGGAGGTTCGTTCGGGAGGAGGGGGGCGAGTTGACGATATTGACGGCGACGAGCGGGGATACGGGATCCGCGGTTGCGAGCGCTTTTCATGACGTCCCCGGAATCCGTGTGATTGTGCTGTTTCCCGTCGGTGAAGTCAGCGAGCGCCAGCGCCGGCAGATGACCATCCTGCGCGGGAACATCCGCGCGGTGGCCGTTGGGGGGAAGTTCGACGATTGCCAGGCGATGGTGAAGCGGGCGTTCTCGGATCCGGCGCTCGATGCGATTCCGCTGACATCGGCCAACTCGATCAACATCGGGCGGCTTCTGCCCCAGAGCGTATACTATTTCTATGCGGCGTCGCGCGTGGCCGAGTGCGGGGAGCCTGTGGTGTTCGCGGTGCCCAGCGGGAATTTTGGGGACATGATGGGCGCGGTTGTCGCCCGTAAGATGGGGCTTGCGCTCAAGCGCCTGGTGGCACCGGTCAATGGCAACGATGCGTTTCCGAGGTTCCTGGCGAGCGGGACCTACGGGAAGATCGAACCGTCGCGCGCCTGCCTCTCCAACGCCATGAATGTCGGGCATCCGAGCAACCTGGCGCGCCTGGTGGCAGCCTACGGGGGGCGCATGGACGAGGCGGGCGCGATCCATCGCCAGCCTGATCTGGACCGGATGCGGCGCGACCTCTACTCGACCTCGGTTTCAGACGCGCGGACGCGGGAGGCGATTCGCGCGGCGTGGGAGCGGCATCGTCTGCTCTTGGAACCGCACGGGGCAGTCGGATGGCGCGGGCTCGAGGATTACCTGGCTGTCGAGCCGTTGGGCGGGTCGCCGGCGGTGGTGCTCGAGACGGCGCATCCGGCGAAGTTCCCGGATGAGATTGTGGCGTTGTTGGGTTTTGCGCCGGACGTGCCTCCCGCGCTGGCCGCTTTGGAGCAGTGCCCGGAGGATTACGACCGGCTCGAAGTGGACTACGAGAGCTTCCGGAACTACCTGCTCGAAAGACACTCGATGGGCTCGGCCGGGCGCCAGTCGAGCACTCGGAGTTGAACCGTGCGGCGCCCGTCGTACGAGTTCACCTGGGGCGTGCAGGCCAGGTCGAACAAGCCTTCGGGGCAGGGCTGGTGGGCGCCACCCCACCAGATCGCTTCGCCTGTGGCGGCGCCGTCGGTGACCCAGAGCTTGATGTGGCGCTGACCCCGCCCGATGCACGCGGGAGGGCGGCGCAGCGAAACGCGAGGGACGACGATTTGAACGGGAGGATTGGCGCACCCGCGCGGCTCGAGTCGCTGGAGTTCGTCCACGCGTTCGAGGGTGAGTTCGCGCAGCGGCGTGACGGCATCCAGTCGCAGTGGCGGGCTCAGATCGTGGAGGTCGAGCGCCTGGCGGGCGAGGCGGTTGAGTCGTTCCCGCAGGGCGGGGAGGTTCTCGGGCCGGATGGTGAGTCCGGCGGCCATGGCGTGCCCGCCATGCCGCAGGAGTAGGTCGTCACAGGCCCGCAAAGCCGCTGCCAGGTCGAACCCCTCGATGCTGCGTCCGGATCCGCGCCACGCATAGCCGTCGCCACCCAGGATCAGGGTCGGGCGATAGAATTCATTGAGCACGCGCGCGGCGACGATGCCGACGACGCCGACGTGCCAGAGCAGATTACCCTCGACGATGACGCGGTCGGTATCCGGCTGGAACCGGGCGCGGACGGCCGCCACCACCTCCTCGGCGATGGCACGTTCGATTTGTTGGCGCTCGCGATTCTGGGCGTCCAGGAGGCGGGCACCGGCCTCCGCGCTCGCCGGATCGCGGGCGAGCAGGAGGTCCAGGGCCGCCTTGGCGTTTTCGAGCCGGCCCGCGGCGTTCAATCGGGGCGCGATCTGGAATCCGACCTCCCATGCGCCGATCGCGCCCGGCACGCGCGCCACATCTTTGAGAGCGAGGAGGCCGGGCCGTTGCAGGGCGTTGATGCGGGCAAGGCCGGCCGAGGCAAGCACCCGGTTCTCGCCTGTGAGCGGCACCATGTCCGCGATCGTGCCGAGGGCGACCAGATCCAGGAGGGGCCGCAAGTCGAACTGTTCGGCGAGCGGGCAGCCCAGGGCGCGCCCGCGCTTGACCAGGGCATGGGCCAGCTTGAACGCGAGGCCGACCGAGCAGAGTTGTTGAAGGTTGTCGGGCCCGGGCGGGGCGAGTTGGGGATTGACGAGCGCCACGGCGGGCGGCGGCGGAGACGAGACCTGGTGGTGGTCGAGGACGATGACATCGACGCCGCGTGTCTTGAGGCGGGCGATGGTGTCGCAGGTGGTGGAACCGCAGTCGACGGCGAGCAGGAGCCGTGCGGGGGAACGTTCCAGGCAGCGGTCGACTGCTTCGTCTGTGAGGCCGTATCCCTCATCGAGCCGATGAGGCAGGTAGGAGACCGCGCGCCAGCCCAGCGGCTGCAGCACTTCGAGCAGGAGCGCCGTCGCGGTGACGCCATCGACATCGTAATCGCCGAAGATGACCACGGGCTCGTCGCTCTGCCTGGCTCGCCAGAGGCGATCGACGGCGGCGGGCATGTTGGGCAGATGGTTCGGATCGGCCAGATGCCGGAGGCGGGGGGTCAGGAATGCGCTGGCCTGGTCTGCGTCGGGTTGGCCGCGGTTGATGAGACACTGGGCCAGAAGTGGGGAGGCACCGAGCGCCGCGGCAATCGAATGGGCGCGTTCAGGCTGAGCCGCCGCCAGGAGCCAGCGATGCCTCATAACCGGTGGCCGGGCGATTCTGGGGAGGGCGCGGCGGGCATAAGGTGGAATCCTCGAAGCTCAGAACGCAGTGCAATCAAATCAAGTTCTGCCATGTCCCCTATCCCCTCTTTTTGGCAAGGATTCCAACGAGCGAGGCGCGGGAGAGGAGGGCGGGGAAGCAGCGGGGATGGTTCATGGTGTTGAGGGTTTTGACTTGGTCCGAGGCGGGCCTCGCCAGAACTCATGAGTCCTGTGGCGGCGCAGGCTCGGACAGGCGTTTTGCGGCGCGGTCCCGCCGCTCGGCGATGATCGAGACGAGTATGGAGCCGAGGATAACGCCTGCGACGACGGTCAGGGACCATCGACTTGGGATTTTGACCCAGTCAACGATGAGCATTTTGAAGCCGATGAACACGAGGACGACGGCGAGACCGACCTTGAGATAGCGGAAATAGGTGACGGCGCCGGCCAGGACGAAGTAGAGGGAGCGCAGCCCGAGGATGGCGAACGCATTGGACGTGAAGACGATGAACGGGACGGTGGTGACGCCGAAGATGGCGGGGATCGAATCGAGGGCAAACACCAGGTCCGTCGTCTCCACCATGATGAGCACCAGCGCCAGCGGCGTCAGGGCGGGGTGACCGTGGTGGCGGGTAAAGAAGCGCTGCCCATCGTATTCGGTGGTGAAGGGGAAGAAGCGGCGGACCAGGCGAAGGACGGGATTGCGTTCGGGGCGGACCTCCTCGGTGTCATCGGTCGTGAGCATCTTGAGGCCGGTGAGGACAAGGAAAAGGCCGAAGATGTAGAGGACCCATTCGTAGCTGTGGATCAGTTCGGCGCCCAGCCAGATCATCAGCCCGCGCATGATCAGCGCGCCAAGAATGCCCCAGAAAAGAACGCGGTGCTGGTACAGGCTGGGGACGCGGAAGTAGCGGAAGATGACGGCGATGACGAACACGTTGTCCATCGAGAGCGACAGTTCGATCAGGTAGCCCTGGAGAAAGTCGGTGGCTTCGCCACGTCCGCGCACGGGCACCAAAGTCAGGGCGAAGGTCATGGCCATGCAGAACCAGACGGACGTCCAGACCAGCGCCTCCCGGAATCCGACGACATGGGCCTTGCGGTGGAAAACCCCGAGGTCGAGGGCGAGAAAGAAGATGATGACCAGGATGAAGCTGACCCAATGCCACCATTGGATTTCGATGACTGCGAGCATCACTGCGGTCAGGCTGGAGCCTTCGAAGGCATGCACAAACCGCGGCCGCCGTCAGGCCGGCTTGACCCGGCCTTGCGGCGCCGCAACCACGGTCTGGTCGATGGCCACGGCCTCAGCGCCGATCTTGGGACGCTGCCCTTTGTGCCACCAGAGCACGATCGGGCAGGCAATCATCAGACTCGAATAGGTGCCGCTCAGAATGCCGATCAGGAAGGCGAAGGCGAGGTCGTTGATCACGTTGCCCCCGAACAGGTAGAGGGCCAGGGTCGCCAACAGCACCGCGGTGCCCGTGATGATCGTCCGGCTCAGCGTCTGGTTGAGGGCGATGTCGATCAGCTCGCGGAACGAACCGCGGATTCCCAGTCTGAGGTCCTCGCGGATGCGGTCCATGATCACGATCTTGTCGTTGATCGAATAGCCGATGATGGTCAGGATGGCCGCCACCATCGGCGCCGTGAGCTGGCGTCCGCTCAGGAAGTAGATGCTCATCGTGAGCAACACGTCGTGCAAGAGCGCGAGCACCGACGCGACCGCGAACGAGAATTCGTAGCGGAATGCCACGTACACGAGAATGCCGAACATGGCCAGCAGCGAGGCGATGATGGCGGAGCGCTGGATCTGGGCGCCGACGCTCGGCCCGACGCTGTCTGTCCCCACAACGGTCATTCCGGCCTGTGGGAAGGACTCTTGCAGGGCCTGTTCCATTCTCGAGCCTGTGCCCACGCTTGTCATGATCTGGAGCGTATCGGGCGCGCCGATTTGCTGCTGGTACTGGATGAGCGAGTCGCCCAGACCGGCCTGATCCATCACCCGGCGCAGATCGTCCACCGGAACACGCTCGGTGAAGCGAAACTGCACGACATCGCCTCCGACGAAATCGACGCCCATGGTCTTATGCCCGCGCGCGATGCCGTACCCGATGCCGGCAATGATCAGGATCAGGGAGGTGGCGACGGTGAACTTGCCCCAATTCATGAACGGCACATGCCGGAGGCGGATGAGGGGGAGCATGCGCACCGTGCGCATCCATCCGTTGGACAGGAGGTAATCGTAGATCAGGCGCGTGACCACCAGGGCGGTGAAGAAGCTTGCGACGATGCCGATGGTGAGCGTGACGCCGAAGCCCTTGATCGGGCCGGTACCCATGTAAATGAGGATGACCGAGGCGATCAGCGTGGTGACGTTCGAATCGAGAATCGTTCCGAACGCCTTGTGATAGCCGGCGGCGACGACTCCCCGGATCGACTTGCCGGCGGCGATTTCCTCGCGCATGCGCTCGTAGATCAGGACGTTGGCGTCGACGGCCATGCCGACGGCGAGGGCGATGCCGGCGATGCCCGGCATCGTCAGCGTGCTGTCCATGGCGCACATGGCCCCCATCAGGAGAAAGATGTTCAGTGCCAGCGCCACGTTGGCGACCAGGCCGGAAGCGAAGTAGAAGATGATCATGAACACGAACGTGCCGGCTGCCGCGATGATCGAGGCGCGGAATCCGCTGTCGATCGAGTCCTGTCCCAGAGAGGGATCGACCGTGCGCTCCTCCTCGATATGGACCGGCGCTTCGAGGGGATTCTGGAGGACATTGGCCAGTTCATTGGCCTCGCGCAGGTCGAAGTCGCCCGAGATCTCGCACGAGCCGCCTAGAATCTCGGTGCGGATGACCGGCGCGGAGTAGAGTTCGCCATCGAGGACGATGGCCATCTGATGGCCGACGTGCTCGCGGGTGATGTCGGCGAACAGGGACGCTCCCTCGGGGTTGAAGAGCAGGTTGATTCTTGGGGAGCCGGTGACAGGATCCAGATAGACGCCCGATCGGTCCACATGCTTGCCCGTGAGGCCCCGCTCGGGCGTCTTGCGGACCAGGTACCTGCGGATCGGCTGAGGCTCCTGGCCGGCGCGACGGCGGATGCGCTCCTCTTTGATCTCGTAACCGGGCTCGACGATTTCCTGTTGGACCAGCTCGGCGCTTTGCGGGTGGACCATGCGGAATTCGAGGAACGCGGCCCGCTGCAGGGTGCTCTTGGCGCTCTCCTTGTCGGCCTCGGACAGGCCGGGAATCTGAATCAGAATCCGGTTCTCGCCCTGGGGTTGAAGTTGCGGTTCGGCCACGCCGAAGCGGTCGACACGCTTGCGCAGGACTTCCATCGCCTGTTCGAGGGCGTGGCGTTTGTCGACCACGTTCTCGAAGCGGTTGGTGTCCATTGCCACCAGGAACGATGTGCCGCCCTGCAGGTCGAGGCCTAGCTTGATCTTGCCGGCGGCCCTGCGCTGAATCTGGTTCAAGATATGGCGATTCTGATCCGCCGTTTCTTCGTCGGCCAGGGACGGGAAATAGCGGATCAGGTCGTTCGTGCCCACCGCCGTCTGGAGGTTGCGGAAGGCGTGGTCCGGGTTGGCCTGATGCAGGCTGCGCGCCTGCTCGACGATGGCCGTGAAGTTGGTGTCCACGTACTCCGCTTGCTTCTCGAAGACCCGGATCAAGTCGCGCGGGGTGGGTGGGTAAATGGAGTATAAGGCCCAGGCGATCGCGAGGATCGTGAGAGCCAGGGAGGTTTTCCAGACGTTGCGACTCATGGCGGGGGGGGAGACTCTCGGGAACGAAAGGCTAGTTTTGATCGTTGCTTGTGCTGCGCTCGATCACCTGTGCGATGGCGCTCTTGAGCACTTCCAGCTTGGAATCGGCCGACCGCAGGGAGGCGGTCTTGTCTTTGACGCTGACGATGACGCCGCAGATGCCGCTGCTGGTGACCACCTTGTCACCGGCCTTCAGGGCCTTGACCAGCGCCTCGTGTTCCTTGGCCTTCTTCTGCTGCGGCCGCCAAAGGGCGAAATAGAACATGAAACCCATGATGGCGATCATGCCCAGCATCTGGATCATGCCCGCCTTCGGGTCTTGCGCCGATTGTTGCGCCAGCAAACACCAAGAAATACCTGTCATGTTTTCGATCAAAGATGGGCGAGAATCTAGGGAGATTCCCCGTTTGGCAAGCACGGATGCGCTCAAAAAATCGGAGCGCGCCTCGCCGGGCGATCATGCCGGCGTCTCAAACGAACTCGTTGATCAGGTTTTCGAGGAACTCCTGGCGTCCGCTCGCGTTGGGGGCCAGGCGGCCCTTCTTGAGCACGTAGGCCTCCAGTTCCTTGAACCCGACCTCGCCCCGCTCGATCCGACGCCCGATATCGCCGTCCCATGAACTGTAGCGGTGCCGAACGAATTCGGCCAGACGACCATCCTTGCGGATGGCCGCCGCGATCTTCAGGCCGCGCGCGAAGGCGTCCATCCCTCCGATGTGCGCGTGGAACAGGTCCACCGGCTCGAAGCTCTCGCGGCGGCATTTGGCGTCGAAGTTGGTTCCGCCCGTTGTCAGGCCGCCATACTTGAGAAGGGTGAGCATGATCTGCGTGGTCAGATAGACGTCCGTGGGGAACTGATCGGTATCCCAGCCCAGCAGCAAGTCGCCAGTGTTGGCGTCAATGCTTCCGAGCGCTCCGGCCGCCCCCGCGACCTCGAGGTCGTGCTGCATCGTGTGGCCCGCGAGGGTGGCATGGTTGGTCTCGATGTTCAGTTTGAGATGGCCCATCAGATCGTACTCGCGCAGGAAGTTCAGGCAGGCCGCGGCGTCGGAGTCGTACTGGTGTTTGGTCGGTTCCTTCGGTTTGGGCTCGATGTAGAACTGGCCCTTGAACCCGATCTTCTTTTTCCAGTCGACCGCCATGTGCAGGAAGGCGCCCAGGTGATCGAGCTCGCGCTTCATGTCGGTGTTCAGGAGCGTCGAGTAACCCTCGCGCCCTCCCCAGAAAACGTAGCCCGCGCCGTCGAGTTCGTGCGTGACCTCGATGGCCTTCTTGACCTGGGCCGCGGCGTGGGCAAAAACGTCGGCGTTGCAACTGGTGGCCGCCCCATGCATGTAGCGCGGGTGGGCGAACAGGCAGGCGGTGCCCCACAATAAACCGACGCCGGTGTCGGCTTGGTGCTTCTTCAACTCCTTGACGACTCGATCCAAGTTCCGGTTCGTCTCGCGCAGGGTCCGCCCCTCCGGCGCGACATCCCGATCGTGGAACGCGTAGAACGGAGCGCCCAGCTTCCGGCAGAACTCGAAGAGCACAGCCACGCGTTTGAGCGCCATCTCGAGCGAATCGGACCCGTCTTCCCAGGGACGATGCCACGAGCGGTTCATGCCGAACATGTCGGCTCCGACCCCGCGCAGCGTGTGCCAGAAGACGACCGAGAATCGCAGATGATCCTTCATCGGCTTGCCCTCGACCATCTCCTCCGGATTGTAATGTTTGAAGGCCAAGGGGTTTTTCGAGTCGGGCCCTTCGTAGCGGATGGGGGCGATGCCGGGGAAGAACTCCGCGCGTGCGGTTCGTTTTTTCATGCGTGTTGTCAGCTTTTGGGCGCACATTAGCGGGGCCGGGCGGACGTGACAAGACGTGTCTTCGGCGCATTGACACGAGCAGGGCATCCTCCATACTGGCGGGCATGAGCAAGCCAATCTTCCCACGCAGTCCGCGCGAAACAATGTGCGGCTGGGTCCATCTGCCCCGGTACGTCGACAAGATTCGCCTCCACCTGGCGGGCCGACTTCACCCCGACTACCACGCGAACCTGGGCCAGGGCTTTGACGGGCGCTGGCTGGCGGCGGCCGGCGTAGCGCACGCCCAGATGGTCGAGGTGGTGCGCCAGTCGATCACCGACGGCGAGGTCTGTGACTGGGTGCGCTGCAACGTGAGAAAGACCGATGCCGAGAAGGCGGCGCATCGCCAGGAGGTTCTCGGTTTTCCGGCATCGACGGACACCGCGATGCAGAGCCTGCTCGAAAGGCGCAAGGCGGAGGCCGGCATGGCGGATCGCGCCGAGATCACGACTTTTGTGGACTTCATCGATGCCGACGAGGGGCGGTTCGAGTAGTGTGGCCGAATAGTGTTTGACACTCTGGAAGTCGATTCCTAGTTTGACGAGGCAATTTTATGGCAGAAAACACACCGAATACGCCCGAGGCGCCGGCTCCTCCGAAGCCCGCCGAAGCTGCTAAGGTGCAGCCGAAGAAAGAGACCGTGCGGATCAGTCTGCCTCCGAAACCGACGGCGGCGCCCACGATCAAGATTCCCACGCCGGCTCCGGTGGCGACTCCCACCGCCGCCGCGGCGGCGGCGCCCGTGTCGGGCGCTGCTCCGGCGCCCGCTGCGCCCGCTGTTCCGGTGCCAAAGCCTGTCGCCGTTGCTCCGCCCTCGGCCGCTGCCGCGGCTGCCCCGCGCGCGCCATCGCGACGGGCTGCGGCATCTTCCGCGACCGGCATCACGATGTTGGACAACGGGCTGGCGGTGGCGGCGGCAGTTCTGGGCCTGGCGGCATTGGTGAGCGTCTTTCTGTTGCTGCGCATGCTCCAGTTCCAATGAGGCGTCGGCGACCGGTCTGACAACCGGCCGGCCGTTCTCCGAATTCCGAAAGGGGCTGCACACATGGGCTTCGAGAAAATCCTTACGCTCACCGCGGAGACGTTTGACGGTGAGATTGCCGGGTCGCCTGTCCCCATGCTTGTGAATTTCTGGGCCGATTGGTGCGCCCCGTGCCACAGCATCGCGTCCCTGCTCGACGATTTGGCCATCGAGTACGATGGCCAGGTCCGCTTCGGCAGGGTCAACGTCGACATCGAGCAGCGGTTGGCCGCCGAATACCGCATCAGCGGCGTGCCGACGCTCCTTCTTTTCAAGGACGGTCAGGTGCAGGACGTCATCGTGGGGCTGAAGAACCGGCAGGATCTCGTCGCCAGCCTCGAACAGGCGCTCACTCCCGCATGAGCCCCTGGCGCAAGCCGTGCCGTCATGCCTCTGATTGTCACGCCGGGTCGGCTCGCGCGGCTGGGGGAATTCTACTACCAGCTCAAGTCGATGCAGGCGGCCGGCTTGAGCCTCATCCAGGCGCTCGATCAGCTTCGGCTCGCCTCGCCCAGCCGATCGCTGGTCCGCCCAATCGAGCGTCTGCTCGACGGATTGAACCACGGGCTCTCTTTCACCGAGGCGCTCAAGAGCCTCGGACGCTGGCTGCCGTCATTTGACCTCGCACTGCTCGCCGCGGGCGAACAGAGCGGACGCCTCGATTCGGTCTGCGGGCTCCTGGCCCAGTACTACCAGAACCGCGCCGCACTGGCGCGCCAGGTGATCTCCTCCCTCATCTATCCGGCGGTGATCGTCCATGCCGCCATCTTGCTCGGTCCATTCCCGCAGTTCTTTCTGAGCGGCGATCTTGTCACCTATGCCCGGCAGACGTTGGGCACCCTCCTGCCGATCTACGGCGTGGTCCTGCTTGGAGTCATGGCCTGCCAGAGCCGGCGTGGACTATTCTGGCGCTCCGCTGTCGAGCGCCTGCTTCAGCTCATCCCCGTGCTCGGCCGGGCGCGGCGAAGCCTGGCCCTGGCGCGCCTCACGGTGGCGCTCGATGCCCTGCTCGAAGCCGGGGTGTCCGCGGTCGAAGCCTGGCCTCTGGCGGCCGCGGCCAGCGGGTCGCCGGCGCTCGGGCGCGATGTGGCGGGTTGGAAGACGCGCCTGCTGGGCGGCGACGCGCCGGGCGACCTGCTGCCGCGGGCGCGCTCTTTCCCGAGTTTCTTCTCGAATCTTTACCGGACGGGGGAGATCAGCGGCACGCTCGATGACGCCCTCAAACGCCTGCGCGTCTACTACGAGGACGACGCCCAGCGCAAGATGAAGGCTCTGGCCTTCTGGGTCCCTTTCGCCATCTACATCGTGATTCTGATCCTGCTCGCCATGACAGTCGTCGGGTTTTGGGTCGGCCACTACAACGCAATCCTCGATACGGACTACTAGCCGTCGGACGCATCCGCTCCTTATGACCGTTGACGAAATCCTCTCCAACGAACCGCTGCGCCTCGAAGAGTTTCCCGTCGCGCGGCGCGCCGTTTACCTGGCCCATGCCGGCGTTTGCCCCCTGCCGCGCCGCGTACAGGCCGCCTTGACCGCCTATGCCGCGCAAGGCACCACGGGCGACCAGGAGGAGGCGGTGCCGCCCTCGTTTCTGGCGGAAGCGCGTCAGGCCGCCGCCCGGTTGATTGGCGCCGCGCCATCGGAGATTGCCTTTGTGGGGCCGACGTCTCTGGCGTTGAGCTTTGTGGCGGCGGGTCTGCCGTGGCGACGAGGCGACAATGTGCTGCTGTATGCGGACGATTACCCGAGCAATGTCTACCCGTGGATGGCCCTGGCCTCGAGAGGGATCGAGGTGCGCACGCACGAGACGGACGCGCTGGGGCGGATCGTGCCCGAACAGGTTCTGGCACGCGCGGACGATCGCACGCGCCTGGTCGCGCTTGCCTCCTGCCATTTCGTCTCCGGCTGGCGCCTCGAATACCAGGAGATCGGGCGGCGCTTGCGCGAACGGGGAATCTGGTTTTGTCTCGATGGAATCCAAACGCTCGGCGCCTTTCCGCTGGACGCGTCGTGCGTGGATTTCCTGGCCGCGGACGCCCACAAGTGGTTGCTGGGGCCGTGCGCCGCCGGGATTCTCTACGTGCGCAAGGAACTGCAGCCCCAGCTCGCCCCGCTGGCCTTTGGCTGGAACAACGTCCGCTGTCCGGGCTTTGTGGCGGAACCCGAGCTGGTCTTGCAGGGCGACGCGCGCCGTTACGAGGCCGGGAGCGCGAACCTCCTTGGCCTGGTCGGGCTCAAAGCGGCCTGCGATCTGATTCTCGAATTCGGAGTGGATGCGATTGCCGCCGAACTGCTGCGCAAGCGGGCTTGGCTCATTGCCGCTCTGCAAGCCAAGGGCCTCTCGGTGCTCGGCGCGGACGCCCCTCCCGCCAACGCCTCGGGCATCGTCACCGCCTTTCGTCCCGGAGCCGATATGACGCCGCTGCACCGGAGTCTGGCCGAGCACGGTGTGATGACGTCGCTGCGCACGGATCGGACCGGCCAGAACTACGTCCGTTTTTCTGCGCATTTCTACAACGCAGACAGCGAACTCGAGAGGGCTGTTGGGGCTCTGCCATGACGTGAGGCGCGAACACGAAGTGAAAGGCGATGCGATGCTTAAGCACACTAGTTGGACAACGCGCCTGCCGGGCTCGATCCGTCGGACGGCGCCCTCGGCGTTCGGGGCAATCGTTGCCCTCGGGCTGCCGATCTTCGAGTCGCTTTCCGGCCAGCCGGATCGATCCAGCCCGCCCTGGACGTTCGCGCAACTCGAAGCGCCTCCGCAATGGGAGGTCCTCGAGCGTCCGAAGGCCGAGGGCGTCCGCGCCATTGCGTTCGCAGGCCTGCCCTTTCGGGGAAGGCCGACGCAGGTATTCGCGTGGCTGGGCGTGCCCGAAGTTGCCTCGGGCCAGACCGTCCCCGCGATGGTACTCGTCCACGGCGGCGGCGGCACTGCCTTCGACGAATGGGTCCGCCTCTGGATGAAGCGCGGGTACGCCGCGATCGCAATGGACACATGCGGGCAGGTGCCGGTCGGCAACTACGGAGAATGGACGCGCTCCGAGCGGGGCGGGCCGCCCGGGTGGGGCGGCTTCGATCAACTGAGCTGGAATCCGGAGGACCAGTGGACCTTTCATGCGGTGGCCGATGTCGTCTTGGCGCACTCGCTGATCCGCTCGCTACCCGGAGTGGATTCCGAGCGTGTGGGGTTGACCGGCATTTCCTGGGGCGGCTATCTGACATGCATCGTCGCGGGCGTCGATGCGCGCTTCAAGCTGGCCGTTCCGGTCTACGGCTGCGGCTATTACGACAAGACCGTTTTTGCCGCCGACCTGCTCCGGCTCGGGCGCGACGAGGCCTCGCGCTGGATGCAGTTGTGGGACCCGTCGGTCTATCTGCCGGCCGCGGCGATGCCGATGCTTTGGGTGACGGGAAGCAACGACTTCGCCTACACGCTCGAAGCCCTCCAGCTTTCGTATCGCCTCCCCCAGGGCCCCCGATCGCTCTGCGTCCGGTTGCGCATGCCCCACGGACACCATGGGCCGGGGGAGAACCCCCGCGAGATTCACGTCTTCGCCAACAGCATCCTGAAAGGCGAGACCGGCCTGCCCCGCATCCTTGGCGCCGGCAGGGAGGGAACGAACGTCTGGACCGCCTACGCGTCGAAGGCGCCTGTGGTCAAGGCCGAGCTGAATTTCACGCGGGACAGCGGCGCGTGGCAGAAGCGCCGATGGGAGGCGATCCCGGCCGGTCTCGAGGAGTCCAGGGCAACCGCGATATTGCCGGAGGGAACGCGCGCATACTATTTCAACCTCTTTGACGAACGCGAGTGCGTGGTGAGTTCGGAACACGAGGAGTGCCCTTAATCGCAGCAGTCCTCGTTATGAGAACACGGCGCTGATACCGTTTCCAATGTTGTTCATAAGGGCGCGGCATCTTTGTAGAAACCGCGAGCCATCTCCAGATCCATGACCCGGAGGCGCGCACGATTAGCGCAGCGAGTTTCCGGAACTGGGTACTGCATCAGGCGGTGATAGTTGTTCGACTGTGTGCTGGCCAACGGGCTCGGACCGTGTGATCGGCGGCGGCAGGAACTGGTACGGCCAGCACCACAGGCTCGTCTGCACCTGGGTCTGCCGGTCAGCCAACCGCTTCCGCTACGACCCGGACAACAGGAACAACAACCTCGGGTTCGGGGTCCTGCTTGCCCGTGGTCAGTGAACCAGGCGATCGAGCGGGAATTCCCAGGCCTCAGCCTGGCGCATCATGTCGGTCCAGGTGACCTCGCTCTTGGCGTAGGCGGCGGTGCGTCCGAGGATGGTTGTCAGGTTGCTGCGCACGCTGGGGGCGACGGTCGGGTTGCTGAAGTCGCCCTGGGCGATGCCGGCGTGGAAGGCCTTGACGTTGTTCTCGACGCCTTCGGCGTAGATGCGGCTGGTCTGGCCGCCGTTGTACTTGTCGTCGCAATGCACCACCACCGGGCCGCCGTAATGGGTGTCGATCGTGCCTTCCGTCCCGTAGATGCGGCACTGGATGTCGTCCCAGTAGCGTCCAACCTGTTTCGAGGAGAAACTGATCAGCACGTCGTTGGGGAACCAGAACACCACCGCGAAGTGATCCCAGCAGTCGCCGGCGAACGGGCGCGCCCGGCCGCCGGTGCCGAAGGCGCGGACCGGGGCCGCGTCGAGAATCCAGGTGCAAACGTCGAGGGAATGGATGTTCTGCTCGGTGATGACGTCGCCGCTGAGCACGCGGTCGACGGCCCAGGCGCGGACGCGCGCCTCGGGATTGCCGATGTTCTTCCTGTATTCATCGTCCATGCCCTGGAAATAGAGGCTGCATTGGTAGGTGGACTCGCCGCTGACGAGTTTGCCGATGGCGCCCGCATGCACGCGTTTCACGGCCTCGATGTAGGCCGGCTGGGCACGTGTCTGGAAATCGACCAGGAACGCCCGCCGGTTGGCGGTGGCCAGCCGTCCGCTCTCGGCGATGGACAGGCAACCGGGCACGTCCACGGCCACCGGTTTGGCCAGGTAAACGTGCTTGCCCGCCGCGACGGCGTCGGCGGCCTGCATCGGGTGGAAGAACGGCGGCGATTGGATGGCGACGGCGTCGACCTTGTCCAGCATGCGTCGGTACCCATAGAGGCCGCTGAAGCGCATCGCCTCCGGGATGCCGTGCTTGGCCCCCGCCGCGTCGGCCTTGTCCTGGAAGTAGTCGGCGCAGGCGACCACGTCGAATCCGCCATGCTTCTTGAAATAATCCAGAATCCACGTGCCCCGCCCTCCGCAGCCGATCAAGCCGAGTCTGATTTTCGCGTCGGCGTCCGCCCCGCGCACCAACTGCGGGCTGAGCACGCCGAATCCCAGCGCGGTTGCGCCGGCACCGGCGCCGGCCAAGAACTGACGGCGGTTCAATGGGGTGGATGATGGCGACGAGGTGGATGGGTGAGCAGACACGGCGTTCTCCGGTTTGAATGGTCTCATGACAGTGCGCGGGCGGCGCGCATGGCGCGTCCATGCGATCCGCCGTTCCGACGAGCCGAACAATGGCCGCCCCCGGGGCGTGGCGCAAGCCGCATGTGCGACAGCCGCATGTGCGATCCGCATGTGCGATCCGCGGCGTGCGTGTTCGGGGGCGTCTCACACCATTGATGCGAGCGCATTGTCTTTTCACACGCCGAGGTTGTGCCGTGTCTCATCCAATTCAACCTGCAGGCCGGGGTGCAAATCCTCCAGCAGAAACTTCCACAGACGGGCTGAAGCCAGCAAGTCCGGGTCGCGCAGACGCAGAATGTCGGCGACCCGTCGGGCCACGGTTTCATCGCGACATAGTTGATACAGGCGCTTCCAATCTTCCGTGCCCCCGCGCTGGATGATGTTCAACCAATCCAGCGGCGTCGCCGTCTTGGTGCTTCGCGAGGGATTCATGCGGGTCCTCCTTGGGGCCAGTCCGGCGGCAGCGCCGCCGGCAACGCGCCGTCGAGTTCCTGCTTGAGCAAGGCCCGCCCCAGTTTGCGGCACTCGCCAGCCACGAACGGCCAGTCCGTGAACGGCGCTCGGAGACCCTTGTACTCCGCCAACGCAATTGCCGCAGCGTCCACCGGCTCGCCTTCGCACGCCTCAGCGAAGGCACTGAGCCAGGTTTGTGGCGTGCGCAGGCCGTAAACGAGGTTCAACACGCGCAGCGCGCCGACCGCGGCTTGATCGCCGAGGCGATTTGCCAGCGCGGCGGTATCCACGTAATCCCGCAAGGCGCGACGCTCGGTCAAAAGGAAGGCTTTGATACGGAGCATCTCGGCTGGAGTGGGAACGAGCAGCCCGGCGACGCGCGTGGTGTGGAGCGGCACCGAGCGGCGCAGTTGACGGACGCCTAGTTCCACGCTGCCGCGCTCGCCGAGGATCAGGACGGGTGGGTTGATGCGGTTGGTGCGCCAGCCTTCCCAAGCCGTCAGGTTTGCCTTCACTTCCTCGAATCGCGCGTTCAGTTGAGGTGTGACCACATCCACATCCAGCGAGAAGCGATGGCCGCAATGCACCGCTGCTGCCGTGCCGCCCACTGCGATCGGCGACAAATCAGACAGCCGCGCTTGCAAGGCGCATCCCTCGGCCAAGACTCGTTGGAAGTCCGGAACGTCCACGCCCGGGATCGTAACGCTTGGGCAAAAGGGCTGCACGGAAAAAGCCGGGCCGGCAGTTCTCATTTTGGCCAGGGCCTCCGGCGGAAACCGGCTGAAGCCGGGACACCCAATCACGTCCGACGCTTCGGCGTGCTGTTCGGTGTACAGCCTTCAGGCGACTCGTGGCCAACCCTAGAATCGCTGAAGCCAGCCCGTCTCTGCTTGGCAGGGCGGGCAAAGGGGCGTATGGTGTCGGCATTGTGAAAGGCAGAGATCTCGCGTTCATGGGCCGGGCGTGCTTAGCCCTGGCGGTTCTGGGATTGAGTGCCTCGCTGGTCGGGCAGGAGACCTCCGGGCAATGGCCGAGGCAGGTCGAGGCGCCCCAAGGACAGTGCATGATCTTCCAGCCGCAGCCGGCGGCGATCGAAGGCGATCGGCTGAGCGCGCGCGCGGCGCTGGCCGTGACGCTAGCAGGGTCGACCAACGTTGTGTTCGGCATCGCCCAAATCGAGGCGCGCGCCGTGCAGGACCCGAGCGGGAGGGAGACCGTCATTTCCGAGGTCACGCTGAACCAACTCAACTTTGCCCCAGCCAATGCGGCTGCGATGGCCGGCCTGGCTGACACACTCGGACCCGAACTGTCCAAGGTTACCTGGACCATGCCCTCGGACACTCTGCGGGCTGGTCTGGACGCGGTCGAATGGCAGCGTGCAGCCGCGCTGGGTATTGCGGCCAACGCGCCCCGCATTCTGTACAGTCAAAAGCCGGCGACGCTGATCGTGCTCGATGGTCCTCCGCAACTGCGCCAGATCCCAGACTCGAGGATGCAGCGTGTGATCAACACGCCATACGCGATGCTGTTCGATCCTACGTTGCAGCGCTATTGGCTGCGCGGCTCGTTCGAGTGGTTTTCTGCCTCGGATTGGCGGGGCGAATGGACTCCGGCCGCTCAGCCGCCGGCCGAGGTCGCGGCGGCGTTGCCGGCCGAGGTCGCCGGCGAGGCTCCCGCGGTCGGGCGCCTCACCGCGGTGTCCCCGCGAATTCTAGTATCGACTGAGCCGGCCGAACTGATCGTGACGCATGGCGAGGCCACGTATGCGCCGGTTGCCGGGAGTGACCTGTTGTACGTGAGCAACAGCGAGCAACTGCTGTTTTTCACTCTCGATACCAAGGAGTACTACGTTGCCTTGTCGGGCCGATGGTATCGGAGTCCCGCCCTGACTGGTCCGTGGGATGCGGTGGCGGCGGATGCCTTGCCGCCGGCCTTTGCCAAGATCACGCCGGGATCGCCCAAGTCCGAGGCGCTGACCTATGTGGCGGGAACGGTGGAAGCGCAGGATGCCGTGGTGCAGGCCGCCATTCCGCAGATCACCGCCGTCGAACGCGGTCCGGCGGACGTCGAGGTCGAGTATGAGGGCACGGCGCAATTCCAGCCGGTGGAAGGCACCTCTGTGCAGTACGCTACCAATACCGTCGATGCAGTCTTCCTGGTCGGAGGGAACTACTACATGTGCCGCGACGCCGTCTGGTACACCGGCCCCAGTCCGGACGGGCCGTGGTCCGTGGCCACGTTCGTGCCTTCGGAGATCCAGTCGTTGCCCCCGAGCAATCCGCACTACAATGTCAAGTACGTGTACGTGTACGGGGTGACGCCCCAGGAGGTCTATGTCGGGTACGAGCCCGGCTATTCAGGCTGTTACGTCTACGGGCCGACCGTGGTCTACGGCACCGGATGGTGGTATCCCGGGTACTACGGGCCGTCGTACTATTGGGCGTATCCGGCGACGTTCGGATTTGGCTTCTGCTACAATTCGTGGTCCGGATGGAGCGTCGGTTTCGGCTGGGGTTACGGTTGGCTCAGTTGCGGGTACCGGTGGGGATGGAGCGGGTGTTATCCGTGGGGGTGGTGGGGGCCGAGAGGCGCCTATTGGGCATGCGCGCCCCGGTATCCGTGCTATGACAGGTACCACCACGGGCGCGATGGCTACGGTGGCCACGGACGTGGCGGTCCACCAGTCCGGAGCGGAGATCACGCCGGGCTGCGGCCGGGTTTGAGGCCCGATCGGCCATCGGGTGGGATTCGACCAGACGTTCCAGGTCCGAACGACCGGGTGAACAATGCGCAGCGTCGCAGTCTTCCGCCTTACGCGCGCACGGTCAGGGCGCCCTATCAGCAACCGACTGCGCTCAGGCCGGCGGAGGGTGCTGCCTCGAGATCGAGTGTCGGAGGCGGTCCGAGCCGGCTGGCGGAGACCACTCGATCGCAAGTGCCGATCAGCCCGGGCTCAATGTCCCAGCAGTCGCCTCAGGCTCGTCCGGGAGACGCCGGTTCGCCGAACCGCTCGATTGTTGGCCGCGCACCCGACGCGGTTACGAATCCCGTCGCGCGGAGGGAGGGAATTCAACCGGAACGTTCGTTTGCCGGTTCGAGCGCAAGTGCGCCCGCAAGAACAACGCCGGCACGTAACCAGACTGTTGTCAGCCGGCAACCGGCGGCCGTCGCGGGAGGGGTCCCGGGAAGCTCTTCCGCCGCGCCGAATCGCGTGACAGCCGAGAGGGCGAGTCGTCCGGTTGCCGCTGCGCCCGTCTCGCGTCCGAACACAATCGGTTCGGGACCTTCCGTGCGCTCGACCTTGCCCGCGGCTCGCAGTTACTCGCCTCCGGTACGGTCGATGCCGTCGCAACCGCCGGTCTCGATGCGCGGCGGATCGTGGCCCGGCTCCAGGCCAACCTATGCGCCATCGGCGCCTCAGACCGTTACCCGAACTCCGTCGATGGGGGGTGGGTCAGTCTACCGCTCGGCGCCGTCGCGCGCTCCCGCACCCTCCTACGGCACGATCAGTCGCGCTCCCTCGATGCGGGCGCCTGTTGCGGCGCCGTCGGCACCGACTCGAGGAAGTTACTCGCCGCGATCGAGTGCGCCGATGGGGTCGGCGCCGACTCGTTCCTCGGGGGGGGTCTACGGAGGGTCGATGGGCCGGGGCAGTTCGTCGTGGGGCCGCTGATTAGCGAGGCTCGGCCTGAAGGCGCGCGTGCCAGACGGTGTCGATCCATTCGCCGCGCTGGAATCTGGCTTTCAAGCACTCTCCTTCCTGGCGCAATCCGGCCTTTTCGAGCGTTTTGCGGCCGGCGACGTTGCGCCGGTCGGTGACGGTCGCGATACGATGCAGGTTCAGTTTTCGGAAGGCGAAGTCGAGAATCCCGCCCACCGTCTCGGCGCCCAGGCCGTGGCCTCGGTGATTCGGGTGGATGAGCATCTGGAAACCGAGTTGGCGGAGATCATCCTCGATGAAATGGAGTGAGGCGATGCCGATCAGTTTGGGATTCTCGCGCAGGACGAGGCCCAAGTTGAGCGCGACACCGGTTTGGGTGAAGATCACGGCTTGGTCTTTCTCGATCCACTCGATGACACCGGCTTCATCCAACGGATTCCAATCGAGGTAACGAAACGACTCCTCGTCGGACATGAGTTCGAGCAGGTCTTTCCAGTCGTCGGGCGCAAAGCGTCTCAAGACCAGCCGTCGAGTGTTGAGAGGCAGGGGCAATAGCAGTCCGTACTCCTGGCTTTGTGCAGGGACAACAACCACCGCGAAGCAGAGCGGGCACTCTTGGGGAAGACCCACGCGGTGGTCTGGGAACGAGATGGCACGATTGCAGTGGGGGCACTTGAAGTCGATGAAGACCGGTTCAGGCGTTTCTGGTGTCATAATCGCAAGATGCCGCAAGCGTAACATCGGCTCTCCGCCAAAGCACTGCAAAAATTGGAATTGACCGAACCGAACCTGAGCCGCACCGGGCAATGGCTTAACGTGAGCTTCAGCGTGTGGTTAAACCGACGACTCGGGCGTTGCGGGCACTTGTTCCAGGGCCGGTTCGGGTCTGAGGTGGCGGACCACGATTTCGTGGAGGCTGGAGGAAGTCATCGCGAACGTGGAGAAGGTGAAAGGGCGGATCTGGAGGGAGATTCGGGATCAGTCCGGGGATGACGGGCGGGACCTGGCATTGCCCATCGGGCGGCGGGCTTACGGGTTGAGGCCGGGGAACTGGCGGCGGCGGCGGCGGGGATGATCGATTACATGGCGGTGTCGGCCGCCCTGCGGCTGCATGAGCGGCGGCTGCAGCGGAGCACCTCCGGGCGGGAACGGTTGAAACAAGCATCCGAAATGTAGAATGCGAGATGTGACTCCACCCGGCGCGGCTGCGCGCCAAGGTGCCGGCTTACGGATCACTCCCCTCGGGCGCCGCCATTCCCGACTCGTTCCTCGAGTCTCTGAGGAATCGCAAGGCGGAGTTCAAGGGACGCTGACGAGATGGCCGCATCGTCCTTGACTGGTTCTGCGAGGCTGTGCACGCTGCGACCCGTTTCAAAGAACACATGACTCTCGACAGGTTGCAGGGCGATGGCCTGCATGTGCCAGCCGTTGGTGACGATGGCATTGCGGGTCGGGCCTTGTGGGAGTGCTGCGCAAGACCGGCTGGGCTGGCTCCACCTAACACGGTCGGCTCACACAGATGAGGAACGTTGTCCCAGAACACTCGTCGGATATGGCGGCGAACCTCTGCACGGATCACCGTCGGCGGATAAAACACAGCCTCGGTGCTGCCGAGAGCTACGCCCATCGCAAACCGCGCAAGCACGATGCAGAGATGGCGCTGATCCGGCGTGGGATGGCGCTGGCGGCCGGCGTGCGAACGGTCCTCGATGCGCCGTGCGGGGTCGGACGCGCGACCATTTTGCTTGCGCGGATGGGGTATATTGTGACCGGCATCGACCTGGGCAAGGGGGCGATAGAAGTCGCGCGCAGGCTGGTGACGGAAGCCGCAGTTGCGGTGCGTATCGAACAGGAGGATATGGTTGCGCTGACCTTCGCGGGCGGCGCCTTCGATGCCGTTTTGTGTTTCCGTTTGATCCATCACCTGCCGACGGCAGCGCATCGTGAAGAGATCATTCGCGAACTGTGCCGCGTGGCGAGGCGCCATGTCCTCATTTCGTACTTGAGTCCGTGGTCATTCACCTCGGTGCGCAGGCTTCTCTGGAGGAAGCTCGGTCTGAAGGGCGGCAGGACTGTCCAGTACGTCACATCGCGCGCGGACATCGCACGGCATTTCAGACAACACGGATTCTCGCTTGTCAGGGACCTGGCGCAGGCGCCCTTGCTGCATTCGTTGCACCTGGCGGTCTTTGGGAGAGACCTCGTTTGATATCGGCCATGACAGCGAGGCGCGGATGCGATTTTGTTGGGTCCGACTGGAAGGCCGTGCTCGCCCACAACGGGCTCGGCGATTTCGAGGCGCTGTGGCATCTGGAGGCCGTTGAGGTCGACGCGCGCAATTGTCATCGCGGCGGCTGGAGCGCAGTGTCACGCTGGGAACTCGCCCTGCCGAACGGTGGCGTGGCGCGGGTCTATATTAAGCGCCAACAGAATTTTCGCACGCGCTCGTTGCGGCATCCGCTCGCAGGCGATCCGACGGCGTTGCGCGAATTTCGCCAGATGGAGTTTCTGCGCCGCCGGGGGATTCCGTGTCCGGAGACGGTCTACTGTGCAGTCCGCCGGCGGGGGCGGGAACATCGCGCCGTGCTTGTGACCGAAGAACTCGACGGATTCGCCGACCTCGAAGAGCTTGCGGCACGCTGGGTCCGAGACGGCAAGGCGCCGCCTGGAGTGCGGCGTCGCGTCGTCGACGCCGTGGCGGAACTGATTGGCAAGCTGCACGCGCACCGCATCCGGCATGGCTGCCTTTATCCGAAGCACCTCTTCGCCCGGATCGGCGCGGACGGCCGGGTGGAGCTGCGGTTGATCGATCTCGAGAAATCCGGATGGCGTCCGTTGAGAGCCTTGTTTGTGGTGCACGACCTGGCGGCGTTGTGTCAGCACGCAATGAAGGCATGGAGCCGCAGCGAACGTCTGCGCTTTCTTTGCGGTTATCTCGGAAGGAAACGAGCGACACCCCCGGTGCGACGCCTGTGGCGGCGCATCGATGCGCGGCTCGCTCGCAGGAGGCAGCGGCGACTGCCGGCCACCGGCCCGCGTGCAAGCTGAATTGGCCCGCGCCGAGCTCAACACGCTGCCCAAGCACAAAAACGAATCTCCTGCACAATGTCGGTTTTGCCAGCTCAATAATAATACCACCGTCTCGGTGCCAATCTTTGTTTCGTCCTGAATCGGTGTGGGGACTGTCTTCGCACCGAGTCGGTGAGGGTCCAGATCATGAGCGGCGCGACAGTTCGCCAATCCTGATGCGGCGGACCAGACGGTCAAATGACCACAGGCCGGACATCAGGCGCAGTTTCGCTACGGGCGGAGCAAGGCGACCTGATTTGTCTTGAGCCAGCCGACGCCGCGGCTGGCGCCTGAGACCTGGAACCACCCGCGTTTTTCGTCGAGGACGACCAGTTCCTGGCCATCCGGGAGAGTCTGCAGGCTGGGTGATTCGTCGAGGGGACCGTGCCTGAGAATGGTCTCGGGTTGGACGACAACGGCGTGTCGGGTGAGGCCTTGGTCGTGCCATGTCGTGAACAGGCCCATCGCGCTGAAGAGGAGGGCGACACCGCCTGCGACGATGGGGAGTCTGAGGCGGGCGGCCAGGGAAGGGTTCAGGTGCAGGAGGCTCCAGAGACCTAGCCATCCCCAGGTGAGAACCGCCGTGAGGACTGTCCATTGGTCGAGCGTGAGACGCGGCAGCGCGCGGCGCCAGCGGGAGGCTGGGGCGGGCGGGCCGCCCTGGATTTGGGTGCGGGTGAAGCGCAGGTTGGCCTGGATATCCGGGTCGCGGGGGGCGAGGCGTTCGGCGTGGCGATACCAGAGCAGGGCACGGCCCAATTGGCCCGCTTTGAAGCAGGCGTTTCCGAGGTTGTAGCAGACCGAGGCGGAGATTTTGCCCGACTCGAGGACGCGGGTGTAGGAAGCGATGGCCTCGGTATAATCGTTCTTTTCGTATTGGAGGTTGCCGCGTTCGAAGTTGACGGCGGGGGCATCGGCGGCCCGCACCGTTGCTGCAAGAATGAGGAGCAGCAGGAAAAGCCACGACGTGCGGTGCGGCAGGCAGGTCGGTGCAGGCAGGTGGGAGAGGGTCGGGCTGCCTGCCGCGTCGGATGCGGCGCAGGGGCGTCTGGAGTGCGGCGCTTCAGCGCCGCGGTTCGCGTCGGAGTTCATGGGCGGTGTGCTCATGGTCCGGTTTGAATCTTCTGGAGTTGGCGTAAGGCGGATTTGACTCTGGCTGCGACGGCTTGGAGGTCGTGGCTGATGGCGCCTGGGGCATAGCGCTGCTGATTGCAGGCTTGGAACAGTTCATGGAGGTCGGCGATGAGCTCCGGCGGGACATCGTATTCGGGCAACTGGTTCTCGAGCACGGCCTCGGTGATGGCGGCTGAGGGAAGATCGAGCCGCTCGCCCAGTTGTTCCTGCAAGAGGCGAAATATGACGGCGAAGAAGCCGTTGGCGTCGCCTCTGGCGGCGTGTTTCGACAGTTCGCCTAGACCCTGGCGGATCACGCGCTGAACAGCCGCGCGCCGAACCGTGCGGGGGTGGGCGGCCAGGTGTTCGCGGCGTTTGCGCCATGCGAAGGCTGCGCCGAGCAGGAGCAGCGGGACCAGTTGAAGGGCGAGGAACGAGTGACGGAGCAGGAGAGGCGGCCGGATTTGGGCCAATGCGCCCATCCGCTGTTTAAGACCGACGATGTCGTCAGGCGGGGCAGGGGAGGACTGGCTCGATGAAGGGGCGGCGGGGGAAGGCGTCAACGCATTCGCGCGTCCGGCGGGTCTGACGACGATGGGCGTGGGCGGGTGGGTGAGCGTTCGATACGCCTTAAGCGCGGGGTTGAAGAAGGCGAAGGAGAGCTCCGGGAGGGTCTTCACGCCGACGTGCTGCGGGACGACATCGTATTGGAATATTTTGGCGCCTTCCACGCCCAGCGGATCGGTGGTCTCGATCTCGGTCGTGGGCGGGTATGTTGTGAAATCGCGCCAAGAATCCAGCGGGGGGAGGTTGACGCTCTCGAGGGAGCCTTTGCCTGTCACCTGCACTTTAAGCCGGATGGGCTCACCCACGGCGACGTTGGTGGGGCTGGCCATGACCGAGAATGCGAAGTCGCCGACCGCCCCGGCGAACTCCGCGGGCCGGTTGTCCTTGGGCAGGGGGTGAACTTCGATAGCGAGAAGATCGCTGGTCAGCTTGAGGGGGCGCAATTCGTAACGCGGCCTGAAAGGATTGTCGAAGAAGTCCTCGAACGGGTCGCCTGTCCGCCTGCGCTCGGTCGGAATGCGCAGGGAGAGGCGGCATTCGGCAGGGCCGAGCTCGAGGATGCCCTCGCGGTTCGCGACGGCTGTGGTCATGAGCGAGATCAGGTGATAGACGGCGTTGCCGATCTGCACCTGACGGGGCGCCGATTGGTGCGCCTTGCCGAAGGTGAATCCGGCCCCCGGCAGCGGCTGCATCTGGATGTCTTGTCCGCTCACAACGTAGAGCTGGGTCTCGATCGGGAGGACTTCGCCGACATAGACGTTGGTCTTGGCGGCGGTCAGGCGCAGGAAAGCGAGTTGGCCTTGCGCTTCCGACTCTGTCACTTGCGCATCCGCCTTGACGACCTTGAGAGTGAGCGGTTCGGTCGAGAGCTTGTCGTTGCCGATAGGCGCGACGATGCGCGGGATGGTGTAGTCGCCCGGCTGGGTGGCGGTGACGAAATAGAACAGGGTCAGCACCGACGACTGCTGGCGATTGACCAGGCGGATCGAAGAACCCTGGCCGCCGTAGGTGAACTGCACATTGGGCATTGGCGGAAAAGTCGGGGCCTCGGAGGGCTGACAGTTCTCGAAATTCAGCGAAAGTTTGGCGCTCTCGCCAACACGGATTGTGGAGCGATCGAGGGTGGCGGTCAGTTGAGCTGCATGCAGCGTAAGGAGCGCGGACAGGATCGCCACAAGGCAGAGAATCGAGCGAACAGGGGATGCGCCGAGACGCGCCATCGGCGCCGTGCCCGGCTGGCAGGCCTTGTTCAGACGTTCTGTGAATCTCTCCCGTTCCATTGCCTCAATTCGACATGGTCATGTGAATCGGAATCGGACGCCCGACTGTCGTGTCACCAGTCCCGCCGCAGTCCCGACGGCGCGCGCTGGGCTTCGGGAGGCACGAAGATCATGGGGCGCTCCTCGGATCTAGCCGCTTCCAACAACTGCCGGGCCTGCTCGGGCGTCATCTGTCCCATGATGACGCGGCCCATGGCTGCATTGGTCTCCTGCGAGGCCGGTGGCTGTTGATTGCGCGGCTTGGGTTGGGCTTCTTCGCGTTCATTGGATTCGCGCCTTTCCTCCGGATTGGGCTCTTTCTCCTCTTGGGCCGCAGGCTGCGGTTGCTTGTCCTGCCGGGATGGGTCCTGGGACTGCGGTTGCGGCTGGCCGGATTCCTTCTCGTTCTTCTGCGGCTGTTGGTTCTTTTGGTTCTGTTGTTGTTCGTCTTGCTGTTGTTGTTGCTGACGCTCCTGATGTTGGTTCTCTTTGTCGGTTTTGTCCTGATTTGGCTGCGATTGGTCCTTCTGATTCTGGGACTGCTCCTGGTCCTGGTTCTTGTCCTGTTGCTGTTGCCGATCCTGTTGCTGCTTGCGGAGTTCCTCGATCTTTCTGGCGACCAGGTCGCGATTGAACTGGGCATCTGCGTCCTTGGGATCGAGTTTCAGGCTGCTGTCGTAGTGGCGCAGGGCGTCTTCCCAATGAGCCAGCGTGTTGGTGGCGGCTGAGGCGCGTTCGCCCAGGCGGTACTGGGTGTTGGCCAGATTGTAGTAGGCGCGGGCGAGGAGTTGCGGATCGGAGGAAAGGACGGCTGCGCTCAGGGCTGTGGCTGCTTCGTCAAACCGTCCGGCGCGATAGGCGGCCGTGCCGGCGTTGTAGTGGAGGCGCGGGTCTTCAGGCTTCTTCTCGAGCAGACGACGGTATTCCTGCTCGGCATTGGAGAAGTTGCCGGACTCGAACTCCTGGAAGGCTTTGTGGGCGGAGGCGTGGGCGCCCCAAGGGAAGAGCAGGAGAGCGAGCAGGGCGACCATTCTGCGCAACGCGGCGTTCGCGGCATTCGCAGTCACCTCCGTGCGCCGGACGCGCTGGCGTTCGTTGACGAACATCTCAGCGAGCAGCAGGAAGATCGCAAGGCCGAGCGGCCATTGAAAGCGCTCGTAGTATTGGCGGAAACGGCGGGCGGCGTGCTCGCTGCGGGGCAGAGGGGCCAGCCGGACCTCATAGAGCAGCTTCAACGGATCCGGACCGCTGAGGCGCAGCATATCGCCCTTGGTTTTGGCGGCGATCTGTTCGAGCAACTGCATGTTAAGTTTTGAGACGACCGTCTGGCCGTCAAAATCTGACAGGTAAGTGGTTTTGCCTTGCTCGTCAACCACGCGCAGACGGTCACCTTCGAGCGTGCCGATGCCGACGGGGAAGATCAGGATTCCGGCATCGGCAGCCCGTGCGGCGGCTTCGAGCACGCCGGCCTCGTGATCCTCGCCATCGGTGAAGAGAACGAGAATCTTATGGTTGTCTTCGCTCTCCTTGAAGGCGCGGATGGCGGTGTCGATGGCCTCGGCGATAGCCGTGCCGCCTTGGGGGATGGTGTCGACATCGAGGTAATTGACGCTTTCGGCGAAGGCGTTGTCATCGAGCGTGAGGGGGCATTGGAGGAACGCGGTGCCCGCGAACGCAATCAGCCCGAGACGATCCGAGCGGGCTGCGCGCATCAAATCCAGAGCGGCGAGTTTGGCCCGGGCGAGCCGGTTGGGCGCCACGTCGGTGGCCAGCATGCTGCGGGAGGTATCGACGGCCACCAGGATGTCCAATCCGCGCTGATGGACTTCTTCCCAGGCGAATCCCAGTTGGGGGCGCGCCAGGGCGAACAGGATCAAGGCCACGGCGGCGCCCAGAAAGACGAGGCGCAGCTTCTGTCGACGGGTCGACACGCCGACTGTCAACTGGGCGAGCAGTCGGGATTGGACGAACTGGGCGATCATCGCCTGTTTCTTGCGCCAGGCCCAAACCAGGAACCAGGCGAGCAGGGGCAGGACGGCCGCCAGCAACCAGAGCATTTGGGGATGGGCGAAGGTCATCGTTCAGGGCAATTTGCGCCAGACGGTCTGGCTGAGGATGATTTCGAGCATGAGGAGGAGGAAGGCGGGCAGCGCCAGCCAGGGGAAGAGTTCTTTGAACCGCTGGTATTTCTTGGCCTCGACCTCCGTCTTTTCGAGCCGGTCAATCTCGTCGTAGATCTCGCGCAGCTTGGCGGTGTCGGTGGCCCGGTAGTAGGCGCCGCCGGTGCGCTGGGCGATCTGCCGCAGCGCCTCTTCGTCGATATCGACATCGACCTGCTGATAGCGTTTGTAGCCGAAGGGGTCGATGTAGGGCATGGGCGCCTTGCCGCGGGTGCCGACGCCGATGGTGTAGACTTTGACACCGAGGGCCTGGGCCGCTTCGGCGGCGGTGGCTGGCGGCACTTTGCCTGCGTTGTTTTGGCCGTCGGTCATGAGGATCACGATCCTGCTTTTGGCCTGGAGGTCGCGCAGGCGATTGAGGGCTGCGCTGAGGGCGGAGCCGATGGCCGTGCCGTCTTCGATGGTGCCCAGGTTCAACCGTTCGATTGTTTCGAGGAGGAACTCGTGGTCGAGCGTGGGCGGCGCAGCGATGTAGGGGCGTCCGGCGAAGGCGACCAGGCCGATCCGGTCGTTCTTGCGTTTGTGAACGAAAGTGCGGAGCACTTCCTTGGCCACCTGGAGGCGATTGGCCGGCTTGTCGCGGAGTTGAAAGTCCTCCGACTTCATGCTGCCCGAGAGGTCGAGTGCCACCACGATGTCGACGCCGCTGGCTTTCACCTTGGCCTCGCCCAGGCCAATCTGGGGGCGTGCCAGGGCGATGATCAACAGGGCCAGCGCAAGCCAGCGCATGCGGCGCAGGATGGCGCCGACGTGGGATTGGGTGAGGCCGGAGATGCCTTTGACCAGGGCCACCGAGGAGTAGAGGAAGGCGGGTTGACCGCCGAGCCGGCCTTTCAACCAGGCAGCCACGGGCAGAAGCACCAGACCAAGGAGAAGCCATGGATGGGCGAAGTGCATATCAGCCGTGACGGGATGGGTTGAATGCGGCGGCGGCCGGGGCTTCGCCTTGCTGAAGGCGATCGGGTTCGAGGTCCTCGAGACGGCTCCCGTCGCTTGCGGAAGGTGGAGTCTCTGGGCTCGGCGGAGCGGTCTCGGAGTCGAACGGATGGGGCTCTGTCTCCCCCACCAACCGGAGGGCGGCGGCGTGCAATTCGAGAAGCTCGACCTCGGTCGGTTCGTAGCGGGCGAACTTGACGAGGTCGCAGCGGGAGAGGAAGTCGCCCAGGCGCTCCTTCTGGTCGGCGTCGAGCCGTTCGCTGATTTGGAGTTCGAGGAGAAACTCCTCGGTTGTGCGCTCGGGGGCATGCAGGTCGAACCGCTCCTCGAGATAGGCGCGCAGGGCGTTCGAGACGGCGACGCAGAACGGTTCGGGCTGGCTGAGGAATTTGAGGGCGGCCTGGAGCTTCTCGCGAGCGCGGACGTGGGCCGGCACGGAGGGCACGCTCGGGGGGCGGGTTCGAGCGCGGCGCCGCCTGGTCCAGGCGGTCCAGGCGCCGAGGAGGAGCGCGAGGAGCGCCAGGGCCCACGCCGCCCAGACCCAGGGGTTGGGGATTTCGACGGGCGGCTTGACCTCGCGAATGTCGAGTTCGACCGCGGCGTTGGTGGCGGGCGCCGACTGGGGCGGAGTGAGAATCTTGAGTGGAGCGCGCGTGGCCATGTCAACCGTGACGGCGGCGCTTCTCGCGCATCTCGAAGAAGCGCCCCAAAGCCGCCGCGTAGGGGCGATCGGTTCGCAGTTGGATGGAATCGACCTTGGCGGCACGAAAGATTTTCAGGAGGTCGCGCTGGAATCGTTCCTGTCGCTGGACGAATGCATTTCGCTTGCGGTCGTCGCCGGTGTTGACTTCCACCACCTCGCCGGTCTCGGCGTCCTTGAGAACGAGGTAGCCGAGGTTGGGCAGGGCGAGTTCGAAACGGTCGATGATCTGGGCGGCGACGACGTCGTGGCGGCGATTGGCCTGGCGCAGGCAGGCGAGCGAGGCCTGGGCGAGGGTTTCGGAAAGGACAACGCGGCGGCGGAGATGCGCGGCCATTTCCATGCGGGTTGGAGTTGTCTGGCCCAGGAAATCGGAGAGGACGACCACGATGGCGCGGTGAGGCACGACGCGGCTCAGGAACTCGAGCGCGTTGTTCAAATCCGTGCCGGCGCGGCGCGGCTCCCAATAGAGGATGTCGCGAATGACGCGCAGCACGTGGCGCCGTCCCTTGCGCGGTGGGATGTACTTTTCGACCGTGTCGGTGAAGAGAATCAGGCCGACCTTGTCGTTGTTGCGGATGGCCGAGAAGGCGAGGACGGAGGCGACCTCGGCGGCCAGTTCGCGCTTGGATTGTTCTCCGGAGCCGAACAACCCGGACCCGCTCAAGTCGACGACGAGCACGACGGTCAGTTCGCGTTCCTCGACGAACTTCTTCACGAACGGATGATTCATCCGCGCCGTGACGTTCCAGTCGATGAATCGGATTTCGTCTCCGGGCTGGTACTCGCGCACCTCGTCGAAGTTCATTCCCTGGCCTTTGAAGACGCTCTGGTAGCGTCCGGCCAGCGCCTCGCTCACGAGCCGGTTGGTGCGCAGCTCGATGAGGCGGATCTTTTTAATGATGTCTTTGGGAATCATCGGCGAATCCGCAACAGCGCGGGCCCGGTTGCTCGAGAAGCCCTCCCGCGGCCCTCATGGCACCGGCAGCTCGTCGAAGATGCGTTGGATGATGGTCTCGGAGGTCTTGTCCTCCGCCTCGGCCTCGTAGGTGACTGTGACCCGGTGACGGAGGACATCCATGCCGATGGTCTTGACATCCTGGGGGGTGACGTAGCCGCGCCCGCGCAGGAACGCATGCGCTTTCGCGCAGAGCGTGAGCCCGATCGTCGCGCGCGGCGAGGCGCCGAGTTCTATGAACTCGCGCACGGGAATCTTGTATTTGTCCGGCTCGCGGGTGCAGCAGACGAGATCGACGATGTAGTCCTTGACCTTGTCGTCGATGTAGATCTCGTTGATCACTTCGCGCGCCTGGAGAATCTGTTCGGGCATGACCACCGGGTTGGTGTGGGGTTGGCCGCTGGTGCGGGCCATTAAATCGAGGATCTGACGCTCCTCGTCGCGAGACGGATACCCGATTTTGAGCTTGAGCGTGAAGCGGTCGACCTGCGCCTCGGGCAGGGGATAGGTGCCTTCCTGTTCGATCGGGTTTTGTGTGGCCAGAACCAGGAACGGCTCATCGAGCGGGAATGTCTCGTCGCCGATGGTCACCTGCCGTTCCTGCATGGCCTCGAGCAGGGCGCTCTGGACCTTGGCGGGCGCGCGGTTGATTTCGTCGGCCAGGATGAAGTTTGCGAAGATGGGGCCCTGGCGAACCGTGAACTTGCGCTGTGTGGGCGCGTAGATCTGGGTGCCGATCACGTCGGCAGGCAGCATATCGGGTGTGAACTGGATGCGGCTGAACCGGGTGGCGACAGCCGCGGCGAGGGACTTGACCGAGAGGGTCTTGGCCAGGCCGGGGACGCCTTCGAGCAGCACATGACCGTTGGCGAGCAGACCCACCAGCAGCCGCTCGACAAGATAGTGTTGACCGACCACGACCCGCCCGATTTCCTGGATCAGGGGTCCGGTGAAGGCACTCGCGCGCTGCACCCTCTCGCTGATCGCATTGATATCCATGCTCATCGTCTCAAATCCTATGGAACCATTGACACCAAAACCAGCAAATGTGTTCGGCGGAGCTCAGTGTGAAACACGAAGCCGCCCCGCACACAGGCAAACTTCGTCCCTGGGCCTGCATCTGGGTTCTCACAGCGCAAGGGGCCGCGCGGTCGGCCCGCGCCGCGGCACTGGCGCCGCGCGTGCGGGCAAACACCAACATCGGTCAAGCGCCACTCGGGACGCCTTGACCCATGGCACGCACTTCGGTCCGCTCGAGTGTCGGTGCTGCGACGCCGAAGGACGGGGCATTCGCCCGGCTGCACGTTGGCGCGTCAGCTCGACTTCTCTGCCTTGCTCTTGCGCTTCAGATCGGCCCGATGCGCGCGTTCGTAGGTCTGGATGTCCTTGAATCGGCCTTTGGCATCCCTGACGGCGTAGAGTCACTTGCCAGCGCTGCTGCGGTGCGTTGTGCGTTTTGCTTTGCCTGCCATATCGTGACCTTTTCGCTGTTTGGTTGTCTCTTCACCGTCCCGAAAAGCCTTTCCGGCTCGCGCAGGCCAGTCCGGTGACTCACGTTGCGCAATCGCGTCGAACAGTGGGATGAAAGCAATCGACCGCGCGCTGTCAAGACTGCTTGCAGACGCGTCGGACGTTCCAGTGTCTGAGGTTTTTCGACGTTGTCTTGGGCGCGGCGCGGGTTCTCAATCTGCCGCATCGCCGGTTTGGAACCGACAAGGGCCTGGTCTGGCGCACGGGCCTCCGAGTTCATCGCAGCCCCGCAGATTCCAAACCTGCAATCCAGTGCTCCATGACTCGAGTCTTGAACCGGCGCGCCGGCGCGGATTTACTGCCCGCACACGTTCGCGTGCGGCGGGTCCGGATCGGGGGCGCGGGCGGGATAGATCACATGAAACTGCAAATCATCGATTGGTGCATTATTGCGGCCTCGCTGTTCGTCTGCTTCATTCCCGCCCTTTTTTTCGGAAAACGCGCCGGCAAAAACACCTCCGAGTTTTTCGTCTCGGGGCGTTCGGTGCCCTGGTGGCTGGCCGGATTGTCGATGGTGGCGACGACTTTCAGCAGCGACACCCCGAATCTGGTGACGGACATAGTGCGGCGCAACGGGGTTGCGGGCAATTGGGTCTGGTGGGCGTTTGCGCTGACCGGTGTGGCGACCGTTTTTTTCTATGCGCGCATGTGGCGGCGGTCGGAGGTTATGACGGATCTCGAGTATTACGAGCGGCGGTATTCGGGCAAGGCGGCGAGCGTGGTGCGGGGTTTTCGGTCGGTGTACCTCGGGCTCTTTTTCAACTGCGTCATCATGGCGACAGTGAATCTGGCCGCGTGCAAGATCGCGAACGTGCTGTTCGGGCTGCCGCGGTGGCAGACGCTGGTGGTGTGCGGGATTCTGAATGTGATCTTCGCGGCGCATTCGGGGCTATGGGGGGTGCTGGTGATCGACATGATCCAGTTTGTTCTGATGATGACGGCGGTTGTGGCGGCGGCGTTCTTTGCGGTGCAGCACGTTGGCGGCTTGAGCGTGATGGTCGAGCGCCTCTCCGGGCCCATGCATGGTCCCGACGGTCAGACCATGCTGCATTACTTGAATCTCCTGCCCGACTTCACCAACAACTGGAACATCGCGGTTGCGGTGTTCATCATGCCGCTCGCTGTGCAGTGGTGGGCAACCTGGTACCCGGGGGCCGAGCCGGGGGGCGGCAGCTACATTGCCCAGCGGATGCTGGCCTCGAAATCGGAGAAGGACTCGCTGGGCGCGGTGCTCTTCTTCAACGTCGCCCACTATGTGTTGCGTCCCTGGCCCTGGATTCTCGTCGGCTTGTGCTCGTTGATCGTGTATCCGCAGTTGTCGGACATTCAGAAGGCCTTTCCCAATCTCGATTCGAAGTTGCTCGGGCACGACATCGCCTACCCGGCCATGCTCAAGTTCCTGCCGGTCGGCTTCATCGGCCTGATGGTGGGCGGGCTGATTGCGGCGAATTCCTCGACCATTCTGACGCATCTGAACTGGGGTTCGTCGTATCTGGTGCACGATTTCTACCGCCGTTTCATCCGCAGGGACGCGGGTGAAAAGCATTACGTGGCAGTCGGGCGGCTCACCACGGTGGGCCTGTTCCTCGCGTCGAGCGGCATGGTGTATCTGTTGGACACCGCCAAGGACAGCTTCGACATTATCCTCCAGATCGGCGCGGGCACGGGCTTGCTCTACCTGTTGCGATGGTTCTGGTGGCGCATCACAGCCTGGTGCGAAGTGGTGGCCATGGTCAGTTCGTTCGGAGTTTCCCTGGTTTTTCTAGTTCTCAAGAAACATGCCGGTTACGAGATCTCGACCCACCATGCGCTGGTGATCACGGTGGCGGTGACGACCGTGTGCTGGGTCCTGACGGCGTTCCTCGGCCCGCAAACCGAGCGGCAGACATTGATCGAGTTCTATCGCAAAGTCCGTCCTTTCGGCCCCGGATGGCGGCGCATTCGGGAGGAAGCGGGTTTGGCCGAGCACGAGGCGGCTGCCACGCGCGAGAACATCCCGCTCGCACTGATGGGGTGGACGTCCGGGTGCGCGCTGATCTGGTCGTCCCTGTTCACTGTGGGCACGTTGCTGTACGGGCGCTGGATGCAGGCGGGTCTGCTCCTGGCCGTGTGTGTGGTCAGTGGCCTCGTGTTGCTGTGTGTCGTGAACTTACTGTGGCAGAACCCGCGGAAACCGGACCGCTCGGTTTGAGCGGTGAACGGCTGACCCGATGACGGCGCGGGTTGATCCGCATGGCAGTCCTCCTGCGACGTCTGACCGTCCTGTGCGCCAATCGGGCGCGAAAACTGCGGGTCAGGCTGCCGTGCCAGCCAACTCGGGCCAGAGGGCGGCGCCCAGGCGCATTCCGGCGGCGTAGTTGTCGAGATTGAACTTCTCGTTCGGCGAGTGCGCGTTGTCGTCGGGGAGGGCCAGGCCCAGCAGCAACGTGTCGGCGCCGAGGATGCGCTTGAAGTCGGTGACGATCGGGATGGATCCCCCTTCGCGCAGCAAAACCGGGTCGCGTCCGAACGCGGTCTTCAGGGCGCGCAGGCCGGCCTGAGCTGCTGGGCTGGTGGGCGAGAACAGGTAGGGCTGGCCGCCGTGCCCGGTCTTGATCTCGGCGCGCACGGTGGGCGGGCAGAGGTGTTCGAGGTGTTTTTTGACGAGCCGGAGGATGCGCGCCGGTTGCTGGTTGGGGACCAATCGCACGGTGATTTTGGCGCTGGCCCAGGATGGGACGATGGTCTTGCTGCCCTCGCCCTGGTAGCCGCTGGTGAGACCGTTGATTTCGAACGTGGGGCGGGCGCTGCGTTGTTCCCAACTCGTATGGCCGCGCTCGCCGTACAACTGCGGCACGCCGAGAAAACGGGCATAGCTCTTCGCATTGAACGGGAGTCGGGCCAGTTGCTTGCGCTCGTAGGACGTGAGCGGCAGCACATCGTCGTAGAAGCCAGGAACGGCGACGCGTCCGCGCCGATCGCGCATTTGGGCCAGCAGTTGGCAGAGGGCCATCGCCGGGTTGTCGACCGAGCCGCCGAAGATGCCGGAGTGCAGATCGCGGTTCGGCCCGACGAGTTTGATCTCGAGGGCTGCGACGCCGCGGAGGGCGTAGGTGAGCGCCGGCAAGCCCGGCGCCGGCATGCCGTTGTCCGAAACGACCACCGCCTCGCAGCGCAGATCCTGCCGGCGCTCCTTCAGGAATTCCGCCAGACTGCGGCTTCCCACTTCTTCCTCGCCCTCGATGACGAAGGTGAGATCGCACGGCAATTCCGTCCCTGTCCGGAGATACGCTTCGACTGCATTAATATGGGCCAGGTGTTGTCCCTTGTTGTCGCTGGCGCCGCGTCCGTACAGGGATCGTCCCTCGATCCGGGGCTCGAAGGGGGCCGATTTCCAAAGCTCGAATGGTTCCGGTGGTTGGACGTCATAGTGGCCGTAGACCACGTAATGCGGTTTGTTGCGTCCGCGCGAGCGCGGCGTACGAGCGAGGACGATCGGGTGGCCCGAGGTTGGGCACAAAGAGGCCTCGAGACCGATGGCCTGGCAGTGCTGGCGCAGCCAATCGGCGCATGCCTGAAGATCGGCGCGGTGATTCGGTTGGGCGGAGACGCTGGGAAACCGCACGTAGGCGCACAGTTCGTCAACGAAACGAGCTTCGTTTGCCGCGAGATAATCGCGTATAGAGTTCATTTTGGTGCTGTCGAGTCGAGAGAGGCGTTGGGGAGAACCGTTGGATTGGACTGGGTTGAGGGAAAAGCGGCGCCCAAATCGACGGCAGTCCCGACCAGGGCTCGGCCATCGATCTTCGGTCTGGGTTCTTTCAGGGTGCCTTCGAAGGTTACGAAGTCAGGGAGCTTGACAAGGGGCTCATCGGTGGTTGCGCCGGGCTGCACGAGGCCCGCCTTGGCGGCCAGGGGCCGGCTCAAGAAGACCTGCACCGGGATTTCGAGCAGAGAATCGCCCAGCACTGGAGCGAGCGTGATCGCGCCCTGCCCCTCGGCCAGGAACGCCGCGCTTTGGAGGCGTCCCGATTCCAGTTCGACACGGCCGCTGGTGGCGCGTCCGCGCGCGGCGATGAGTTGGATGGGTGCTTTGGCGATCTCGGCTGTCCAGCCACCGTCTCCCTCTTGATTCGGAACGGTCGACGAATTGGTCGAGGCGGCGAGCGCCGTGTTTGGGTTGCGCGTCAACTCGGGGATACGTTCGATGACATGGATCAGGGATTTGAGCAATGGGGTGCGAAGATCGGTGGTGGCGAGGTTGAGGTTGCCACAGCCCAGATCGAAGATGCCGGCCAGGCTCTGCCGCAGACTGGCGCCGTCACTCCCGGTTCCCGTGAATTGCAGATGCGCGTCGAGATCGCCCGTGATCCGTCCTTTCCGGTCCGGCGCAAACGCATCCACCCAAGGTCCGATCGGCAGTTTGCTCGACTGCACTATGACGTTGTAAGACGCGGCGGGAGTGCCGGCATCGATTGTGGCGACGGCGCCAAGCGGGGCGCCATTGGCGGTGAGTTGGAATGGATCGATGACCAGGATGTTGTCGGCGAGCTTCGCGCGGGCCGTCCAGTTGGAGAGGACGGCGTCCTTGGCGTGAAGCCGTCCGATCTGCCAATCGACGATGCATTCCCGGAAGGGGAGCTTGATGCTGCCCGACGGCGGCGGGGGGGCATCGGCGGGCGGCATCGAGGCGTGTGCGGGACGGGCTGGGGCGACGGTTGGGGCCTGATTGGTGGCCTGCGCATCCAGGATGTCGGACCAATCGAGCGCTTCGGCGGACACCCGCACCTGCCCCACCCACCCGCTGGGGGGGGCCAGGTCGATTCGTCCTCGCACGACCATCTGGTTGGTCGCACGCGGGGTCGGAGGCAGCCTGAGGGCCAGTTCCGTCAAATCCACAAGATTCGAGGAGAGGCTGCCATTGAGAGAGAACTCGATGTCCAGAGGCGTATTGGGCATCAGACCTGCGGGATCGGAGATACGAAGCCCCGTGAGGCGGGTCTGCAATTGCACCGAAGTTCCCGTCACCGGATCGCGCTGGACGATCCCGTCTCCGGTGAATCGGGCTGAGAGAAGCCGAACGGTCGAGAGGCGGGGGGCGAGGAGAGGCTGCAGGATGGCTTCGGACAGGCCGTTGATGTTGATCTTGCACTCTCCCCGATCGGTGTGCAGGTTGTAGTTGCCGGCGAAGTCGACTCCGCCGAAGGGGCCGATCCCCTGTCGGGACGCGAGTTGGAGGCGGCGCAGGGTGAGTTCCTGGCCCGTGCTCTCGACTCCGATTTCAATGCGCGCGTCATGATTGTCGAAGCGGTACAGGTCATAAGCGCCGCTGAACCCGCGGAGGTTCACGTTGAGTGTGGCTGCGCGCTGACCGCGATTCTGGGCGAACAGGCCATCGACCGTGACGCGACCGCTCGAGGCGTTCAGGTGAGGCACGGGGAACTGGGACAGGAATTGAGGCACGCCTGACTCCGAGACGAACTGCACATTCGAATCGCGGGTGGTGAGATCGTAACCCGCGGAACCCGTGACGACGGCCAGGGGGACATCCTCCTCGCTCAGGTGCGCGGTGAATCGCTCGAAGAGGAGCGAACGGTAATCCGAGAAGTTGCCCAAAGCGGTAAACTTGAGGTTTCCCCGATCGAAGCGTCGGCCGGCCAGTTCCCATTCCGCGTCCTTGAGATCCCCGGCCAGATCGGTGGTGAATCGGCGTCCGCTCAATTGACACGTCACGGCGCCGGTTGCGCTGAGAATGCCGGCCGGCACGTTGGTTCCGAGAAAGAGCGCCCAATCGCGCAGGCGCAGGTCGTGGATGGCGATTCGGACAGTCGACTGATTGACGCCCTGGGGGAGGCGTCCCCAGGCCAGGTACATGGGGTTGTCGAGGGTGGCGCTGAGCAGTTCGCGCTGGGCCTGTCGGCCCGTGAGGGCGAACCGATGGAGGATCGCGGACTGCTCGTTCTCGGTGATCGTCAGGTGGCTGTCCAGGTCAAGGTCGACCGGTGCGCTGGCGGTTGCTCCGTGGCGCACGCTGAATTGTTCGAGAACCCAACGCCCGGTCAGAACGACCAGATCCCCGCCGCGGGAGACATCGAGCGTCGTTTTCACATTGATTTTGGTGTCGAGGAAATCGAGGCCGAAGGGCGCTCCCACCAGGTCGAGCACGTTGCGGTCGATCGAGGTGACATCGAGCGAAAGCCTGGCTTCCGACCGGGCGAGGTCCATCGGACCGCGGGCGCGGATGACACCCAGCGACTGACCGTCGCGCTCGAATCGGGCGGAGAGATCCCGGATTTCATTGGCCGAGAAGTCGCAGGCAAGGGTTCCGACGAGTCCGGCCAGGTCGCTCAAGGTGCCTGTGCTTTGGGCAACGGTCAGGCGGGCGTCCCCTCGGGCCGATGTCGCGCGAAGCCTTTTGTCCAATGAGGCCGTGAAGGCCCCTGCAAGGGTGGCCTGCAATCGGCCCTGGACATTTGTGAGGCCCGAGGCGGGCGTTGCCGTGTGAGCCGCCGTTGCATGGAACGCGAGTCTCGCCTCCTTTTCGTTACCCAACTCTTCAAGATCCAGTTCCAGCGCGCTGATCTCGCTTAACTGGCTGCCGCCGTCGGACGCCAGGCGCAGGAGACGCAGAACGCCGTTAGTGACAGTGATCCTCCCGATGTCCATTTCCAGACGGGCGCTCCGGCGCGCGGTCCGTGGCCGTTTTCCCCAAGCGTCCCTCAGGGGATCGAGATTGGTCTTGCCATCCGCTTGGCGCACCCAGATGCCCCGGGGCGCTTCGACCACGATTTCCGGGAACTCGAGACGCCCCATCAGCAGGCCCCAAGGACGGTACCGCAGGAGCAGGCGTTGGGCCTCGAACAGCGGTTCCGGCCCCTCGGTTTCGAGGCGGAATTGGTGCAACTCGATCGAGGACAGGGGGTCGACGGAGAGGTCGGCGGCGGTGATCTGCGCGTTCCAGGTCTCGCTCAGGCGCGGGAGCACCACGCGTTTGAGAAACGACGTGTTTGTGAAGGCGAAGTAGAGGGCGGCCAGGAGGAGCGCCGCGATGATCAGCAGGCCGAGGAGAATGCGCAGCACTCGCCACCACAGCGGGCGGGGCTTCCATTCCATCGCATCGAGTGAGTCAGAAGCAGGCATGGATTTGTCCAACGGCGGCAGGGTATCCGGTTTGCGCTTCGAGTCAATCGCGCCGGGTCGAGTCGGGCATGCGGCAGACGATCGAGTCTTTTTGGGCCCAATCCGAGGCCGGCTGGGGGTAATCGGTATTGAAGTGCAACCCGCGGCTTTCGGGGCGGTGCATGGCGCACCGGACGATCAATTCGGCCACAAGCGCGATGTTGCGCAGTTCGAGGAGGTCAGATGTCACCACGTAATCCCAGTAATCCTGTTGAATCTCGCTCTGCAGATTGCGAATCCGCGACTCGGCGCGTTGGAGCCGCTTGTTCGTGCGCACGATGCCGACGTAGTCCCACATCAGGCGCCGAATCTCGTTCCACAGATGCGACACCACGACCAATTCGTCCGGATTATGCGCCTGGCCCGACTGCCACGGCGGGATGTTGCGGAAGTCGCCGTACGAGGGCAGGGCAGCGGCGGATTGGGCTGCGCGCTGGGCGCAGACCACCGCTTCGAGCAGTGAATTGCTGGCCAGACGGTTCGCGCCGTGGAGTCCCGTGCATGCGGCCTCACCCACGACGAACAGGCCGGGGATGTCGGTTTCCCCGTTGACCGTGGCCGCCACGCCGCCGCACTGGTAGTGAGCGGCCGGAACGACCGGGATCGGTTCCTTGGTCATGTCGATGCCATACTCGAGGCAGGTGCGGTAGATGTTGGGGAAGCGCTGCATGATGAACGGCGCCGATTTGTGCGTGATGTCCAGGTACACATGCGCGCTGCCGCTCTTCTTCATCTCGCTGTCGATGGCCCGGGCAACCACGTCCCGCGGCGCCAACGATTGGAGGGGGTGATACTGGGCCATGAACTCCGCGCCCGAGAAAGTGCGGAGCACCGCCCCTTCGCCCCGCACCGCCTCGCTGATCAGGAAGGACTTGGCCTTGGGGTGATAGAGACAGGTCGGGTGGAACTGGATGAATTCCATGTTCGCGATGCGCACCCCGGCGCGGTACGCGATCGCAACTCCGTCGCCAGTCGCGATGTCCGGGTTGGTCGTGTACAGATACACCTTTCCGCATCCCCCGGTTGCCAGCACGGTGACAGGGGCTGCGAAGACCAGGACCTGGCCTGTTCCTTTGCAGAGGACATAGGCGCCAAGGCATCGCTGGCTCTCCGAGCGCCCGAGTTTCTGCGTCGTGATCAGATCAATGGCAAAGTGGTCTTCGAAGAACCGGATGTTGGCGTTTTGGCTGGCGGCGTTGAGGAGCGCACGTTCCAACTCCTGACCCGTCACGTCCGCGGCATGCAGAATCCGCCGTTTCGAGTGCCCGCCTTCGCGCCCCAGATCGAGTTCCTTTCTGCCGGGGTGCTCGGGGTTCTCACGCTCGGAAAAGCGCATGCCCAATTCCATCAACTCGCGCACACGCGCGGGGCCTTCCTGGACGATGGCGCGGACCACGTCTTCTCGGCAGAGACCCGCCCCCGCGATGAGGGTGTCGCGTACATGCAGATCAAACGAGTCCTCCTGGCTTGTGACCGAGGCGATGCCTCCCTGGGCGTGGTTGGTGTTGGAATCGGCGCTCGATTTCTTGGTGACAATCGCCACGCGACCCCGCTGCGCGGCCTTGAGAGCGAAGAAGAGTCCCGCGATCCCGCTCCCGATCACAAGATAGTCGAACCGCAGCATGGTGTCGTTCATGAGATCGAGTCTAGCGCTGACTCGTCCTCGGAAACCATGAAATACAACAGCCGGGGTGCTGCGCGACGCCTGCAAGCGGTAACGACGCCCGGGGCAGCGCGCGCGCCTGTTCGATCGTGTGGACCATGCTGTCGAGGATCAGGCATCCGTCCGTGCTTCCGAGGCGAGGGCCTGGCGGGCCTGCGCGCGGCCGGTGTCGGGCGCCAGTTCGATTTCGATGTACTTGCCCACGTGCACGGCGGCGACGCCCTGGCAGCCCGTGTGATCGAGGGCGTTCTGGACGGTCTTGCCCTGGGGATCGAGCACCGCCTTCTTGGGCGTGATGATGATCTTGGCCTTCCTGTCACTTGAACAGGCTGCGCGCGAAACGTTCCATGCGGTCCAGCCCTTTCTGAATATTGACCATGCTGGTTGCGTAACTGATTCGCACGTAATCGTCTGCGCCGAACGCGATGCCGGGGACTGCGGCGACCTTCTCCTGTTCGAGCAGGCGGGCGCAGAACTCGGTCGATTTGAGGCCCAGCCGGCTGATGTTGGGGAACAGGTAGAAGGCGCCTTTGGAGTTGACGCATGTGATGCCGGGCATGCTGCTCAGGCGCTGATGGGCGTAACCGCGGCGTTTGCTGTATTCGGCGAGCCAACTGTTCAGGTGATCTTGGGAGCCATTGAGGGCGGCGACCGCGCCTTTTTGGGCGAAGGACGTGGGGTTGCTGGTGCTGTGGCTCTGGATGGCGTCGACCGCCTTGGCCACGGGCTCCGGGGCGGCCATGAAGCCCAGGCGCCATCCGGTCATCGAGTAGGCCTTGGCGAATCCGTGTGTCACGATGGTGTGGGCGTAATGGGCCGGCGAGAACGATGCGACGCTTACGTGCTGGGCGCCGTCGTACACAAGTTTCTCGTAGATCTCGTCGCTGAGGATGAGCACATCGCGCTCGACGCAGATGTCCCCGAGCGCCTTGAGTTCATCCGGGGCGTAGAGCGAGCCGGTCGGGTTGCTGGGGGAGTTGAGAACGAAGAGTCGGGTGCGCGGCGTGATGGCGGCGCGCAATTGGTCGGGCGTGATCTTGAACTCGGTCGCGTCGGTCGTTGGCACAATCACCGGCTTGGCGCCGGCCAGTTTCACCATTTCCGGGTAGCTCAGCCAGTAAGGCGAGGGAATGATGACCTCGTCACCGGCCTGGCAGGTGGCCATGACGGTGTTGAAGCACGAGTGCTTGCCGCCGCACGACACGATGATTTGGGATGGCTTGTACGTGAGGCCGTTGTCCCGCTTGAATTTGTCCGCAATCGCTTGCCGCAATTCGAGGATGCCACTGCTGGGCGTGTACTTAGTAAAGCCGTCGGCCAGGGCCTTGACGGCGGCTTCCTTGATGTGCTGGGGCGTGTCGAAATCCGGTTCGCCCGCGCCGAACCCCACCACGTCCAGTCCGTCAGCCTTCATCTGTTTGGCCTTGGCATCGATGGCCAATGTCAGCGACGGCGAGAGCGCGGCAGCTTGTTGAGAAATGCGGTAGTTCATAACTGGCGGCGGGAGCGTAGGACCCGAGTCCGCGATTTCAAGCCTGGAATGCGCACAGCCCGGAATACAGCGCGGCTGGCCCGCATTTGTTACACCCCGAGGGTCCACGGGGCGGTCAGGCTTCGCAAGAGGAAAGCTATGCTGGCCGGCGTGACTTCCATTTCAGAATCTGTACCAAATGAAGGCGCCGCGCAGCGGCGCCCGGTAGGAATCGAGTCTGCGCCGTTCCTCAGTCGGTCTGTTTCTTCGATCCGGGCTTGGGCTTGTTGCCGAGCTTGACAGCGATGTTGTTGAGGCCCCGGACGATGCGCTCGGCTTCCTCGCGCGTGGCGTCCGGGGTGAACGCGAGGACGCCGTCGGTGATGCGGGTTGACATGCGCGGCGCGGCCAGCCAGCGCCGTTCCGGGAAGTGGGCGTGCACGGCGATCCGATTGCCCTTGTAGGCGGTGCTCGCATGTTCGAGGGCCAGCTTCCCGTGAAAATCGAACTTCAAAACGATCGAGAAGCCTCCCACCGTGTCCACGACTGAGGCGTCGATCAGCGATCCGCTGTCCAGGAACGGCGCCTTGAAGATGCGGATTGGCACCGGGGCTGAGCGATAGATGGGCACAACCTCGGTCTTGTCTCCCGTGTCGAACTCGGCCTCGAGGAACAGTTGCACGACGGCCTGGGCCTTGCGTTGGCTCGAGCTGTCCGTGGAAGCGCATCCGGCCAGGATGGCAAGCAGCAGTGCCGAGGCCAAATAGTTGTTGATGCCGTGCCAGGGCGATTTCATACTCCGCCGAACAGAAACGAACTGATATCGGATGTAAAGAAGGTTATGGGCAGACAATACAACAAGCGTGAAAAGCGCCGTCGCCGGGAGCGGTATCTGAAACGCAATCGCGCGAAAACGCGGCAGCCCTCCAAGAAGGCCGTTGCCGTTTCAAACGCCCCGGCCCCCGAGTCTCCCGCGACCTGAAGGTCGGCGTTCAGAGAGGGGGGAACGAAGTTCGGGCGGACCGGATGGGCAGGTGAATGTTTATGTTAAAGTGTCACGAGTTACTGGGCTTTGTCACGCCAGCGCTGGCGCAGGAGGTCATCGAGTACGCCTTCGTGTCGGACAAGCCCCTCTACCGCGCGGTCCTGGCGGCCGTGGCGGATGCCAACCGTGTCCGGCCGGTATTCCTCGAGAAGAAACCGCGGACTCAGCGTCATTCCGAGATGGCCAGCGTTCTGAGCCGCCCCCGGTTGGAAGAGGCGGCGGCGAATCTCCTGCGCGGCTGGCTGCTGAAGGCGCAGACAAGCATCCTCATCGACTTCCTCGATGCGCTGGGCATCCCGCACGAAAAGGGAGTCGTCGAGGATTTCCCGGAGACTGTGGACGACGCGAAGCTCAAGAACGCGGTGGATCTCTTGCTGAGCAAGTATCCGGCCGAGAAAGTGATCGTCTATCTGAACACGGTCCAGAGCACTGGTGGGGTCAATTGGGAAAACCTCGAACAGATGCTCCAGAACGACCCGCGACTCCAGCTCGGTTGAGCGCGCATTCGGCACGGGGATTGCTGCCAGGGGAGTCGTGAACGATGCGACAAACAAATCCCAGACGAAGCTCAAATTGCTTCAGGCCCTGGCCCGTCGCCATATGAACCGCCCGGGTCCCACCCTCAAGGCCAGGCTCGATGTATGCCCCGAGTTGTCGGTCAAGGCTAGTCCGAAAGTCCTCCCCACACCGGCTTAAGGTTCGCCACACATACCGCCCCCGGACAGGAAAGGCTGTCCGGAGACCGTTGCGTCTCCCCGCATCGAGTCGTTGCCGTCCTCCTCGAGCCGAAGGTTCCAGGGGAGCTGTAAGCCGAATTCTGTCTGCGCCGGCCCGAGGGCTGGCGGAGAGGCTCATTTATCTGAGCGGTCTTACCCGGGACCTGTCTCGTCGAGACGAGACGCGGCGCGGGCCGCGCCTTCGATCCCCTATTTGACCTTGCTCCCGATGGGGTTTTCCGTGCCTCCGCGCTTGCGCTTGGAGCGGTGGGCTCTTACCCCACCTTTTCACCCTTGCCGTCGCGCGCCGCGCGGCCTTGCGGTCGTCGTCGCACTCTGGCGGTTTGTTTTCTGTGGCACTGTCCGTCGGGACACCTCGCGGTGTTGCCTCCCGCGTGTATCTCCACCACTGGCGGAGTTACGCGGCATCGCGCCCTGAGGAGTTCGGACTTTCCTCCGCGGGCTTGCGCCCGCAGCGAGCCTCCGCTCCCCTGGAACCGGATGCAACACTACGGTCTGCTGTCGGACAACGCAAGCGGGCACAAGTCGTTCCTTGACAAGGACGAACGCCCCGGCAATCGCCCAAGCTGTTAACCCAAGGCCAAGCGCGACTCTCGTTCGGCCCGCGGTTGTCGATCGAACCCGCATCCGATATGACTACCATCAAACGACTCACTCGAGTGACTCCACTCCGGGCCGGCATTGTCACCGGCATTCTCTACGGCATCGCTGGTCTCATCGCCGTGCCCTTCTTTGTGGCCGCGATATCCGGTCGAGATGCGGGGGGGCCTTGGTTTTCGCCATCCTGGCGCCGATTCTCCATACAGTCGCTGGGTTCATCGGCGGCCTGATCGCCGCCGCCCTTTGCAACCTGGTCGCCAAGTGGACTGGAGGGCTGGAATTCGAGGTCAGTGACGATGCGACGGGTGTTGAGACGGCATGACAGAGGGGGGAGGACGTGCGACTCCTGACAGCGTTGCCCGTTATTCGGCGACGGCCATGTCCATCTCGCCGGTGTAGTAGAGGATGCGTCCGCAATTTGGGCAGGTGACAATGCTCTGGTTGCTGCGGCATTCGAGCACGACCTGGGCGGGGAGTCTCATGTGGCAACCGCCGCATGCCCCGTGCTCGACGCCGACGACGACGCGTTCGCCCTTGTTCTTGCGCAGCCGCTCGTAGATTGCCAGGCCGGCCTCGCCCGCGGCTTCGGCCAGAGTCGAGCGCCCCTCGATAGCCTCGGCCAGGTGTTGCTTCAGAGTGTCCTCCCGCACGGCAAGGTCGGCCAATTGACGCGCCGACTCCTCCTTCACCGTTGCCGCGTTCGCGGCGAGATCGGAGATCGCCCGGTGCGCCACCTCAGCCTGTTCCATAATGTCAAGTTCCTGGTCCTCGAGCTTGACGATCTCGGCCTTGCAGGTGTCGATCTCACGGGTCAAGGCGCGGTATTCCTCGTTCTTCTTGGTCTGGAACTGTTGCAGGGAGTAGCGCTCGATTCTTTCTTGGCGCGCGCTGACTTCGAGTTCCAGCTTCTTGCGCTCGCCCTCGAGGTGTCGTGCCTTCTGCCGCGCGTTTTCGAGAGCCGCCTCGACTCTCTCAGCCTTTGTCAATACAGCCCGCCGCTGGGGATCGACGGATTCGAGTTCCCGCTGGAGTTGGAGAATTCTCCGATCGCGCTCCTGGAGGATCAGCAGTTTTTCGATGACTTCGAGCATGGGTTCCCTGTGTTCAGTCTGAAGACGGTATCGGCGGATGAGCAGCCCGTCAACACGCGGGATCGCGGTTTGGTCGATGGCGGTTCGGTTCAACCCCGAGCCGCCCGGGCCCGAGGCAAACAGCCGGGCGCCGTCACCCCTGGGGACCTGATTGAACGTTTGGCCCCGATTCTCGCTCCAAACTGCCGGGTCTGATGGAAGTGATCGACGGGAGCGCTACGACGAGTACTGGAGTCCGCGCCTTAGCGGCGGAACGCGCCGAGCGGACCCAGGCAGCACCCGTCAACCGCATGCGGAAAGGCGCGCGTTTGCCTCTGCTTCTCAAGGACGCGGGCGATCAGCCTCCCCGCCTGTCCACGAGAGTGCGCCAGTCGTTTCGTTTGTGCAGCGACTGGCGCACGTGCGTTGGGGAGGCAGCCCTGGGGTGTCGACCTGACGGCCTCTAACCTCTGGACGTCTCGCGTGCTCGCGGTGGCGAAGTAGAAGCCCGCCACCTGATAGAGGTAATCGCGGGGGGAGACCGTCCGGCCCTCGCGATTGGATCGGACGTTAACGTCCTGGAGCAGAAAATCCGGCACAGGACCTGCGGCGAACGCGGAAACCGCCACGACCGTCAGTAGCGGCTACCATGAACACGTGTTCATCACGGCTCTCAGACCTGCGCCAGCGCCCGGTCGATACGTTCGATGGCCTCGTCGATCTCGGATGTGCTCTTGAAACCGATTACAACCGCGTCGCACAGGCCGGACCCCATGACGTATCCGATCGACTTCTCCCGCTCCTCGGGTGTTCGAAATGCGCCGTCGCCGATCAGTTTCATGCCGATGACGCCGTGGCCCCGTCGACGCATTTCCTTGATTTCGCTCACGACATCCGGCACGTGGCTTGCGTCGCTCCGCGCGTTCCAGGTTTCTTCCGGCGTATCCATCGAGGCGCCTTGCGGATTCAACCGCACGAGATGCACGTCGGTCCAATCGCTGGCCGTCGCCGTCTGCAGCGCGGGCAGGCTGTGGCACGACACACCGCGGACCCGAATCCACTTCTTCTCCCTGGCCCGGTCAAAACCCTCCATCACGCGCTTGAACGGATCGGTCCATCCCGGCTTGACCATGCAGTGGATCAGCATGCTGTCGATGTAATCGGTGTCGAAAGCCTTTCGGTGCTTGTCGATCGCGTCGAGCACATCTTCGGGTTGGCCCGGAATCTTGGATTGGATGAAGAGCCGCTCGCGCGGCAGACCCTTGATCGCCCCGCCGATCCATTCAAATGTCTGATAGGATTGGGCGGCATCGATGTACGTGATGCCCTTGTCATATCCGTAACGGATCAGGCGCTCGAAGGTTTGCCGGCCAAGATCGCGTTGGACCTTGCCGCTGTTGCTGCCTGTGCCGAACCCCAGGCGGCTCAGCGTGACCCCGGTTCGGCCCAGGGCCACCTGGTCCGCTGCCGTGCGCTTGACAGCGGCCGCGTGCCCCCTCGATCCGGGAGCGGCGATGGGCAGCAAGACCGCGCAGCCCGCCAAGGCGGCGCTTTGTTTGAAAAATGTGCGGCGATTCAGTGATTCAGGTTTCATAGGCGCATGGGCTTGGGGCGAACGGACCCATTCGGCAGCGTCTTTCGTTGACGGCCGATTGCATCCTGTCTGCTAACACGCCGAATCAGAGCACAATTTGCCGCTGTGCGCAACGGCGATTTCAGGCGGCGATTTCGAGCGATGAATTGCGCGCGCTCAGAGCAGGTTCCCTCAATGAAGCGACGGGGCAAGGGATCAGCGGGGGCGCCACAACCCGTTGGAACTACGACACCTACCAGGGCTGGCTCAAGTCGAAGGACTACCCGGACGCCAGCACGGGTTCGCCACCGGCGCAGGAGGGGACCGGGGGGCCGGTGTACACGAACAAGGTATCGGGGCGGCTGGCGACGCGGGTGTGGAAGCGAGGGGTGACCACCGGTTACACGTACAACACCGCCGGCGAGTTGGCGACGATCGACTACTCGGACACCACGCCGGATGTCGTGTACACGTATGACCGGCGTGGGCGGCGGGTGAAGGTCGAGCAAGGGCCCGTGGGGTCGAAGATCACGACGGACCTGACGTACAACGACGCGGACCAAGCCTTGACGGAAGCGTACACGGGTGGGACGTTGGCGGGACTGAACATGGCCTGGACGTACGACAGCGCGTTGCGGCGTGACACGGTGAGGGCCAAGAACGGTGGCACCACCCAGCAGGCGGCCACGTACCAGTACGACACCGCCGGCCGGTTGTGGAAGGTGATCGATTCATCGTATGTGGGGACGTACGGTTACCACGCCAACTCGATGCTGATCAGTTCGCTGGGCTACACCAACGGCGTCGGGACGGGCCAGGGCCTGGCGGTGAGCCGGGCATACGACCGGCTCAACCGGCTCACGTCGGTCTCGTCCAAACCCTACGGTTCCGCGGCGCCCAGCCTGCCGGTGAGCTTCGGCTACCAGTACAACACCGCCAATCAGCGCACGCGCGCGGACTTGGGCGACGGAACATATTGGGTGTACGAGTACGACGCGCTGGGGCAGGTGACGGGGGGAAGGCGGTACTGGGGCGACGGGACACCGGTGGCGGGACAGGACTTCACCTACGCGTTCGACGAGATCGGGAATCGCCAGAGCACGGGGGGACGGGCGTCTTCGGTGAGCACGTACGCCAACAACCGGCTCAACCAGATCACGAGCCGCTCGGTGCCGCCGTACGTGGATGTCCTCGGAGTCGGCAACCCGACGGCCAACGGCACGGTCCGAGTGACCGGGGGCACAACGTACACCGCGGCCCGGAAGGGGGAGTACTTCCATCACGCGCTGAACGTCCCAAACAGCACGGCCCAGTATCCGAGCATCGAGGTCAAATCGCTCTACGGGGCGACGCAAGCGGAGACGAACAAGGTGTTCGTGGCGGCGGCGACTGAGAGCCCGACGCATGACGCGGACGGGAACCTGACACAGGACGGGCGTTGGACGTACACGTGGGACGGCGAGAACCGGTTGGTGCAGATGATCCGGGACACCGCCAGCCCGAGTGGAGCGAGGCAGAAGCTGGTGTTCGAGTACGATCATCAAGGGCGGCGGATTCGGAAGACGTTCTCGACGTACAGCGGCGGGTGGCAGGAACAATCGGACCTGATCTTCCTCTACGACGGCTGGAATCTGATCGCGGAACTGGACGCCAACGCGAGCAACGTCAAGGTGCGGACATACGTGTGGGGGACGGACCTGTCGGGGACGACGACGGGGGCTGGCGGGGTGGGCGGCCTGCTGTGGGTGAACAACCACCAGACCACGTTCGAGGGCAAGACGCTGCCGACGGGGGTGCAGTACGCCGCCTACGACGGCAACGGGAACGTGGCGGCGTTGGTGAAAGCGGCCGACGGTTCGGTGACCGCCCGTTACGACTACGGTCCCTTCGCGGAACCCATTCGGGCCAGCGGCCCGATGGCCAAAGCCAATCCGATTCGGTTCTCGACCAAGTACACGGATTACCAGTCGGGGTTGGTGTACTACGGGTACCGGTACTACGCCCCGCTCACGGGGAGGTGGCCAAATAGAGACCCCATCGCCGAGCGCGGGGGGCTGAACCTTTACGCGATGGTTGGGAACAACCCACTGAATCGTATTGATGCGTTCGGGCTGTCCGGGTCAGTGGTTGGTTTGCCAGCACAGATTCCGATCCTCATAGAAAGCGGCTGGACGGCGGCGGAAATTGCGGAAGCGTTCGGGGTTTCAGTCGCGGTGGTAACGGCGATGATTGCCGCGAACGAATTGGCCGAGGCTGCCCAGCAGGTCGTCAAAAATGCTCAAAGGAATGCGAAGGGCAAAGACCCGTGTGAGAAAGCGAAGGATGCAGTCCGTCAGGTGAGAAAGGGAATTGAATCTCTCGAAAAGGTCATCCAGAAACACCAGGGTTGGATTAACGATCCAACGTCGTATCCCGGTGGAGGTGTGACTCCCGGCGATCCCAGAATCCCGCGCTGGATTAACGATTGGTTGGGCGATATTGCAAAGGCGCAGGGAAACATCGAGAAGTCCAAAAAGGCCCTCGATATCCTTGAGAAGGCGGCCGATGTGGCGTGTCGGTGCTGGTATAAACCCTGGACCTGGTTCTGATGAACGACAACACCTTCAACCGAGAAGCCGTGGAGCGCCAACTCAGCGGAGCAAAAGTGGCGTTGGATGAGTGCATCCAGAAAGTGAAGGCTGGCGACTACGACGATGAAGCGCCTCTCGTCATGGCAGTAGATTTTGAGCAGGTGCTCTATCATCTATGCTTGGCTTGGCACTTCAAACACATGAGCGACGAACAGCGGGAAAACCTGTCGCAGGAGGAGTTCAAGCGTCTGAGCAACACTGTTCCGAATTTCGGCTTTGAACTGAAGTTGATGCCAGGGATTGACACTGAAGCTCCAACAAACGCCAGTGGCAACCCGTAACGCCGGTGTCCCGCCAAAAGGTGTGAAAGATCTGGCTCGCCTCAGGCCGGCTCGATAGCAGGTCGGCCACCCGCCTGTCTGCGTGCGGCACGCACAGGCAGGCGCCTGCCGCACAGCCCTCGCGCTCCCTCCTGCCGCTGCGGGTCATCCGGGCCACCCCCTGCGCCCCTGGTGGCCGTGCGCCAGCACCCCCCGCAGCGTGTGTCCCGGTTGCCCCTTCGCTACGTCGGTCGGCCCGTCACACCGGCTGCTCACTTCCGCCTGACGGCGGGCAGCCGGTGCGTCAGCCCTCAACGGCGGGGAGCAGGTGGCTGCACCAACGGCGGGACACCCTGGATGTGGCGGGTGTGCGCCTCCCGGCCTCAGGCCGCTGCGAAGAAATGAAAGTTAGTGCAGCGGTCTTCGCACCCGCCAGAGCTTCGCACGTTCGAGCGTCGCGGTTGGCAATCGTGGCGTCCTGGGAGTTCTGCGCGTTCCGGCCCTGCGTTCGCGAGTGAGCGCTCGCAAGAGCAGGGAATGCGCTGGCGCGCGTGGCAACTGTCAGTGCGTCACGCTCAAACGCTCTCTCCGGCCCGGCCCGCTTCGTCGTCCTCGCGTGTCTGCCGGAAAAGTCAGTGTTCACGCTGCCAGCGGCTTCGCTGCTGAAGGGGGAATTGCTTTTAGAGTGTGTGCCTTCGGTAAGCGTGCGGAAGGTCGAGAATCCTGGAAATTCCGCGAGATCGGCCGGGCGGGCGGCGATATTTTAGGAACGGCCAGTGGGAATGGGATTCGAGGATCAGCCGGTGTCGGCAGGTGCCAGCGCCTGGGTGTGATTCCAGGGCAACCAGCGGGAGGGGTCCTTGGCGACTTGCTGGCTGTGCTCCTGCAGGGCGACGAGATACTCGAAGGGATTGACCTGGTTGAGCTCGCAGGTGTGGATCAGGCTCATGTAGATGTCGCCGACCCGGGCGCCGTTGAGCGTCTTGTAAGACATCGAATTTTTCCGGTGCAGGATGGCCATCTTGAGGGCCTGTTCGCAAATGTTGTTATCCAGGGGCGCGCCGGGCACCTCCAGGAAACGGGTCAGCGGCTCCCAGCGCTTGAGCATATAGGTGAGGGCCTGACCCAGTCCGGAGTTGGGTTCGACCTTGCGCTGTTGGAACTGCTCGTTCATCCAGGCGCGGAGCGAGTCCATGACTGGACGGCTCTGTTCCTGATGAAGGGCCATAAAGGGGAGGGTCAGTTCTGACAAATGACAATAGATGGGGGAGCGAGCAAACCCGGGGGCGGTAGAGAAAAGGGATGCCTCTGCCGAGGCCGTTGCGAATTCAGTACGGCGGAGCGATCTATCGCCCGATGAACCGGGGTGACCGGCGCGAGCCGATCTTCCTCGATGACCAGGCTCGCCGAACCTTCCTGCGAACGTTGCAGACGGCGTGCGATTACGTCCACTTGAACCCGGTCCGCGCGGGGTTGGTGGCAGCGGAGCAGCCGCTGTCGGCATTTCGGTGCAGCAATGGATCGGCACACGCCTGGCGATGGGTAGCGCCAGCTACGTGTCGCACTTGCTGGCGAAGTCCTAACCCGCATATTTCACACCCCGTCGGTGCACATGGCGGTCAGACTTCGCAAGAGGACCGCTATGCGGGTTAGATCAAACAGCCCCAATCCAGTGGCGTTGCGCGGCACCGACCAGCCCAGCAATCGGAAGGTCGCCAGGCGCGGTTCGACCTCAACGGTCAGCGACTGATTGGACTCTTGATTGTCGATTGTGACAACTGACCCCTTTTCGGCTTTCAGTCAGGCCAGGCCCGGTCTCGCGCGAGGGACCCGATTCTCCCGCGCCACTTGCCAGGGCTGCTTTGGCGGTGCGGAAAAACCACCGCAAGGCCTCCCGCCAGCTCTCCAGAAGTTGTCGCTTGCTTTAATGTTGAACAGTTTTTGTCAACAAGATGCGCGTCAGGATGCGCACAGCCCCGCATCGCCGGCGCTGGGCCGACGACGGCCAATGACGCTCTGGCGAAAGAATCGTGACGTCGTTCGCATGGGCACTGTGCCCCCTTGCGCGGGAACGCTTCTGCGTGCTACGCCGCAACGTAGGTGGAACGTCGTGGCCGGCGTCAGGCGAGGGGGGCGTGCATGGGAACGGTCGTGGCGTTCACGAATTCAAGAGAGGGCGTGGGGAAGACGACATTGGCCGTGCATCTGGCCGGCTGGAGTCAGAAAAACAACGGACGGACTGCGTTTGTGGACACCGACGTTCGAGGCACCGCGTCGTCTTGGCTCCGACAGGCCTCGCCGGAAGTGGAGCGCTTTCGGCTCCTGACGCCCAACGAAATCCTCGACCATGTCTCGGAGCTGGCCGCGCAATTTGATGTGCTGATCATCGACGGGCCATCCGGCCTGCCGGAGTTGACGCGCGCGATTCTCCTGGTTGCCCACCTCGCCTTGGAGCCCTGCGGGAGTTCGACTTGGGACATCCGAGCTGTGCACGAAGCGATTCACCTCGTCGGCCAGGCACGGAAAATCCGGAATGGCCCCCCGCAGGCGGTGCTCGTCCCCAACAGACTGCGCACCCGGTACTGCCCACCCCGTGAATTGCTGGACGTGCTCAAATCCCTCGGCATACCAGCGATGGGCGGACTGCACCGCGCCCGCGCTTTCGCCGACGCCGCGGAGCAACGGACGCCGGTTTGGCGGCTGGGTGCTTGTGGCAAGCGGGCTGCGAAGGAGATCATTCGCATTTGCGAGGATTTGGGCCTTCACGGCAGCCGAGCAGCGGGTGACACGCGTGCGTCCTTGGCGTGACGCCTGTACCTGCTCCGCGCCCGTAGCGTCCCTGCCGAGATATGGGTGTTGATGTGCGGCACCGGCAGCGTGAGGGTTGCCCTCCGCCGCAGGCCAGGTTGTCGTTGCGGAGAGGCTCATCCTGATGGTACACTGTTCCCAGTTGTTTATGGCGTTGCGTCTGGACCAGAAGAGTGCGGCCTCCACCGAGGCGGCGCTGGCGCGCTACGTGGAGCGCGACCCGGCGCGCTTGGGCGGGGTGCCGGTGTTCCGGGGCACGCGAGTGCCGGTGAAGAGCCTGTTTGACCACTTACAGGCCGGTGATTCCCTGGAGACGTTCCTTGACGATTTTCCCGGCGTGAGCCGAGAGGAAGCGCTGGGTGTGCTCGAACTTGCGGCTCGTCATCTCCTCGCCGAGCCGAGCGTGCCGTGAGGGTCCTCCTGGATCACTGCATCCCGCGACGGTTCAAGCGTTTGGTCACAGGGCATGAGGTCAGTACGGCGTACGAATTGGGGTGGGCATCGCTTAAGAATGGGGCGCTCCTGAAGCGTGCCGCGGAACGCTTTGATGTGTTCGTCACGGTGGACCAGAACGTCCAGTTCCAGCAGAACCTGGCGAGTCTGCCATTGCCCGTCGTCGTGCTGGTCGCGCCGGATAACCGGTTTGCGACGTTGGCGCCGTACGCCTCGAGACTTCTCGAAGTCCTTTTGCAGCCGTTGGGGCGCGAACTAATCCGCATCGAGTCGCCCGAACGCGTGGTGCGGATACCCGTCCGGCCGCTCCGGCCCTGACGATCGAGAGGGTTGGTGAGAGGGCGTGATCGGAAGGTGAGGATTGATTGAGGGCTCAATCCTCGAAAGCCGTGAACCTGTGTGCAAACCGGAGGAGCATCACGACGCTGCCGCTGCTTGTTGTTGTTCCTTGCGTCGGGCTTCCCGCACACGGCGCGCTTGAGTCTCCTGCCGACGCCGTTCTTGGGCGGCGTGGTCCAGCAATTCTTTTGGCAGCGCGTAGTCGCCACGGATCGCGCTCAAGATCGACGAATTTGGTCCGCTGCCGCGGCGGGAGGCGCTGCGGCGTGGCTTGGGAACCGCCGGGAATGTTGTCTTGCTGGTTGATGGGGCGGCGGGGCTGGAGAACATGGGACCCAGTTGCTTTGCCGGGTGCGTGCAGGTCGTGGACTTCTATCACGCCATGGAGCACGCCGGTGCCGTGCTGCAGGTGTTGCTGGGCACCAAAGAACACACCGACTACAAAAGGCGGCTGCGCCGATGGGCCAAACGCTTGCTCAAAGACGGGGTTGAAAAGCTCATCGCTCAGAGCCGTGAGGAAGCCGAATCACTGGGGCGCTCGGCCGCAGTCGAAAAGGAGTTGGGCTACTTCGTGGGCAATGTCGCCCGGATGCAATACGGAAGCTTCCGCGCGCAAGGCTACTTCATTGGCTCTGGAGTGGTGGAGGCGGGCTGCAAAACGGCGATCGGCTCACGCTGCAATGAGCGGTTCCATCGTAGTGGGCTGAGCCAAGAGGGATTCGCGCGCCGCTACGGCCTGA
>ERZ795030.322-NODE-322-length-77178-cov-6.940368_pt1 | contig 77178 bp, 69 predicted proteins | sample MGYA00375122_ERZ795030 | MGnify/ENA primary metagenome ERZ795030 (study PRJEB30165, sample SAMN05720146) | activated sludge metagenome | isolation source: anaerobic digester from wastewater treatment plant | place: Japan | collected 2015-04-20 ... | reverse complement strand
CCGGGTATACGGTGACGCCGTACTTTTCCTTGAGCGTGAGTCCGAGCGATACGGTCTCGGGGTCGTTGGGATGCGTGCTGTTGAGCACCACGATGAAGGGCTTCCCCTGCTCGCGAAGCTCCTTTATGACGCGCTCCTCGGCGGCCACGTAATCCTCGCGCGGGATCTGCGTGATGCTGCCGTCCGTCGTCATGACGACGCCTATGGTCGAATGGTCCGTGATGACCTTGCGCGTGCCGATCTCCGCGGCTTTGTCGAAGGGCATCTCATCGGCGGACCAGGGCGTGCGGACCATGCGCGGCATGTCGTTCTCGAGGTGCCCCGCCGCGCCCGGAACCATGTAGCCCACGCAGTCCACGAGGCGTACGCTGAGGTTCGTGTTGCCGCCGAGCGAGATGTTCGCAGCCTCGTTGGGCACGAACTTGGGCTGCGTGGTCATGATGGTCTTGCCCGCGGCGCTCTGGGGCAGCTCGTCGACGACGCGCGCGCGCTCGTACTCGTTCTCGATCGAGGGGATCACCAGCATATCCATGAAGCGTTTGATGAACGTCGATTTCCCGGTCCGCACGGGTCCGACCACGCCGATGTAGATATCCCCGCCGGTCCTCTGGGCGATGCTCTCGTATAATTCGCGTCTTTCCATTGCGAAATCCTCCCATGCGGTATTCTTCAATGATATATATGTCATGCCCCGGCGCATCATGCAAAAGCGCCGCTTATGCAAGCGGCGCAAGCGACGCGTATATTCATTTCACCTGGGCGTTTGCTCTTCCTTCGTTTTCGCGCGCACAATCAGGCGCATGGGCGTGGCGTCGAGGCCGAAGGACTTCCTGAAATAGTTCTCGAGATAGCGCTTGTAGGAGAAGTGCATGAGCTCCGGGTCGTTGACGAAGAGCACGAATGTCGGAGGCTTTACAGATACCTGCGTGGCGTAATAGATGCGAAGCCGCCTGCCCCTGTCGGAGGGCGGTTCCGTGACGCTGACGGCCTCGGCGACGATGTCGTTGAGCGTGCCGGTCGAGACGCGGCGGCAGTTCTGCTCGTAGGCCATGTCCGCATATTCCATGACTTTGCCCACGCGCTGCCCCGTGAGCGCCGAAATGAACAGCATGGGCACATAGTCCATGAAGGCGAGATCGGCCGCGAGCTTTTTCTTAAACTCGTTCATCGTGTGGGTGTCCTTCTCGATGAGGTCCCATTTGTTGACGATGAGCACGCCCGCCTTCCCCTCCTCGTGCACATAGCCCGCGATCTTGACATCCTGCTCGCTCAGCCCCAGCTTCGCGTCCACGACGATGAGCGCCACGTCCGCGCGGCGGATCGCGCCGAGAGAGCGGATCACGCTGTAGCGCTCTATGGACTCATCCTCTATGGCGCGCTTTCGGCGTATGCCCGCCGTATCGACGAGCACGTAGTCCTTTCCGTTCCAGCGGAAAGGTGAGTCTATGGAATCGCGCGTGGTGCCGGGGATGTCGCTCACGATCGTGCGTTCGCTTCCGAGCAGCGCGTTCACGAGGCTCGATTTGCCCACGTTCGGCCTGCCTACGACCGCGACGTTCGTCACGTCCGGATTCTCCCCCGCCCCCATCCTGGGGAAATACCGCACGACCTCGTCGAGCAGGTCCCCGAGGCCCAGCCCCTGTTCCGAGGAAATGATGACGGGCTTGCCTATGCCAAGCTCATAGAACTCGTATTCGGCGTCCGCGTATTTGGGGTGATCCACCTTGTTGACGCCGAGCACGATGGGCTTCTTCGAGCGGCGCAGGAGATCCGCCACCTCGAGATCCGATGCGGTGAGCCCTTCGCGCCCGTCGACGAGGAATACGATCACATCCGCGGTTTCGATGGCAAGCTCGGCCTGCCTGCGCATCTGCTGGCTGATGATGTCCTCCTTCATCGGTTCGATGCCGCCCGTATCGATGAGCGTGAAGTGATAGTCGAGCCACTCCGCGTCGCCGTAGATGCGATCGCGCGTCACGCCCGGCGTATCCTCGACGATGGCGACGCGCTTGCCTATGATCCGGTTGAAGAAGGTCGATTTGCCCACGTTCGGCCGCCCGACGATCGCCACCAATGGTTTTGCCATGCTACACCTCTTTCAATGCGTTGAACAATCCATATATATAGGCTTCACCGTCCGCCGCACACAGGGGAACGACGCGGACGTTAAGCTCGCGTTCAAGCCATTTCGTATTATGCCCGTCGAGGAAAACATCCTCGCGCTCCCTTAGCATGTCGTCCGGTATCACGAGCAGTTCGCCGGGGCTTTCGCCCCTGAGCTGCGATGCGATGTCGGTCGCCGTCACGAGGCCCGCGACGGTGACGCTCCGGCCGAAATAGTCGTTCTCGACCCTTCGAAGGCCGAATTCGACGCCGTATTCCCCGAGTTCGGCGAGCAGAGGCTTGAGGAAGCCGTAGGCCGATGCGCCGGAGACGCCCGTCACGCGACACGTGCGGGAAAACGGCTCCATTTGGGAGAGCGCGCCGCGGAATTCCCGCTCGAACTTGCGAAGCAGGCCCACGCCGTTTTCGAGCTGGGGAAAATCGTCGTAGTCCTCATACGGCGGCAGTTCGCGCCCCGCCAGGACGTACAGCTCGTCCGCCGCGTAGACGAAGCCCTCGCCCGTTTGCTTACGCGCGCGCTTTGCAAACGCCTCGGCGAAATCGATGATGTTTGCGGCTTCCTCTTTGGTGAGGCAGCGAAGCGGCGCGAGGCCTTCCCGGTATTTCGTGAGCCCCACCGGCACAACGGCAATGGTCTGCGCCGAGGGAAAAAGCGCGTAGAGCTCTTCGATGCTCCGCTCGAGCACCGCGCCGTCGTTGACGCCGGGGCAGACGACGATCTGCGCGTGGAAGCGAAGCCCCGCCTCGCGAAGGCGCGTCAGGCGCTCCATGATGCGCTCGGCCGAAGGGTTTCGCATCATCGTCCTGCGCACGGCGCCGTCCGTCGCGTGCACCGAAACGTAAAGCGGGCTCACGCGGCGCAGTATGATGCGCTCGAACTCCGCGTCGGACACGTTGGTGAGCGTCACGTAGTTGCCCATGATCAGCGAAAGCCGCCAGTCGTCATCCTTGAAGCGCAGAGTCTCACGCCCGCCGCGCGGGAGCTGATCCACAAAGCAGAACAAACACCGGTTTTTGCACGCGCGCACGGGACTCATGAGAGAGGTCGAGAAGCCGAGGCCGAGCGGCTCGTATTCGTCCTTTTCAATAGCGTATTCCCGGGCGTTGCCCGCCTCGTCCTCCACGGCGACGCAAAGCTTTTCCATGGCCGTAAGCTGCTCGTAGTCTATGATGTCCTCGACGGGTTCGCCGTTGATCGATACGAGAGAAACGCCCCTGGTTATCCCGGAGGCGTCGGCCGGCGAACGCGGTTCCACCGAAGTGACGAGGTGTTTTTTATGCCTGTTCTCGACTTCCATGTGGGGATTATAACACAATCCGATTGAAATTGTACATTCCCGCGCATTCTGATATAATGACGGCGGCCGGAGGTGAGGATATGCCAAGGTTCATGCTGGTGCCGGATTCCTACAAGGGCACCATGAGCTCCATGCAGGTATGCGAGGCGATGGAGCGCGGGATACGGCGCGTGCTGCCCGAAGCGATCGTCGATTCCCTGCCCGTCGCGGATGGCGGCGAGGGCAGCGTGGACGCTTTCCTCCACGCCATAGGCGGCAAGAAGCGCGCGGCCGACGTCTGCGGCCCGTATTTCGATAAAATAGAGGCAAGCTACGGCGTGCTCGGGGACGGACAGACCGCCGTCATCGAGATGGCCGCCTGCGCGGGCCTCCCTCTCGTATTCAACAGAAAAGACCCTTCCCGCACGACGACCTACGGCGTGGGCGAATTGATGCTGCGCGCCGCGGCCGACGGCTGCAAACAGATCATCATGTGCCTGGGCGGAAGCGCCACCAACGACGGGGGCTGCGGCGCGGCCGCCGCCGCGGGCATCCGCTTCTACGACAAGAACGGCAGGCAGTTCATACCCGTGGGCGGCTCGCTCAAGGACATCGTGTTCATCGACACGTCCGGCGTTTCGCCCGCGCTCGCGGGCGTGAGCGTGATCACGATGTGCGACGTGGACAATCCCCTCTGCGGCGAAAGGGGCGCGGCTTACGTGTTCGCCCCGCAGAAGGGCGCGGGCGCGCAGATGGCTCGCGCGCTCGACGAGGGCCTGAGGAACCTCGCCAAAGTCGCCAGGGCCGACGAGCTCGCGCGCACGGCGGGCTCGGGCGCGGCGGGCGGCATGGGCTTCGGGATGCAGGTGTTTTTCAACTCAAATCTTCGCATGGGCATCGAAACCGTGCTCGACGTCGCGGGCTTCGACGAGCTGCTTCCCGGCACGGACTACGTCTTTACCGGCGAGGGCCGCATCGACCCGCAGAGCATGCGCGGCAAGGTCGTCATGGGCGTAGCCCGGCGCGCGAAGCGCGCGGGCGTGCCCGTGATCGCCGTCGTGGGGGACATTTCCGACGGCATCGAGGAGGCCTACGACGGGGGTGTGACGGCGATATTCAGCATCAACCGCGTGGCGCTCGAGCATGAGGCCGCCAGAAAGCGCGCTCCGCGGGATCTCGAACTGACCGTCGCCGACATCGTGAGAATCCTTCACTGAAAGGGGTTTATATGTACAACGACAACGAAAAGGCGCCGGGTGAAACGGCCTTTGCCGCTTCCTGCGCGCAGGAAAGCGCATGTGAAAAGGAGCGCGCCGAACTGCTCGATTTGCTCGCGCGCTTCGAGGCCGGTTACGCAAAGCGGGATTGGGAACATGCAAACGAATTCGCGCGCGCGTTCTTTACCGCAAAAGAAACGGCGGTCGCGCTCGGCACGGGCACCGGGGAACTGTTCGTCGGGACGGATGAGATCGCATCCCTCATCGAGAGCGATTTCCGTTATTGGGGCGACATGCGCCTCTCGTTCAACGACGCGGTCATCCGCGTGCATGAGCGCGGCGCCTGGGTCGCCGTGCCGGGAGCGGTACGCTATGTTTATGACAGCTCGGAGCGCGCCATGGCGAATCTTCGCCGTTTTGTGGAAGGCGTATTGAAAGATGAAATGCGCGCGCCTCTCAACCGCGCGGCGCTGGTCAACTGGGCGCTGTCGCTCGCCCTGCACGCACGTGAAAAAGACGAGCGCGTCCAGTGGACGCCCATGCACCTGAGCGGCGTGCTCGTAAAGGAGGACGGCGCCTGGAAGTTCGCCTGCATGCAGTTCTCGATGCCCGGCGGGGATTTCCCGGACGAGCGCTTCGAGTACACGCCCGCGCACAAGGCGGATTTCGATAAGCAGAACGAGCGCGCGAAGTCTGCGGGATGGCCGGTCCCGCCGGAGGCTGAAGCGCTCCTCGATGACTTCGGGACCGGACTGTTCGCGCAACAGGGGGATTTGCGCGAGCCGATCGGAAGGCTGTTTGCCGCGCGCGGCGAATGCGCGGCGCTCGGGACGGAAAGCCGGCTTTTTTCCGGGTATGACGGCATAGCTTCTTTCTTTGAAGCATACGGGGATTGCACGCTCGCGCTCTCGCGGGAGCATACGCTCGCGCGGCGCAGCGGCGATCTTCTCTGGATCGTCACCTCGGGCACGCTGACGCGGCGCATGGACGCCGCGGCGCTCGCGGATCGCGCGGCAAAAGAGCTACTCTGCCTTCGGGAATGCGATATGAACGACGCGCGCGCGCTTCTTCGCGCGCACGCGCTCTGCTCCGCCGTGCTCATGGAAGCGTCCTCGGGCGAAACGTTCACATGGCCCGTGCGCCTGAGCGCCGCCGCCTCCGGCTCCGGCGGCGCGCTCCGCCTTGAGCTGGCGCATTTCTCCTTCCCGTTTTATTGGATCATGGAAGATAAAATCGCGCCCGCCGAAAGATAACCGGCCGCGGCGCGCGGGCCTTCCCGGTCCGGAAATCCCGGAGAAACGGGCGCATAAAATCATGTGATGTTTGGATTCCCTGTCTTATAGCGCGCGCGACGCCCGGGATCGCGCGCGCTTTTGCCGCGCAATCTTTTTTATCTTTTGGTTTGCATTAACTAACCGCCTTTGTTATAATCAAAAAAATACCATGTGAACGCCGCATCCACGCGGAGCAAGCGTCGAAGAAGGTTCTCTATGGCTTCCACCCTGCCTGAAGGTTCCGAGCTCAACGGAAAAACAAAATCCGAATACGCATACGACTACATCAAAAGAAAGATCATCGACGCGGATTATAAGCCGGGCGGAAAAATCACCATACGCAAGGTGGCGATGAAGCTTAACATGAGCGACATCCCCGTGCGCGAGGCGCTCGGCCGCCTGGAGTCCGAGGGCTTCGTCACGAGCGTGCCGCACGCGGGCTACAGGCTCTGCACTTTAAACGACAAGTCCGTCGTCGAGAAGCTAGTCATCAAGGCTGAGCTCGAGATACTCGCGCTCGGCCTCGCCGCGAACAACGTGCCCGTTTCGGCCTATCCCGAGATCGACGCGGTCATCGAGAAGCTCAAACAGGCCGAGCGGGACAGGCAGTTCCTGAGCTGTTATAAGTATGTGCGCGAATACAGCCTGATGATCTACAGCTACTGCCGCAACGACGAATTGTACAGGCTGCTCAAAGCCCTGTTCTACGAAACCGGCGCCGTGAGCCGCATCTATGAGCTGATGCCCGCGTGGGACCGGTTCTCGGTCTCCGCCCATGCCGGCATCTGGGAGAGCATCAAGCAAGGCGACAAGGCGACGGCCGTCGCCGCGCTCAAAGACGTCAAGCACCGCAGCATCGCGCAGGTGCGCGAGGCGCTGCGCGACCAGGGTTCGCCGATATAAACCATATATTCCCGCATTCCCTTATGTAGGATGTTGTTCCCTGCGCGGGTTCGGCATATCCGCATCGGGGTTCAAAGCGGTTCGGAAAGAGCGGAAACGCTCTGTTTTTTTGCTTTGTGGCGCCCGTGTGATAAAACTGCAAAATCAGTATTTACTTTTGGGAAAGCGGATTATATAATTGACACAGCAACTATAGATTCCGTTGGCATTATATAGAATTCAGCAGAATACCCAGTCATTCACGCGATATTAGTTCACCGCAACTAACCGCGGAATATTTCATGTACACTGAAGGGAAAGCATTATGCGACGGTACCTGGGCAAACGAACGATCACCGCGATCATCAGCGTGCTGCTTGTGTTGGTGATCAACTTCACCATCATACGCCTCGCGCCGGGCGATCCTGCGCGGCTTCTGGTGGGCACGGAAGCCCCGTCGGCGGAGCAGGTCGAGCTGATCACCAAAAAATACGGGCTCGACAAGCCGGTCTACGTGCAGTTCCTCAAATACCTCGGCAACCTGGTCCGCGGCGACCTCGGCTCTTCTTATTATACCAACGAGCCCGTGGCGAAGCTCATCGGCGAGAAGCTCGGCTATACGGCGCTGCTCACGCTCACGGCGCTTTTGATCGCGGTGCTGCTGGGCACATGGGCGGGCATCTCCTGCGCGCGGCACATCGGCGGCGGGCTCGACAACTTCGTGGGGAGCATCACCTACGTCATCGACGGCTTCCCGAGCTTCTGGCTCGGCCTGATGCTCATGCTCGTGTTCGCCTCCGTGCTCGGCATACTGCCCTATTCGGGCATCATGAACATACGTGAAAACTACACGGGTTTCCGCCGCGTATTGGACATCGCGGAGCACATGGTGCTGCCGGTAGCCACGCTGGCGATACTGCATTTCCCCTATTATTTCAGGATCTCGCGCGCGGCGATGATACAGACGCTCGGCGAGGAATACATGACCACGCTCTGGGTGGCGGGCATGCCCAAAAGGCGGATCTTCCGCAAGTACGCCTTCCGAAACGCCATTTTGCCCACCGTGACCGCCGTGAGCATCCACATGGCGTACATCGTGACGGGTTCGGCGCTCGTGGAAATCGTATTCGGCTGGCCGGGTATGGGCAGCTACGTCATGCAGTCCATCTCGCGGCGCGACTATCCGGTGCTCATGGGCATCTACCTGATGCTCAGCGTCTCCGTGGCTGTGATGATGATCGTCATCGACGTGCTCTATGCCGTGCTCGACCCGCGCATCTCGCACGCCACCAGGAACTGACGGGGGTATAGCCATGACAAGATCGAACGATAAAATCGCAAAGCTCAACGAAAACAGGCACCTCAAGCTCTCCGGCAAAAGCCCGGAGAAGCGCGAGCGCTTCCTTCGCCACGGGCGCCCGCACGCCCATGCGCACGGCGCGCGGCGAAAGGCCGTAAAGCTGTTCATCAGGCGCAACAGCCGGCTCTGTACGGGGCTTGGGATGCTTATGGTCCTCCTGTTCATCGCGGCGACGGCGGGCGTGTTTTCGCCCTACGACCCGCAGGCGCTTTCGCACGATATGGTCGCGCCGCCGGGCGCCGCCCATCCGCTGGGCACGGACGGCCTCGGGCGCGACGTGCTCTCGATCATACTCCACGGCAGCCGCATTTCGCTGCTGGTGGGCTTCACCGCGGCGGTCATCTCCGCCATCGTGGGTACGCTGCTCGGCGTGACGGCGGGTTACTGGGGCGGCAGGGTCGACGCTCTCGTGGGCGAGTTCATCAACGCGTTCATGATGATGCCGACGTTTTTCCTGATTCTCATCGTAATCGCGCTGTTCGGCTCCGGCATAGGCAAGGTGATGATCGTCATCGGCCTCACGGGCTGGACGGGCAACGCCAAGGTCATGCGCGCGCAGGCGATGAGCCTTCGAAACCGCACTTTCGTCAAGGCCGCGCAGGCCATCGGCGAGAGCCGCGGACGCATCATGTTCGCGCACATCATCCCCAACGGCATCATGCCCGTCATCGCGAACACGGCTATGGGCGTGTGTACGGCCATCATGACGGAATCGAGCCTCTCCTTCCTCGGCCTCGGCGATCCGAACGTGGTGAGCTGGGGGCAGCTCATCTACAACGGCAAGGCGTACATCACCAACGGCTGGTGGATCTGCGTGTACGGCGGACTCGCCATCGTGTTCACCGTGATCACCTTCTATCTGATCGGCGACGGGATCAACATTCTTCTGAACCCGAAGCTGAGAAACGTGATGTGAGGGGAGGTACGGATATGGCGCTGCTTTCGATTGAAAACCTCAACGTTACCTATACGACCAACGGCGAGCGCGTGTACGCCGTGGACGGCGTTTCCCTCGACGTGCTTCAGGGACGCTCGCTGGGGATCGTGGGCGAATCCGGCTCGGGCAAGAGCACCCTCATGCACGCGGTGCTGCGCATACTGCACGAGAAGATCGCGAAGGTCGAGGGGAAAATCGTCTTTGACGGGCGCGACCTGCTCGCGCTCGACGACCGCGAGATGATGAAGCTGCGCTGGACGGAGCTTGCGGTCGTGTTCCAGAAGTCCATGAACGCGCTGAGCCCCGTGCATCGCGTGGGCAGCTTCATGCGCGACGTATACCACGTGCACAGGCCCGAGGCCTCCCGCGAGGAGGGGCGCGCGCGCGTGCTCGCGCTGCTCGAGATGGTGAACCTGCCGGCCAAGCGCGTCTACCGGCTCTACCCGCACGAGCTCTCGGGCGGCATGATGCAGCGCGTGGGCATCGCGATGAGCCTGATGTTCAACCCGAAGCTGCTGATTATGGACGAGGCGACCACCGCGCTCGACGTCGTCACGCAGACGCAGATCATCCAGGAGATCCAGGCGCTCGAGAAGCAATTGAACGTCACGCGCATCATGGTCACGCACGACATGAGCGTGGTCGCGACGGCCTGCGACGAGGTGGCGGTGATCTACGCGGGAAGGCTGGTCGAAATGGGTTCCACGCTCGACACGCTGGTCGACCCGCTGCATCCCTATACGCGATGCCTCATACAGAGCTATCCTAATTTTTCGGATGAGGGCGACGCGTGCAGGAGCATACCCGGCACGCTGCCCGACATGCGCGAGAGGCCGGAAGGCTGCATCTTCGCCGCGCGCTGCCCCGAGGCGAAGGAAATCTGCTTGCTGCAAAAGCCTTTGATGCGCGACTACGGCGCGCGCCGGAGGGCCGCATGCCACTTTGCGGAGGTGAAGTCCCATGACTGAGCGGAAGATGGAATCCAGGGACGACATCGTGCTCAGCGCGAAGGACGTCGTGAAGTATTACTACAAGAACGAGCCGCAGCTCATGCCCGACGGCACGCGCAGATACAGGACGACCGTGCGCTCGGTGGACAAGGTATCCCTCGAGGTGAAACGCGGCGAGGTCGTAGGCGTGCTCGGCGAGACCGGCTGCGGAAAAAGCACGCTCGGGCGGCTGCTGGCCGGCCTCGAGACGCCCACGTGCGGGGAAATACTGCTCGCGGGCGAGCCTACGGCGCAGCTTCTCAGGCGCGATCCGCTGCTGCTGCGCCGCAAGGCGCAGATGATCTTCCAGAACCCGTTCGACGTGTTCGACGTGCGGCACAGGATCGGCCGCAGCCTGATGGACGCGCTCCTGCTGCACGGCATAGGCGAAAGCCGCGACGCGCGCGTGGACATCATCCGCGGCGCGCTCACGAACGCCGGCATACAGCCCGCGGGGAGCTTCGTGCGCCGCTTCCCGAGCGACCTCTCTGGCGGGCAGCTCCAGCGCATCGCCATCGTGCGCTCCATGCTGCTCGCGCCCGAGTTCGTCGTCGCCGACGAACCGGTCTCGATGCTCGACGTTTCCGTGCGCGCGGACATCATCAACATGCTGCGCCAGCTCGCCAAGGGGAACAACATGGCCATGGTGTTCATCAGCCACGACATCGCGACCACCCGCTACATCGCCGACAGGATCGCCGTGATGTACCTCGGGGAGATCGTGGAGCTCGGCCCCACGCGGGAAATCATCGTCAGCCCGCGCCACCCGTACACGCAGGCGCTGATCTCCAACTGCCCGGATACCGATCCGCGCACGCCCTTCGCGCCCATCAAGCTCGCCGGGGAGCCTCCCTCCGCCGCGGCCATCCCCGCCGGGTGCCGCTTCGCGCCGCGCTGCCGCTTCGCCAAGGAATCGTGCTCGCGGCGCGAACACGAGCTCACCCGCCTTTCGGGCACGGAGCATTACATCCGCTGCCCCGTGATGGCGGCGCAAACGATGACAGATTTGCGGTAAAACCGCAATAAAAGCGATAAGGAGAAAGCATTATGAAGAAAACCAAGAAAATCCTGGTTCTGCTGCTCGCCGTCATGATGTTCGCATCCTGTCTTGCAGGCTGCAAGGATGTGGACGAGCCGGCCAAGACCAATCCCCCCGATGGCAGCGTCGCGCCGACGCAGGACGGCTCGGAGGCGACGCCCGCCCCGACCGAGGATACCTCCGGGATCAAAAAGGGCGGCACGCTCGTCATGTGCGTCAATGCCGAACCTATCTCCCTTAATCCGGACGGCAACTACGACGCAAACAACGGCTATCTCGTGGCCAACCTCTTCAACCAGCTTCTCAAGCTCGACAACACCTCGCAGGTCGTCAACGACCTTGCGACCTCCTATGAGGTGAGCGAGGACGGGCTGTCCTACACCTTCCATCTGCATGAGAACGTGTTCTTCTGCGACGGCGTCCAGATGACTTCGGACGACGTGAAGTTCACCTTCGAGCAGATCCTCGCGCAAAGCGGCCAGGCCGCGACGCGCTTTGCGTCCCTCGCCAGCATTGAGTGCCCGGACGCGAACACCGTCGTGTTCAAGACCAGCGTGGTCGACGCTTCCTTCCTCTACAACATCGCCTCCGTCGGCACCTATATCCTCCCCCGCCACGCTTACGAGGGCAAGGACTGGGTCGGCGCGGACGCCATGCAGACCCCCGTGGGCACCGGCCCGTTCATGTTCGAAAGCTGGGATGCCGGCAGCCGCATCACGCTGGTTCGCAACCCCAACTACTTCCTCGGGCCCGACCTGCCGTATCTCGATAAGGTGATCTTCGGCTTCGTCGCCGACGCGACCACCGCCAAGGCCGCTTTCCTCGCGGGCGATTACGACATACTCGGCCTGCCCGCCGCTTCCGATTACGACGAGTTCATGGCGAACCCCGAGCTCAAACTCGAGAAGAACATCTATGCCTCCCGCTTCGTCGTCCAGTTCAACATGGCCAAGGAACCCTTCAACAACCCCGCGCTGCGCCAGGCCGTGGCCTATGCGCTCAACAAGGATGAGATGATGAGCATGGCGCTCAAGTCGGTGGGCCTCGTTTCCGAATATTGGCTCGGCCCCCTGTTCGACTGGGCGGTCAACAAGGACGTGAAAACTCCCGGCTATGATCTCGCCAAGGCGCAGGACCTGATGGCGCAGAGCGGACTTACCAAGGATGCGGACGGCAACTACCTCTCGCTGACCCTCATGACGATGAACTACTCCCCGTTCCCCGAGATCGCCGAGGTGTTCAAGAGCCAGATGGCGGCCATCGGCATCAAGATCGAGATCAGCATGCTCGAGTACGCCTCCTTCGACGAGAAGGTCGTCAGGAACAAGGACTTCGAAATCGCCATCACCAGCGACTACCAGGGCGCCGAGGTTTCGGCCATCGCCGACACAGTGGGTACGGGCGGCTACGACAACTGCATGGGCTTCAGCAACGCCGAAGTCGACCAGCTCCTCACGGACGCCCTGGCCGCCGTCACCTTCGAGGATCGCGCGCCTCATTATCAGCGCCTGCAGGAGATCCTCGCCGCGGAGCTGCCGTACGTGCCCTTCTCCGAATGGATCGGCTACTATCCGCATAAAACCTACGTGATCAACCACCCGGGCAGCGTCGAGATGATCGGCACTTCCGCCATGGGCGAATTCACCTACACCTGGCTCGACAACTAAAACAAACGCAGTTAAGGCAGGCGCGGCGGCGGCAATCCGCCGCCGCGCCAAAGTTCGGAGGAACGAATGAACATCGAAAAAATACTCGCCCAAGTGCCGGATTACGAAAGCTTTTACACGGTGGACGAACTGGCGCGGCACAGCCTCGCGCTCGCAACGGCCTACCCCGGCGCGGTGAAAACCTATTCCATAGGCGCGTCCCGCAAGGGGGAACCGATCCTGTGCATGGAGCTGGGCCGCGGCGCGAAGAACGCCGTGTGCTTCGCCTGCCCCCACCCCAACGAGCCCATCGGCGCGATGACGGTGCTCACGCTCGCGCGCATACTCGCGGGCGATCCCCCGCTTCTCGCGGAGCTCGACACGACCTGGTACCTGATCCCCTGCATCGACCCCGACGCCACGCGCCTCAACGAGGGCTGGTTCAAGGGGCCCTTCAACATCGAGAATTACGCGCGCGGGTTCTATCGGCCCGCGGGCTGCGAGCAGGTCGAATGGACCTTTCCCATAGATTACAACAACCGTCACTTCAACGATCCCATCCCGGAGACGAGGGCGCTCATGGCGCTCATCGAAAAGACAAGGCCGCGCTTCGTGTTCTCGCTGCACAACTCCGCATTCGGCGGCGCGTACTGGTATATTTCAAAGAACATCCCGGAGTTGAATCCGCTTCTTGAAAACGCGGCGAGGCGGCAGGACATCGCGCTGCATCTGGGCGAGGCCGAGGCTTCCTATTCGGAGAAATACTCCGGGGCGGTGTTCAGCATGCTGAGCATGAAGCGCCAGTTCGACGCGATCGACGCGAAAGACGGCACCCCGTCCGAGAGGAAGGCTCTATCCTGCGGCACGTGCAGCGGCGACTTCATCGAGTCTGTCTGCGATTGCCTCACGATGATGGCGGAGCTGCCGTATTTCAGCGACCCCAAGATCGCCGACACGTCGCCATCCGACATGACGCGCGCCGAAGCCATACGTCAAAAGAACGCCGTCAAAGCGGAGCTGTTCGGCTTCCTCGGGGAGCAGTTCGACAGGGTGAGCGCGCTCTTCGGGGCGGACAATCCCTTCCCCCGCCTCGTGCGCGATTGCATCGGGTACTTTCGCTCGACGCAAAACGACGTGCTTCCGGCAGGTCCGGAGTACGAGCGCGCGGCCACCGTCGCCGAGAAGTTTGATAATCTGATCGTTTCGATTAAATTCGACATCCTCAACATCGCGCTGACGCTACGCGCGTGCGACATGGAGCTTGCGCGCGGCGAGCGGTTCAGCGAAAGCGAACTGAAAGCGCTCCGCGAAGCGCGCGCCGCCTGCGACGAGCGCGTCTCTTCCATGTGCCGCGAGCTCGAGGCGAATACGGACTACAGCGTCATCGAAATCAGGCGGCTCGTAAGCGTACAGCTCGAATCCGCGCTGCACGCGATCCGCTTTTGCTAAGGTGGCGGCAATGAACGGAGTCTGGGATACCGCGCGGCTGTACGCCTCCCTCGGCGATCCGGCTTTCCTTGCGGATGCACAGGAAGCGCAATCCTGCCTCGCGGCCGCGAAAGCCGCCGTCGAGGCGGAGTTCGACGAGGCGCTTGCCGATTGGCCGGACCCGATTTTTGCGGCGCTCGGCGCGCTTGAGCGGGCGAGCGAGGCGCACGCGCGCCCCTCGGTTTATGTGACGCTGCTCGCGCTCGCGGATTCCGGCGACGAGGCTGCGCAGGCGCAAAAGCACCGCTTCGCCGAAATCAGGGCGGAACTCGACATCGCGTCCGACCGGCTTGCGGAACGGCTGCTGTCGCTCAACAACCCCGCCCGCATCGCGGACGACCCGCGCGCGGCGCGCTATGCCTTCTATCTCGCGCAGCTTGAACAGGAGCGCGCGCACGCGCTGCCAAAAGCGCTCAACGCCTGCGTGCACCGCATGCAAACGACCGGCGGGCATGCCTTTGCGCAGCTTCGCTCCCAAGCCGAAACACAGGCGGAATGCGAGCTCGCGCTCGATGGGGAAACGAAGAAGCTTCCGCTTCCCGCCGTGCGCGCGCTGCAATCCAATCCCGATCCGGACGTGCGAAGGCGCGCCTTCGAGGCTGAAATCAAAGCCGAAGAAGGCATCGCGGAGCTTTGCGCCGCCTGCCTCAACGCCATCAAGGGCGAGGCGATCACCGTGGCGGGCCTTCGCAATTTCCCCTCCCCGCTCGAATGGATGCTGCATGTCAACAGGATGACGCGCGCGACGCTCGAGGCCATGCACGCGGCCATAGCCGAAAGCCTGCCCGCGTTCGCGCGCTACGTCCGCGCTAAGGCGAAGCTGCTCGGCTGCGAAGGCGGGCTCCCCTATTATGAATTGAACACGCCCGTGGGCAAGGCGGGATCGCGCTACACGCTTGAAAGCGCGGCGGATACGATCGAAGCGGCGCTTTCCGGCGTGGACGCGGAACTCGGCGCGCTCGCAAAGCAAGCGTTCGGGCAGGGCTGGATCGACGCTTACCCGCGCCGCGGCAAATACGGCGGCGGCATCTGCGTGCCCGTGCCGTCGCTCAACGAGAGCCGCATCATGGTCAACTTCGGCGGCTCCTTCGGGGATGTCGTCACCATCGCGCACGAGCTCGGCCACGCGTTCCACGACCGCTGTACGAAGGACGTGCCGCTGTTCCTTCGCGACGCGCCCACGCCCGTGTGCGAGACGGCCTCGACCTTCAACGAGCTGATCGTCTACGACGCCGCGGAAAAGGACGCTTCCCCTGAAGAAAGGCTCTTCGTGCTCGACGCGCTCCTGGCGGGCGCCGCGCGCAACATCGCGGATATTTACAGCCGCTTCCTGTTCGAGGACGCCGTGTTCGAGGAAAGGAAGGCCGCCCCGCTTACCGTCCGGAGGCTCTGCTCGCTCATGGAGGATTGCCAGAAAACGGCCTACTGCGGCGCGCTCGACCCCGCGGCGCTCCATCCGTATATGTGGATCGCGAAGCCGCACTACACCATCGTGAACTTCCATTACTATAATTTCCCCTACGCGTTCGGACTGCTGTTCGCGCAAGGGCTGCACGCAATAAGAAAGGCCGAACCCGAAGGATTCATGTCGCGCTACCGCGCGCTGCTCGCCGCAACCTGCGAGGACGCGCTCGAGGGCATCGCCGCGCGCGTGGGCATCGACGTCACGGAGCGGTCCTTCTGGCGGCAGTCGCTTGCCGTGTTTGAAGAAAAGATCGCGCGCTTCGAGGAAGCGGCAAAGGATGTGGCAAAATGAGGATCATCAACGCGTTCGTACAGACGATGGAGGGCGACGAAACATATCCGAACGGCTACGTCGCCTTTGAGCACGGCAAAATCACGGACGCGGGGCCGATGGAGGAGATCGCTCCCCGCGCGGGCGATTATGACGCGCGTGGCGGCTTTCTTATGCCCGGCATGGTGGAGGCGCACTGTCAGCTCGGCCTCTCGCCCGAGGGAGGTCTGTTCGAGCAGAGCGACACGGACGAAACGACGGACAGCGTCAGCCCGCAGCTTTCGGCGCTCGACGGCATCTATCCCGCCGATCCCGCCATAGGCAAGGCGCTGCGCGCCGGCGTCACGACCGCCGTAATCTCGCCCGGGAGCGCCAACGTACTGGGCGGGCGCATCGTCGCGGTAAAAACGCTTGGGCGCTGCGTGGACGACATGGTCTTTGAGCGGAATGTCGGCATGAAACTCTCGCTCGGGGAGCCCGTGCTCGCCCCGCGCGGCACGAGGACGAAGCCGCCCGTCACGCGCATGGGCGCCGCCGCCCTCCTGCGGGAGACGTTCGCCAAAGCCCTCGCCTACGCCGATAAGAAGGACGCGGGCGAGGACGTATACGACCAGAAGCTCGAGGCGCTCTATCCCGTTGTGCGCGGGCGGAAGCCCGTATACGCGCGCGTCTTCGCGAAGGACGATATACTCACCTTCCTTCGCGTCGCGGAGGAGTTCCGTATCGACTATGTGCTGCTGCACGCCTTTGGCTGCGCGGACATACTCGACATACTCAAAGAAAAACGCGCACGCATCATCGCGGGCCCGCTCATGAGCTGGGACGACCGGCTCGAGCGAAAGGGCGTCTCCCCCGCCATACCCAAACTCCTTCGTGAAAACGGCATCGCATACGCGATCTCCATGTTCTCCGCGAGCGGGACGCTGCGCCTGCCCGTGCCCGTCTGGTTCAACGCCGCGCACATCGGCGCCGCCATTCGCGAAGGCTTGCCCGAGATTGACGCGCTGCGCGCGGTCACGATACAAGCGGCGAAGCTGTGCGGCATAGATGACCGCGTCGGCTCCATCCGGCCCGGCAAGGACGCGGACCTCGCGCTTTACGACGGCAAGCCCTTCGATTACAGGACGAAGACCGTCGCCGTCTGGTGCGGCGGCGCGAAGGCGGAGGCGGCGGGCGTATGATGATCTTCAACGCGCGCGTTCTCACGATGGAGAACGAACATTTCGATTTTGGCTTCGTGCGCTTCGAAAACGGCAAAATCGTATCGCTTGGGGATATGGCGGACGCGCCCGCGCCCGGGCCGGACGATTTCGACGCGGCGCGAGGCTATGTCATCCCCGGCTTCATCGACGCGCACTGCCACACGGGACTGTACATCTACGACATCACGGAAACGACGGAGCCCGTCACGCCGCAGATGCGCGTCATAGATTCCGTCGAGTCCGGCAACCCGGATTTCGCGGACGCCGTAAAGGCCGGCATCACGGCCGGCGCGATCTCCCCGGGAAGCTCCAATTTGATCGGCGGCGAGATCGCGCTGCTGAAATTCGCGGGCAGGACCGTTGAAGAAATGTTCGTCCGCACCTGCGGCATGAAGGGCGCGCTCGGCGCGAATCCCATAGAAACGCATGGGCGCGAGGCCAAGCGCATCCCCTATACGCGCATGGGGAGCGCCGCGCTGCTGCGCGACGCCTTCACGCGCGCGCAGCGCTACGCGAAGGCCAAGGCCGAAGACCGCGCGCGGGAAACGGACGCCGGGCTCGAGGCGCTGCTGCCGGTAATCCGCGGCGAACTGCCCATGCATTTCCACGCGCACCGCTCGGACGACATCATGACGGCCGTGCGCATCGCCGGGGAGTTCAACATCCGCTGCGCCGTCGTGCACGCGACGGGCGGCCACGTCGTCGCCGACAAGCTTGCCCAGGCGGAGGTGCCCGTGATACTCGGGCCTGTTCTCTTCCCCAACTGCAAGCCCGAGATGGATGAGGGGGAAGCCGCGAACATCAACGCGCTGGACCGCGCGGGCGCGGACTTCTGCTTCGGCACGGACGCGCAGGTCATCCGCGGGGCGGACCTGCCCGTAAGCGCGGCCGTCGCGATTTCCTCCGGTCTCGACGAAATGCGGGCGCTGCGCGCGCTGACCCGTGACGCGGCGCGCATCCTCGGCGCTTCGGACAGGCTCGGCTCGCTGCAAGCCGGCAAGGACGCGGATATCGCTGTGTTCGACGATTTCCCCCTTTCCTACACGGCGCACGTAAAGGCCGTGTTCGTCGACGGCGTGAGAAGATGCTAGAGGAAGCGGAGGATCGGGCGCAAATATTTAGTTGACAATGCAACTAGTTGCATATACAATAGATATCGAAAAGGACGGTGGAAGTATGCCCGGTTCGTTGAGGGATATCACCAAGATCGGCCGCACGGTGCGGCGGTATGCCGACCAGGCGATCAGCGCCAGCGGCGTGACGTATGCGGAATACGAGTGCCTGCATTTCATCCGGCACAACCCGGGCACAAACCAGGAGAAGCTGTGCGCATGGCTCAACGTCGATAAAGCCGCGGTCGCGCGCATGGTCGCGAATCTCGAGGCCAAGGGATACCTTCGGCGCGAGGCGGGCGTCGCGGACAAGCGCGCCAAGCTTCTGTATGTGACGGAGCTGGACGGGCAGATCAAGCAGGCCGCCGAGGACGCGGAACACCGCTTCTACGACTGGCTCGTCGAGGATCTGGAGCCCGGAGAGCTGGGTATCTTCTTCAAGGTGCTGCACGAGATCTACGAGCGGTCCAAGTATGCGGGCAAGCGCGGCTTCGAGGACGTCGGCGACGATTGAACCCGGCATTCGCCTTCCTTTTGGGACGGACTGAATCATACGATTCCATCAATATCAAGTCAAGGAGGATCTGTCTATGGAAGACCTGGTCAAAAAGCCGAAACTGGACGCCAAAGCGAAAAGCGTTATCGCCGTGGTCGTCATGTTCGGCATCATCAGCTGTTTCGGCGACGTGATTTACGAGGGCGGCAGGAGCGCCAACGGCCAGTATTTTAACCTGCTCTCCATCAGCGCGACGAAGGTTGGCATCATCTACGGCATCGGCGAGTTCCTGGGCTACGCGCTGCGCCTGCTCTCCGGCCGCATTTCGGATAAAACCGGCAAGCACTGGGTGCTGATCTTCATCGGCTACGGCACGCTGTGCGTGGTGCCCCTGATGGGCCTCACCACCAACTGGACGATCCTGTGCGCGCTGGTGCTGCTTGAGCGCATCGGAAAAGCCTTGCGCAATCCGCCCAAAGACACCATACTCTCCCAGGTCGCGGAAAACCATGTCGGCACGGGCTTCGTGTTCGGTTTGCAGGAAGCGCTCGACCAGCTCGGCGCGTTCGCCGGCCCGCTGGTGTTTACGTTCGTGTTCCTCCTCTCCGGCAAGAACGACGCCGCGGCCTACCAGCTCGGCTACAAGATCCTGATCGTCGCCTTCGCGCTCGTGATGGGTTCCGTCTACGTCGCCTACCGCCGCGTGTCCAGATATAACCTCACACGCGAAGGAGAGAGCATCGAGCGCGGTTCGGATAAGCTGACCTCCGTCTTTTGGATTTACTGCGTGTTCGCCTTCCTGTCCACCTTCGGCTTCGTGGCGTTCAGCATCATCGGCTACCACCTCAAGGATAAGGGCGTGATGCCGGATTCGCAGATCACGCTGATGTACTCCATCGCCATGATCGTCGACGCCATAATGGCCATGATCATCGGCAGGATCTACGACGTGATCAAGAAAAAGCGCAACAACAAGAAAGCCGGCCTTCTCACGCTGATCTTCATCCCGTTCGCGACGCTCGCCATGCCCTTCCTCACCCTGAGCGAGGACAGGTGGCTCGTGGTCGCCGGGTTCGTGATGTTCGGCATCATCATGGGCGCGCACGAAACCATCATGCGCTCCGCCATCGCGGACATCACATCTTTCCGCAAGCGCGGCACGGCCTACGGCATATTCAACTGCGCCTACGGCCTCGCGTTCCTCGCGGGCAGCAGCCTCATGGGCTGGATGTACGACCATATGAGCATCCTCTCCATAGGCATACTGGTCATCGCAATCGAAGCCGCGGCGCTCGGCGTGTTCTTCGTGATGCGGCGCAGCATCAACAAGGTGGATGCGCCGCAAGCGCCCGCCCCGCAGGCGTAAACCGGATTGTTCCCTCCATGATATGCGTCCGGCGCGGCATGCGCCGGACGGAAAAGCGCCGGGCCGCACTGTCCGGCGCTTTTCATTTGCGGGAAAGCGCGGTAATTTCCGGATAATAACGGCAATATATGACAGGAATTTGCGGAATCCCCTTGCTTCGGACGGGGAGATTCTGTATATTTATGACAGGATACATAATGAATCCATATAAGGTACGGAGGTGCTATGGACGCGAAGCTCGAAGCCTATTTCGCCGCGAAATACGCTGATGAAAAGGAGGAGCGCGATCTTCTGCTGCTCAGGCTCGGTTTGTATGACAAGGTCTATTCCCCCGACAACGAGCCTTCTCAGGAATATTACTGCCGCGAGGGCGAAGGCGAAGACGCGCGCTATTTCAAGCCCGTGCCCATCGAGGTTACGCCGGGGGAATATGCCGCGTTGCGCAAGTATAACCCGGAACCCGCGCCGCAGTACCGCAACCGCGTCGCATCTCTGCTGAGCGTGCTCGCGTGGATCGTCTATATCGGCGGCTTTCTTTCCGGATTCGCGCAATTCCTCGATGCGCAGACCGTTTTTGTCGGCATAGCCGCCGGCTTTACGATGTGGATTTTATCCTTCTTCTCAGGTTCCGTGATGCTCGGCTTTTCCCAGGCGGTCAAACTGCTCGGGGAGATCAAAAATAAGCTGGAATAAAGGGCGGCGAGATAACAAAACATTGGTTTTATCGCATTTCAAGCAGTCTCAATCCCGCATCATATGAGTCTTTAAGGAATTTCGCCAAATACTCATGATTTTCATCGCCGTGATATTCTGTTTCAAGGGTCAATGATCCATGATAGGAGGACTCGCTGAGTTGACATATAATCTCATTCCAGTCCAAAGTGCCCGTGAAAGGAACCGAATGTCCGTCTTTTATACCATTGTTATCATGTAAATGGACAGCAGCAAGGCGATCCCCATATAGCGATAGCCAATCAACATCCTTACACCATATATTTGAATGACCTGTGTCTAAGCAAAACCCGATATGTTTATCATGATAATGGTCTAATACATATCGTATATGTTTTTCTGTGCGAACATTTTCAATCGCCAGCGTGACTTCATGGTTTTTTGCAGTTGAAAATATCTTTTCCATTCTCAGCAACCCAATATCAGAGATCTCCGGGGGTTCATTGCTATTTGTCAGATGAACGACCATACATTTGATGCCGTGGATTTTGCATTCAACGATAGCTTGTACAAGTTCCTCTGCTTTTTCATCGCCACAAGCGCCGGATACCCACAAAGAATTGCTGTTCTCCATATCGGCATGCACATTCTCAATGTGCAGATGATATTGTTTGGCCAAAGCAACTCGTTGCGCCCTGGTCTCACGCTCGCCTTCTCCCCACCAAAGCATAATGGATTGAAACCCCATCTTGCTGAACAACGCGAATCGCTCTCTGAATGATAAAAACGGATACCCGTTTGCAGTTGAAATTCCAATCGCCTTTTTCATGGTCAACAGATGCCTTTCCATAACATGTTGCATACAAAAATAAGAATTTATATGCATACCCCTGATAATGCTCGTTAGTGGAAATTCAATAAAGGAATAAGGTCTTGCAATTCATTATAGGAACTTTCTACCCATTCAGTTGGACAGTCGAAGATTAATAAAGTGAATATTGCTCTGATCGCATTAATAATGCCTCCGATCAGAATATCTTCATCACTTATGGAACTTATTTTTGAAAATTCTAAGTATCGTTTTTTTATTTCGTCCATGTCGGCATCTACTTTATGCGCTTGCGAGATGAGGCTGTATAAGTCTGAAAAGAATGGATCTATCTGCCCGCTCCAGTCTATTAAGTGTAAATCATTATTATAAATAAAATTCTTAAATTGAATATCGCCGTGAGTGACAAACTGAGTTTGGTTCTGGTATTTATCAAATATATAATTAATTATTGAGTATATTGGCGTCATATTATAATATTTGTTTATTACTTCGATATAGTCGAACATTTTTTCTTTGGTTAACGTATATTTTTCAATAATTCCTTTGCTTAATCGGTTCATATTCATTTTTGATTTGCTGTATATTGCGCCTATTTTTTCAGCAGCAATATATAAATACTCTGCTTTGGGCTCATCCCCGCAATTTATACCGTCTATAAAATCCATAACATATGTTGTACATCTTTCATTTTGAATGCTGTTAATTATTCGAGCATGAGGTATTTCCAACGGTTTTATTATTGATTCCATCATTTCAAGTTCGTGGTAATCGTATTGAAACGTTAAAGGTATCACAGGCGATATATGAAATTGAATTTTCTCTATGAGTTTATTCCCGTTGGAGTCTGTAGCTAAATTGACCTGTGCATATTCATATCTTTTTATTACAGTTCGATTTATAATATCCATTGCTGCCTTCCGGGAAATATAATACTCTGCGCCGCCATCATACTATAAAACAAAACCACCATCAACCGATTTTTATCAATTGACGGCGGGGTTCCTGGTCGGGGCGAGGTGATTTGTACGCCCGGCCTTTTGGTTCGGGGCCAAAAGACGCGGATTCAAAGCGCGATCCAATATCGTTCCAGATATACGCCGTCCGGTTCGCAGAACACGGTGCTTTCGTATATGCCGCCGTTGGCGAGTATGGTCTTTCTGCTTCCCTCGTTGTCCGTCATGCAGGTGACCAGCACACGATCAAGGCCATATTCTTTGCATTCCTTCAGGCATTCGGCAAGCATGCGCTTCGCGTAGCCCCTGCGCCTTTCGTCCGGCCTCACCGAATAGCCGATGTGCCCGCCGTATTTCTCCAAAAAGTCATTGAAACGGCGGCGGAATTGGATCATGCCGACGATTTTGCAATCCAATGCCCGCACGTAGATATATTGATCGGCGGGTACCCTTTCGGGCGGGATCGTCACTTCGTTCCCGCACAGCCTGCAATACTCGAGCCACTCCCGAATGTCGTCCATCCGGCACAGCGGCCCCGTGCCGTCCAGCGAGCTGCCCGCATCGATCATCTCCCGCCGGAACGCGGCGATTTCGTCGAGGAAGGAAGCGTCGGGCTTCATCAGAATACAGCGTTCCATATATTTGTCATCCGATCGATTTGTGTTTAGTCGATTATACCGCAGCGCCGCGCTGTGTCAAGGATTCGTTGCCAAAAGGTTGCAGGAACGCGCGAAATAGAACCGGCATGTTAATTTTGTTCAAACAAAAAAGCTAGATTCTCTCTAGCTTTTCCTGGTCGGGGCGAGGTGATTTGAACACCCGGCCTTTTGGTCCCGAACCAAACGCGCTACCAAGCTGCGCTACGCCCCGATAAAAAATGGAGCCAACACAGGGACTCGAACCCTGGACCTGCGCATTACGAATGCGCTGCTCTACCAGCTGAGCTACGTTGGCCCGACGCATGTGCGTCAACGATTTTGGATTATAGCATAGATTTGATTCGCTGTCACTAGTTTTTTGATAAATTCCGCCCGCTCAGTCATACTCCCGGCAGTCCGCCGCGGCGCGCGCGACTTCCTCCCTCGAGGGCAGAGCGCGCACCTCGAATTCCTCGATGTGCATATCCTTTTCGGCCCTCACATACACGGCGCCGTTCTCGGGCACGGGCAATATGCCGGACTTCGAGGATGTGTTGTCCTCGATGGCTTTGGCGACCTCGGGGTGCACGCGCACGAGGTAATGCTTCGCCGAGCCTGTGCTGATGTCCCGCATGAGCTTTCTTCGCACGCGCAAGAGCATGGTTTCGCTCGAGAGCACCTTGCCGTCCCCGCCGCAGTACGGGCAGGGCGATTGCATGGTGTTCGAGATGCATTGACGCGTCTTCTTGCGCGTCATTTCGACGAGGCCGAGCTGCGTGATGCCCAAAACGTTTGATTTCGTCCTGTCCTTTGCAAGCTCCGCTCTGAGCGTCGCGAGCACGCGCTCCTTGTCGGCGATCTCGTCCATGTCGATGAAGTCCACGATGATGATGCCGCTGATGTCCCGAAGCCGAAGCTGGCGCGCGATCTCCCGCGCGGCCTCGCAGTTGGTTTCGGTGATGGTCTCCTGAAGGTTGTCGGTGCCGACGTATTTGCCCGTATTGACGTCTATGGTCGTGAGGGCTTCCGTCTGGTCGATGATGATGTGGCCGCCGTTCTTCATCCAGACCTTGCGGCCGAGCGCCTTCCTGATGGCGTCGTCGAGGCCGAGCGCGTCGAACATATCCGGTATTTTATCGTAAAGCTCGACCTTGTCGCGAAGCTGGGGCGAGATGATGCCCGCCACGATCTGCACGCGGTCGAAGAATTCCCGGTCGTTGATGACGAGACGGTCGATTTCCGGCGTGAAAATATCGCGTATCGTGCGGAACACCAGCGGCTCCTCCGCGTGGAGCAGGCGCGGCGCGCCGACCATATCGCTCTTCTGGCAGATGCGCTCCCAGAGCCTCGTCAAAAAGACGTAGTCCGCCTCGAACTCGGCGTCGCTCTTTCCTATGGCGGCCGTGCGTACGATGGCGCCCATCGCACCCCTGCCCGCCACACGCTCGAACGTCGCCCTGAGCCGCATGCGCTCGGACTCGTCCTCGATGCGGCGCGACACGCCGATGTAGCTGACCGAGGGCATCAGCACGAGCGTGCGCCCGGGCAGCGTGATGTTCGTCGTCACGCGCGCGCCCTTGGTGCCGACGGGCTCCTTGACGATCTGCACCATGATCTCCTGGTTGACCTTGACGATGTCGCGTATGTTGGGAATGCCGTTGGGTATGCTCGGCACCTCGCCGTTGAAGGTAAACTCGGACTTATCGGTCTGGATGTCGCCCGCGTACAGAAATGCGTTCCGTTCGAGCCCAATGTCGACGAACGCCGCCTGCATGCCCGGCAGCACGTTCTGCACCTTGCCTTTGTAGATGTTCCCTACGAGCCGCTCGCGGCCCCTGCGCTCGATGTATACCTCGCTTGGCACGCCGTCCTCTGCGAGCACCACGCGCGTCTGATAGGGGTTGATGTCCACAAAAATTTCCTTCTTCATGCTTTCCCCCAGCTTTTATACCGGAATGCGCCTGCCGTTTTGGAAGGCGACGGCGCGCCGATGGATGCGATACTCCGCGCTCTCCCCCGCCCGCTCGAGCAGTTCCTTGGCGAACGCGTCCGGATTGAGGCTGCCCGACGCGTTCAGCACTCCGGAAAGCTCCAGAACGAGCGCGTTCCCGTCCGTCCGGCTGAAGCCTGCGCAGAGAACCTGCGGACGGATGTCGGTCGGCTTCACGCCGCCCTTGGTGCGCTTGTCGATCACGATCGGCCCGGACAGCAGCGCTTCGAGCGCGGCCCGCAGCTTCGCCTCGTTCGGCTCGCCCGCGAAGGCGAGCGCGTAGTCCGCGCGCGCGAGCAGCGCGGTCAGCGAGGGCAGCTTCTCCTCGACCGCGAGCGCCTCGAGCACGCGAAAGCCCGGCGGCAGCGCAAAGTTCAGCGACGCCGTAAATTCCTCCGGTAGCATGTCGCGCTCGAGCCTGACGTCGAGCCATTCCGCATCGCTCGTCGTTCCCGTCGAGAGCGCCGTCGCGAACGCGAGCACGGGATGCGGGTTGAAACCCTGCGAGTAGGCGACGGGCAGCCCCGCGCGCCGGAACGCGCGGCCGAATAGCCTCTGCACATCCAGGTGCGAGACGAAGCGCGCCTCTTCCTTTTTAGAGAACCTTGCAATAATCCGCATATTTTTTGCCGAAGCAGCCCTTGCAGGCCTGCCTGCAGTCCCCCGTCTTCGAGGCGCGATAAGCCGCTTCGCGTTCCTTCTTCAAATAATCGGCCGTCACGAGCATGTCGATGTGCTCCCACGGCAGCTTTTCGTCAGCTTCCCTCGGTCTGTTGGCGTAAAAGGCGGGATCGACGCCGGTTTGCGCGAAGGCGCCGTCCCACGCGCTCTTATCGAAGCGTTCGTCCCACGAATCGAAGCGCGCGCCGCGCTTCCAAGCGCTTTCGAGCACAGCCGCCAGCCTGCGGTCGCCCCTTGCGAACACAGCCTCGAGCACGCTCACGTCGGGCGCGTGGTAGGAGAATTCCACGCCCCGGACGCCTCTGAGCGCGTCGCGCAAAAGGCGCTGCTTGCGGATGAGTTCCTCCTTGGTATCCTGCGACTCCCACTGGAAGGGCGTGAAGGGCTTGGGCACGAAGGAGGACGCGCTGACGGACAGCCGCAAACCCTTGCCGCGCTTTTCCTTCGGGATCTCGTAGAAGCGCCGGCTCACCTTGCGCGCGAGCTCCGCGATGCCCAATATGTCCTCGTCCGTTTCGGTGGGAAGGCCGATCATGAAGTATAGCTTGACCCCGTCCCATCCCGCCTCGAACGCGTCTGTGACGGAGCGAAGAAGGTCGTCCTCATCCACGCCCTTGTTGATCACATCCCGGAGGCGCTGCGTGCCGGCCTCCGGGGCGAAGGTCAGGCCGGCTTTTCGAACGCCCCGCATGCGCGCGAGATCATCCTTGAGATAAGCGTCGATACGAAGCGACGGCAGCGATACGGAAACGCGCTTGTCCGCGAACTCGTCCATCACGGCGGGTACAAGCTCGTGTATGCCCGAATAATCGCCCGTGCTCAGGGAAAAGAGCGAAACCTCGTCGTACCCCGTGCAGGCGACGAGCTCGCGCGCCTGCTCGAGCAGCGTGCCGAGCTTCCTTTCGCGCACGGGCCGGTAGATGAAGCCCGCCTGGCAGAAACGGCAGCCGCGCGTGCAGCCGCGGAACACCTCGAGCGCGACCCTGTCGTGCACGATGGAGATGTAGGGCACGATGGGCCTGCCAAGATACGGCGCCGCGTCGAGATCGCGCACGACCCTGCGCGCGACGGTATCCGGCGCGCTCGGGTCGAGCTTTCGAAGCCCGGCATACATACCGTCCGCATCGTACTCCGCCTCGTAGAGCGAAGGCACGTAGACGCCCTCGATTTGTGAAAGGCGGCGGAGCCTGTCCTCCCGGCAAAGCCCTTGCCTCTTGCACGCGAGAAGCGTTTCTACGACGTCCTGTATCATCTGCTCGCCGTCGCCGATCATGACCGCGTCCATGAAAGGCGCGATCGGCTCCGGGTTGCAGGCGCAGGGGCCGCCGCATAAAACAATGGGAATATCCTCTCCCCGCCGTTTCGGGTCGAAGGGTATTCCCGCGAGATCGAGCATGGTCAGTATGTTGCTGTAACACATCTCGTAGAGAAGCGAAAAGCCCAGCGCGTCGCATTCGACGACGGGGCGCTTCGTCTCGAGCGTAAAAAGGGGCACGCCGTGCTGCCGCATGGCCTGCTCCATATCCGTCCAGGGGGCGTAAACGCGCTCGCAGATCGTATCCTCGCGGGAGTTCAGGATATGGTACAGTATCCGGGAGCCCAGATGCGACATGCCGATTTCGTATACATCCGGAAAACAGAGCGCGAAGCGGAATTCGCCGTCCGTCTTATCCGTCATGTTCAATTCCGCGCCCGTATACCGCGCAGGCTTTTCGACGCCCGACAAGAGCCTGTCAGGTATATTTACAAAACCCAATTCGTCCTCCAAGTCATTTCTGAATCCAGTGTATCACCATGTTCGCTTCCGGTCAATCGGAGCCGCGAGAAGCGATTGCAGCGTAACGTGCTTTCCTTTTTTCGCGATCCCCTCGTACAGGTCGTTTTCGTTGAGCGCGCCGAGCTCGCGCATGTCCTCGCCCACCACGATGAAGCGCGTGTATTTGCCGGAAACCGCGAGCCCCAGCGCTTCCATGGCCGTGACGCCGCCGCCGAGCGCCACCTCGCGCACCTCCACGCAGCGCGACGCGCCCAGGGCGGCGTTTCGCCTGAGCATCGCGCCCGCGCGGCCGCCGCGCGACCTGCGAAGCTCCTCCGCCGTGGAGACGAGCATGAGGGCGCACGCGGCACAGGCGAGGTAGAAGCTTTGCCCCTGAAAATAAAGATAGACGCCCGCCGCCGCCGTCAGCGCCGCCGTCGCGAAGCCCGCGGCGCCGAGCGCCAGGCGCGTCGCCCGCTCGGAAAAACGCCGCGCCAAAAGCGCGCGTAGCATCGCGGAGCCGTCGAGCGGCGGCGCGGGCAGGAGGTTTGCCAGAGCGAGCAGCGTGTTGATCGTGCCGAAGATCGCCACGGATTCGCCGGGGTACGCGCCGCTGCGATAGACCAAACTCGACGCGATTCCGGCCGTAAGGCTGAATATCGGCCCCGCGGAAGCGATGGCAAGCTCGTCCCCCAATGTCATCGGATCGTCGCCGAGCTTCGCCGCGAGGCCGAGCGGCTCTATGGCGATTTGCGCGATGCGAAGCCCGCAGGCGAACGTCATCGCCGCGTGCGCGGCCTCGTGCAGCGAGAGCGCGACGAGCGCGAGCAGGAACGTATAGCCGTTGCCGGTGAGGAACGCCGCGAGCGCCGGAACCAGAAAAAGCGCGTTCAAACGAACGCGCGTTTTACCGATGAAAAAGAGCGTGAAGCTCATTGCTCGATTTCGAGGTTCAGGTAAGCGAGCGGATCGAGCGGCCTTCCCGTGCGTTTGACGGAGGCGTAGAGCGCCATGCGCGCGCCGATGTCCCCGAGGGCGTCCCCCTCCGAGAGCGGCTGCCCCTGCTCCGGCGAAACTTCAACCAGGCCATAGACCGTCAACTCCGTATCCTCCCCCATGTCGAGCACGACGTAAGGCCCGTAGAGCGCGTTCTCGCCGATTTCCTTTACCTCGCACGCCGCGTTGATGAATACCGACTGCTCCCCTTTGGCGATGAGCTTGAGCAGGGTATCCTCGGCAAGCAGTTCGCCCGAGGCGCACTCGATGCCGAGCAGCGCCTTGTTCTCGCTCGAGAATACCTCGACGATGCCCGGAAGCTGCACGAACTTGAGCCGCCCGAGCTGATCGTCCAGCTCGTTCTCATCGGTCGCGACCGTGTTTTCGAGCGCGCCGTACGGGTCCTGCCTGTTGTCGCCCGCGATTTTGATGAGCAGCACCAGCGCGGCGACGGCGCAGCACACGCCGATTTTCACGAGCATGGACACGCCCTGCACGCGCGTATTCCGTCCCGCGCCGCGCGGCCTTGCCGCGCCCTCGGTACGGAACGTGGATATCTCCATGCGGTTTCCCTGTGCGGCCATAAGAAAATCCTCCCGCAACAGCTTATGCGCGCGGGAGGAGCCTCATTATGCCCGATGCGTGATTTTTTGCGAGGGTCTTCGCATCCAGACCCCTTCGACGATGCCCACGGCGATCATGTTCGTCAAAAGATTCGACCCCCCGTAACTGATAAACGGCAGAGGTATGCCCGTGACGGGCATGAGCCCCATGGTCATGCCGATGTTTTCAAAAATGTGGGCGAGCAGCATGCCCGCGCAGCCCGCGACCAGGCACATGCCCAGATAATCCTTCGCGTGCAGCGCGATCCACAGCCAGCGGAAGATCAGCACGAAGAACGTCAGTATCAGTATCATGCCGCCGACGAAGCCGAGCCCTTCGGCGATGCCCGCGAAAACGAAGTCCGTGTGCCGCTCCGGAACGTAACGAAGCTGCGCGAGCGTGCCCGAGCTGAAGTAGCCCTTGCCGTAGAGCTGGCCGGAGCCTATGGCCAGTTTGGACTGGAGGACGTTGTATCCCTTGTTCTGCGGGTCCAGAGTGGGGTCCAGAAAGACCTTGATGCGGAATTGCTGGTCGTCGTTCATCAGGAAGAAATATGCCGCGGGAAGCCCCGCCGCGGCCGCGCCCGCAGCGGCCGCGATGTATCCCCAGCCGATGCGCGCCACGAAGAATATGACGATCATGATGCACAGGTACACGAACGCCGTGCCGAAGTCCGGCTGCAGCATGACCAGCGCGGTCGGTATGCCGCACAGCAGCAGCGCGAGGAAGATCGAGCGGAAGCCCTTGAACTTGCCCTCGTTTTTGGCCATCGCGTTGGAGGCGATGATCGAGAGCGCCATGATGATCGAGAGCTTGCACAGCTCCGAGGGCTGTATGGAGCGGTCGATCGCCTCGAACACGAACCAGGCCGAAATGCCCCTGTTGGTCTTGTCGATGATCAGCAGCAGCGCGAGCAGGCCGAGGTTGCCCATGTAAATGAACTTAATGAGCGGCTTGTAGACCTGATAATCGAACACGATCACGAACAGGAAGGCCGCGGCGCCGATGAGAAAGTTGACCGCCTGCTTCTTGACATAGTTGAGGTTGAGCCGGTCTATATAGTCGTTGAGGCTGCTCTCGGTGCCGTCGAAAGGCGTCGCCATGATGCTCGCGATGCTCACAAGGCCGAAGCCCACCAGCAGCAGCACCAGCAGGATCGTCGCCCAGTCTATTTTTTTGAGCATTCGCATGTCTATCATCAGCCGTCGCTCAGAGAGAACATAAACTTCATCTGGTCGTAGATCGCCTTGTACTTCTCCGCCGTGTCCGCGTAGACGAGCGGGCGGTTTACCTTCGACACCGAGGCGACGCGCTGATTTCTGATCAGCTCGTCGAGCGTCATCGTGCCCTGCGCGGCCGCCTCGTAGTAAGGCTCGATGCACAGCGCGTAGATGTCGTTGTCGTTGAAAAGGCCGTAGTTGTCGTCGCTCAGCCCGCTGCAGAACACCGTAACGGAGATCTGCGTGAGTATGGCCGGGTTGGGCGTATACTCATCGACGGGCGCCGCGGCGGGGCCGGGCGTCGGGGAGGGCGTCGGCGAGGGCGCGCCGTTCTTGCGGAAAAGCTGCTGCGCCTGCGCGCGCGCCTTCACGGCGACGGCGGCGCAGTCCGCGTCGATCACATACATGCCTTTGACGTCGCGGTTGTAGAGCAGGAACTGCGCGAGTTCGTCGATGGCGCCCTGCTCGTCCGCCGCGGTCCTCTGGAAAGCTGCGACGTTGAACTGCGGATAGCTCGCCGCGACGGAAGCCTGGAACATCAGGCGGCAATTCGCGGTGTCCCGCCCATAGACGAGTATGCGGCCGGATTTGAGGCCGCGCTCCGTCATGCGCTCGGCAAGGCCGCGCGCGAGTTCGTCGAAATAATCCGTGTCGTCGGCGACCACGTTGCAGTCGAGCCCCGGAACCGCGCACTTGTCATACGGCACCACGACGAACATGCCGCTGTCCGCGGCTTCGGTCACGGCGGCGTTGTTCGCGCCGTTCGGCGAGACGATCATCAGCCCGTCCACGCCGTCCGCGGCGGCCTCGGCGACTGCCGCGCGCGCCTGCGCCCCCGCTTGGGCGCGATAAAGCTTCGCGGCGTAGCCCAGCGTTTCCGCGGTGTGGAGGAAGCCGTACATGGTCAAATACGCGCCGTTGCTGCCGTCGTCGTCCACGATCAGGCCGAGCAGGGGGAAGCCCTCCCCGCCCTGCGGCGTCCCTTCCGGCTCCGTCCCGGACGTCGCCTCCGGCGCCGGGGTCGCCTCGGCCTCGGTTTGCTTCGCGCAGCCGAACAACGTCAAAACGGCCAGTGCAAGCAGTAGGGCAAGTAAGCGCTTCAAATCGTTCCGCTCCTCCGTTCCTGAGGATAATCAGATTTTACATCGCGCGGCCCGCGCTGTTAAGCCAACCGGCCGCGAGTTCACAAACCTTTTATAACTCAGGCGATGAAATTCCCGTCTTTTTCCGGGCGCGCCTCGAGTTCCGCGCGCTTGGCGTCGTAGCCCGCCTTCCCGAGCAGCGCGTAGGTCGCGTTCTTGCCCTCCTCGACGCCGGGCTGGTCGAACGCGTCGATGTTCAAAAGTTCCCCCGCGAAAGCGGTCTGCATCTCGAACAGGTACAGAAGCTGGCCGATCGTGAACGCGTTGACTTCGGGCAAAACGATGGTCTTGTTCATGTGGCCGGATTTCGTGAGCGCGTACTCCGTGGCGAGCCGCTCGGACCGGATGAGCTCGTTGAAGGTGCGTCCGCTCAGGAACGAAACGTCCGGCAGCTCGTCGAAGCTGCGGGGAATCTCCAGTTCCACGCGGTATTTGTCCACGCCGATGAAGGTGACGACCTTGTCGAAGGGGCCTTCGGCGTAAAGCTGCACCTGAGAGTGCTGGTCGGTCACGCCGAGGGCTTTCACGGGCGTCTGCCCGAGGTGGACGACCTCTCCCGCGCGGTTGACGCGCTTGCCCAGCGATTCCGCCCAGAGCTGGGCGTACCAGTCGGCGATGTATTTGAGGGAATCCGCGTAGGGCATGAGCACGCTGATGTTGCAGCTCTTCTCCATGGCGAGCACCTCGAGCGCCGCGCCGACGAGGGCGGGATTGCTCCTGTAATCGGGGATCGAGCACAGCCCGTCCATATACGCGGCGCCCGTAAGCAGCGCCTTGACGTCTATGCCGCAGACCGCCGCCGCGAGCAGGCCCACGGGGCAAAGCTCGCTGAACCTGCCGCCCACGCCGTCGGGCACAAAGAAGGTTTCGAGGTTTTCGGCCTTCGCGATTTTAATGAGGTTGCCCGCCTTCTCGTCGGTCGTTGCGACGACGTGCGCGCGCCAGCCGGAGCCGAGCTTTTCCTTGAGAAGCGCCGTGAACAGCAAAAGCTGCGCCATGGTTTCCGACGTGCTGCCGGATTTGGTGACGACGTTGAAGGCGGTCTTTTCAAGATCGAGCACGTCGATAAGCGCCGCCATACGCTCGGGGTCGATGTTGTCCGCGACGTAGAGCTTGGGCCCGCCGCGTTTGTCGGCCGGAAGCTCGTTGTAATGCATATGGGAAAGCGCCTGCTGCACGGCGATGGGGCCGAGCGCGCTTCCGCCGATGCCGAGCACCACGAAGCTCTCGCAATCCTTTCGGATGCGGGCCGCGCACGCCTCGAGCCTGCGCACGACCTCGGCCTGGTTGAAGGGCAGTTCGCGCCACTTCATGCGCCCCCTCCCCGCCTCGAGCGCGTCGAACGCGCCCTGCCAGCGCGCGGCGGCGGCCTTGAGTTCCTCCGGCGCGATGCCCCTCGCGCCGACGAAACGCGTGGTCATATTGTTGTAGTCAACCCGGACGCGCATGGCGTTGCGCCACGCGCCGTCCCGATAATTCCCGCTCATGCGAAAACCTCCAAAGTCCAGGATTGGTTTATTATATCACATAAACGCCGCCTTGCCCTCATAATTTTGACCGGAGGCGGACCATGGACGCAAAGCAAAAGCGTATCTTTATCATTTTCGTTTCAGCGCTGCTGCTCGCGGCGCTCGCGCTGGGCGCGTCTCTCGCGCGCCGCGCGAAGCACTACGGCCACATCAGCGTCTACGTCATAGACGCCTATACGCTCGAGCCGCTCGAAAACGCCGCCATCGTGCTGCCCGAAAGCGGCATTTGCGCGGAAACGGACGCGCGCGGCGTCGCCTTGCTGTACTCCGTCCCCATCGACATGAAGAGCGACTTCATGCTTCTCACGGGCGCTGCCTACGGCGAAATCACGCTGCTCGCCTACGCGGACGGCTACCTTCCCTGCGTATGGCTCAAGGTTCACATGTCGCCCGGCCGCGTGTGCAACGGCCCCACGATCTATATGTTCCCCGAGGGCCGCGAGAGCGTGGACGTCACGGTTTTCACGCAAGCGCCGGACGAGGAGCTGATGCGGCGTTTTGTGGAAAAATACGCTCCGCCACGATAATTTAACAAGTGACATATTCCGCGAATCCGTCCGGAATGTTATAATGCTGTCATGGACGAAAAATCAGCAAAACGCCGCAGGATCAAGAACGAATGGAGACTCGCGCGCAACAAGCTTCCGTGGCTGTTGCTGCTGCCCGCGGGCTACGGCCTGACGCGCCTCGCCGCCGCGCACCCGGACTGGACGGAGAAGGCGTACAGCCAGGGCATTTTCCCGTACATCAGCTCGTTTTTCGGCATGATAAGCTCCCTTGTGCGCTGGGTTTCGCTCGCGGAGATGCTGCTCTATGCCGGCATACTCGTGCTCGTCATATTCTCGCTCGCCAAAATCGCGGCGCTGCTGACCGGGAAGGTCAGCGCGGCGCGCTTCGTGGGCTTCATCCTGTCCGTGCTCATCGCGGGCTGCATAGTGTTCAACGTTTTTTACATAAACTGGGGCTTCAACTATTTCCGCCCCGCGCTTTCGCAGCGCATGGAGCTCGACGTCGAGCCGCGCTCCCCCGAGGAGCTTCAGGCGCTTTGCCTGCGGCTCGCCGGCGAGGCGGCCGCCCTTCGCGCCGAGGTGGATGAGGACGAAAACGGCGTGTTCACGCTGCCTGGGGGCTACGCCGCGTATTTCAACCAGATCCCGACCGCCTTTTTCAACCTCGGCCTCAAGCAGGAGATGTTCTCCCGCAAGACCTATCCCGTCAAGGGCGTGTTCGCCTCCCAGGGGCTGAGCTACGCGGGCATCTCCGGCATATTCATACCCTTCACGAGCGAGGCGAACGTCAACGTCAACCAGCCCGCGCTGCTCATACTTTCCTCCGCGGCGCACGAAACCGCGCACTACCTCGGCATCGCGGCGGAGGACGAGGCCAACTTCGTGGCCTACCTTGCGTGCGCGAGCTCCAACGTCGAGGCGATCCGCTATTCCGGCGCCATGCTCGCGCTCATCAACTGCATGAACAAGCTCTACGCGGCGGACAAGGACCTCTATTCCGCCGCGCGCGAAAAATACAGCCCGGGAATGCTGCGCGACCTTTCGGATTACAATGCGTATTGGGCCGCGTTCGAGGGCCCCGTCGAGGAAAAGGTCACGCAAATCAACGACAATTATCTCAAATTCAACGAGCAGGAGCATGGCGTGCAGAGCTACGGCATGATGGTCGATCTGCTGCTCGCCTACGAAGCGAAGAACCCGCAGGGTTAATCGAGCAGTTCGATCGCTTTTTCCAGCACGGAGGCAGCCACGGGCGCGGCAACGGCGCCCCCCCCGCCTCCGTTTTCTATGACCACGCAGATCGCGTAGGGATGCTCCGCGTCGTCGATGAAGCCCGTGAACCACGCGTGCGGCGTGACGTCCGCGCGCGCGGACACCTCGGCCGTGCCCGTCTTGCCGCAGACCGTGTAGCCTTCTATCTGCGCTTTTTTGCCGGTCCCGTCCTCGACGGTCAGGCGCATGCACTTTTTGAGGAAATCCGCTTCGTTGCCCTTGAGCAGCGTCTTGTACGCTTCGCTCGCGAGCGCGCCGCGCGCACCTTCGCCGGGGGAAGCGGTTTCATAGAGCAGCTTGGGCTCCATCGCGACGCCTCCGTTGGCGACGGCGCATGTGATCAGACACATGTGCATGGGGGTCATGATGTCCGTATGCTGGCCCACGCCGCTCCAGGCGAGTTCGAAATCCGTATCCCCGCCGTCGTACGAGCCGCTGTACGCGATGATTTCGTTGAACACGAACTCCCCGCCGAGGCCGAGCTCCTCCGCCACGGCTTTGATTTTTCCCGCGCCGAGCTCCAGGGCGATCTGTGCGAAGGCGTTGTTGCACGAAACCGCGAACGCTTCCTCGAGCGTCACTTCGCCGTGCACCTCCCCGTCGAAATCGCGAAGCAGCGCGTAACCGTCCCGCGCGCCGCCATCCTCGTCGAGCGCCTTCGAAGCGTCGCCGACGAGCTTGCCCGTCTTTTCGTCGAAGGCAAGGCAGCCCGTGCAGCGGAACGTACGCTCCGTGGCGTTTGGGAGATACCGCAGCGCGGCGATGGCCGTCACGAGTTTGAAGGTCGAGCCGGGCGTATATCTGCCCATGGTGACGCGGTTGACGAGGCTGCCTTCCTCGGGCGTATATTCCCCGGAAGCGAAGCGGTCCATCTTCGAGAGGTCGAACGAGGGCGCCGCGGTGGAAGCGAGTATCTCCCCCGTTTTGTAGTTCATCACGACGATGGCGCCGCGCCCGCCGTCGAGCCGTTCGTAGGCGTATTCGCAAAGCTTCGCGTCTATGCTCAGATAAACGTCCGAACCGCGCCGCTTCTCGCCGGAGAGAAGCTCCTCGAGCCGCGCGTCGAGCTGCGCGTCGAAGCCGAGCAGATACCGCGCGAAGCGCGCCTGCGCGCCGAGGGTCTGCCCGCCGTTGTCGCCGAGTATGTGCGCGACGGCGAGGCAAAGCGTTTTGTCGTTCGGATAGACGCGCGCGCCGTCCGCGTCGCTCGAGGCGAGGAGCGTGCCGTTGCGGTCGCGCACATCCCCCGCGACGACGCGCGACTTCTGCGTCGTTACGCGCGTGTTGTAGGGGCTCGCGAACCAGTAGTCGCCGTAGAGATCGACGACGTATACGAGATACGAGGCGAGCAGCGCGAAAAGCAGTATGAATGCGACGAGCAGGGATTTCATGTTGCGCGATGTGTTCACGGCGCCGCCTCCCTGAGCTTTTTCTCAAGCTCCGCGCCGTTTCGCGCGGCGACGCCCTGCAGGATGCCCACAACCGTCATGAAGGCGATCAGGGAACTGCCGCCGTAGCTGACGAAGGGCATCGTGATGCCCGTGAGCGGGATGAGCTTGATGACGCCGCCAATGATGATGAACGTCTGCACCGCCACGAGCGAGGCGCAGCCGAACGCGCACAGCGAGGAGAAACGATCCTCGCTCGCGAGCGCGATCATCACGCCGCGCACGACCACGAGCGCGTACACGGCGATGACGCCGATGCCGAACACGATCCCGAACTCCTCGCAGATGACGGCGAACACATAGTCCGTACGATACGCCGGGATAAGCCCGGGCGAGCCGAGGCCGAGGCCTTCGCCCCACAGCCCGCCCGAAGCGATGGCCATCAGCCCCTGGGCGATCTGGTAGCCGCTGGTCGAATAGGTCGCCCACGGATCAAGCCACGCGCCCACGCGCGCCTTGACGTGGTCGAACGCGAGATAGCCGGCGTACGCCCCCGCGCCGCCCGCGGCAAGGCCGAGGAACGTCGCGCCGAGCTTGCCCGTCGCCGCGTAGAACAGGATCAGGAATACGCCCGCCACGAGCATCGCCGCGCCCAGGTCCCTTTGCAGCACGAGCAGCGCCGCGACCCCGAGCGTGAAGAGGATCGCGGGGATCAGCTTTTTCACCGTGAGCCCGCGCGTCATGGCTCCGGCGAGCACTGCGATGAGCGCGACCTTCACGAACTCGGAGGGCTGGAACAGGAAGCCGCCCACGCTGATCCAATTCCGCGCGCCTCCGGACTCCTTGCCCACGAACAGCAGCGCGACGAGGATCAAAAGGCTCGTCAGCGCGAACGGGATGCTCATTACGCGAAGGATCGCGGGGCGTTTCATGACCGCCGCGGCGACGCACAGCGCGGCCCCGCCGATCAGCGCCATGAGAAGCTGGTGCAGCGCCGATTCGGCGCCCATCCTGTACTGCACGGCCATGCCCAGGGACGTGAGGAACGCGATGAGTATGAACAGTATCCTGTCCGCGTGCGGCGCGATCCACAAAAGCGAAATGTATTCCGCGATGATGAGCAGGCACAGCAGCAGCCCGAAGAGCAGCGCCGCGCCGTCGAAACGCCCGCCGGAAAAGGCGAGCAGTATGAAGCACGCCGCGATGAAAACGAGCACGGCGCACAGCACCGAGGCGACGCTCACATGCCTAATCCTGTTCATCCGGAACCTCCGGCGCGCCGGGCATCCGCTTGCGGCACGCGAAGCATACGTCCTGCATCCAGACGACGTCCCCGTCGCTCAGCGCGGTCCTGCGCGCGGGCTTCGCGCCGTTGACCTCGCAAAAGCGTCTCTGGCGCGTCTGCAGCACGGCGTCGCCGTGCCGGCAGAAGATGCGCGCGTGCTCGTCGCGAAGATCGGTATGCGGCAGCGGCACGTCGCAATCTTCCGCGGAGCCGATGTAGGTATCCTCGCACAGCGGGAACCACTTGCCCTTGTACCGTTCGGGCGCGAGTATCTCAAGAGCGCGTATGGAAAGGCCCGCCACGCGCCGCGCGGCGCGAAGCCGCCTGCCCTCGAGCACCGAGCGCGCGATCGCGCCGAATATCACGAAGGCGAGGAGTACGACGAAGAGATACCGCATGACGGACGCGGCGACGGAATATGCCGTTTCGTTCATGCCGGTACCTCCCAACGCGCTTGATGCGGTTATTTTACCACAGCAGCAGCGTTTTGTCCCTTTCGCTTTTATGAACAATGACCGGAGGCGCGCGCAAGGGCCGCGCTTTCGCGCGGCCTCGAAGGGGCGGATTGGCTTTACAGCAGGGGCGAACTGAGCAGCTCGATCTTCGTTTTCTCGAGATGCGTGCGCAATATGGCACTCGCGAGCACGAGGTCGTGGCTTTTGCACGCGTCGATGAGCGCCTTGTGGTCCGCGATGGACTTGATGCGCTCCATCTCCTTTTGCGTATAGAAGGGATGCAGGTAGCGGTCCACGTTCGCGTGGAGCTGATCGATCATCGCGAGGGCAACCTGGTTGTCGGAAGGGGTGTAGAGCGCGAAGTGGAGTTTGAGGTTGAGCTGGTCGAAATTCTTGGTTTCCTGTTCCTCGCCGAACGCCTTGAGGTAATATTCCGCCTTCTCGATATCCTGCTCGGTGATGAAGCCGATGGCGGAATTCAGCGTGCCGACCTCGAGCATGATGCGCGTGTCCATGACGTTTTCCATCTCGTGCCGCGAGAGTTTGGTCACGACCGCGCCCCGGTTGGGATAGATGCGCACGAGCCCCTGCGCCTCGAGCTGGCGGAACGCCTCGCGCACGGGGATGTGGCTCACGCTCAGCGCCGCGGAGATCTCATCCTGCCGCAAGGGCATGTCCCCCGGCAGCACGCCGCGCACGATGGCCGTGCGAAGCACCTGAAACACCCAATCGCGGGCGGCCATCGACCGGGGCTGCATCTCCTGGGCGATGCTCGAAAGTTCCATACTCCCACCTGCCTTCGTTGCTGATACTGTCATAATTTTAGCTAACGCGGCGGAAACAGTCAAGCGTTTATATATTATCGTATCATCGGCCGGGGCGGCGCTCAGGCGGCTCCGTCGTCGAATTCGGAATCCTCCAATTCGAGATCCTGATCCGGGAACGGCCAGAGCTGGCTGAAGGAAAACACGGTGATGGGGATGCGCGCGCTCGCAGGCCCCGTAACCCTTTTGCCGTTGATGACGAGCTCGGGGTGCTCGGGCACGATGTAATAGGTAAACGTGCCGAAGAACGCCTCCTTGTCCTCATAGGTGAGGCGGCCGGTTTTGCCGCTCCACTGCTTGACGAGCTGCGCGCCGCCGGTTTGGGCGGCGCGGTAGAGCTTGTACACGGTCGTATCCTCCGGCGCGATGAAGCTGATGAGGGGCAGCCCGCCGGACGAAAGCGTCACGTTGAAGCCGCGCGCGGCGGCGGGCACCGCCCAATAGGAGGTTGCCGTCTGCGGTTCCGTGCCCGCGGCGAAAAGCTCCGTCAGCACGCGCTCCGAGGGCGTGAAGGCGTTCGCGAGCACGGCCGTATGGCTCTTTTCCATGGTGTAGCCGTCGAGCCGGATCTCGACGATGCCCTCCGGCCTCTCGAACGTCCGCCTTTGGAGGTCGGGATAAAGATAGGTATACACCTCCGAGAGCAGCAGCGCGGGATAGTTGCCCCCCGTCGCGCCCGAGGGCAGCGCGCCTTGCGCCGACGAATCGTAGCCGAACCACGCGCAGGCGGAATATTCCGGGCTGTAGGCGGCCATCCAGGCATCCCGGTTGCCCTCGCCCTCGCCCACGGTGCCCGTTTTGCCCGCGAGGCCGAGCTCGAGCTTGCCGAGCTTTTTGCCCGTGCCATCGCTGATGGCGCTTTGCAGCATGGAGGTCAGTATGTAGGCGTTCTGCTCGCTCATCACGCGCACGCGCTCGCCGTAATGCGAATAGACGACGTTTCCGTCGCGGTCCGTGATAAAGCGCACGAGATACGGCTCCTCGTAGACTCCGCCCGCGGCGAAGGTCGAATAGGCCGCCGCCATCTGCAGCGGGGAAACGCCATAGGAGAAGCCGCCCAGCGCGAGCGTGAGGGAATCGTCCTCCGGCTCGAACTCCACGCCGAGCAGGGACGCGAACTGCTTGCAGCGCGCGAGGCCGATGTCGTTCATGAGCTTGACCGCGGGCACGTTGAGCGAGCGTGTGACCGCCTCGCGCAGCGTCACCCAGCCGTAATACTTGTCGTCGAAGTTGCGCGGCGAATAATCCGCGAACTCCGTGCGCTCGTCGAGCATGGCTGAAGCCGCCGTGTAGCTGCCGAATTCCAGCGCGGGCCCGTAAACGATGACGGGCTTGATGACGGAACCCGGCTGCCTGCGGATGTCCGTCGCCCGGTTGAAGGGGGCCGCGGCGTCCACGCTGCGCCCGCCCACGAGCGCGGCGACCGAGGCGTCCTGCACGCGCACGACGGCGAGCGCGCCCTCGCAATCCTCGGAAGGAAAAAGCTCCCCGTTGCGGAACAGATCCTCGCATTGCGCCTGAAGCGCCCAATCCGCGCAGGTATAGACGCGGTATCCCTTGGTGAGCAGCGTTTCCTTGTCGCAGCCGAGCGCCGCGCAGGCCTCGTCGAGCGCCGCGTTGATGTAGTAGCCGCGCTTCTGCTCGGCCTGCGGTATGATGGTCAGCGGCTCGGCGACGGCGGCGTCCCGCGCCGCCTCGTCGATGTAACCGTAGTTGCACATGAGTGTAAGCACGAGGTTGCGCCTGTTTCGCGAGGCTTCCAGCGCGATGTGCGGGGAGTAGCGCGCGGGCGCTTTCAATATGGCCGCAAGCGTCGCCCCCTGCGCGAGCGTGAGCTCGCTCGCGTGCACGCCGAAATAGCCCAGCGCCGCCGCCTCGACGCCGTAGTAACCCCTGCCGAAATTGTTGTAGTTCAGGTACATCTCAAGTATGTCGGCCTTGGAGAACTGCCGCTCCATCTGGTAGGCGAGCACGGCTTCCTCGAGCTTCCTGGACATGGTCTTCTCCGTGGTCAGATGACTCCATTTGATGAGCTGCTGCGTGATCGTGGACGCGCCCTGGACGTAACTGCCGGCCTTGATGTCCTCCCACGCCGCGCCGAAGATGCGGATGATGTCGATGCCGGGATGCTCGTAATAGCGGTTGTCCTCGGCGGAAATGACGGCCTCCTGCACATGCACGGGGATCTGGTCGATCGAGACCCACACGCGGTCCTCCCCGCCGTCCAGCCTCGTCATCTCCGCGCCGCTTTCGTCGTAGACGATGAGCGTCTGCTGCACGCCGAGTATCTTCGATTCGTCGAAGGTTCGCCACGCGTCCAGGCTCAATATCTTCACGGCAAAAAAAAGAACGAACGCCGTGACGAGCAGCGTACCCGTCAGCAACAGCGCGCGGAAAATCCTGCCGAATATGCTTCTTTTTTTATGGATTTTGCGTTTCATCGGTCGCCTCCGGGTGTTAGCTTTACCCGGAGGGCGCGAAGTTAATCGCTATCTTCTCGGTACGATATAGGATTTGACGCGCTCAAGATAGATTTTCTGGCTGATCCAGTACAGCAGGTCAAAGAGCGCGAAAACCGCCTCCAGCGCGGGCACGATAAGCCAGCCCGGCACGGGGAGCGCCGCGAGCGTTGAGACGATATCGATTTGCAGCGCATAGACGGCCGCGAGCAGGGAGAGGCCCGCGAACGCATTGCAGTAGAGCATGCAAAGAAAGAAGCGCAAAAGCTTATCCGCCATGCGCCTGTCGAGCCAGGTGCGGAAGATGCCGTAGTGGCCCAGCAGCGCGACATACGGGAAAAGATAGAGCTTGTCCGGCAGAATCAGAAAGCCCGCGAAGCCGGATGCAGCGAACGAAAGCGCCGCCGCGCCGTACGCCTCCTCATCCGCGAGCATGAAAACGAAAACGGAGGAGAGGAAAATGAGCGCGAGCTTGAGCGTGGGCAGCGCCGAGGCCGCGTAGAGGCAAAGCACGGTCAGCGCCGCGCACATCGCGCCTATGGTGACGAGCTTTGCGGGATCGAGCTTGCGCATGTTCCGGCCTCAGCAGCAGCGGATGAGGTCGCCGCCCATGCACTCGCAGCAGCAGTCCGCGCACAGCAATCCGCCGCACACGTCGCAGCCGGAGCACGAGCGCGAACTTCCGCCGTAGGACGACGAGCGCGAATAGGGATTGCCCGTGTTCTGGAGCGTTTTATACGCCTGCGCGTATTCCGGATTGCCGGGCTCGGCGAAATAGGCGCGGCCGATAAAATCGCGCGCCCTGTCGTACCAGCCCTCGCGCAGGCTGATGATGCCGTAGAGATAATACCACTCGGCGTTGCGCGTCTGTATGGAATCGAGCACGCGCTTGGCGCCCTCGAGGTCGTTGGCGTTGACGAGCGCGCGCGCCCGCGCGAACTCCGCGGCGTTCGGCCCGGAGTAGGAACCGCCCTGCCCGCTGTACCCGGCTTCGGAATAGCCCGAGGCGCCCCCGTTTGAGGATGCAGCGCTCCTTTTGGTGAGCAGGTCGTAGGCTTCGTTGATTTCCTTGAGGCGCTCGTCGGCAAGATCCTTGAGGGAGGGATCCTGATATCGGTCGGGATGGTATTTTTTGACAAGCGCGAGATACGCCGCGCGGATCTCCTCCTGCGTGGCGTCCCGGTTCACGCCGAGCACCTTATATGGGTCCATTCGTCCTCTCTCCCCCGAGCGCGGACAGCGTCCTCGCCGTGCAGCCCGTCAGCATTATATTATCGAGTATTTCGGCGTTGGATGCAAGACTAAGCAATTGGTACGCCGCAATCGCCTCGTTGAGCGAGTAATTCATCAGGAAGCCCGCGCGCTCCGCGTCGGCTCCCGCCGCGATAAACGCGTTGTAGCTTCCCAGCTTCGCGTCGCGGGCGCGGTCCTCCCAGGCGTCTATGAGATAGATCCATTTGCCCAGGTTGTAGCCGAGCGACGCCATCGCGGGGCGCATGGAGCCCAATCCATCCGAAAAATGTTCGAAGCAGCGCCGAAGCGTGCGCCCGAAGGCGTCCGCGGGCGCGTCGAGCTCCCGGCAATCTCTCCTCTCGAGCGCGGCAAGCTCCGCGAGGCCTTCCGCCACCGCGTCGTCAAGCGCGGGGCGCTTTCGCCGCGCCTTTTTGTGCGCCCCCGCGAGCAGGAGCCTTCCGCCCGCCGCTTTGGGGGAACGCTCGTCGCGCGCGTCGTCGCCGAGCTTGTGCCAGGCGAGTATCACGTTGAGGTCGGCCGCCGCCTCGAGCTGCTCGTTCGGGGGCATGACGGGTTCCTTTTTCCCGAGCGGCTTATAGGCGCACCTTCGCAAAACGCAGGCATCCCCCTCGCGGTTCAGCCCGCAAAGCAGTATCGCCGCGAACGCGCAGTCGTAATTTAGAAACAGGCGCGCCGCTTCGCCATAGCCGTCGCCTATGGCGCGGCAAAGCCCGCAGTAGTACGCGCGGTACCGCGCGAGCTCGCGCACCTTGAGTTCGTTCTTTTCCGGCGTCACGTATCCGAACATCGTTCTCCCCTCGCCCGCCCCGCTGATGTATTTTAGCACACTATTCCAAAAAGGCAAAGGCGCGCCGCGCTTTTTTGAATGAACCGGAGGGCCGCCTGACATGTATATCCAAATATTTATTCGGAAAACGGCGCGGGGGACTTCAAAAAAGCATTTGACTTTGTTACAATATACGCAGTAAATGCCGCAATACGGCAAATATGGATTGGAGGATTCAAAACCAATGAAAAAGATCGCTGCGATTCTGCTTGCGCTGCTTATGGTGGCGACGCTGTTCACCGCCTGCGGCGGCAAGAAGGAGACCTACGAGATCGCTTTGGTAACGGACGTCGGCAACATCGACGACAAGAGCTTCAACGAAGGCACCTGGAACGGCGTCAAGGAATATGCGGAAGAAAACAACAAAACCTACGCGTATTACAGGCCCACCGAGGACAGCCAGGCTGCGCGCGTGGAGACCATCGGCACCGCCATCGAGGGCGGTGCGAAGGTCGTCGTCTGCCCCGGTTATCTGTTTGAGACCGCCCTTTACGAGGTGCAGGACAAGTATCCCGAAACCATGTTCATCCTCATCGACGGCCAGCCCAACGACGGCGACTATACGCACGAAGGCGGCATGCCCATCTACAAGACCTCGGCCAACGTGCACTGCATACTCTATCAGGAGGAGCAGGCCGGCTTCTTCGCGGGCTACGCCGCCGTTATGGACGGCTACCGCAACCTCGGCTTCCTCGGCGGCATGGCCGTGCCCGCGGTCATCCGCTACGGCTACGGCTTCGTGCAGGGCGCTGAAGCCGCCGCCGCCGCCCTCGGCCTCGCCGCGGGCGACGTGAACGTCAAATACTGGTACTGCGGCGTGTTCGCGCCCAGCGACGACATCAAGGTCAAGATGTCCGGCTGGTATTCCGAGGGCACCGAGGTCGTCTTCGCCTGCGGCGGCGGCATCTACATTTCCGCCCTCGCGGCCGCCGAGGAAGGCAGCGGCAAGGTCATCGGCGTCGACGTCGATCAGGCCGGTGAAAGCGAACTGATCATCACCTCCGCCATGAAGCTGCTCACCCAGTCCGTGAAGATCGCGCTTGGCGAGCTGTATGCCAACGACGGCAAATGGCCCGAGACCGCGGCCGGCAAGACCGCCGTGCTCGGCGCCGCGCAGGATTGCGTCGGCCTCCCCACCGCCGAAGGCTCCTGGAGGCTTTCGACCTTCACCGTCGAGCAGTACAACGCGCTTTACGAGCAGGTCAAATCCGGCGCGGTCGTCGTGGACAGCAGCGCCGATCCGGCGGTCAAGCCCGCGACCACGCTCTGCATCGTCGACTATCAGGAGTAACAACCGCATACGCCGGCAAGCAAAGGGGCCTGGGAATGTTCCCGGGCCCCGGATTTAATCGGGCCGACTACTCGACGGCCGCCTCCACATCATGCGCAACGAAGGGGGTATCCCTATGGGCGAATACGTTATAGAGATGCTGGACATCACCAAGGATTTCCCGGGCATCCGCGCGAACGACAACATCTCGCTCCAGCTCAGGCAGGGCGAGATCCACGCGCTGCTCGGCGAGAACGGGGCGGGAAAATCCACGCTCATGAGCGTGCTGTTCGGCCTTTACCAGCCCGACGCGGGCATCATCAAAAAGAACGGCGAGGTCGTGAGGATCGACAGCCCGAACGACGCCAACGCGCTTCGCATCGGCATGGTGCACCAGCACTTCAAGCTGGTCGAGATCTTCACCGTGCTCGAGAACATCATACTCGGCGTCGAGCCGACCAAATCCGGCTTCCTCGATAAAACCGTCGCGCGAAAGACCGTGGTGGAGCTGAGCGGGCGCTACGGCCTGCGCGTCGACCCGGACGCGCTCATCGAGGATATTTCAGTGGGAATGCAGCAGCGCGTAGAGATACTCAAGATGCTCTACCGCGATAACGAAATACTGATTTTCGACGAGCCCACGGCGGTGCTCACGCCGCAGGAGATCGACGAGCTGATGGGCATCATGCGCAGCTTCACCAGGGAAGGCAAGTCGATCCTGTTCATCACGCACAAGCTCAACGAGATCATGGCCGTCGCCGACCGCTGCACGGTGCTGAGAAAGGGCAAATGCATCGGCACCGTGGACATCAAGGATACGAGCAAGGAAGAGCTCTCGCGCATGATGGTCGGCAGGAACGTCAGTTTCAGCGTCGAGAAGGAGGAAGCCAAGCCCGGCGAGGTCGTGCTCGACGTGAGCGGCGTGACCGTGCCCTCCAGGCTCCACAAGAACAACGCGGTCAGGGATGTTTCCTTTGAGGTGCGCGCGGGAGAGATCGTCTGCATCGCGGGCATCGAGGGCAACGGACAGACCGAATTCGTACACGCGCTCACGGGGCTCGAGAAGCCGAGCGCAGGACGCATGTCGCTCGGCGGGCGGGAGATCACGCGCGCGCCCATCCGCCTTCGTTCGAAGCTGGGCATGAGCCACATCCCGGAGGACAGGCACAAGCACGGGCTGATACTCGACTTCACGCTCGAGGAGAACCTCGTGCTCCAGCGCTACTGGCAGCCGGAGTTCCAGCAAAAAGGCTTCATCCGGCGGGACGAGGTCAGGAAGTACGCCGAAAAGCTCATCGAGCAGTACGATATCCGAAGCGGCCAAGGCCCGGCGACGGTCGCGCGCAGCATGTCGGGCGGCAACCAGCAAAAGGCCATCGTCGCGCGCGAGATCGACAAGAACCCCCGCCTGCTCGTCGCCGTGCAGCCCACGCGCGGGCTCGACGTGGGCGCGATCGAGTACATACACAAGCAGCTCGTCGCCGAACGCGACGCGGGCGCCGCGGTGCTGCTCGTCTCTCTCGAGCTCGACGAGGTCATGAACGTCAGCGACCGGATACTCGTCATGTACGAGGGCGAACTTGTCGGCGAACTCGACCCCAAGACTTCGAGCGTACAGGAGCTCGGCCTGTATATGGCGGGCGCGAAACGCGCCAAAGCAACCCCTGTGGGACAAGCGAGGTGATTCGGATGACTTTCCTTCATAAACTGGTCAGGAGCAGAAGCTTCACGAGCTTTATGGCCTCCCTCTCGTCCATCGCCGTGGGGCTCGTCGTGGGCATGATCGTGCTGCTCTTCTTCGACGCGGCGCACGCCTTCTCCGGCATGGGCAAGATCATCGCCACGGGCGTATCGACCCTGCCCAAGTTCGCCAAGGTGCTCTATCAGGCGGCCCCGCTGATCATGACGGGCCTTTCCGTGGGCTTCGCGTTCAAGACGGGCCTGTTCAACATCGGCGCATCCGGCCAGTATACGCTCGGCGCGGCTTTCGCGCTCATCTGCGCGCTGGTGTTCAAAACGCCGTGGTATGTTTCCCTCCTTGCCGCGATGATCGGCGGCGCGATCTGGGGCGCGATACCGGGCATCTGCAACGCGTTCTTCAACGTCAACGAGGTCATAACCTCCATCATGTTCAACTGGATCGGCCTGTTCACGGTCAATCTCATGTTCAGCAACATGACCGGTTACCTCGACGTCGGCAACCGGACGCTGCCCATCACGGCCGCATACGTGATCCCCAAGCTCGGGCTCAACGAGGCGTTCAACTCCAGCTACATGAACATCAGCATCTTCATCGCCGTCGTATGCGCCGTCATCATCTGGATCGTGCTCACCAAAACCACGTTCGGATACGAGCTGCGCGCCTGCGGCCACAACCGCAACGCGAGCGTTTACGCGGGCATCAACGCCCGCCGCAACATCATACTTTCCATGCTCATCTCCGGCGCGCTCGCGGGCATCGGCGGCGGCATTTTCTACCTCAACGGCACGACGCAGTACACCATCGAAAAGCTGCTGCTCGACATGGGCTTCAACGGCATACCGGTGGCGCTTCTGGCGACATCGCACCCGCTCGGCACGATCTTCAGCGCGCTGTTCATCTCCTACATCCAGGTCGGCGGCGAGGCGATGCAGCCCGTGTTTGTGACCGAGATCATCGACATCATCGTGGCCGTCATCATCTACCTCGCGGCGTTCGCACTGCTGATGCGCGGCCTCATCGGCAGGTTCATCAAGGCGGACACGGGCAACGTGAACGCCGAGGCCGAGCCGGACGCGCCGGCGACCGGCAAAGACAATACGGCCAGGGAGGGCAACGGCAAATGAGCGGTGAATTCAAGCTGATCGCGGATATTTTGAGCGCAACCATACTCTTCGCGGTGCCGCTGCTGCTCGTGGCGATGGGCGGCATGTTCTCCGAGCGAAGCGGCGTAGTCAACATCGCGCTCGAGGGCATCATGCTCATCGGCGCGCTCGCGGGCACGCTCACGCTTCGCGCGTTCAACCTGGGCAGCTTCGGCCCCGCCCATCCTCAGCTCGGCATGCTGATCGCGATACTCGTATCAGCCTTATGCGGAAGCGTGTTCTCGCTGCTGCTCGCGTTCGCCTCAATCAATCTTAGGGCGGATCAGACCATCGGCGGCACGGCGCTCAACATGCTCGCCCCCGCCGTCGCCATCGTGCTGACCTGGGCGATACAGGGCCAGGGACAGACGACGATACTTTTGCCCAACTGGATTCGCATCACGCCCGCCGCCTTGGGCATGACCCCGAACGCGCAGAGCTTCTTCCAATACTTCGCGTTCAAGAGCTTCTACCTGACCTTTCCCGCCGCCGTCGTGCTCTTCATCGCGGGCACGATGCTGCTCTACAAGACGCGCTTCGGGCTTCGCCTGCGCTCCTGCGGCGAACATCCGCAGGCGGCGGACTCCGTGGGCATCAACGTTTATCGGATGCGCTACGCGGGCGTGGCGATCTCGGGCATACTCGGCGGCGTCGGCGGCCTCGCGTACACGGTCGCGGCGGGTTCGGCGTTCCAGTCCACGGTCATGGGCTACGGCTTCCTCGCCCTCGCCGTGATGATCTTCGGCAACTGGAAGCCGCTCAACATACTCGGCGCGGCGGTGTTCTTCGCGCTGTTCAAGGTGATCAGCTCCATGAGCGGGAGCATTCCGTTCCTGCCGAGCTTCCCGAGCATCAAATCGAGCGAGTACATCTACCTGATGCTGCCCTACATCGTCACCATGGTGATACTGGTACTGACCTCGAGGAAATCCAGGGCGCCCAAGGCCGAGGGCATCCCGTACGATAAGGGAGCGAGATAGCGCATGGCAAAGCTCTATTACCGTTACGGCGCCATGAGTTCAAGTAAAACGGCCAACGCCATCATGGTCAAGCACAATTACGCGGAACGCGGCCAGAAGGCGCTGCTCGTCAAGCCCCGCGTGGACCTGCGCGACGGGCTGCACACGATGAAATCCCGCTCGGGCCTGTGCGAGGAATGCGTGCTGTTCGACGAGATCGACATCGATGCCGTCAGGGCGCACGAGTACGACTGCATCATCGTCGACGAGGCGCAGTTCCTCACCAAACAGGAGGTGCTGTTCCTGACGGACGTGGTCGACCTCTACAACGTGCCCGTCATCTGCTACGGCCTGCGCGCGGATTTTTCGGGCAGCTTCTTTCCCGGGAGCCAGTGGCTCATGGCGTGGGCGGATACCATCGAGGAGATCAAGACCATCTGCTGGTGCGGGCGCAAGGCCACCTGCAACGCCCGTCTCGACGGGAAGGGCGGCATCACCAAAGTCGGCGAGCAGGTCGTGCTCGGCGCGGACGATAAATACATAAGCCTGTGCAGGAAGCATTGGCGCGAGGGCGACCCCGGGCCCGGCCTGCGCGCGGGCGAAACGAAGGACGGAAACAAAAACGCATGAGATTCTATGTAGCAAGCGGGTTGGAGAACAAGGACAGGGTCAAGCGCGTCCTCGACAAGATCGCAGCGCGCGGCCACACCATTTCGTATGACTGGACGCTGCACGGCGACGTGCGCGGCCGCGGCGAGGAGGTGCTCAACACAGTCGCCGGGAACGAGACTTTCGCCGTCATCGACGCAAGCTGCGTTCTGCTCCTGCTGCCCGGCGGGCGCGGCACGCACACGGAGCTCGGGCTCGCGCTCGCGAGCCGGTCCAACAAGCGCATCATACTCTGGTCGGAAACGGGCGACGAATTCGGCTGCGACGCGAAAACCTGCGCGTTCTACCATCACAGCGCCGTCGAGCGGCTGCATTGCGGTTTCGACGAGCTGCTCGCTTTTATCGATACGATCTGAAACGGAAAAAGAGAGAACTAAAAAGGAGCCTGCGCAAGGCTCCTTTCCCATTGCCGGATGATATCGTTTAACCCTTGCCGAAGAGCTTGGCGAAGAACGCGCCCACGGAGGCGAAAAAGTTCTTCACGCTCTGCTCGATCTTGCTGATGGTCTGCGCGGCCTGGCCGGCCTTCTCGACGGTTTTGGCGAGGTCGATGAGCTTCTGGCGCAGCTCGTCCACATCGAGCTTTTCAAGGCTGCGGCAGAGCTTGAGAAGCTGCTCAAGCTGCGCGTCGCTGAGGGAGACGTTGTACTGCTCCGCGATGCGCTTGATTTCGGCGCGCACCTCGTCGTCCGTCATGGTCTGCGTCTGATCGAGTATCTTCTTGAGCTCGTTGACGATCTCGGCGGCCTCCGCGCTGCCGATGTACTCGGCGAGGTTGCCCGTGGTGATGAGCTCCTCGACGCCGACGGTTTTAGCCAGCTCGGAGAGCGTCTGCCCCGTGATGTCCTCATACGCCTTGTAGATGCCCGTGAGCGCCGCCGTGCCCGAAACCGGGAAAGGCGCGCTGATGACGACCTTCGCGTCGGTGATGCCCGCGGTCACGAGGGCGTTGGTGTACATATCGGCCGTGCACCAGTTGATGTTCTTTGTGCTGATGTCGAGGCCCTCGCCTTGCTCAAGTATCGTGATGTACACGCAGGAGAGCGCTACTTTGCCGATTTTCCCCTCCGGCGCGAGGCCCTCGAGGTATTTGCGTTCGTTCTCATTGGTCACGACGATTTCCGGCACGTCGCCCTGCGCGATGCCGAAGTCCGCGTAGATCTGCGCCTTCTGCTCGGCCGTCAGATCCGCTCCTATGGTGACGCGCGCGTCCCCTTCCTCATAAGCGAGCGCGGTGCCCGCGTAGCCGCCGATGACCAGCGCCGCGCACAACAGCGCGGCAAGCAGCCTTTTCATTGAACAAACCTCCGTTCCCATCCATGGGTTTTGATCTATTCAGATTATACCACTTTCGGTACGGTTTATCTTGAACGTTATGTTAATAATCGGCTGTTCACCCAGCCGATGACGCCGTTTCGCTTGACGAGGCTATCCGCGCCGCCTTTTTCGAGCAGCCTGACCCGCTCGCCCGGCGCGACGGACAGCTTATAATCGGTGTGGTCGTAAGAGCACAGGCGGCCTTCTTCCCGGAACAGCGCGCTCTTGGGTATTTCGAGCGCCATGCCGGTGAACTTCACGCGGCAGAGCGCGCTCTGCTCGCGTTCCTCGAGCATTTCGACCTCCCTGTGGTTCCAGGCGACGGAGGAAGGCGCGGCCGAGGCCTCCTGTGCGCCGCAAACGGCGGCCTCGGGCAGGTCGTCCGTGCAGATGAAGGACATGTTCCCGCCCGCGAGCACGAGCGCGTTGAGCTGGCCGTATTTTTTAACCGCGTTGCCGCCGTCTATGGCGAGCATGTTCTTTTCGGGCAGGAAAAGCGGCTGGAAAGAAAGCCTGTTCCCCGTCATATTGAAATAATTGCATATGGGGATGTGCCCGCAGATCACGGGCTTCGGGAAGCGCAGCTCCTCCTCGAGGAAAGCCTCGCGCCGAAGGCAGCGCTCCGCGTTCTGCCTGTCGAGCGGCCCTTCGTCGAGCCCCGCGTGCACGAAAGTCGCGCCCTCGGTGTCGATGATGTGCGGAAGCTCTCTTAGCCATGAGAACACGTCCGCATACGCTTCGTCGAGCGCCGCGCGGAGCTCGCGCGGGAGCATGTCGTTCCTCTCGAGCCCAAGCTCAAAGCACATGTCCGCGAGCAGAGAATCGCGCCGCCAGTCGATATAGGCGTTGACGTCCACGCGGTACAGGCCCGCGGCAAGATCGTCCCAGAGCGTGTCGCAGTTGCCCTGCAAAGCGAACGCGTTGCCCGCGGCGCAAAGCCGCATGACAAGGCGCATCGTCGCGAGGCTGTTCCGCCCGCGCTCGATGAAATCCCCCAGCAGGAAGAGCGCGTCCTCCTCAGAGAAATCCAACTCCCCGAGCAGCCGCTCGAGCAGGTGTCCGTTGCCGTGGATATCGCTCACGGCGACGAGCCTTTTATAGCGCGACGCGTCGACGCGCAGCACCCGCGCAAGCTCCGTTTTTGCGTTCCCTTCCATGCGCTTACACCGCCCCGGCTTTATTCGGCCGCTCGATCGGAGCCTCCGGCGTCCCGCTCGTTTTCGTTTCAAGCGCGCGCCGCCGGCCGGGCGCCCGTTTATTTATAGATGCCGTAGGTTTTGTTCGCGCTTTGCACATAGACGATGCCGTTGCCCGCCTCGTCGAGTTTGAGCGCCCCGCGGATGGAGGCCACGATCGCTTCGGTCGCGTGCGCTTCCGAGAGAATCAGTACGATCTCCTTCTCGGGTTCGATCTCCATCGAAAACAGCTTGCTCGTCTCATGGATGCCGGAGCCGCGGGCGTTGATGATCGTGCCGCCCTTGGAGCCCGCCTTGGTCGCCGCCTCTATGACATCCTCGGCCCTGCCCTTTTCGACGATGGTCGTGATGATATGATACATGGATTCTTCATCCTCCCTCTCCCCGGATAAACTCTTGCACGGGATGCTCTTTGTCCCGACGACGCCGCATAAGGACGTGGTGAACGCGATGCCGTGGTTGGGCTTGTGGAACTCGAACTCGCGGCTGAGCGCATCCAGGGCCTGAAGCGCCGTTTCCTTTCCGGCCGCCATAAAAACGACCTCTTTCCTGATGTCGGACAGCCCGAAAAATTCCAGCAGGTGGCTGTCGGCGGTTCCCCTGCCGAGCGTCACCGTCGCGCCCCTGATGCCGTGCCGCTTGGCGGCCCTGGTGAGCTTGCTGCCCGACCCGAAGTTGACGATCGCCACGATCAGCTCCGCGCTGTTTTGCTCAATCCGCGTATCCACGACCCGCAACCCCTCCCTTTTTTGATTTAAGCCTGAATATGAGGCCGAGCGCCTGAAGCGCGATCAGCGGCGCCATCGCGACCATCGCGATCACGCCGAAGCCGTCCACAAGCACGTCCGCCGTATCGATCGCCTCCGCAGCTCCCTGCGTAAAGGCGAGTATGAAGGTGGCGGTCATCGGCCCCGAGGCGACGCCGCCGGAATCAAACGCGATGCCGACGAACAGCTTGGGCACGAAGTAGCTCATGCCGATCGCGATGAGGTAGCCCGGCAGCAGATAATGCCAGAGCTGGATCTCCGGCACGAGTATGCGCACGATGGAGAGCGCGACCGCCGCGGCCACCGCGATGGCCAGCGTCGCCATCACGGCGATGCGCCGGACGTAGCCGCTGGTCACCTCCTCGATCTGCTGGGTCAACACGTGGACGGCGGGTTCCGCGAGTATGGTGACCATACCCAGCGCGAAGGCCACAAGTATCAGGTAGCCGTGGCTTTCCCGGGAAGCGAGCTGGTAACCGACCGTGACGCCCACCTCCATGAAACCCGCGTTCACGCCCAGAAGGAACAGCACGAGCCCGATGAGCGCGAAGAGTATCCCGAAAAGGACCTTCCTTACGGCGGCCCCCGAAAGCTTGAACCAGAGGAACTGAAACGCGAGGAAGAGTACCAGTACCGGCGCGAGCGAGAGCGCGACCTCCCCGGTGATGAGGGGAAGCGTCTGCACAAAGGGATCGAGTATCGAGGACGGATCCGTCCGGCCCTGTTCGAGCGCACCGGCGATCTTGCTCGTTTTCGAGAGTATGCTCATCGCCATCACGGCCACGATCGCCCCTGTGGATGCGATGGCGACAAGGCCGAAGCTGTCCTTCTCGGAGGATTTGCTGTTCTTCTTGAGCCTGGACACGCCGATCGCAAGCGCGAGGATGAAGGGCACGGTCAGCGCGCCCGTCGTGGCGCCGGACGCGTCGAAGGCCACGGCCATGAATTCCTTCGAGGTGAAAAATGAGAGCAGCAGTATCAGGCCGTAGAGTATGGTGAGCGTGATATAAAGCGGAAAGTCGTACACGATGCGCAGCATGCCCAGGGAGAGCATGACCGCGATGCCCAGGGAAACGACGAGCACGATGCTCGTCTTGGTGATCAGCCCCGCGCTTACGGCGTCTACCTGTTCCGCGAGGATGTGCAGATCCGGCTCCGCGGCGGAGATGAAGAAGCCGAGCAGCAATCCCGCGACGACGACGACCCAGATCTTGTTGCTCTTGACGATGGTCGAACCCATGCGATTGCCGATCGGGGTGATGCCGATATCCACGCCGATCAGAAATATGGTAAGGCCGAGTATGATCAGCGCGGCTCCGATCAGAAAGCGGACGAACTGCGGTGTCTCGAGCGGCGTCAATGTGAAATGCAGCAGTATGACGATCGCCGTGATGGGCAAAACGGAAAACAGGACTTCTTTCAGTTTGGGTACAATGACGTTCAATGGCCGAATCCTTTCGTTTTTTCGACGCGGTCTATTGCTCTTATCATCGCTATGGACGTAAGCAGGGAAACGCCGTTATAACCATTGTACACAGGCCGCGGCGCGGCGTCAACCGCGCGGGGCGCGCGCGTGTTCCGCGCTCTATCTCGCGGGCACGATCTCGAGCCAGTATCCGTCCGGGTCCTCGATGAAGTAGATGCCCATGTTTGGGTTCTCGTATACGACGCAGCCCATCTGATCGTGGAGCCTGCGCGCCGCCTCGAAATCGTCTGTGCGAAAGGCCAGGTGGAACTCCGCCTCGCCGATGTCGTATCGTTCCGGATGGTCGCGAAGCCAGGTCAGCTCCAGCTCGAATTCTGAAGCGTCGTTGCCGACGTAGACGATAACGAAGGAGCCGTCCGCGGCCGTTTTCCTCCGCTTCTCAAACAGCCCCAGCGCCTTTTGATAGAAGGCGAGCGACTTTTCGAGGTCGGTCACATTGTAGTTCTCGTGTATCATCTTGAAACGCATGGTTCTCCCCTACTTTCTGCATTCTCTGCCCATTATAGCATGGAAACGCGCCCGGCTCACTCGAAAACGACCTGCTTGTCCGCCCAATACCGCGCCGCTTCCGCGACGATGCGCCTTTTCGTGGTCGCGGCAAGGGAGGAAAAAGGAAAGACGCGGATCGACTTTTTTTCCTCCTTCCATCTGCCCGCCGCGCGCCCGTCGAGCAGCAGCGCGGGAAACACGATGCCCGCCAGGTTGAAGATGTCCCGGATGTGCTCCGGCGCGAGGAAGAGGCTTTCGCTTTTCTCATAGCCGAGCATGAGCTGGTCGAATCCGGCCAGGAAGACGCAGGCAGGCATATCCGCGCCGTAACCCCGGCCGCTTTCGATGAAAAAAAGCGTCTTACCGCCGCAGGATACGGCCTTATGCTCCAGCCTGTCGAGCGCGGCCTTGATGTCCTTTTGCGGCTTCCCGAAGAAATACGCCGCGTCTTTGAGCGTCGCGGGGCCGAAATGCGCGAAATAGCGGCGCGCGAGCTCCGTTTCGGCCTCGCCGGGCGGGAGAGGCGCAAACGGCGCGGGAAGCACATATTCCTTTTTCCCGCATGCGACCAGGCACAGCGTTCCATTTTCCGCAAGCTCCCGGATGACGCCGCCCCACGGGTTGAACAGGTGCTTTTCCTCATCCCGGCTCATGCCCGTCTCGCGGCACAGGGAGCGGAGCGCCTCGCGCTCCCCCGCTCCGCGCGATACGCAATCCACGATGAGCCGCGCGAAAAAGCGCGCGCGCTCCTCATCGATCCCGTAGCCGCGCGCGCGCATGAACGCGAAAAACGCGCTTTCGCAGACCTGTTCCGGTTCCTTGCCCGCGCGAAAGAAAAGCGGGAGATCCTGTGCGGCGAACACATGCAGCGTGCCGCGCAGCGTCCAGCTTCTATAGAGGCCCTCTCCCCAGCGATTCGGATCGAGCGGCTCCGAGGTCCGAATCCGCGCCGCGTGGCGGCTGTTGCCGAAATACTGCGCCTGATAGCCCAGCGTATCCCGGATCGCCTCGATTTTGCCGGTTTTTACGATCAAGTGCTGGTTTACGAGCCGCATGAGCCTGATTTCATCTTCGCCCAAAGCCGCCTCCGTTCGCGTTTTTTATGAAAACTCAAAAATCCATCTTAAAGTAATCCATCGTCGACGTCCGCGCAAACCCGCAGGATTCGTACAGGCCCAGCGCGTTCGCGTTTTCCGATTCGACCTGTAAAAGCACGTCCCGCACGCCCGCCTCACGCAGCTTTTCGATCGCGCGGAGCAATATCGCCCGGCCGAGCCCTTTGCCGCGATGTTCCGGCAGCACGCCCAGCCCGTAGATGCCCCCGGCTTCGGCGCAGCTCGTCTCGACGTGGACCTTGCCGACCACAGCGCCGCCGCGTTCGGCAAGGCAGATGGTCATGCCCCGCTTTTCTTCCTCCTCGGGCAACTGTACAAAGCCGCGCGGCTCATTTTCTCCCGCCCCGGCTTCGCCCGGCTGCCCTTCGCCGCCGAAATACAGCGCGTTCTGCCGGGCGATCTCCCCCGCGTCCGCGTTGGTCGCGCGGCGAAGCGTCACGCCGTGCAGGCGCTCCTCCCGGATCGCGGGGAACTTTCCGTTCAGGCGCATTTCGTATTCCGAATGGCTGTATGCCGCGCCGATTTTTCGCACGAACGCCTGCCCGGACGCGGAATCCCGGTCGCACAGGACAAGCGCCCCGGGCGCTCTCCTTCGCCTGCATTCGTCCGCAACCAGCCCGTGCAGCAGCGAGAACACGCCCCGCCGCCGCCAATCGGGATGCGCCATGCCCGTGATTTCGAGCGCGCCCTCCGGGCCGCCGAAGCCGCATATCCCGGCGTAGCCGACCAGCCCGGCTTTGGAAAAATACATGAATTCATTAACGGCGCGCACGCCGGTTTGATCCGCCGCATTCCGCGCGGCCTGCAGCTTGTAGTCGAGCTCCAGCTTGAGCGCGACCCCCTCGCGGCGAACGCATTCCTCGGCGAGCGCGCGGATGGCGGCGCAATCCGCGTCGTCGAGGTGTTCTTTAAGAAGGATTCCGGACGTAACCGCCGTTTTCATGCTTTGCTCGCCCGTCATACCTTTGCCGCCTTCCTTTGCGCGCCGCTTTCACGCTTTGCCCGTCTTTGACAGTATGGCGGCCATTTCTGCGTGAGATGGTATTGCCTGCATTCGCCGCACTTGCCATGCCTCGGGCACGAGGCGCGCTTGCATGGGCAAACCTCCGCGTCCTGTTCGACCTGCCGCTCCCGGTTCATCGTGCCGCACCTTCCCGCGTGCCGCTTTTTACTGCTCCGTTTCGCGCGGGAGCATCGCCACGCCTCCGATTCGTTCTCGCGCAAGCCCGCAAGCGGACGTTCCCGCGCGGGGTATGCTTCATCGGTTCCCTTTATTATATCGCGGGCGCGAAAAGATAGAAAGACATGAATCCTTCGCTCTTTTTCATTTACATGCAAATCGAAGCGGCTTTGAATATCATTCGGCCTTTGCCGGCGAGAGCCGCCGCGCAAGCATGTCCCAGTCCTCCAAAAACGGCCGCATCAGATTGGGGCGTCTTCTTACCGCAAGCGGATGATAGGATACGACGCAGGGAAGCCCCAGCACGTCATGCCACGTCCCTCTCAGGTCTTTGACATGCGCGTCCTTATCCTCGAACATCGTTTGAACGACGGTATCCCCCAAACAGACGAGGAACTTCGGCCGCATCGATCGTATCTGGCGGATCAGGAACGGCTTGCTGAAGGCCCGTACCAAATCTTTGTCGTAGCGGCGGAGCGGCCTGCACTTTAACAGATAGGTCAGGTACACATCGTCCGCCGCGAAGCCGGCCTGATGCAGGGCCTGTTGCAGCGTCCGCCTCGTCCCACAGACGTATTCGTTGCCGTCTTTGTCCTCGCGCGCGCCCGGATTGTCCAGAATGACCGCGACGGGTGCCTTGGGATTGCCTTCCCCCCAGACGACGCGCGATTTCCCCGCGCACAGTTCGCATGCCTGATATCCGGCGGCCTCGTCCGGCATTTGATCTTCCGGCCAGACCGCCGGTTCAAAGCGCGAATCCACGATATCCCTCCATGCCGCCCGGACGATCGGGGCGGCATTCTTTATGATGCCCGCGACGGCGCCGGTTTACATGCCTTGCGTTAAAGCGATGCTCTTATGATGAGCGGCAAACGGACAATCCGCCAAGGCCGGATACGCCGCCTTCCACCGACCCCAAAGGTATCCCGTAGGTCGTAAATGCGGCCAGCCGGTCGGTCGCCGATATAAACAGCCTGGACTCGGTCGGGTCGAGCGCTATTTGGTCTATGCCTATGTTGATGGCGATTGAAAGACCATGGGCGAACGAGCGGGCCAGCCGCAAACTCCCCGATACGGGATCAAAGCTAAAAATGTCCACATTGGCAATTCCCAATGCGAATATATGCCTGCCGTTCCCGCTTACAGCCAAACTTTGAACCGCCCCGGGTACGGGCACCGTGTCGAGCAGACTGATATTGTCGGGGAAAAGCGTGCTCAACACGCTTACGCCGCCGAAGCTTACCGAAGCGGAACGATTTGCCACAAAAGCGAATCTTCCGTCGGGACTGAAGCTGATGTTGACGGGTTTTGTTCCGGCCGGGAATTCCTGCTTGCAGTCGGTGAGTATGCCTTCGTGGTCGATCATGAACCGTCGAACGCTGTTCGCGTTCATCACGGCTGTCAAAACGAGCCCGTTTCGGGATGGAGATACCGCCACAGCCTGGGCGTCGGTAGGCACGGATGATACGACGGCGTTCTTTTTTAAGGAATATGATATGATCCCGGAACGCGGAGTCGCGGTTACGCCGTCTACGCATACCGCGAACCGGTCGTCCGGCGTAATGTCGACATCGTAAAGAATTTGAGGGACATCCGTGCTGACGATTGCCTCGGCTTGGCCTTTGCACAGATCAATTTGGAATATGGTCGCACGCCAAACCGAGGTTACGACTGCCCTCGTGCAATCGCTTGTCAGTGCCACATCCGTGACATCCGCCGGCGTGGAACCTGCCCGCAAAGGTATTTGCCGCAAAACCTCTAAAGTATCGGTATCAAATACGCTGATCCTCGCGTTATCTTTTTCGGCAATGACTCCAAAGCAATCGCTTGAATGGCACATACATCCGCTTTCCTTCGCTTCGTCGTTTCAAGTTTGTCTCTTTATTCAATATATGAACGTCGGTTTATATATGCCACCGCCAAAACGAGGCTTGACTGTCTTTGCACTTGCGGGAGGATTTTGCGGGCGGATCGTTCGTTTTTGTTGCTTTTAGGCCTGCGAAGCTATAGAATCAATCATACCGGTTGAATCCATATATCATTGATACGATACCTTATGATATCGTAAAAGAGGCGTTATTGAAATGAAAGCGATCATCATTGGAGCCGGCCTCGCGGGGCTGTCAATGGCGGCGGAGCTTTCGACGAAGGGGCATACCGTTACGGTGTACGAGCAGAATCCCTTTATCGGAGGCGTCATGAGCCACGCGAAAAAGAACGGTTACGAATGGGAACAGGGCCCCCTCATGCTGACCGGATTTGAAAAGGACGGAATTTGCCATAAGATACTCAAAGAGCTTGAAGTTGAGTATGAGGCCGTTTTATGCGACAGGGGGTCCGTCTTTGAGGATTTTCAGCTATGGAAGCCCGAGCAGTACGAAGGTCCGAAATGGAGAGCGCGGGAACTGATCCGGCTGTTTCCGGACGAGGTGGGCGGGATCAAAAAATATTACCGTTTCTATGATCGCATGCTTACCATTTACGACATACAGGACAGGCTTGAACAGGAGGACAGCCGGTATTATAAAGCATACCTGATCCTGACTTTTCTCAAAATCAAAAAGTATGCGAAGCTGAACGCCCAGGAGCTTATGGACAGGTTTTTCAAAGAAAAACGCCTGAAGGCGGTATTCACCGCCATATTGGCGGATCTGTGCATAAAGCCTTCGGAATTTTCCTGCCTGGGCCTTCCGGCGCTGAACATCGAGCAGGCGTTTGATAAAAGGATACCGACGAAAAGAGGATCGCTGAAGGATCCGTGTTTTACATATATCACGGACGGCACGCAGAAGATCGCCGCCGGATTGGGCAAAACGATTGAAAAATACGGATCGCATATCGTTACGGGCGCCGAGGTCGTCAAAATCATCGTCGAGAACGGCAAAGCGACAGGCGTTGCGCTTAAAGACGGCCAAACGGATTACGCGGATATCGTGATCGCCGGCGGAGGCGCGAAGGAAGTGTTCCATAACCTTGTGGGCAGGGAGCATGTTTCGAAGGACTATCTCGATATCCTGGACGACATACTTCCGATGGAAGCCGTGTTCATGGTGCATCTCGGCTTGGATATCGACCCGCTTCTATACCAGAAATCCGAACTCTGCTACTATTACCTCACATACGACATAGATTCCGCGGTACAGGAAATGAGAGAGGGCATCTATCACGAAGGCGAGAAAGGGTTTTTGATTTACGTCCCTTCTTCGCACGGAAAATCTATGGCGCCCGAAGGAAAACATGCCGTAACGATATATACGCTTGCTCCCGATACGCTCAAAGACAGGGACTGGGAAAGCAAAAAAGAATATTATACCGACAGATTGATCGGCCTGGCGGAGAAATACATTCCGAGCCTGAAGGAGCATATAACGGAAAAACACATCATGACGGCCGCCGATTACAGGAAGCTCACGCATCTTGAACGCAGCAGCTTCGGCGGCCTCGCGCCGCACATCGATAAAAAACCGCTGCCCCATATCACGCCGATCGTCAATCTGATCTTCATCGGCGCCCAAAGCAAATCAAAGGGCGGGGTGTCCGCGCAGATTCGCGCCATGCATAAACTGGCCGAAAAGATAACGCAGGCAGATAATCAGGAGGCATTATGGAAAAGCGCGACCTAATCGTAAACAAGGCGACCCCCCTCGGCGGCAGGATCTGGTTTTCATTCGTTCTGTTCGGCCTGGTCGGACAGCTCACATGGGCTGTGGAGAATTCCTATTTTTCCACATATATACAGCAGACCATAACCGCGGACAGTTGGGCCACGTCCGCGACCGTCATTTTTTCCGCGATTTTTGCGGCGGCGGCAACCATACTCGGGGGCGCCCTGATGGATCGAATCGGCAAAAGAAGGCCATTCGTTTGCTTCGGCTATATTCTTTGGGGCTTGCTGACTATGGCCTTCGCTCTGTTCGGGAACGAAGCCTATGCGAATGACGCGCGCGCCATCACCCTGATCGTGATCGCGTTCGTAATCATGGACGCCATAATGTCCTTTGTCGGAAGCTTCTCAAACGACGCCGCTTTCAGCGCGTGGGTCACCGATGTGACCGATATCACCAACAGGGCGTTCGTCGATACGGTGGGTTCCATATTCCCTCTCGTCGCCATGGTCGTGATACTCGTCGGCTTTTCAGGCTACGCGAATAACGGACAGTGGGCGTTGTTCTTCGCCGTATTGGGAGCCATCCCCGCGATCAGCGGAATAGCGGGGCTGTTCATATTCCGTGACAGCCCGAGCCTGAAACCTTCCGCGGACAAGACATACTTGAAACAGATCTCATACGGATTCAGGTGGGAGAACATCCGGGACAACAAGATGATATATATCTGCTTTTTGGGGATGATGTTCTCGAGCATAGGCATGCAGCTTTGGATGCCGTACATGATCAGCATCATCATAGACACATTGCAGGTCGATTATGTGATCAGTGTCGTGACCGTCATACTGGCGTCGGCAGGACTGTCGATCGCGGCGGGAAAATGGATGGACAAGTACGGCAAATCGAAATTCTATTATCCCGTCGCGCTCCTGGGCGCCGCGGGAGGCATCGTGGCTTATGGAACGAAATTCGTTCAAGGGGACGCCGTGCCCACGACGGTTCTTCTGATCGTAGGCGGGACCTTCATTATGTCGAGCTCCCTGATGATGGCGGGCCTTTTCAACGCCACTGCGAGGGATTATATGCCCGAGGGACGCGCCGGCTGTTTCCAGGGGATAAAGATGATACTTGTTATCATGATGCCCATGGTCATAGCAAGCCTGATCGCCCCGTTCATCATCGATACGGTCGCGCTGGCCCCCTCCGCGGAGTTTCTGCTGACGCATCCGACATACGCGACCGGCTATCTGTATCCGCACGAATTGTTCCTGTGGGCGGGCCTTGTCACGCTGGTCGTTCTGATTCCCGCTTTCTTCGTGAAGAAAGATGCGAAGAATATACGCAAGCGTAAATTGCAGGAGCTGCACATCGTCGAGTAGCGATTTCCGCGGACCGTCCCCCGGACCTGTTGATGAAAGCGCAAGAACAGCCCTCCGCATAATGAACGGATACGGAGGGCATCGATCTTTCCCGCCTCAGTAAATTTCGCTTTCTCTTACGCAGTTTTTGAGTCGCACAGAACGCGGGGAATATCCAAGAGTGCTTGTGTTGTGCCGGCCAATGCCCATGACGGCAAAGGATCACCGCGTATAGGGATAAAGCATCCGTCAGGCCGCCCGGTTATCTCCAGTAGTTGTTGGCGGCGGCCACGGTCTGATAATTTATGGCGATAACCTGTGAAACGTGTATCAGGCTGTCCGCATTATTTGAGTATTTCGGCCGCAGCCTTTTGCGCACCTCTTCGGATGGCTGCGTATATTTCACGCCCATTTGCGAGAGTGTAATCGCCAGCTCAAACCCTTCCTGGGGCGTGGCGGTTCTCAGGGTTGTGATCCACGTTTTCATGTCCGACCCTCCTGCCGTTGCGTTAATACAGTATATGCCCGCAAGGGCGGGATGTTCGGGCGTAAAAGTTTTGCGCGATCAGGCGTTGAAGGACAGGCGTCAGCCGAAAGAAAACATCGCTTGTTCCGCTTTCAGGAGCAGGCTGTGAGCGCGCTCCCAAAGGAGTGGCCCGCTGCCATCCCCCGAACATGGTGAGCCGCTTATTCGGCGCTTCATTGAAAAAACCACCGTCTATGAGGATAGGTTTGCCGTGGAATTAAGCCTGGCGCGACGGTGGATGCGAATTTGCGAACGGAGGGAAAAACGCGCGTGGTGCTCTGCGCAATTACAGCTTGGGATGCCTTCATCTATTCTAGACAGGCAAAGAGTCACTGTGTTTCGCCGTACGCTTTTTCTACATCGGGGTATTGGGCGATTAACTTTTCATTCGCCATTTCCAACTGCCTGCAATACTCGGCATAGGCAGGGCTTAGTTCTTTTAATGCGGGGATAAACACATCGAAATAACCGCTTGTGCTGTTGAACTCTTTTAATCGCGTTTGAATCTGAAATACCGGAGAATTTCTGTATTCATCGGATTGCTTAAACGCTAAATACCGATCCAGGGCTTCTTTGTTGTCCGCTAAAAATTCATCCGGATGCTCAATCGAGTTTTTTGTGCTTGCTATCATATCGGCAATCTGTTCTGCGCCGATATGTTTCGTATTCTCGATCAGGTACTCCTTCAAATCTTCCGGGAGGGCAAGCGAAGGGGCGTTATCCAAAAATGATATGATTTTACCGTATGCGTATTTTTGCTTCTCCGTTACAATCGGCCCATCCAGGAACCGGGCAAAGTGCAGGCATACGAATCTGCCGTAATAACCGGGAAAGGCGTCCAACAGCTTTTCGGCAATCGCCGCGCCGTCTTCAATTGATTGTAACTCGCGACTGATTTGAGCATAGCTGGTCCCGAAACTGAGTTTATTGAGCATTGCTTTCTTCGCCTGTTGTTTTTGAAGATCCAATTCTTTCCGAACGGATAACTTACGTAGAGATTCGCCCGTTTCGTCATCAAGAACATCCCTGATTTCGTTCGTGCCTATCCCCAATTTCCTAAGAACGGATATTTTATTCAACCGCTCGACATCATGTGAACCAAATCCCCTGTATCCGTTTTCCAAAACGGAAGGAGCGACCAGACCCTGCTCCGCGTAGTATTCAATCGCCTTTTTTGTTAAGCCTGTGGCTTTGCTCACTTCATGAATCAACATATGAATCACCTCAGCACAAAGATAAGCTGACACCCAAGGTGCTAGTCAAGAGCTTATCGCTGCGAAAACGCTTATTTTTTTCCGTGATGTCCGACCCGTCCCGCAGCCCGCCTGTTTTTTACATTCGCTCCTCTATTTTATAACCGGATGATTCTAACAATCGCCTGCCGGGCAGGGAAACAGGTTCACCATAATATTATAACTTTTATCCGCTTTCGGGAGCAAGTCCGTGCGCGCGCTTTGAAGGAGCCATCTGCCGCCATCGCCGAACACGGCGGGCCGCTCATCCTGATTGAAAAAGATCGCCGTCTGCAAGGATAAATCCGTGGAATTCATGTCCGCGTGCCGGTGGGTACAAAAGAATAAACAAAATCGAACAAGCACTCTACGAAATACGGATGTAGAGTGCCTTGTTCTTTGAGTTTAGCAAAAAAGCGATGCTCAAAAAGATATAATCAATCCCTTTGCATGGTTATTTTTTTCTTAACAGGAATCCAAATTTCACTGTAATAGTTTTCATCCTGGTTGCCTTTGGGATAATCGGACAAAGCGGTGTACATTTCAATGTTATAGCCTGCCGCGATTTCGTAATCCCTGCAATTAGGCAGCCATTCCGAAAAGATTTTGTGGTTCACATCTTGCAGGGCTTTCGGCATTGCGCCTCTGCAGGCAAAAACAGCCCAGGTGTGCTTCGGTATGGTCTTTGTGACAAAACCATCCGGTACCGTCGCAGGCGGGTCGTAATTGTCCGCAATCAAATATTCAAACTCATCGGGACCTGCGCCCTCGTCAAGGCATACGCCGTACATTCCGCAGACGATGCTCCCTTTTCCTATTTCGTAATGCTCCGCCCAAAACTGTGGGATTTCGGATTTTGCCGTATCATAGCCGAACATCCTCGAAGCGCCGATGACTGTGAACGAATCCTTTTCAACAATTTTGTAATCCATAAGATAACCGCCTTCCAATATGAATTTGATTTTGAGCGGAGCAAACGATTTCATCATCGCCCCGTCCTTGCGTACAGCGGCAGGCGTGACGCCGTGAAACCGGGTGAAGGCTTTCGTAAAACTATCCGGTGAATCATAGCCGTACTTGAGAGCGATATCCACGATTTTTCCGTCAGTCGAAACAAGCTCGCCGCCGGCAAGCGTGAGCCTGCGTTTCCTGACATATTCGCCGACTGTAAAACCGCAGAGCATCGCAAACCCTTTTTGAAAATAAAACGGAGAAACAAACGCCCGTTTTGCAATGCTCTCGATTTCCAGCTCTTCGGTCATGTTTTCTTCAATATAGCGGACAGCTTCCCCGATCCCTTCAATCCATCCCACAATCACCGCCTCCTCCGTGCATTTACATCCTATCAAATTACATGCGCGCATGCCCGATTATTCGTGTTGCGTTTTGTCCGTCGCATAGCATCAATTCTGCGTCCCAGCCCGATCTATCTCCTGCACAGGCAAAACGGGTGCCCTTCTGTATCCAGCAATGTAACGTAATGCGCGCCGCCATATTGCTTGGCGGCTTTGGTTGCGCCGAGACGAACGGCTTCCTCCACGGCAGGCGGCAAATCGTCCACTTGGAAATTGAAGTGCATTTGCTTTTGCTGCTTCCCGGGTTCTTCCGGCCAAACGGGCGGAATGTAGTCGAAGTCACATTGCATAAAATGAACCACCACTCCATTATCGGCAATTAATGCCGACCAATGAAAATCCTGATCCCAGCCTGTTAATTGAGCGTAAAATCCGCGCAGTATCTCCGTCTTTCTGCAATCAATATTAATGGAAGGGTTCGGGATCATGCAAAATCCCCTCTTCTTAAAATATAAATCAAATTCGGAACTGCCCTGTCGTTTACACAGGCAAAACGGATGTCCTTCTGTATCCAGCAATGTGATGGAATGCGCGCCGCCATATTGCTTGGCGGCTTTGGTTGCGCCAAAACGGATGGCTTCATCCACGGCCGATTGCAGATCATCCACCGCAAAATCCAAGTGCATTTGCTTGTGCTGTTCGCCCGGCTCCTCGGGCCAGACCGGCGGCACATACGGAATATCGGTTTCAGCAAACAGAATCGTCATGCCGTTGGCGGTTTTGAGCGCAACGCAATCAAATGCAACCTTCTTTTCCCAGCCCGTGAGGTTGGCGTAGAAATTGCGGGCGCGTTCGGCGTTCGCGCAGTCAATCATGAGATCGCCGATGGTTAAGTTTGGTATCATATGACAATTCCTCGCTTTTTAAAATATAAACCATATGCGGTATTTTGTAGAGTTAAGCAATCTATCGATCTTCACAAAACAAGCCTGACCTTTCCGAAAGAAAATATAGAGTGCTGTGCCATATAGCTAAAATGCGGTTAACCAAAATATCCGATCGTATGCCATAGTTGCTTTATGTATTGAAAAACCTCTGATTTACTTCCGATATCATTCCACTCTTCCGGATGAAGTTCGCTTTCACGCGAAGCTTCACCGAGCAGCGCGGCATTCATAATACCTTTGTTATGCCCTACTAAAGCGTCAATCTTCTTGGCTAACAGCGGAATCATCGGACCGCGGAAAAGATCCCCGATTTCATCGACTTCGATCTGCCTCTTCGGAATCCATTCAAGTTTAATCCCATATCTATCACATAATTCGTTCGCTTTTTCTGCAAATCCTGTTTCCCGAAACGATTCATCCATATAAAGACCATCCGCATCATCGCTCAGAGAAACGTCCCCATGCACATGCGTTTCAATACAATAATCAAGATTCCTTCCTATGATTTTTATATCGTCGCTTTTATTTAGCAGTATCGCCAGAGCTTCTTGTTCCGACGAAACCATTTGATTCAAAAGCTTCCCATTGTTTCGTACATCTCTGAATAAATCTGCCAGAACACAAGTAAAAGTATCGCTTGTGCATAAGGTTGTCGGATTCGTCGAGCTGTCTCCATACGAAAAAGTGCACCTGCCCATTATTTCTTCTTTCAGCGTAAGATAGCATGAGCCAAATCGAACGGAAGCACCATCGATAAAATATTCAACGCGCCATATTTAGGACGGTCAAGCGAATGATCCGGATATGCGTTGTAAAATAAACGCTGTTCCCACAGAAAGCGGTCGCCGCCGGCATAAGCTGTTTTTCCGCCGTTTGTAGTACCCGTATAAAATTGTCCATGGTATTGTCCTTGCTCCAACAAGTTCTCTATGACGGTTTTACCATTATTTGAAAACCTATCCGGATGGAAGTTTATGGTAACGGGGTTTTGCAATGTTCGATCAATCAGTTTTTCAATATCAATGCCAAACCGATTACAGATGTTTTCCAAGTAAACGCCGCATTCTTCCGTTTTGCTTTTAGCGTTACCCCTTACTCTATCAATAGCAAGTTTTTGGTAATCTGTCATCATCTACAACCCTTCTCGCTCATGATCGTTAAATTTCCTTTGTTATTAATATTAAGTTTAAAATACCGCTTTCGGTTTTTAAAAATGGTCCGATACTCCCGCTCCCTTTGAAGAAGGTCAGATTCCTGTTTATTTCCTTCCGTATCATTCTGGGGAACGAAGCAATGAAGCATCCCTAGACCCTCGTTTTGCCGGAATCCGCAAATGTTTCGCATTGTTCTTTCCATTTCAGCAGCCAATCGAGCTGACGGTCGAAAAATAGGCGATCGAAACGATCAAGCCCCAGGAATTCGATTATGGTCGCCTGCAATGCAAAATGATAGAGCGCAATCATATCATACAAAGAGCCGATTTCATGCTCAGACAGAGGATTGGCCTTCACATACTCAGGCAACAGCCGTTCATATACCCGCGCTGTCTTTCGATAGCCACCTTTTTGAAACTCAAAATAATTCGTTTGGTTGCAGACGAGTGCAAGGTCATACGTGGGAAATCCTTTGCAGGAAGTATCAAAGTCAAGAATGTACAGCTTCCCCTCGGGCGACCTTTGAATATTACCGCTGTACATATCGCCATGGGAAAATCCAAGCGGCAAACCCTTCGCCCTGTTCCAAAGTTCGTTTCCGTATTCCTCAAAAACGGCAGCTTTCGGGTATGCTTTTTTCTTGAGAATATCAATATACCGGCAGATATAAAACTCTTTGCCGTGTGTTACAAGATCACCTTGGTATCCGCTCATAATCCGGTGAAGCCGGCCCAACAAAGAGCCGATCTCTGTGGCATCCCGTCCGACATTGATCTCAGAGCCCTCAAGATAATCATACAGTATGTAACAACGCGTCCCGCTTTCCGTCTCTGCTTCAGCAAAGGGAAGCCCTTCCGCCGTGAAAACAACGTTCGGAACAGGGAAATCATTGTTTTGCAGGAACACATTAATATGCACAGAGCTTTTGATTGTGTCTCCGAAAGCAGGCTTTGAAATCTTCAGAAAGTATTTTTTATTGTCTGAGTATACGATGTATGCCGTGCTCCCGGAGTCACGGAAAAGCTCTATGTTCTTGAATGCTATCGGATAGTAACGGTTCAACACGGATAATATCCCGGCGTTTTCCATGTTTCCAAACTCCATAATCCCATAATAACGTAACCGTCAATCGCTGACAGGGGATAAATTCACAGGATTTGTCAATATGGCTACGGCAGTATTATAGCTTTTACGGTTCACAGAAACAAGAAAATCAGCTCTTTTTTTCTGCGCGAACAGCTGGCCGCAATCCCTGAATACAACGAAAAGTCCGGTTTTACGGCGGATGTAAACGAATATGGACAAAACGCGCAAGGCGCCCCGCGGAATAATATCGCGGGGCGCCCCGGTATCAGGATTTATTTTACCTTATGCCTTTGCTATCGCCTTGCCGAATTCGATCGCCGCGTTTTGCGCCCCATCATCCGGATTCCATTGATTTCTGTAACCTTCGTCCAAGATTTCAAAACCCGCGTTTGCCATCAGCTCATTGATTGCTTTTACGGATTCCCCGCTCCAGCCGTAACAGCCGAAGGCCGCGGCTTTTTTGCCTTTGAACCTGAGCTCTTTCATCAGGTGGATAAAACCCGCCACAGAATGCAGTATGCTGTTTGATATCGTCGGCGAGCCCATGACGACCGTTTTGGATTTGAACACCTCGGTAATCAGATCGTTTTCATCGCTCTTGGCAAGATTGTGGACTCTGACGGCCACGTCGGGGTCCGCAAGCGCGATCCCTTGCGCAATCTTTTCCGCCAGAATTTTTGTGCCGCCCCACATGGTATCATAGATGATGGAAATCTGATTTTCCCGGTAATCATTTGCCCATTGCGCGTATTTTTCAACAATCTGCATGGGATTGCTGCGCCAAATAACCCCGTGGCTTGTCGCGATCATCTCGATCGGCAGGTTAAGCGCCGTTACTTCGTCGAGCTTTTTCCTTAACATGGAACTGAACGGGGTCAGTATATTGGCATAGTACTTCGTTGCCTCGTTCATCAGATCGCATGGATCCACCTGATCGTTGAACAGCTTTTCGGTGGCTAAATGCTGCCCGAACGCGTCGTTGCTGAAAAGTATATGATCCCCGGTCAAATAGGTCGCCATGCTGTCCGGCCAGTGCAGCATCGTCATTTCAACAAAAATCAGGTCTTTCCCATTGTCGATGTCTATTTTATCCCCGGTCTTTACGACGTGGAAATTCCAGTCCCGGTGATACTGGCCTTTCAGGGATTTAACCGCGTTTGCGGTGCAATAAATCGGCTTGTCCGGTATATGCTTCATCAAAGCGGGCAGCGCGCCGCTGTGGTCGACTTCCCCGTGGTTGGCAACGACACAATCGATTTCGTTCAAATCGATCTCCTTTGCCAGGTTATCGACGAATTCCTCCGCGAACGGAGCCCAAACCGTATCGATCAGGACCGTCTTTCCTTCCCGAATCAGATAGGAATTGTAGGTCGATCCTTTATGGGTCGAGTATTCGTTTCCGTGAAACTTTCGAAGTTCCCAATCGGCCTTGCCGACCCAGTACACGTTGTTTTTCACCTGCTTCTTCATGATAAATTCACCTCTTTCCTTAGAATGTTCATTCCGACTTAAAAGTATCTGCCCGGACGCCGGCCATGGCGCGCAGTTTTTCATGGACTTTCAACTTCAGTCATACAGCGTGATTATCCCCATATTCACCATCCAGCCGCGGCGGAGTCCGCGCGGCTCTCGGTCCCGGCGGTCAAAACGCCGTCGTCGTCCCTCAAAATAATCTGTCCCCTTCCGAAAGCGCCGCCGGAGGGTTCCTTCCGGACGATATGGCCTCTTTGGGCAAGCGCGTTCATATATGCGCCGTCGAAGTTTTCTTCCGCCGCGACCTCCAGCCCATTATCCCAGCGCCAGCGCGGATGGTCGAGCGCCGCCTGGGGATTCAAGCCATAATCCAGCATATTGATCATGACCTGCACATGACCCTGCGGCTGCATGAATCCGCCCATCACGCCGAAAGGCCCGACCGCTTTCCCCCGGCAGGTCAAAAAGCCCGGTATGATGGTGTGATACGGCCGTTTCCCGGGAGCAAGGCAGTTCGCGCTTTGTTCGTCAAGGCAGAAATTCGCGCCGCGGTTGTGAAGCGCGATTCCCGTGCCCGGGACGACGAGCCCGGAGCCGAAGCCCATATAATTGCTTTGGATGTAAGAAACCATGTTCCCCGCGGAATCGGCTGTCGCAAGATATACCGTACCGTGATCATAGAAGCGGCCGGGTTCGGGAATGATTGCGGTGTTCTTTATGAGCGCGCGGCGCGAGGAGGCATATTTGCGCGAGAGCATCTGAGCGACGTCAACTTTCATGTAATCTGGATCCGCGATGTACTCGTGCCCGTCGGCAAACGCAAGCTTCACAGCTTCGATCTGGCGATGGGCGGCTTCGGGGTCGCCCAGTTCGAACGGGTCGAATCCTTCCAGGATGTTGAGCGCCATCAGGGCGACAAGGCCGTGGCCGTTGGGGGGCAGTTCCCAAACGTCATGATCCCGATAGCGCACGGACAGGGGCTCCACCCACTGCGGCTGAAAGGCTTCGAGGTCCGATTCCGTCAAATACCCTCCGGTTTGCCGCGCAAAGGCCGCGATCCTTTGCGCAAGCTCGCCCCTGTAGAAGCTCTCGGCGCGTGTTTTGCCGATCTCCCGGAGCGTTTTTGCGTGGTCTGGAATCCGGAAAACTTCCCCGCTTTTCGGGGCTGCGCCATCCTTCGTAAACGTGTCGTACCAGTGCTTCTCGAGGCCCCCGCCGAGCCTGTTTTTATAAACTTGCGCCGCTCTTCCCCACGCTTGCGCCACGACGGGCGAAACGGGGAAGCCTTCTATGGCGTAATTCACAGCCTGCGTTACCGTATCCGAAAGGGACAGTCGGCCGAACCGTCCCGAAAGCGCCGCCCATGCCGCGGGGATACCCGGCACGGTCACAGGCTCCCAACCGTAGGCGGGCATCTGCTTATGACCCATATCGCAAAGCGTTTGAGCGCTCAAAAGCTTTGGGGCAGGCCCGGTGGAATTCAGTCCGCACAGTTTCCCTTCGTTCCAAACAATCGCGAACGCGTCGCCGCCGATGCCGTTTGAGCAGGGCTCGACGACGGTGAGGCAGGCCGCGGCCGCGACTGCGGCGTCAATCGCGTTTCCGCCTCTTTTCAAGATATCCAGCCCGGCTTGCGCCGCCAAATATTGGCTGGTCGCGACGACGCCGTTCTTTGCATGGACAACAACCCTGCGCGACGGGAACGGGTAATGCATTGCGTCGAACTTCATAACATCCTCCCCTATCTGCAAAATAACGCCAAGGTACGCACAAACAACGGTTTATTGGGATCTTAATATATCGACATGAATATCATGGAGATCAAACCCGGAAGTACGACAGGATCGGCCTGCCCGCCGCCGCATACGGCTCGCGCCGCGGTTCCATACGAAAATCATCATACGATGAAATCATTGGAAAATCAACCTTTCATCGCGAGCGGCCTACGGACCGCATTCCTTTGCGCGGTTTTCTTAATACAGCGCCGAAGCGCCGGGAATCCTGGCGCTTCGGCTCATACAGTGCGGCAATCCCGGCCCGTCCGGCTCCGTATTCGACCGCAAAAAATCGAATATCCTTTAAAGGAACTCAGCCGGGATTATGACTCGACGACGCCCGCTTGCTCAGTTCCGAAAAAAATTCCGGCTTGAAGCGGGTTCCCGGACGCGGATTTCCGCGTTTTCCGGCGCAAAAGATTGACGCTCGGCGGCGACGCTGGTAAAATGTCATATCACCCACATCACAACCTCATCATTGTAGTGTTCCTGAGAAAAATGCGCGAGGGAGTACAGAATGTATGAACAAGTGTGAAAACGTATACTTTCGCTACCGGAAAGAGGCCGCAAAAACGGATTCCCGCCTGTCGGGCAGGGAAAACGCCGCGCAGTTGCTGGGCATCTCCGCCGAAACCCTGCGCGCCTACGAATGCGGCCTCACGAAAACCGTTCCGCCGGACAGCGTGTTGCAGATGTCCCTGGTCTACAACGCGCCGGAGCTTCGCAACCACTATTGCCGCAACGTCTGCCCCATCGGGGAAAAATTCGTGCCCGCGCTCGACGTCGGCCAGCTCGAGCTCGACCGGCTGACGATCCGGCTGCTCGCCTCCCTGCGCAACATCGTCGAAACCAAGGATACGCTCGTGGATATCGTGGCGGACGGCGTCATTTCCGAGGAGGAGCGCCCCTCGCTCGCGCGCGTGATGGAAACGCTCGACTCCATCTCGCTGCACACGCAGGAATTGCGCGTCTGGGCCGAGAAAAACCTCAAATGACGCGCGGGCACGTTTTTTTCCATCCCATCCTTCCCCGTCCTTGCGCGGCGGTTTCGTGCCGCGTATAATTATACTATTGAATCCATGCGGCACGCCGAATATTCAGGATCGAAATAACCTCTGGAGGAAAATAGGTGACGAAATTCCCGGAACGCAGGCTTTCGCGCTACGCTCACGTTGGATTGTTCTTTCTTTCCCAAATCGCGGCCGCCTTCCTGATCCAGGAGCCCGCGGGGATCTTCCGGGGTGTGTTTCGCATACTCGTATCCTCGAGCGTGCTGATCACCGATTACATCGAAATCGGAGGGCTCGGCGCCGCCCTGTTCAACAGCGGCCTGATCGGATTGCTGTCCCTGTTAAGCCTGCGCGTCGCGCGCGCCGAAATCAACGGCGCGGCCGTCGCGGGCCTGCTCACCATATGCGGGTTCGCGCTTTTCGGTAAAAACCTGTATAATTCGCTGCCCATCACGGCGGGCGTATTCCTGTACGCCAAATTAACGAGGAAGCCTTACGGGCAGGTCGCCGTGTCGAGCCTGTTCGCGACCTCGCTCGGCCCGCTGGTGAGCGAATTGAGCTTCGGTCTGGGGCTGGATGTCTGGAGCGGGCTCCTGGCGGGCTGCGGCGCTGGCGTCCTGATCGGGCTTATCATACTTCCCCTCTCGGAATCCTTCTTCCATTTCCACCGGGGTTACAACCTGTACAACATCGGGTTCACCGCGGGCATCATCGGCATGTTCGCCACGGGCATATTGCGCATGTTCGACCTTCAGGTCGAGCCCAGGCTGGTTCTGTCCGGCGGCAACGACGCCGTGCTGAGCGCGTATCTGCTGCTCATGCTTGCACTCACGCTGCTTTATGGAATATACCTCAACGGCTGGTCGCTGAAAAACTATTGCGCGCTGCTCCGGCTCTCCGGCCGGCTGCGGACGGATTTTATCGAGGAGTGCGGCTACGGCGTCACCCTGATCAATGTCGCCGTCATGGGGCTGATTTCCTGGGCGTATGTGATCCTGATCGGCTGCGCGCTCAACGGCGCCACGCTCGGCGGAATCCTGACGGTGATGGGCTTCGCGGCATACGGAAAGCACCCCCGGAACACGCTGCCCATATTCGCCGGGGCGTTCCTCGCTTCCCTGCTGAACATGCACGAACTGCACGGCACCGTCGCCGTCATTGCGACGCTGTTCGGCTCGACCCTCGCGCCCATCGCCGGTCATTTCGGCGTCGCGGCCGGGATATTCGCGGGCTTTTGCCATGTGTCCATGGCGCTCAACGTCGGCTACCTGCACGGCGGGATGAATCTATACAACAACGGGTTCTCGGGCGGCTTCATCGCGGCGACGCTCGTGCCGCTGTTTGTGCTGCTCCTAAAGCGTAAAACGAAAAACGAAGCGGCGCCCGGCGGGATGCAGGACGGCCCGCGGCCGCCCGGGGACTGAGCGCGCTTATCGAGGCTCCGCCCGCGAGCGGGGAAGAATCTGAAATGAAAAAGGAGTGCGCGCAGAAGGGTGCGCTGCTGCGGAGGGATGTTGTAGTATATCCTTCTTTTTGATATGCTGGAAATATGATAAGCCGGAATTTTGCCGGATGGTTTTGAGCGTAATTATATATTTTATGAGGTCAATACATATGAAAACCAGACTTGAACAAGTGTTGGAACGTTATCTCAACGGACGCAAGGTAGCTGTATGGGGAGTTCCGACGCGCCGTTTGCTTCGTGCATTGCACTCATATAAATTTCACGTTGCCGATCGCGTTGATCCTCGATATCATTATGTCGTTGCTGTAAACGATGACGACTTATCTGACTTTTTATCCGACGAACAGAGCAAGCCGTTTCAATACGCCAACGACTACCTGACGTTTAACGACGAGGGAGGCGAACTTCCGTTTGAACGGCTGTGTTTCAATACCCGCGTTGGCAGGCAAACATATTTTGGAGACGGCGTCGTAGGAGCCTGCGAAAACGGGTATATCAAAAGCATTGGTCACTTTACATCTATTAACGGCACTGCAAAGATCCATGTTAACCATCAGCTAAACATGACCTTTATAAGCGACGATATCCAAAACTTTTTCAACGAAGAAAACATGGCTATATTCCAAAACAAGCTGCGAAACGACCCGAAACACCCCTATGCTTACGGCAAAGAACCTATGACCATAGGTAGCGATGTGTATATCGGCGCACATGCATTCATCAATGCTTCCACCGTGACAAGCATCGGCGACGGTGCGGTAATCGGCTCGGGCGCAGTGGTTCTGGAAAATGTTCCTCCGTTTGCCGTCGTTGTTGGCGTTCCTGCGAGAATCAAGCGTTACCGCTTCTCAAAGGAAATGATTGAAACCCTACTTCGCGTTAAATGGTGGGACTGGAGTATAGAGGAGATTAACGAAAATGCCGAAGCGCTTATATCGCCTGAGATATTTATGATGAAATACGGGGGGTTATAACTTAAATGCGAGTAATGCTAACTTTATATATAGCGTAATGTGTGGCTGACAAATTCTAATTCGTCGAGAAACTCGGTTCGTGCTGCATTTGTTCGAGAGGATATGTTTTATGAATATCAATAAAGTTTCAAGCGCTAAAAAAGATTATATTGACCTGTTGTTGTTGGCTGACGAACAGGAAAACATGATAGATAAATACCTCGAACGCGGCGAAATGTTTGTTTTGGATGACAATGGTATAAAAGCTGAGTGTGTAATAACCAAAGAAGCCGATGGTATATATGAGCTTAAAAACATTGCTGTTTTGCCTGATTATAAACGAAAAGGTTATGGGAAAATCCTGATAGAATTTCTGTTTGCCCATTATTCCGACTGCACTATTCTGTTTGTCGGAACCGGCGACTGTCATTCGATCCTTTCTTTTTATAATACCTGCGGTTTTACAGAATCACATAGAATAAAGAACTTTTTTATAGATAACTACGACCATCCAATGTTTGAAGACGGAAAACAACTGGTTGATATGGTTTGTCTGAAAAAAGAACGATCAACTCCAATTCGCTCATCAAGCCCGCAATGACCCCGGCCCTCCATTCCTCTACAATTACGCTTCACATGATAAGCGGGGCCGCCATCGGCGGCCCCGCTCGGTTTTAAAATTGGACTTAGTCCTTCTTATCTTCGGGCAGCAGGCCCTTGCGGGTCAAATCGATCTTGCCGTCGGGCTTGATCTCGATGACGCGCACGAGTATCTCGTCGCCTATGGAAACGACGTCCTCCACCTTTTCCACGCGCTTGTTGGCGAGCTTGCTGATGTGCACGAGGCCCTTTTTGCCGGGCTTGAGCTCAACCTGAGCGCCTATGGGCAGTATGTTCACGACCTTGCCGAGGAACACCTGGCCCACCTCGATGTCGCGCACGATGTCGTCGATCATCTTCTTGGCGGCGGCGGAAGCCTTCTCGTCGGGCGAGAGTATGAACACGCGTCCGTCGTCCTCGATGTCGATCTTGACGCCGGTGTCGGCCACGATCTTGTTGATGGTCTTTCCGCCGGAGCCGATGACCTCGCGGATCTTATCGGGATTGATGGTGAACTGCAGCACGCGCGGCGCGTAGGGCGAAAGCTCGGGACGCGGCGCGGGCAGCGTTTCGAGCATCCTGTCGAGTATGAAGAGCCTGCCGCGGCGCGCCTGTTCGAGCGCGCGCGTGAGGATTTCCTTGTCGATGCCCTTGATCTTGATGTCCATCTGGATCGCGGTGATGCCCTCGCGGGTGCCCGCAACCTTGAAGTCCATATCCCCGAGGAAGTCCTCGAGGCCCTGTATGTCCGTCATGACGGCGATGTTGCCGTTGTTCGGGTCCTTGATGAGGCCCATCGCGACGCCGGCGACCGGCTTCCTGATGGGCACGCCCGCGTCCATCAAAGCCAGCGTGCTCGCGCAGATGGAGGCCTGCGAGGTGGAGCCGTTGGAGCTGATGACCTCGGAAACGAGGCGCAGCGCGTACGGGAACTCCTCCTCCGAGGGGATCATCGGCAGAAGCGCGCGCTCCGCGAGCGCGCCATGGCCGATCTCGCGGCGGCCGGGACTGCGCACGGGGCGCGTCTCGCCCACGCTGTAGGGCGGCATGTTGTACTGGTGCATGTAGCGCTTCTCGGTCTCCTCGCCGATGCCGTCGAGCGTCTGCCCGTCGCCGAGCGAGCCGAGGGTCGCGATGGTCAAAACCTGCGTCTGCCCGCGCGTGAACACCGCGCTGCCGTGCGTGCGCGCCAGAAGGCCGACCTCGCACCAGATGGGGCGGATCTCGTCCATCTTGCGGCCGTCGGGACGGATGCCGCGGTTGATGATCTTGTCGCGCACGATTTCCTTGGTGACGTTGTAGAGTATGGCGTCCACGTCCTTGCCGGACTCGGGGAACTGCTCCGCGAAATGCTCCGCGGTCTCCTTCTTGACCTGGGCATTCCTCTGCTCGCGCTCCTTGCGATCGAACGTATCCAGAGACCATGCGATTTTATCGAACGCGTATTCGCGCACGAGTTCGACGAACTCGGGGTCGGGCTGATAGATGTTGATTTCCATCTTGGGCTTGCCGATCTCGGCCTGAATGCCCTCGATGAACGCGACGATCTCTTTGATGTAGCCGTGCGCGTGGAGGATCGCGCCGAGCATCTCCTGTTCGGTGAGCTCGTTGGCACCGGCTTCGACCATCATGATGGCGTCCTTGGTGCCCGCGACCGTCAGGTGCAGCCTGCTCTCGTCGCGCTGCGCGCTGTCGGGATTGACGATGTACGCGCCGTCGATGAAGCCCACGCTCACCGCGCCCGTCGGCCCCATGAAGGGCGCGTCGCTGATGGCGAGCGCCGCCGAGGAGCCGATCATGGCGAGCACGTCGGGCTGGATGTCCTGATCGACGCTCAGCACGGTCGCGATGACCTGGATGTCGTTATAGAATCCCTTGGGGAACAGCGGGCGAAGCGGACGGTCTATGAGCCGCGAGGCCAGCACGGCGTTCTCGGAGGGACGGCCTTCGCGCTTGATGAAGCCGCCGGGAATCTTGCC
>ERZ795030.321-NODE-321-length-77199-cov-6.048870_pt1 | contig 77199 bp, 64 predicted proteins | sample MGYA00375122_ERZ795030 | MGnify/ENA primary metagenome ERZ795030 (study PRJEB30165, sample SAMN05720146) | activated sludge metagenome | isolation source: anaerobic digester from wastewater treatment plant | place: Japan | collected 2015-04-20 ... | reverse complement strand
GACTGCCCGATCTGTCCGTCAAGGAAAGCCGAGAACGCGTCGTTTCGGCGATCAAGAACTCCGGATTCCGCGCGCCCCGCGGCGTCACGCTGGTCAACCTCGCCCCTGCGGATATCCGCAAGGAAGGCAGCGCGCTCGACCTGCCCATTGCGCTGGGATTGTTGACGGCGAGCGAACAGTTGCGGAACGGTCGCCTGACGGACTACGCGATGGCTGGCGAATTGGCCCTGAACGGCGCCGTTCGGCCTGTTGCGGGCGCCTTGCCGATGGCCCTTGCCGCGCGCGATCAGGGACTGCGCGGCATTCTGCTTCCCAAGGACAACGCGAACGAAGCGGGCGTCGTGCCGGGCATCGAGGTTGTGCCGGTCGAATCGTTGCGCGAGGCGGTGGATTTCATGTCGGGGGCGCTGGAGATTCAACCGCACGTCACCGACATCGAAACGCTATTTCGCGAGGGACGAAGGTCCGCCGCGGATCTCAGCGACGTGAAAGGCCAAGCGCACGTCAAGCGCGCGCTCGCCATCGCCGCCGCAGGCGGGCACAATTTGCTCATGGTCGGTCCGCCGGGCACAGGCAAGACCATGCTTGCGTCGCGCTTGCCCGCCATCTTGCCCGACATGACGTTTGAAGAAGCCCTCGAGACCACGCGCATCTACAGCGTCGCCGGGGCGCTCGCCAACGGCAGCCATCTCATCGTGCAGCGCCCTTTCCGCGCGCCGCATCACACGGCCTCGACGGCGTCCATCAGCGGCGGCGGCCAAGGTCAACGTCCCATGCCGGGCGAGGTGAGCCTGGCGCATAACGGCGTGCTGTTTCTTGACGAGCTTCCCGAATTCCATCGCAGCGCGCTGGAAGTGCTTCGGCAGCCCCTCGAAGACGGCGCGGTCCACGTCCGGCGCGCGATGTACAGCGTCATTTTTCCCAGCCGCATGTTGTTGGTGGCCGCGCTCAACCCGTGCCCCTGCGGTTTCCGGTCGCATCCGCGCGTCGCGTGCCAATGTTCGGCCGGCGAAGTGCAGCGCTATCTGTCGCGGCTCAGCGGTCCGTTGCTGGACCGTATCGATCTGCATGTCGACGTGCCGGCATTGAGCTACGATGAGATCGCGGATCGGCGTCCCAGCGGTGCGAGCAGCGCCGAGGTGCGCGCTTTCGTGCAACGTGCGCGCGACCGGCAACGCGCGCGGCATGACGGACGTTTCGCATGCAATGCCCACCTCGATTCCAAAACCGTCCGCGAAAGCTGTCTCCTCGAACCCGGCGCGGAGAAACTGCTTCAGCACGCCATTGACGGCCTCGGTCTTAGCGTTCGCGCCTACGACAAAATTCTCCGCATCGCCCGCACCATCGCGGATCTGGCAGAGACGGAAACGATCGCCGAATCCCACGTCGCGGAAGCGGTGCAGTATCGAAGCCTGGATCGGAAGATTCTCTCTGGCTGAACCTGCCTGTCGGGGGGGATTGCTACAGGCCGAGCAGGGCGACCAGTTCGGCCCATGCACGGCTGATGGGAAAGACGCCGGGATACCGCGCCCATTCGACGTGACCGTCCATGAACAACACGTTTCCGCCGCCGGGAATGTGGTTGAAGTCCATCACGTTGAGGCTGATCTTGTCGAACATCACGGGAATGGAACTCTGCGACGTCACGCCTTTCGACGGGTTGTTGATGTCGGTGATGAGAAAACGCTCGATGCCGTCGCGAAGCCGAAGGATGGCGTGCGGCGTCCCGTCGTCGTCGACAAAGCTCCAGTCGGCGTCGAAGTCGCCGATCTCGAAATGTTGCTTCACCGCATCGCCGAAGCTGCGAGAAGCGTCCCGCGTGGCGGGGTCGGCAATCCAATCGTCTCGCAGAAGCCAGCCGACGTAAAAATACGAGAGCGTGTCGAGCAGGCACGGATCGATCGATCCGCCGGCGCGGCTTCCTCCCGGGCCGTCGGGGCGGCTCCACCGGCCGGCGTGGAATGCCGCTGTGCCATTGGCGCCGGAAGGACAAACTAAAACGCGTGCGTCGTTGAAGTATTCGGGATACATCAACGGACCGTTCAACATAAAAACGCGCGTGTTGCGATCCCGGCAGTTTTCGCCGATGCGGTATTGAATGGGAGGAAATGTCCCGCGGTTTTCGTTCGCGTACATGGCGATGGAAAGGCCAAGTTGACGCAGATTGCTCGCGCAACTCGCCCGGCGCGCCGCCTCGCGGGCGCGGGCCAGACCTGGCAGGAGGATGCCCGCCAAGATGCTGATGATGGAGATAACCACCAACAGCTCAATCAACGTGAACCCCGTTGAGGCACTCTCCCTGCGGCGTTGGTTTCGCGATTGCCTATCCATAAACAAAGTGTACATCAGATATCCGTAAGTCGCAAGCGTACGCGCTGCGTAAGTAAAGATGTTTCTACGGTTCTTCGTCAAGTGATAACTCTTCGTCGCTGTCGCTAAGTCCTGGTGCACGCGACAGCTTGCTCCGGAGACGGTGGAGGCGTTTAGAAAAAGCGATCAGGTACATCCGATCGGCATCGACTATTCGTTCGAGGGCCTCGCGCACTTCGAGAAACTGGATCGTTTCCGCACAAAGACGCGCGGCCTCGACCAAGTTTCGGCTCCGGTGCTCGTGATACTTCGCCAGCTCCAGGCGTGCGGGCAGGTCTTCGGGGAAATCGTTCAGGAGCAATTCCCACGCGTTGGCCATCCCTTGCCAATCTTGGTTCTTCTTGTACGCAGTCGCCATGAGTTCCAGACACGCGCGGCGGACGGCGGGATCGGGTTCTTCCTCCAGCACCCGCATGCCGACGGCGATGGCCTCGTCGTAGCGCTTTTGTCGGAAATGAAGTTTTACGAGCGAGACGCGGTCCTCGGCATGCTCAAAACCTTCCCCTTCGGGATGTGCCAGGCATTGCGACAGCCACGCCATCAACGCGGCGAGGGAAAGAATGTCGCAGGCGTGATGGTAGAACACCCGGTCGAGTTTGCGGGCGTCGCGCGTGCGCAGGTAATCGAAATAGAGTTCGGGGATTTCCGCGCCGGACACGTCGCCGTGGCGTTCGACGCCGAGCACGGCGCGCTCGATGTTGCCGAGGCTACAGTCGCGCAGACGCACTTTCCAGAAGCGTCGCGCCGCGTGCAGTAGGTCAAATTGCATCAGGGTGTCCAGGCGCGACGGGATACGGTTCGCGATCATGCGTGTGCGTAACAGCGGCACATCGAAGCTCTTGCCGTTGTAACTGACGACCGTATCGAAGCGCTTGAGCAGCGCGTCGATGTAACGGAGCATCGGCTCTTCTTCGTCGTAGTCGCGCATGAAACACTGTTCGAGACGGAAGACATTTTCCGTGAAATAGCCGAAGCCCATCAGAAACGCAACGGTCCCCGTCCCGCCGGCCAGTCCCGATGTTTCCGCGTCGACAAAGACGGCAGTAGTCGCATCAAAATCGACCAACTCGCTGTCGCACGCGGAGAAGGCGATGTGCTCGGCGTGTGCCCGCAAGGCGTCACCCAGCATGACCTTCCCGCGCGCGGTATCCAAGGGATAGTCCGTGCGGACAAGGTAGAAATGGTCATCGCCTTCGCCGATAACCTTGCCCGGCACGACGCGCTCAATCTCGTATGCGCCCGCCGCACGCTCTTCCTGCAAGGTCGCGATCTTCTTCTGCAAATCGGACCCGGCCATCACGCCGCGTGTGGCGAGGAGTTCTTTCAACTTGTCCTTGATGTCAGACATGAGAGGAAGACTCGCCACAAAGGCGCAAAGGACACGGAGGGCGCACAAAGGGAAGAGAAGAATTGAACCACAGATGCACACAGATGGACACAGATGAAGTGAGGATGAAAAGAGAGCAGATTTTCTTTATCTGTGTCCATCTGTGTGCATCTGTGGTTGCTCTTCCGAAAGGCTTTGTGTTTTTGTGCCTTTGCGGCTTTGTGTCACGTTCTTCTCTCTTCATCGTTCCCGGTAATCCAACGCCATTTTAGCCAGGATCAGCGCGCCGTTCTTGCCGTGTTCGCCGCCGATTTCGAGGGCGGGGCCGACGCAACTGGGGCAGCCTTCTTTGCAGCCGCAGCGGCTGATGAGCGATATCGCGGCTTCGAGCAGGCGGTCGTGCGTCGTGAAGAGCTTCTCGCTGAACCCGACGCCGCCGGGATAGGTCTCGTACAAGAAAATCGTGGGCTGCTCGGAAAACGGCGATCGCAACAGACCCAGGGCGCGAATATCGGTCGGGTCGCACATCACCTGCACGGGGGCGACTTGTCGCAGAGTGTTTGCGAGTCCATTGAGCGCCGCGCCGAGACGACTTTGAGGCAGGTCGGTGCGTTCGGACAGGTCCTCGGGAAACGCGATCCAGTAGGACGCGGTGTGCATGTTGATTTCAGGGAGATGGATGTCGCCGTAGCCCACGTTTTCGTGCGTGCCGAATTTGATCTTCTTGTAGACCGACGGCAGCCATGTCACGCTGACTTCGCCGTGATTGCGCGACGCCTGGCCGACGGTTTCCGAGCGGAACGCGTCGAGCACGCGCAAGTCGACCTTCACCTGCGCGTCGGTGTAGTAATCGGTTTCGACGGGACGCGCGTAGGCCTTGCGGTCTTCGAGGTCGAGCCTCTCGATGGTGTACTGCGCGCTCTGATGCAGATAGATGGCGTTCTGATAGACCTCGGTCGGCGCCGAGAAATAATCGATCTCGCCGATGACGCGGCCATTTTGCGTGGTGTCGAGGATCACCACGTTGCCGGGCGCGGCGGTGCGCAGGCTGATGTCCTGCGCGGGATACGCGTCTGCGTTCCAATGCCATCTGTCGCGCACGTGCCGCAGAATGCGTTGTTCAGCCAGGTATTCGAGGATGCCCTGCGTCGAAACGGCGTCCAACCCAAACGCCTCGCCGTCCTTGAAGGGAAACTCGAAGGCCGCGCACTTGACATGGCTTGACACAATAAACAAGTTGTTTGTGTCGACGGTTGCATTTTCCGGCGACAACTCGAAGAAGTATTCGGGGTGGCAAATGATGTATTGGTCCAACGGCGCGCTCGACGCGACGAGAATGACCAACGACGTGCTGGAGCGCCGTCCCGCGCGCCCGGCCTGTTGCCACGTGCTGGCCACGCTGCCCGAGTAACCCACCATGATGCAGGCGTCGAGCGATCCAATGTCGATGCCGAGTTCGAGCGCGTTCGTGCTGACCACCGCCATGATCTCGCCGTCGCGCAGGCCCTTTTCGATGGCGCGGCGTTCGGTCGGCAGATAGCCGCCGCGATATCCGCGCACGAGGTCGGTGCTCTTGCCGAGCCGCGCCACGGCATCCTTCAGATACGTGGTCATGATCTCGACGCGCAGTCGGCTGCGCGTAAACACGATGGACTGAATGTCCTTCGAGAGCAATTGGGTGGCGATATCCGTTGCTACATGCACCGACGACCTGCGGATGCCGAGTTCCGCGTTGACCACCGGCGGATTGTAGAAAAGGAAATGCCGCTCGCCCGCGGGCGCGCCGTTATCGTCAATGAGATGAATGGGCTTTTCGACGATGCGCTCGGCCATTTCCTTGGGATTGGCGATGGTGGCGCTGCAACAAATAAATTGCGGGTCCGAGCCGTAGAACGCGCAGATGCGTTTGAGCCGTCGCAACACGTTGGCGAGGTGGCTGCCGAACACGCCGCGGTAATGGTGAAGCTCGTCCACGACGATGTACCGCAGGTTCTCGAAGAGCTTCATCCAGATCGTGTGATGCGGCAGGATGCCCGTGTGCAGCATGTCGGGATTCGTGACCACGATATGCCCCGCATTGCGGATGGCCTTGCGCGCCGAGCCGGGCGTATCGCCGTCGAAGGTATACGTGCCGATTTTGACTTCGAGTTCCTCGATAGTTGACTGCAATTCCTTGACCTGGTCTTGCGACAGGGCCTTGGTAGGGAACAGGTAAAGGGCGCGCGCCTCGGGATCCGATAGGAGGCGATTCAGCACCGGGGCGTTGTAGCACAGCGTCTTGCCCGACGCCGTTGGGGTCACGACGCAGATGTGTTCGCCCGCGAGCACGGCCTCGATGGCCGCGCGCTGGTGCGTGTACAGGTCGGTGATGCCTCGCGCCTTGAGGCCCTCGATCAGTCGCGGGTGAAGTCCCTCCGGGAATCCGGCATAGCGGGCCTCACGCGCGGGGATGGAGCGCCATTGGGTGAGGTTCCGCATGAAGCGATCGTCTCGCCGAAGGCGGTCGATGGTCTGTGCGACGTTCATGGTGACATCCTGCGTGGGGCTTTGTTCCTGAATATAACATCAGGTGTTGCGTCGATCAAGTGTGCGCAATAACGCGAAACCGTTTTCCGGTCGCCCCGGTCCAAATCATGCCATGAATACGCTGCTGATTCTATTTTCCGGCCTTGTCGCCACGGTGAGCGCGGGGACCCTGGTTTTTTTGGGGTTGCGGGAGATCGTGACTATCTGGATACGCCATCGCATGCGGATCGAATGGCTTCATGCGGCGGCGGAATCGGACGAAGAGTCGTTGGCGTCGATGTTGGCTCTTCAGCGAGTTTGGGATGCGCCGCGATTGGCAAAGCGGCCTCGGCTTTTTAGTGCGGGGATGACGGGGCTGTTTTTGTGTTTCATCGGCGGCGCCTGTTCGCATGCCGGCGTCGCGATGCGGTATGGCGCGACGGCCGTGGGGCTTCATGTCGGCGGCAACCTCGCCTTGGGGTTTGGGGTTTTCCTGGTCGTGGCCGCGTTTCTTGCGCGTTTTTTGGGGCGGCCTTCTATTCCCCGGGATGCCTGATTGCGCTGGCGCTTGCTTCGGTTCGTCTATATGCCGCTGCCTTGCGTGTGGATGCCGCATTCCTTTTTATGATCGTCGCCCATGTGGTTGAACCAGCGCCAGCGTCCCGCGCGCTTATGCTCCCAGGGTTTGATCGGCGTCGAGCAAATCACGCAGCCGATGCTGGCGTAGCCTTGATCGTAGAGGGGGTTGTAGGGCGCGTCGTTTTCGGCCAAATAGGCGCGAACCTGGTCTTCGCTCCAGTCGATAAGCGGCGCAAGTTTCACGATAGAGCGGCCTTTGTGATCGACGCGGGACGCCTTGGGCGCGTATTTCCGGGCGTCGGACTGGTCGCGGCGCAGCCCCGTGATCCACACGTCCACCGTGTCGAGCGCCCGCTCGTTCGGCTCGACCTTGCGAATGTGGCAGCAGAGTTCCTGCTTTTCCTGGCTGTCGAAGAACAAGAATTCCCCGTGATGGGCGATCATCCGTTCGAGACATTCGGGTTCCGGCTTGAAACGCTCGATGCGAATGCCGTACCGCTGCTCGATCCGCTCCATCAAAGCGTACGTTTCGGGGTGCAGGCGCAGGGTGTCCACCGTCGCCACGCGCAGTCCCGGCGCGGCGCGTTTCGCCATGTCGATCATCACGCATCCGGTGTTCTGAAAACTCGTGAGGAGCGCGGCCCGGGCGCCGTGCGTCGCGACAGCCCACTGCAACAACGCTTCCGGCTCCAGCGCGTTCAATCCGTCCAACAGATCCGTTGATTCGCTCAGAATCATCGTCGGGTCTCCATGCCATGGAATCGATGCGGCGCGATCAGGTCTGCCGCTTCGCCTTCTCGAATTCGATCACGCGCGCGCGCAAATTGTCGGCGCCCATGCGCCCTGCCCAATCGCCAAAGGACTCGCCTTCGAAGCGTTCGGCCTTCCACCCATGCAGCAGGCGCGACGCCGCAGGCGCAAGGTCGGCGGTTTTGACCACCGGCAGCAGCGTCGCGGCAAGGCGCGCGCCGCAGTGATCGCCGCCGACTTGGAGAATGTACTGGTCCGTTCCCTTGCCCACGATTCCGATTTCCGCCGTTGCCGGCCTCGAACAACTGTTCGGGCAACCGCTCATGCGGATGATGACGTCCGCGTCGCCATGTCCCGCCTCTTCGAGGGCCTTAATCACGGACGGAAACACGCGCTCGGCTTCCGATGTCGCCAACGGACACAACGGCAGCGCCGGACAGGCCATCTCCAAACGGCGCAGCGTCGAAACGCCCTTGTCGGTTGGCAGGGCATATTCGTCGAGCAGCGCTTGGACGCTGTCCACATCCTCGTCGCGAATGTTGGCGAGAACGAGGTTGTGATGCGGCGTCAGGCGCACGTCCGGCCGGTGGCGTTCGATGATCGCGCGAAGACCCGACTTGAACCGGATGCCGTCCTCGAAATCCCGGACGCGGCCATTCTCGACCCATACGCCCACGTAGTTGAGCCCCGGTTGGCTCTGCTTGTGCCAGCCGAGGTAGTCGGGCTGCGCCGAAGGCGTGACGTCGCGCGGCGCGGGGCATTCCCGGCCCGCATAGGCGAACGCTTCCGACCGGAAACGCTCCAGGCCCCAATCGTCGATGAGGTACTTCATCCGCGCATGTTTTCGGTTCGTGCGATCGCCGTGGTCGCGCTGGACCTGGATGACGGCCTCGATCAGCGGCACGACCTCTTCCGGCTGCACAAACGCCAGCGGCGTGGCCAGACGCGGATACGTCGCCGGCCGGTTGTGCGAATGGCCAAGCCCTCCCCCCACGAGAATGTTGAAGCCCGCAACCGTCCCGTCCGGGTTCATGATCGCCAGAACGCCCAGATCGTTCGTGTAGACGTCGATGGAGTTGTCGAAATCCGTCGCAATGCCGATTTTGAACTTGCGCGGCAAATAAGTCTTCCCGTACAGCGGCTCGTCGACCGGCTCCGCGGGCAAATCCTTCTCATATACGACCGTTCCGTCCGCGTTCACCGTCACCTTCTCGTCGTCAAGCCAGAGATCGAAATAGGCCGCCGTCTTGGGGCTGAACCGATCGCTGATGTCGCGAGCCAACGCGATAAGGTCCATGCCGATTCGCGCATACCGGGGATCAATGTCCGCCACCGGCGGGGCGGTCACGTTGCGCACGACGTCGCCGCAGGAAGCGATCGTGGAAATGCGGCCCAAGTGATTCAGATCATGAATGAGCGGCCGCAGTTTACCCTTCACGACGCCATGGAACTGGAATGTCTGACGCGATGTGATGCGCATGTCGTTCTGGCCGTATGTCGCCGCCAGCGCGTCGCACAACAAATACTGTTGCGCCGAAATGCCGCCGCCCGGAAACCGCGTGCGCACCATCATCTTGTAATCACGGTCGAGCCCCTGTTTCTTGCGGGCCGGGCGCACGTCCCGGTTGTCCTGCTGGTACGAGCCGTGGAACTTCAAAAGCTGCGCCGTCGTTTCCGAAAAATGGTCGGACGGACTCGCCAGTTCCTCCGCCAACGCGCCGTATAGGCCGCGACTCGCCTCTTTCAGCAGTTCCACCTCCGTGAGCTTTCCAGCGGTTCCCGTTTCCGGCGCGTCTTCTTGGGTTTCATCCGTGGCCATATCTCATGCTCCTACTGCCTACTGCTGCACACACAGGTTGCCCTGAAATGCCGATAATTATTGCATATATGATTATATAACTCAACATAAAAATCGACTACAACCCGATCCTGGCTTTTCGGCCCAAGCGCTCCCGATGCGGGCCGGTGAGGAAATGCCGATTGACCGAAGGGAACGCATGGGGTCCTGGTCTCCAGCGCATCCCGGCGGAGGGGCTATATCCCCTCCCGTTGTAGATATATGCCTTTATCGACTTGACTGAAAAAGGTTTGGTAGAACCGTGCGTCGACGATGGGGCTTGCGCTGAGGGTTGCGCCTGTGGCATCGAGCGTGCGCTGTTGAAAGTTTACGCGGACGCGGCATTGTTTTCCCAAGGCGCTGATATTGGCGGTGCATTCCATGACGAGGCTTTTGGAAAGCGGGGTCATCTGTTTTTTGGCTTCCTTGATGGTCTGCTTGGAGTGCTCGATGTCGGTCCACTTGCTTGCGGTGAGCAGGCCGAGTTTTTCGTCGGCCGTGCTCACGATGTACCCCATGTCCTGAAGCACGTTCAGGACCGCTTTCATCACCAGGGCGACGTCGTGCGTGTCGTATTCCCGCGATTGAATGCCTCGAATATCGAGCTGTGATGGCGCTCGAAGCGGTTTTTTCTCGGTGGCGCATCCGCCGAACGTGAGGAGCAGGACGGCAAGGATGCCCCATGCGGCTCGTGTATTCATCGCGACCCCTTTCGCGCGTCAGAACGTGCTGGTATGGTAGGAATACGTTTCGACCTGGCCGTTTTTGTCGAATTTGATGATCACGGTAAGGGTTTTTTGGGTGGTGGCGGTGGCCCCGGAACTGCGGTTATGGCGACCGCCGATGGCGCCCAGCAAAAGCGAATTCTGCGCCACTCCGGTCCCGCTCACCTGCCCGCTCACGCCCGTATCGCTTTCCGAATGCGAGGTTTCGGTGGCGACCTTGTCGTAGACCCAGGACTCGCGTCCTTCGGAATCGCGCCGCACCATGTTGGGCGAGCCGAGGGCTTCGAGCACTTCGACCGCCGACATGCCTTCGTGGACGTATCTCTGCACGAGCCCCAAGGTCATCTCGCGTTCCTTGGTCGCATGCAATCCCCGGCTGTGGGCGCATCCGCACAGCCAAAGCGCCGTAACCGCCAACACCCCCGACGTCACCGTTCTGCTTGTTATTCGACGCATGGCCTTGCCTCTCTGTTTTCTCCTTTTCACGTTTCCTACTACAAGATAGAGTACATCAAGGGGTGGCGTATACGCAATATCTGGTTTGAGAGGGCGTTGTCCTGATCATGGGAGCGCTATTGCCGTTTTTCGAGAAGGAGCATAGACTAGAAAGGAGAGTTGTGCGAGAGCGACGTGAAAGCGAGGGATGTGATGGACAGGGAAACGAACGTTCGCGGATTCACGCGCATCCGGGTCCATGTGCGGGCAAGGTTGAAAACGCGCCAGGGCGTCATCGTTCATGGAAGCGTGGAAAACCTCAGTATGAACGGCGTGTATGTCGTCTCCGAGTCGCGTCTGCCCATGGGGACCGAATGCGAGATCGCTTTGCTTTTGAATGACGACGAAGCCTTTTCTCCCTTGGCTGTGATGGGCGTTGTGGCGCGTGTCGATGACGGCGGGCTTGCCGTTGAGTTCACGAGCATCGCGCCTGAAAACCTCGAGCATCTGCACAACATGGTTGTGTACAATGCTCCGGACGCGGCGGAAGTGGAGCAGGAGATTGAGGACAGCGTAGGGCTGAAACGCCTGACCCCGCCTCGTTGTTGATCCCAAAAGCCAAAGGAGGAACGGGGTGGATGCCCATGTCTTGTCGCGCATAGAGACCATCCAAGGGAATATCACCACGCAAGAAGTCGACGCCATCGTCAATGCGGCCAACTCGAGTCTTTTGGGCGGCGGCGGCGTGGACGGAGCCATCCACAGGGCGGGCGGCCCGGCCATTCTGGCGGAGTGCCGCACGCTCGGCGGGTGCGCTACGGGGGACGCGAAGATCACCGGCGGCGGAAAGCTGCCGGCGCGCTACGTCATTCACACCGTTGGCCCTATCTATCGCGACGGGCGCCACGGCGAGCCGGAACTGCTGGCTTCGTGCCACCGGCGCAGCCTCGAGATCGCCGTCGAACGCGGCCTCAAAACGATTGCGTTTCCCGCGATCAGTTGCGGCGTGTATGGGTACCCCATTCCCGACGCCGCCCGAATCGCCGTGACCTCCGTTGCGCAGTTTCTGGAAAAGCGCCCGGAGATCGAACGAGCGCGTTTTGTGCTTTTCGGCGCGGAAACATACAATGCGTTCTCTGCGGCGCTTCGGGAATTGGAGGATAAGGAGCAGGGGGAACGATGATCTTGGCGGCGGATGCGAAACGTTCGGGAAAATGGTCGGATAACGCATTTTTTGGGCTTCATTACGATCTGCATCCCACCGCGGGCGACACCGAACTCGGGCGCGAAGTGACGTACGAGCACATTCGCGAGCAGCTCGAAAAGGTGAAGCCCGATTATGTCCAATACGACTGCAAAGGGCACCCAGGTTACACAGGCTACCCGACAAAGGTCGGCTCGCCGTCGCCGGGCATCGTGAACGACTCTCTCAAGGTCTATCGCAAGGTCACGAAGGACATGGGCATTCCGCTGTCCATTCATTACTCCGGCGTATGGGATTCGCGCGCGATCGAGGTGCACCCCGAGTGGGCCATGGTCGACGCGGAAGGCGCCCCAAACCCCAACGCCACCGACCGGATGAGCGCCTACACGCGCGACCTCATGATCCCGCAACTCATCGAGGTCCTTACCGAGTATGATCTCGATGGCGTGTGGGTTGACGGCGAATGCTGGGCCAGCCCGCCATCGTGGACGGAGGGCTGCAAACGGGAATTTGCCAAACGCACGGGCATCACGGACATTCCCAAGAAGGCGGGCGACCCGCATTGGGCGGAATGGCTGTCCTTCCAGCGCGACTTGTTTGTCGAACACGTGCGCGCCTACGCGGAGGCGGTGCATAAGGCCAAACCGGATGTCGCCGTGTGCAGCAACTGGATGTACAGCGTGCGCCAGCCCGATTCAATCACGGTCCCGGTGGACTATCTTAGCGGCGATTTCGATCCGTCGTTCGGCTCCGAACGCGCCTGCGCCGAGTCGCGCGTTTTCTCGGCTCACGGCAAACCGTGGAACCTGATGGCGTGGGCCTTCCTCAAGACGGATCCCAACTGGCCTGCGTTCCATTTGGGGTGGACCCTCAAGCCAGTGCCGCACTTGTGCCAGGAAGTGGCCGTGGCCCTTGCGCAAGGCGGCGGCGTGTTTGTCTACAACGTGCCGCAACGCACCGGACGGCTGACCGCGTGGCATCAGGACGTGCTTGCCCAAGTGGCGCAGTTCTGTCGTCAACGCAAGGACTATTGCTTTCAGTCCGAGACGGTTCCCCAGGTCGCCGTGCTGCATAGCCGCAGTTTCTACTACGCGCACTGCGACCCGCTCTTCAACCCCGGCGGCGCGAACATTCCCATGGAAGGCGCCGTGCATGGCCTGCTCGAGAACGGCTATTCGGTCGACATTCTCAATGAGGACATGCTGCTCGAACGCATCGCCCAGTACCCGATCGTCGTGGTCCCGGAGCAAAAGGGATTGCCCGAGACGGTTCGCGAGGCATTGCGGGCGTACGTCGAAAATGGGGGGCGCCTCATCGTCAGCGGCGACCATGCCGCGCAAGAGTTCGGCGATTGGTTGGGCGTGACGCTCGCCGACGGAAAAATCACCGGCGAAAACTACATCCCGGCGAACGGCGGCGCGGTCATCGTGAGCGGTGAGTGGCAGCGCGTCGCCTGCGCCACCGGACGCGAGTTGGCGCCCCTGTTGCGCCAGCAAGAACCCGAACGCGACAAGATCGGCTTTCCCGCCGCAACGATCAACGCCGCAGGCAAAGGCGTGGTCGTCGCGGTGCACGGTCCTCTGTTCCGCATATACGGAGCATCCCACTACCCGCGCCTTCGTTCCTGTATCGGGGACATGGTTCATGCCCTCGAAGCGCCCAGAGTCATGCGTCACGAAGGCCCCTGGTGGATCGAGATGTCCGCGCGACAAAAGGACGGCCGTCTGTTGATTCAGTTTGTAAACCGATCCGCGGCCGGTTATCTCGCGCCGAACCGGCACATGGTCGAAAACGTGCCGAACGCGGGCCCGTTCGTTGTTCGCGTGCCGATGGACAAGGCCCCCGCCCGTTGTTACCTCGCGCCGGACCCGGAAGGCCTCGAGTGGAGCTGGAAAGACGGCGTTCTGACGGCGCGCATGGGCGGCCTGGCGATCCACAACGTCCTCGTGATCGAACCGTGAAGAGAGACGGCTCAATCATTCGATTCTTGGACAAACCCGGGGACCGTGTGATACCATCCGTGCTGCATATATCCCTGTGTTTTTTGGCGAAAGGACCGTCATGGCGAGTATTACAAAGTCCGATGTGGAGTATGTCGCGCGGTTGGCCCAGCTCACGTTGAGCGAGGAAGCCAAGGATCGGCTCGTGGGCGAGATGAGCGAGATTCTATCGTATATGGACCAGTTGAATGCGCTGGACACGACCGGCATTGAACCCACGATGCATGTGCTCGAAATGGTCAATGTCTACCGGGACGATGTCGTGGAGCCGTCGTTGACGCGGGAAGAGGCGCTGGCCAATGCGCCGAAGACGGATGGCGAGTATTTCATCGTGCCGCGCATCCTGGAGATGGAGTAACGCATGGGCCGGGATTGGTATCGATTGACCGCGCACGAATTGCGCGATGCCTTGCGCGCGGGGGAAACGACTTCGCGGGAAATCACGGAATCGTTTTTGGCGCGCATCGACGCGGTGGACGAGAAAGTGAAAGCCTATACGGACGTCTGGCGCGAGCACGCTTTGACGAAGGCCGATGATGCCGACGCGGCGTTGAAGCGCGGTGAGGATCGCGGGCCGCTTGCGGGCGTGCCGATGGCGATTAAAGACGTTATCTGCACCACACAGGGCACGACGACGTGTTGTTCGCAAATCCTCAAGGACTATCGCAGCCCCTTCGACGCGACGGTGATGAAGCGTTTGTTTTCGGCGGGCGCGGTGCCGTTGGGCAAGGTGAACATGGACGAGTTCGCGATGGGCTCGAGCACGGAGAACTCCTCGGTGCAAGTCACGCGCAACCCGTGGAACCTGAAGTGTGTGCCGGGCGGTTCGAGCGGCGGCTCGGCGGCGGCGGTCGCGGCGGACGAATGCGCCTATTCGCTCGGCAGCGACACGGGCGGCTCGATTCGGCAGCCGGCGGCGTTGTGCGGGTGTCTCGGCATGAAGCCGACGTATGGGCGCGTATCGCGGTTCGGGCTGGTGGCCTTTGCGTCGTCGCTCGATCAGATCGGCCCATTCTCGAAAGACGCCGAGGACATGGCCCTCGTGCTCAACGCGATCTGCGGCCATGACCGGCACGATTCGACCTCGGCGGCCATCGCCGTGCCGGACTTCACGAAGGCCCTGCGCGACGATGTCACCGGGCTGCGCGTCGGGTTGCCGAAGGAGTTCTTCACGGACGCACTCAACGCCGAGATGCGCGAGAAGATCGAGGCGGCGGTGAAGGTGCTCGAATCGCGCGGGGCGAAGATCGTCGAGGTCTCGCTGCCGCATTCGAAGTACGCCATCGCGGTCTACTACATCATCTGCACCGCCGAGGCCAGCGCGAACCTCGCACGCTTTGACGGCGTCCGCTACGGCTACCGTTCGCCGCAGGCGGCGAACACGCACGACCTCTATCACCTGTCCAAGACCGACGGCTTCGGGCCGGAGGTGAAACGCCGCATCATGCTGGGCACGTACGTGCTGTCGAGCGGCTATTACGATGCGTATTATTTGAAGGCCCAGAAGGTGCGCACGCTAATCCGTCGCGATTACCAACAGGCCTTCGAGCAGTGCGACGTGATCGCCGGGCCGACTTCGCCGACGGCGGCCTTCGAGGTCGGCGCGAAGACGGACGACCCGTTGGAGATGTACCTGAGCGACATCTACACGATCTCGTTGAACCTCGCGGGCATGCCGGGCATGTCAGTCCCCTGCGGATTGACGGACGCGAAACTGCCGGCGGGATTGCAGTTGCTCGGGAAGCCGTTCGACGAGGAAACGCTGCTGCGCACGGCCTACACGTATGAGAAGCACCGCGGTTTCGAGATGGGCGCCGCGCCGGTGGCGTGAGAGAGAAGAAGAGAAGATTTTTACACAAAGGAACAAAGACACAAAGAAAAGAGAAGGATTTAACGCAAAGACGCAGAGTCGCGAAGGGTTTTATGGTTCTTATCCGTGTCCATCTGTGTGTATCTGTGGTTTAACTTCTCTGTAGTGTCTTCTCTGTGCTTTCTCTGTGTCCTTTGTGCCTTTGTGGTGAATCTTAAATCGATTAGGGATGCGCAATGGATTACGAAGCAGTCATCGGGATGGAAGTGCACGTGGAACTGGCCACGAAGTCGAAGGTCTTCTGTGGGTGCAGCACGAACTTCCACGCCCCGTCGAACACCAACGTCTGCCCCGTGTGCCTGGGCATGCCGGGCGTGCTGCCGGTCATCAACAAGAGCGCCGTCGACATGTCCATCGCGGCGGGCCTCGCGCTGAACTGCAAGATATCGCGCTGGTCGAAGATGGACCGCAAGAATTATTTCTATCCCGACCTTGCGAAGAACTACCAGATCAGCCAGTACGACTTGCCGCTGTGTTACGAGGGGTCGCTCGAAATTCCCGTGAACGGAACGACCAAACGCATCGGCATCACGCGCGCGCACCTCGAAGAAGATACCGCGCGCAACACGCACACCATCGGCGGCGGCGACAGCGGCGTGGACTTCAACCGCTGCGGCGTGCCGTTGTTGGAGATCGTCACCGAGCCGGACATTCGTAGCGCGGAGGAAGCCTTCGCGTACCTGACGGCGCTGAAGCAGATTCTGCAATACCTGGGCGTCAGCGACTGCAACATGGAAGAAGGATCGCTACGCGCCGAGGCCAACATCAGCATCCGGCCCGTCGGTCAGGAAAAGTTCGGCACGAAGACGGAGGTCAAGAACGTGGCTTCGTTCAGCGGCACGCAAAAGGCCATCGACTTCGAAATTGCACGCCAAAAGCAGGTGCTGTCCGAAGGCGGCACGATCGTGCAGGAAACGCGCGGGTGGGACGCCGATCGCGGCGTGACCTTCTCGCAGCGCACGAAGGAGTCGGCCCACGATTACCGCTATTTCCCCGAGCCGGACCTCGTGCCGTTGTCGGTCGACGAGGCATGGGAGACGCGCATTCGCGAATCCTTGCCCGAGTTGCCGCAGGCGCGTTGCGCGCGTTTCGTCGAGCAGTACGGACTCAGCGACTACGATGCGCGCGTGCTGACGTCGACCCGCGCGATGGCCGATTACTACGAGGCGACCGTGAAGGCCGGCGCGACGGCGAAACCCGCCGCGAACTGGATCATGGTGGACTTGCAGGCGATGCTGGTCGAGGCGAAGCGCGAGATCAGCGACTGTCCGGTCACGCCGGAGTCGCTCGCGGAGATGATCGGTCTCATCGAAAACGGCACGATCAGCGGCAAAATCGCGAAGGACATTCTGCCGGAAATGTTTTCAACCGGCAAAGGCGCGAAGGCCTTGGTCGAAGCGAGCGGCAACGTGCAGATCAGCGACCCCGACGCCCTCGCCGAAATCGCGCGACACGTCATCGCCGCGAACCCAGGCCCTGTCGCCGATTTCGAAGCGGGCAAGAAACAGGCGATGGGTTTCCTCGTCGGACAAATGATGAAGGCCACCAAAGGCCGCGGCAATCCACAGTTGGTGAACGAGATTTTGCGCAAGGAATTGGGCGCGTAAGGGAGTTTTTGTGGCAAAGCTAGTCAAGAAGAGTCCGAGTCAAGAGCCCGATTTTCTGCCGCACACCCTGCGCGCCGCCACGTTGGCGGCCGAACACAAGGCCGTCGATCTCAAGGCGTACGATGTGCGCGGGCTCACGGTGATCGCGGACAGTTTCGTGATGTGCAGCGCGACGAGCGAGCCGCACCTCAAGGCTATCTACAGCGCCGTGCGCGAGGGCATGCGCGAGGCGGGCGTGCGCCTGTTGCATACCGAGGGGGGGCTGAGCGGAAACTGGCTCGTGCTTGACTATGGCAGCGTGGTGTTTCATATCTTTCGCAGGGAAGCGCGCGGATTTTACGACCTTGACGCGCTGTGGGCCGACGCGCCGGAGGTGGACGTAAGTCAGTAGCTTCGCGGGCGCGATTGCAACGGCGCGAGGTGGACCGATGACGTTTGAACTGCCAGACCGCAGCAAACTCTATCACTTCAGGATCGACCGCATCCTCGGACGCGGCGGCGCGGGAACTGTATACCGCGGCATCGACGCCAACACCGGGCAAGTCGTCGCGGTCAAATTGTTTCACGGCAATTTTTTCCGGAATGCCGTGCACCAGCGCGATTTTGCGAAAAGCGTCGGGCGCTTCCGGCAATTCAACCATCCCAATGTGGTGCGCACGTTCGAATTTCTCGAGGGCGACGACGGCCCTTGCCTCATTCAAGAATACGTAGACGGCCCCGACTTGAAATGGTACATCGCCAACCGCCGATGGGATCTGCAGGAACGTCTCGTGATCGCCGCGCAAATCTGCAACGGCTTGCAGTACATTCACGAACAGGGCTTTATGCATCACGATCTCAAGCCCGCCAACATCCTGTTCACGCGGCAGGGCATCGCCAAATTGACCGATTACTCCCTGTCGCGCGCGCACCTGTTCGCGTTGTTCGATAACGCCATCCACGAACAGGTCACGCCCATGTATGTGGCGCCCGAGCTCATCGAGAAGAAGAAAGCGACGCCCCAAAGCGATATCTATTCCTTCGGCATCACGCTGTATTTGCTGTTCGCCGGCAAGGTGCCTTTCGAAGTGGACAGCCTTACCAAACTCTACCAATGCCACTTGCTCGTCGCGCCCCTGCGCCCTGCAGAAGTCAATGCCAAATGCCCCCCCGCCCTGAGCGACATCATCATGCGCATGATCGAAAAAAAACCCGAAAAGCGATTTCGCGACTGCGACGAGCTTCGCATCGCGCTTTCTCAAATCGGCAAAAGCAGAATTTAGGACGCATTGACGCGACGACAGGGGCTTTCGAGAAACAGTTTTGCCGACGCGACCGGAACGCGATGGGGCGATGGAATGCGCGGGCGCGAAGCGCTACACTACGCCGGATTTTCGCAGCCGCTTTCATGCGTTGGGCCTGATCGCGATGCGGCGCGCAAACGGAAGGAGCGGGCATGGCACGTATTTTGGTGACCGGCGCAGCGGGATTCATCGGGTCGCATTTGGCCGAACGACTCGCGGCGCTAGGGCACGAGGTTCTGGGCGTCGATTGCTTGACGGACTATTATGCGATCGCGCTCAAGCGCCTCACGGTGGCCGATCTTGCGGAGAAGGGCATCCCGGTGCTGGAGATCGATCTCGCGCGCGACGATCTGAGCGCTTGCGTCCAAGACGTCGAGATGACGTATCACCTCGCCGCGCAGCCGGGGATATCGACGCAAACCGGATTCGAGGCATATCTGCGCAACAACATCATCGCGACACAGCGTTTGTTGACGGCTGTTCAGCGGTCGCGCGCCTTTCGTGGATTCATCAACGTCTGCACGTCGTCGGCATACGGTTCCGACGCTTCCCGCGACGAATCGGCCGAGCCCAAACCCACTTCCTACTACGGCGTCACCAAGCTTGCCGCCGAGCAGCTCGTTCTCGCGTTCACGCGCGATCAAGGGGTTCCCGCGTGTTCGTTGCGTTTGTTTTCGGTGTACGGGCCGCGCGAACGCCCCGAAAAATTGTATCCTCGGCTTATCGGGGCCATCCTCGAGGACAAGGAATTTCCGTTGTACGAGGGCAGTGAACGCCATTTGAGAAGTTTCACGTATGTTTCGGACATCGTGGACGGAATGGTTGCGGCGCTCGACGGCTTTGACGCGTGCATCGGCGAGATATTCAACATCGGCACGGACGCCACCTTCACCACCGAGGAGGGCATTCGAACGGTCGAGGCCATTCTCGGAAAGCGCGCCCGCTTGCGCATGGCCCCCAAACGCCCGGGCGATCAGCTCAAAACCCACGCGAACATCGAGAAGGCGCGGCGCGTCCTGGGGTATGCGCCGGTCACTACGCTTCGGGAAGGGCTCGAAAAGGAAGTGGCGTGGTACCGGCAACGCATCCTCGGCAAAATCGCGCTATGGCCGGAGGGCTGATCCCGATCGCGGTCACGCAAAGAGCGCGTTGACGAATTCCTCAGGCGCGAACGGTTGCAGGTCGTCGATTTGTTCGCCGACGCCGATGAATTTGATGGGAATGCCGAGCTGCTTCTGGATGGCGATCACGATTCCGCCCTTGGCGGTCCCGTCAAGCTTGGTCAAGACGATTCCCGTGACCGTTAGGGCCTCGGTGAAGATGCGGGCCTGCTGGAGGGCGTTTTGCCCGGTGGTGGCGTCGAGCACAAGCAACACTTCGTGCGGCGCTCCAGGCAGCCGCTTGGCCACCACACGCTGAATCTTGCGCAGTTCCTCCATCAGGTTGACCTTGGTGTGAAGACGTCCGGCGGTGTCGATCAATACATAATCCGCCCCGCGCGAGATGGCGGCGTCGGTGGCGTCGAATGCGACGGCGGCGGGGTCGGAGCCGTCCTGGTGTTTGACGATGGGCACGCCCGCCCGTTCGCTCCAAATGGTGAGCTGTTCAACGGCGGCGGCGCGAAACGTATCCGCCGCGCCCAGCACGACGCCGCGCCCTTCGGCTTTTAGTTTGGACGCGATCTTGCCGGTGGTGGTCGTCTTGCCGGAACCGTTCACGCCGACAATCAGCGTGACCACCGGCGTGACGTCTTCGTGGGAGATCCCATGTTCGCCCGGGGTGAGCAAGGCCGTGAGCTCGTCCTTGAGAACGCCGTACAAGGCTTGCGGATCGGTCAGCCGCCGTTCCTTGGCCGTCCGGCGCATGTCCTCGATCAGTTCGAGCGAGGTTTCAACGCCCAAATCGGCTTCGATGAGGATGCGTTCGAGTTCCTCGAACACCTCTTCATCGATGGCGGAACGGCCCGTGAACACGTTCTTGACATTGTCCACCAGGGTCGTGCGGGTTTTGCTCAATCCGTCGCGCAGCCGCGCGAAAAAACCGCGCTTCGTCTCTGTCATGCGTTGCTTGATCCTCAATGGTTCCTGTTTGCGGAAGACGCGTTGCGCGCGCAGGCAAGACGGGCCGCAGCGTCGGAGAACGGCGCCGCGTCATCACTCGACGCGATACAATGCCGCAGCGTAGCGCTTGTCGCTGGATTTCAACTGAGCGAAGCACATGAAATTCTTATTGACGGCGTTGGGCTCGACATATCCAAACGCGCCGACATCCCTGCCTTTGAGGCGCACGGCGGCGTTCATGGAGGCCGCGCTGCCGCTGGACTCGATCTGGGCCCGCCCCCGGATTTCCTCTCCCCCGCGCAGCAGGGCGACGAAAAGAAAATCGCCATTCTCGGCGCGCGCCGCTATGGCGCCTCCTCCAAACGCGGCTTCCTTGTCTTCCTCGGGTTGAATCTCGATGGCGTACCGTCCATCGCCCAGGCCCATTCGCTCCGATGTCTCCCCCGGCATGCGCGGGGAAGTCTCCAGCACCGGATCAGCCGCCAAGGTCCGGTAGAGTTCCTCGAACGGCTCGGCTTCCGGTCCGCGCCAGAAATCCTCGACGGGGGCGTCGTCCGCCACTTGGGGGGTGAACCAGTCGACGATGGTGTCGGTGTTGAAGGCCGTCCACACGATCAGCAACAGCCCAATCATCACCACGATGCCCCGGACCCAGTCCCGAGCGCTAAGCCCGCCGCTCCCGATCGCGGTGTCGGCTTCGATGGCAATGCGCCGCGCCCGTTGATCGCGCAAATTGTTGCCGCATTGTTTGCACAGGAGCGTCCCTTCCGGGTTGACGGTCCCGCACATCTCGCAGACGGCGTCCGCGTCGGTATTGTCGAATGACGCCCTCCGGAGACGGTCGTCTGACATCTGCCCTCGTCCTCCCTGATGCCCTTGTCGGGGCAACTGATGCTGCAGACCCTGCGGTCGGCAAAAAAACGTACATCGCCATTGTGGCACAGTCTATTGCGCAATTCCACCCTGCGTTTTACGATCCTGAGTTTGACGGCGGCCACGCGGTTCCCATATTGACAGCCGGGTAGGCGTTCGGGTCAAATCGACCCAGGGAATTGTCGGTCCCCTTTGGATAGTCTCTTGGCCATGACGTCGTGCCTGTCTTCGATTGACGGGAACGCATCTTGGCCGCAACATGAATTTTCGCGGGTTGCGGCTTGTAGACGGCATCAAGCGGATCGTCAACTGTCTCGAATGAGATCGCTCTGCGTTTCTTTGCGTCCTCAGCGCCTCTGCGTTGGGAAGTATCAACGCAGAGGCGCTGAGGACGCGGAGTGACGCAGAGGGAAGAAAGTGCACGAGAACGAGATTTCGGAGCGGATTGTTGGAGCGACTATTGACGTGCATCTTGGCCGCAACACGAATTTTCGCGAGTTGCGGCTCGTAGGCGGCATCAAGCGGATCGTCAACTGTCTCGAATGAGATCGCTCTGCGTTTCTTTGCGTCCTCAGCGCCTCTGCGTTGGGAAGTATCAACGCAGAGATGCAGAGGACGCGGAGCAATGTAGAGGTGAATCTTGGTTCCGGCTGCGCCGGGTTAGGGGGTGATCATGGCAAGGCATATTATGGTTCTCGCATTTGTTCTGTCGATTCTTCCGTGCGTGGCGCGTTCGGAACCGTCAGCCTATCGCGATCTGTATCCGGACACGTGGGCGGCGACCGATGCGCTTGGTCGAGCCATGCCGGATTTCGGGGCGGTTGGCCCGATCAAGAAGGACCAGCGCCGGGTGGTGGGCATTTTCTATGTTACGTGGCACAGCGATTCGTTGGCCGCGGCGAAAAGCCCATACACGGCGGACGTGACCAAGGTGCTTGCCGCCGATCCGCTGGCGCGCCTGGATGCTCGTCACCCGCTGTGGGCCGATGGCATGCATCACTGGGGCGAGCCGGAACAGGGCTATTTTCTCAGCAAGGATGTCTACGTGATCCGTAAAGACATGTCCATGCTTGCCGATGCGGGGGTGGACGTTTTGGTGATGGACGTCACCAACGCGGTTCGGTATTGGGATGAATGGGATGTCGTGTTCGGGGTCATGCAGCAGATGAAGGCCGAAGGCAATCGCGTGCCGCAGTTCTGTTTCTGGGCGTTCAACGGCCCTTCGATTGTGGTGGTGCAAGAGCTGTATGACAGGATTTACAAGACAGGGAAATACAAGGACCTGTGGTTTTACTGGGACGGCAAACCGTTGTTGTTGTACAACGGCACGCCCGAAATAGATTCCACGGGCTTCAATATCAAGCATCCCAACCCGCGCCACGATCCCGCCGCCAAGACGGATCCGAGCCATCCGCATTATGGCGATCCCCTTTACGCGGAAGAGTTCTTCACCGACTATTCGCGGGAGGTGAAGGATTTTTTACCTTGCGAACGATGTGGTGGGGATGGTCCGAGTGGGCGGGCAAACGTTTCATCGGAACGGAAGACAACTGGAGCTTCGGCTATGCCTTGGATGATGAACGGATCCGGGCCATGGCGCCCGAGGAACTGCTTTCGACGCACAAGGGAAAGCGCGAGGAGGCCGCCGTCACCCCGGCGCAGCATCCGTCATCCTTGACGGGAAAGTCCTGGACCCGCGAACACGGCGAGCCGGAATTGAACGAGCGCGACATGCCCATGCCCGCCTATGTGCCGTGGCTTGGCAAGACGGTCGAGCATCCCGAAGGCTACGGCATCTATTTTCAGGAGCGATGGGATGAAGCCCTCAAGGCCAACCCGCAGTTTCTCTATATCAACGATTGGAACGAGTGGACGGCCGGCAAATACCATCCCGAGGCGGGCAAGACGTTCCCCTTCATGCGCCGCGAATCCCCGTATATTTTTATTGACCAGTACAACGCCGAATTCAACCGCGCGATTCAGCCTATGAAAGGCGGATACACGGATAATTACTACATGCAGATGGCCCAGAACATCCGCCGTTACAAAGGCGTTCGCCCCGCGCCCGTCCTGAAAGGATTCCGCTCGATTCGTCTTGACGGAGCCTTCGGCGATTGGCGATCGGTCAAGCCCGAATACCGCGACACCATCGGCGACGTCGTTCACCGCGATTACGCGGGATACGGCGGGCTGCACTACAAGAACGATTCGGGGCGCAACGACATCACGACCTGCAAGGTCGCCGTTGACCGCACGGCAGTGTATTTTTATGTGCAAACCGGGGATCCTCTCACGCCGCACACCGATCGCCACTGGATGCTGCTGTTGATCGACGCCGACCAAAACCACGAGACAGGATGGAACGGGTACGATTTTCTGGTCAATCAACATATCTTGGACGACAAGACCACAACGCTTATGGGGTACGAGCTCGGGGCTCCTGGCGGACCGTGGGTCGAGCGGGCGCAGCTTTCCTATCGTTACGCAGGCGCGGAACTCGAGTTGGCCGTGCCGCGCGCCGCGCTGGGGCTAAAAGGCAAGACGTTCGCGTTCGATTTTCATTGGTGCGACAACCCCGCCGATCTCGAAGACCCGATCTCGCTGTGCACCGATGGCGACAGCGCTCCCAATCGGCGCTTCAATTACCGGTACATCTGGAAAAGGTGAACGGATCTTCGTCCGGGCCGGGTTTGGAGTTTTCTGGCTGGTGCGCTTCGAGCGCGAAGGCCAGATCTATTTGATAAGAGAGATCGCTCTTTTGAATTGTGGGGCGTCGGATTTGCCCAGAATCTCGAAAAGCGCCATCTCCGTCGTGACCAAGGAAACGCCTGCGCGGGACAGCCGGTCCAGTCCGGCGAGATGCTCCTCGTCGGATCGCGATCCCGTTGCATCGCGCACAACGAACGCTTCGAATCCCTGCGCCACGGCGCCCAGGGCGGTCTGCAGCACGCATACGTGCGTCTCGACGCCCGCGATCACGAGTTGGCGCCGTCCTGTTCGCGCCAGGGCTTCGCAGAATCCCTCGTCGCCCATGCAGCCGAACGACGTTTTTTCGATCGGGAAGACGCCGGGAAGCTCGGCGGCCACCGGATCCACGGTTCTGCCGAGACCTTTGGGATACTGCTCGGTGAGGAGAAGGGGTAATTCCAGGATCGCCGCAAACCGGATTAGTTTGATGACGTTCGGGATGATGCGGTCCGCGTTCCCGATGGCTGGAAGCAGTTTTTCCTGCAGGTCGATGATCGTCATCGCCACGTCGTTTTGCCGCAACACGGGGCATCCTCCTGTTTCAAAGGCCGTTCTTGCCGGGCGCGCAGATCACTCCTGCTGCGCCCAAAGTTGACGGTCAATAAGGGAAATGTAGTCGGACCAGTTCTGTCCTCGCTGCCGCGTTTCCTCGACGATGCGCGTGAAAGCGTTGGCCTGCGCGTCGAGGTTGTCGAGGTGGAACAGCGCGACCGCTTCGGGAGTTTTCGGCAAAACCGGCGATCCGTTGACGTACTCGCCGTGGTGAGCGAGGATGCAATGCAACAGATGCAGCCGCACGGTCTCGGGAAAGTCGGGAATCTCGTCCATTTTCCGGCGGACAATGTCGGCGCCGATGACCAGATGTTCCAGCAGCTTGCCCGCGGTGGTGTAATCGACGGAAAGATCGTGCGTCATTTCATCCAACTTGCCGATGTCGTGCAGCAAGATGCCCGTGAGCAACAAATCGCGTTGAATGTTCGGATACAACTCGCACAACACCTCGGCCAACCGGGCCATTTCGTAACAGTGCTGAACAAGGCCCCCGCGGCACTCGTGGTGCCAGCGTTTGCCCGCCGAAGCGGCCTCAAAGCGGCTCATGAATTCAGGATCGTCGAGAAACGATCGGGTCAGCCGGACCAGGCAAGGCTCCTGCAATGTGTCCATGATGGACCGGAACCGCGCGACAAATTGCGCGGCGTCGGGGTGGACGTAGACAAGGTCGCGCTTGTCGTAGTCCGCCTCGCGAATCGGCGTCACGTGCTCCACGCGCACCTGCAAACGGTCTTGATAGGTGGCGACCAAGCCCTTGACGTGGACCACGTCGCCGGCTTCAAACTGTTGCGCGACCGAGGCCGCGTTGTTCCACAAAACGCCGCCGATTTCGCCCGTGCGGTCCTTGAACACCATTCCCAGGAACTTGCCGCCGTTTTGCTGATCGCGCAAATCCTTGCGCACCGCGACGAAATAATCGTTGAGGCGATCGCCCTCCTGCAACGTTTCTACGAATTGCCGTTTCATCCGGATTTCCTTGTACGTTGGGACAGAACGGCAAGGGTACCGTGTGCAGGCGTCCGGTTGCAAGCGACGGACGGGCGCCTTGGACGCGTGCTCGAGGAGAGCGCTGCCGGCAGGATGGTTGCCGGACGGATTCCGTGATATGCTGGGCGGCAGACGGCGCGCAGAACGCCGAGGAGGCGAACCATGACCAGTCGCGAGCGTATTCGCGCCATCATTGCAGGCGAGACCGCCGACCGTTGCGGGTTCTGGATGGGCAATCCCCACCCGGACACATGGCCCCTTTACCATGCGCACTTCGGCACTGCGACAGAAGAAGAGCTCCGCTTGAAACTCGGCGACGACTTCCGCTGGATATGCCCACAATTCTACGCGTCCACCTATCGCCACCCGAAAGGCCTCGGCATGTTCGACGCCGGGCTCAACAAGGAATGCCACGGCCTGGCTGGCCCCTTTGCCGACTGTGAGGACATCGCCGAGGTCGAGGCGTACGAATGGCCCAACGTGGACTACCTTAACTTCGACGACTGCATCGCCGACCTCCACAACACCGGCGAGTTCTACCGCGCCAGCGGATTCTGGACCTGCTTCTACCACAACATCATGGACCTCTTCGGCATGGAGAGTTACATGCTCAAGATGCTCGACAACCCCGACGTCGTCCACGCCGTCACCGACAAAGTCTGCCAGTTCTACTACGAGGCCAACGAACGCTTCTACGCGCAGGCCGGCGACCTCATGGACGGATTTTTCTTCGGCAACGACTTCGGCACCCAGGTCGATCTCATTTGCGGCCCGGAACAATTCGACGAATACATCATGCCCTGGTTCCGCCGCTTCACCGACCAAGCCCACCAACACGGCTACCAGGTGATCCTGCACTCCTGCGGCGCGATCCACCGCGTGATCGACCGGCTCATCGACGCCAACGTCGACTGCCTCCACCCCCTCCAAGCCCGCGCCTGCAACATGGACGCCGACACCCTCGCCCGCGACTACAAAGGCCGCATCGCCTTCCTCGGCGGCGTCGACACCCAAGACCTCCTCGTCAACGCCGCCCCCGACCAAATCCGCGCCGAAGTCCACCGACTCAAACAAACCCTCGGCCCCAACCTCATCATCAGCCCCAGCCACGAAGCGTTGTTGCCGAATGTGCCGCCAGAGAATGTGGCGGCGATGGCCGAGGCGGCAACGGAGTAAACCGAATCGTTCAACATCTTCGTAGCGCCCGGTCTCCGTGCCGGGCGCTCTTCTCTTCTTTTCTCAGCGTTCTCGGAGGCTCTGCGTTAAAATTCTTCAACGCAGAGGCGCGGAGGACGCAAAGATCGCAGAGAAGAGAAGAACCGCCCGGCACGAAGACCGGGCGCTACAAAGACATCAACGATGGCTATTCCCGTGCACAATTTCCCTCGGCCTTTTGATGCGATGCCCTGGGCTTCCCCGGTATTGCATCGTCGCGAACGGCCTCCTATACTAAGAAAGGCGACGCGGCGGGCTGTGTTCCGGCGCGTTGTCGCGGCGGGTGTGAACGCGGGCGCCAAAAGGGTGCGGGACAGGGACATGCCGAATACGGCGCTGTTTTACATAATTTCCGACACGGATACCAGGCTGCTGGCTCCGGTGGCGCTGGTGTGCGTATTTTTCATCGCGGTCGCGATCGTCTCGGAGATAAGCCGGCAACGCATGCGCACCCGCGCCCGCATTCGCGGCGAGTGGGATGTTGTGCGCAAGGTTTCTTCCGAGAAGGGACTTTCCGCGGACGAGCAGGGTCTGCTGGAACGTCTTATTCGCCGGTATAGTCCGCGCGCTCCCGTCAGCGTTGTCACCGTGCGGCAGAGCTTCGATGCGTGCGTGAGTGCGTGTTTGGGGGAACTCGACAAGATCAATTCTCCTGAGTTCGAAACCACGGGCGCCTTGTTGCGGGATGTCCGGGATCGGATTGGTTTGCATTATCTGCCTTTTGGCCCCAGCATTCGTTCGACGCGGGAACTGCATGCGAGCCAACCGGTGTTGTTTGCCGCGGGGATTGATCAAGCGGATCGAAAAGGCGCGCGGGGATTGATTTCCGATATCACCGAGGCGGTGTTTTACGTCACGCCGGAGGAGGGGACGAACCTGGAGGCGTTCACGCCGGGAAATGCGGTTCATTTTTCGCTTTGGCGCGAGGACGACGCGCGGTACGCTTTTCAGGCGCGGCTTGTCCGTGTGGAAAGCGATCCGGTGCGGCTGGCGTTCCGGCATGCCGTTTCGTTGAACCGGATGCAGTCGCGCGAGTATTACCGGATCGGTTTTGAGCAGAGCGCGTCGGTCGGCATTCTGAACGCTTCCGTGGACGGCAGCGATGACGATGTCCGGCTGCGCCCGGTGGTCACGCGGACCCGGGGCCGGTTCACGAATTTGAGCGCGGGCGGGTTTGCGATTCTCATTCCGCAGCCGGTGCCGCGTCAAGTGTTGTTGCGCGTGACGCTTCAGTTTGACGGTTTTGAGCCGTTCGACGTTGAGGCCCGGATCGTGTCGGTCTTGTCGCTTCCCGGAGGGCAGTATCTGGTCCGCGCGAGCTATGTCGGGATCAGCGAAGACGTTCGCGATCGCATCACGCGTTTTATCTTCCGGCGGCAGCAGCCTCTGCTGCATCACGCGGACGCCGCGAGCGGGGAGTAGCCCCCGTGAACGAGCTTCGGTCCGGTTTCCAGGCAGTCAAAGAGCAGATTGGGACGTGCTGGCTCTATGCCGCTTTTGCCGTGACGGCCAGCGTGCTGACGGTGGTCGCGGGGTATTTGCTGGAGCCGTATACCGCCGTGAAACCCGCCCCTGTTTGGACGGAGCTCGTGGACGTCGCTGTAAACATCCTGCGAATGGCCATTTACGCGACAGGCCAGGCGATCGCTTTCTCTCGTTTTGGGAAGAAACTCGATGCGCCGTTGTGGCGCATGGAGTCCGATTGGGCAGCGGTGCGCGCATTTTTTTCGTTATGGTTTGCCATCGACCTTGTGTGCATTGCGTTGTGGATGTTCGCGGCCCGCTTGGCCTCGGAGGAGGCGGGTCCAGCGCCGGCGGCTCTGGCCTTTTTCGCCATTTTGGGGTACGCCGCCGCGATGACGCCCATCGGCGCTTGCATCATGTTCGTCAGGCCGCGCACCTGGCAAGAGGCGGGGCGCAGCCTGCGTCCGCTGGCCAACCAGGCTCCGGCGGCCCTGATTATCCTGTTTTTTAGTTTCGCGAGTTCGTTTTTTTTGCATCTTTTGGCCGAAGACCTGAGCAAAGTCCGCTGGGCATTGCCTGCGGCGGACTTGGCGGCGGCGTATTTTGATTGCGTGGTTTTCGCGGCGATGTGGGCGTTGTGCAAGACCGATCGCGAGCAGGGTGATCGCCTTGACATCGAATTTTGATCCGCGCGGCAAGGGCTGCGTTTTCGTGGCGGCGGCGATCGTTCTGGTCGGCGCGGCGGCGTTGGGCGTTCTGACGGCGTACGTGGCGTATGCGCGGCGAATCCCTGCGGATTCTCCTCTCGCGCGCATGTATCGGACGGAGGCGGATCTCGCGGCGTTGGCAAAGGCCGTGGACGCGTACCGCGCCGCGTACGGAGCCTATCCCGACGCAGGGCAGGAGGGTCTTCGGAAGGCCTGTGCGGCGTTGTCGGAGATCGCCAATTACTTGCCCGACGGCCCGCCCTTGGACGGATGGAACCGCCCTTTCCACTATGCTCCCGTCGCGGAGCAGGATGCGTATCGGCTGCACTCCGCCGGCGCTTTGGACTCGGAGAGCGGATTCATTGTCCATGGGGATCCGGAGAAATCGTGGCGTCCGCACTACCGCGCGTTGCAGCGGGAATTCATGAAAGCGCCGTCCAAGGAGCCGTTGCGCCTACGGTAGAAAGAGGTTTTTGATGCATATCAGCCTTCCGTATGCGAAATCGCCCCTCGAAGCAGACATCGATTGGGGCTGTTTCTGGGGCGTGTTGGACGTTGCCGATGTGCCGGCGCCGCCGGATGTCGATGCCGCGGCGTTATCCGCCTTGACGCATCCCATTGGCCTCGATCGCGATATTTTCCATACGGTGTTGCCGGGCGAGAGCGTGGCCATTGTCGTGTCGGACTCTTTTCGCAAGACGGGCATTCATCTGATTTTGCCCATGTTGCTCGAGGGGTTGGCGAAACGGGGCGTGCGCGACGAGAATATTTGTTTTGTGTTCGCCACCGGTTCGCATCGCGCCCCGACGCCGCGCGAGCAGGAGGCGATCCTTGGCGAGGAGGCGTACGCGCGGTTTCGTGCGCGCGCGTTCGTGCATGATTGCGATGACGAAGCGGGGTTGGTGGCGCTGGGGCGGACGTCGCGCGGGACGCCGGTTCTCATCAACCGTCGCGTGCACGAAGCGGCCCGCGTCATTGTGACGGGATCGGTCGTGTTGCATTATTTCGGCGGTTTCGGCGGCGGCCGCAAGGCGCTTGTGCCGGGACTTGCCGGGCGCGAGACCATCGCCCGCAACCATATTCTCAACCTTGATCCTCTCGAAAATCGCCTCAACCCCGATGTCCGCATCGGCGCGCTCGACGGAAATCCCGTCTCCGAGGACATGCTTGAAGCCGCCCGCATGACCCGCGCCGATTGTCTCATCAACACCGTGCTCGATCGTCATGGACGCATCGCGAGGATATTCGCGGGCGATCTCGATGCGGCGCATCGCGCGGCATGCGATTTCGCACGTTCCTTGTTTTGCATTCCTATCCGGCAGCAGGCCGATTTGGTGGTTGCGGCCGCTGCCGAGACCGGCAATTTTGTGCAGGCGCATAAGGCGTTGTTCCATGCGTGCCTGGCGGTTCGCCCAGGCGGCCGGGTCGTTCTGGCGGCGCCGTGTTCCGAAGGGCTTGGCGGCGATCAGTTCGTCAAGTGGCTGCGCTTTGGCGGACCCGAAACCGTTTTCGATCGGTTGCGCGAATCCGCCGAGATCAACGGCCAGACGGCTTTGTCGTCCCTCCAGAAAGGTCCCTTCACCCATCTTGTCACCGAGATGTCCGGCGAGGACGTCGCCCTGCTCGGGGCTCAAAAAGCCGCCACCCTTTCCGAGGCCCTGGAGGGAGCCCGCGCGATTCTTGGCGCCGCCGGAGTCCATCGTCCCGCCTACTACCTCATGCCCACCGCGGCGTACGCCGTGCCGATGTTGGGCGACTGATCCCAAATCCCCAGCGCGCCAATGCTTTGGCGCGGCATTATGGACGAGCGGGCGGGTTGACACCTTTTTGGGGCAAGGCTACAATGCGCTGGAAACATCGCGGGCCTTGGAAATTGCCATGAAACGGTACACCTTCGGCGCATTTCTGGTTGACGACACGAATCGGCAGGCGTATGACGCATGCCTTCGTATCGCCGAACGCGATCCCGAGGCTCCGAAGCTGACCGTCCTCGTCGGCGAGGAAGGGTGCGGCAAAACGCATCTGCTTTACTCCATCGTGAATCATGTGCGAGCGGCCTCTGTCCGCGTCGGTCTTGCGTGCGTCACGGCGCAAAATCTTCCCGAACAGGTCCGCGCGCTCATCGAGGATCCTTCCCCGCTGGATCGCATTCGTCATGCCATTCTGCTGGTGGACCAATTGGAGCAGATCGATGGGATCGAGACGCGTCCGGACATGCAGGATCGCCCCGGACAGGCCGACTATCTGATCGAGGAGCTCCAGGCGGTTATTCATATTTTTCTGGATAAAGGGCACCGGGTCGTGATCGCTTCCAACGTATATCCTGCGCATTTGCGCAGCCTATCGGAAAGCGCCAAGCAGCGTATTGCCGAGGGCGACGTCATCCCGATAGCGCCGATCCGTCCGGAAAACCGCATGGACGTTCTGACGCAGCGTGCGGCGGGCGAAAGCGAAGAAATCATTCGCAGGCAGCAACAGGAAATTGCCGAACTGCGCGCTTTGCTCGAGAACGCTTCCGCGAAGCCCTCGCCCTACTCCTCTGGCGAAGCCGGATCGGCGACGTCCGATCGAGCCGCCCGGGAAGACGCGGAACGGAAATTGGCCGTGGCGAAGGCGCATGAGGAAAGCCTCCGCCAGGAGCTTGCGGATGCGGAGCGTCAGCTCCAGACGCTGCGTGAAGTGGTGGACGTCGCCGCGAAAGGTCCGGCTCCGCAGGAATGGAGTCATTTGCATGCCGATCTTGATCTGGCGCACGCTCAGGCCGCCGCCGCCGCCCAGGACGCGGAGCGGCTGCACGGCGACTTGCGCAGGCTTGAAGCGGAACGTCAGGAGATGGCCTCTTTTCGGACGCAGTTGGAAGAGTCCGAACGCCGGATAGCGGCGTTGGACGCCGAGAAGCGGTCGTTGAGCGACGCGCTGGAAGCGGCCCGCCAGGATAGCCAACGCGCGCGCGAGGAGGCCAATGGGCTTCTCGGGCGCGCCCAGCGGCTGCTGGACCAAATCGAAGCGAATCGGGCTTTGCTCGCCCAAACGGAAGCCGAACATGTGCGCCAGATTCAGCAACTCGAGATGACCCTCGCCGCCGGAGTCCCTGCCGCCGCCGCGCAGGATGAACTCCGTTTTACCCGTGAGCAAGTCCATCGCGTGCAGGCGCAACTCGAAGCCCAAGAGGCGGTTCTTGTTCAGGAGCGTGCGCGTTTCGAACAGGAAATCGCGGATGTCCAGCGGAATTGCAAGGCCGAGATTGAGCAAGCGCATATGGATCGCGACGTGGTCCGTTCCGAACGCGATGAACTCCGGCAGCAGCGCGACGAGGTCATTCGCGATCAGCAGCAGTTGCTTGCGGCGATCGAACGCACCAAGCAAGAACGCGATGCGCTTGATGAGGAAATCGACGGCCTGCGCGCTTCGCGCGACCTGATGCAGGCGCGGATCGAGGAAGCGAGTTCGTCGCTTGGAAACGTCAAGAAGGAGTTGGATGCGCTGCGCGTAGAGGCGGCCGAAGAAGTCGCCCGGGCGCATGCACAGGCGGGCGAGCTTGAAAATCGTCTTGTGCGTACGGCGACGCTTCTGCGTGAAACGCGGGCGCACGGCAAAACCGCCGCGCAGGAGATGGTTTCGTGGTCGACGCGGCTTGCCGAGGTCGCCAACGCCTTTGGTCAATTGGGCAAGCAGCTTGACGAGACGATGGCTTCGATCGAGCCCGAGGCGCCGATAGCGCCGTCTTACTTGGACGAGGACGAGACGCCCGAAGACGCCGCCATGCTTCGGAAACCTTTCGATCAGGCCGATTTTGACGAAGCGTTCGCCCGCGCCGCGGAGTATGCCGATGAAACCGGCGATCGGGTTGTCGTGGACGAAGATCGTCTGGAGGCGCCCCAATCGCCTCACGAATCGCCGGATGTTCGCGGCGAGGAAGACGTCGATTAGCATCGATCCATTCAATCGCCGGACGCATGGCTTGGGGGAGAACAATGCTGAGCCGGATGCTCACGCGAAAAGAGCAAGGCGTGTTGCTTGCGGTCGCCGGAGCCATTGCGCTGGGAAGCGTCGTTATCTATTTTTTTTCTGCGGAGCGGACGGACGCGTTGCCGGAGAGAGAGACGCCCGCGTCGCGCATCGCGGTGGAAACGGCGCCGCCGTTTCCTGCCGCGGTTTCGCCGAGTTCAACGCCATCGCCCAGCGCGCCTCCTTCTATGGAGCCGCCCGGCCCCGCGGCCACGACGGAGTCGTTGGCGCCGCCCCCTGTTACGCCCTCTGCTTCGCGCACGCTCGTGGCCGCGATCAATGGAGCCGTCCATGTTCCCGGCGTATACGAATTCAGGGGATCCGCCCGCGTCAAAGACTTGATCGATCGTGCGGGGGGCGTGCGTGAGGCCGCCGATTTGAGCGATATCAATCTGGCGGCTCCATTGATCGATGGGACGACGCTGGTGATTCCCGAGGCGGCGGGGGCTGCGCAACGGGGCGGTCGCGTCGCGATTGCGGATGGGCGCGGCGGGGTGGCGCTAAATCCGCCGGCGTATCGCATTTCGGGATGGCAGCCGGCCAATGCGTCCGCGCCTCAGGATGATGCCGGACTCCGCGAACCATCCCGTCTCCATGATGCAGCCGGCGAGAGCAAGTCTTCAGGGAGCATCAACGTGAACACGGCCACGGCGGAAGAATTGGAAGCCCTGCCGGGCATTGGGCCCAAGCTGGCCGGGGAAATCGTTCGTTACCGCGCGCAGAGCCCTTTCCGGGCCGTGGACGATCTCGACAACGTTCCCGGCATTGGCGCAAAAAGGCTCGAGACGCTGCGTCCTTTTGTTTGTGTGCAGTGAGGCGTGATCGGAAGGGGCGGGGCCTTTGTTACATGCCCAGCCCGCCGTCGATCGGCACGACAGCGCCCGTGATGTACCCCGCGCCGTCGCTCGCGAGAAAAAGCACGGCCGCGGCGATCTCCTCGCACGCGCCAGAACGTTTGAGGGGGATGCGCGCCAGCGCGGCGGCACGCATTTCTTCCGTGAACCCGGCGGTCATGTCGGTCTCGATGTAGCCGGGCGCGATCGTGTTCACGGTGATGTTGCGGCTGGCGAATTCGTGTGCGAGGGCTTTGCTCAGGCCGACAAGTCCCGCTTTTGCGGCGGCGTAGTTGCTCTGCCCGGCCTGACCATGCAGGCCGACGACGGACGAGATGTTGATGATGCGTCCATGGCGTTGCTTGATCATTCCCCGCGCGACGGCCCGGCAACAGTAGAACGCGCCGCTGAGGTTCGCGGCCAACACGGCGTCCCAATCCTCGTTCTTCATTCGCAGGATGAGGCCATCGCGCGCGATGCCGGCGTTGTTGATCAGGATGTCAATCGGCCCCAGGCGATCGGAGACCTCGGCGATCAGGCTGTCCACCGATGCGGGGTCTGCGACATCCGCCGCGTAGCCTTGCACGTTTGCGCCCAGCTCCGCCGCGACGCGCACCGTCGTGTCCAAGGCGCGTCCGCAAATCGCCACGCGCGCGCCCGCCTGCGCAAAGGCCGCCGCACAGGCGCGCCCAATGCCGCGCGTTCCGCCGGTGATCAAAACGACTTTGTCTTGAAATTCGTTCACGGCGCACTCTCCAATGCGTTGGCGGACTCGAGCGTTCCCGCTGATTCCACGGCGGGCGCGTTATCGGTCCGCCGGGCGATTCCTTGCAGCACCTTGCCGGGGCCGCACTCGATAGCGCGGACCGGTCCGAGCGTGCGCATCACGTGCGTCCAGCGGACAGGCGATCGCATTTGACGCGCGAGGACGTCGCGGATGGCGGCGGCTGTTTCGACGGCCTCGCCGGTTACGCTGCTGATCACGGCGCAGGCGGGCTGGGAAATGGAAACGCGGTCCACGAGTTCCCGAAACGCCTCGGCGGCAAGACGCATGCAGGAGGAGTGAAACGGCCCGCTGACCGGCAGCGGCAGGACGCGTTTCGCGCCGCCGGCTTTCAGGATTTCCTCCGCTTTTGAAAGACCCTCTTTCGTGCCCGTGATGATGGTCTGCTGCGGACCGTTGTAATTGGCGATTTCCGCGCCGTCGGGCAGCATCGATTCGATCGTTTCGGGCTCCATGCCCACGACGGCGGCCATGCCGCCTTCCGGGGCTTGTTCGGCCATGAGCCGCGCGCGTTCTTGCACCAGGCGGAAACCGGTTTCGAAGCTGAGCGCGCCCGCGACGATGAGCGCAGCGAACTCGCCCAGGCTATGCCCGGCGCATGCGCGCGGGGAAAATCCTCGCGACTCGAGATGCCGCGCGATGGCCACGTCGGCGGTCAGCAAAGCCGGTTGCGCCACGCGCGTGTCGGTGAGCGCGGCTTCCGGCCCTTCGAACATCGCCTGCAGCAATTCCGGACCGGCCAAGGCCGCCGCCGTGTCAAAGACTTGGCGCGCTGGGATCGATCCGGCGTTGTAAAAATCCCGGCCCATGCCGACGGCCTGGCTGCCTTGCCCAGGGAAAAGAAAGACGCTCATGGTTTCGACTCCGCGGCATTCAGCGCCGCCTCGGCGTTGCGTAGTTCTTCAGCGCCGCACCGGATGCGCTCGTTGATGTTCGCTTCAACGGCCAACCGCGCTCCGCGAATGGCGTTTGCGACGCCTCGCGCCATGGCCGATCCGTGCAAGATGATCACGGCGCCGTTCACGCCAAGCAAGGGCGCGCCGAAGTATTCGTTGGGGTCGACGTCGTGCCGGATGCGCTTGAAGGCTCCGTAGGCGAACAGCCCGCCCAGCATGCTGATCCAGGTGCGGCGAAATTCCCGTTTGATGATATGCGACACAAGCCCCCCGGCGGCTTCCGTGGTTTTCAACACCATATTGCCGACGAAGCCGTCGCAGACGACCACGTCGGCTTGCCCTTCGAACATGGCGCGCGGTTCGATGTTGCCGATGAAGTTGATGTTTGTCGCCGCGCTGAGATTGCGATGCACCGTTTTGGTGACGTCGTTGCCCTTGAGTTGTTCTTCGCCAATGTTGAGCAGGCCCACGCGTGGATTCGCGACGTCCAACACGAATTTCGAGTAAATGGCGCCCATTTCGGCGAAATCGCACAAATGCCGCGCGCTGCAGTCAACGTTCGCGCCGAGGTCGACCAGCAAGACTTTGCCGTTTTTCGTCGGCAATTGCTGGCAGATCGGAGAGCGGGCGACCCCTCGGATGGGGCCTAGAATCGTGCGCGCGGCCATCATCACCGCGCCGGTGTTGCCCGCGCTGACAAAACCGGCGGCTTCGCCGTGTTTGACGAGACGCAGGCCGACGAGGATGGAGGCGTCTTTTTTCTGGCGGACGGCTTGGATGGGCGAGTCGTGCATGGCGATAACCTGTGAGGCATGCACGATCGATATCTTTCCGCGCTTGGGATAGATCTCGAGCGCCGATTGCAGCATTGTCTCGTCGCCGACGAGCAGGATTTCCACGTCGCCCGCCAGACTTGCGTCCACGGCGCCGCGCACTTCGGGCCCCGGAGCCTTGTCCGACCCCATGGCGTCAACGGCGATTCGCATGGCTACCCCCTGGCCGGTCGGTCGTAGAAAAAAGGTTTACCGCAAAAAACGGGCTGCAGAAGAGAAACGCGACGCGCCAGGCGATATCGAGAGTTGGCGGCGCTCATGATCCCCGACAGTCCACGACCCCGCAACGCAAAGATCGCCCGCGCGCTCTGCGTGCGGGTTCTTGGCGTGACGCGACAACGAACCAGCGACAATGCTTTAGTCGTTCGAGACGTTGATGACCAACCGCTCGCCGTAATGTCCGCATTTCGGGCACACGCGATGCGGCATTGCTTTTTCGCCGCAATTCGGACAATCCGCCAAGCTGTGAGCGCGCAATGCATGGTGCGACCTGCGGGTGTTGCGGCGCGTTTTGCCTGTTCTTCTCTTGGGTACCGGCACCGATCAATCCTCCGACGGCTTCTTGGGCAAATCTGGAAACAGTTTTTCCAGACCGGCCAGGCCTTTGTTTTCCCATGGACCCTGCGCATTGTCCTCGCGGCACGCACAGGCCTCTCGGTTCAGATTCGCCCCGCACCGGGGACATAGCCCCGCACAGGTCTCCTTGCACAAAAACTTCGGCGGTATCGCGAACACCGCCTCTTCCCACGCACGCGGCGCCAAATCAATTTCCGATCCGGAAAAATGCGTGATGTCCGCCGCTTCATCCGCCTGCGCGTCTTCCAGGCTGAACTCCGTCTCTGCGTCCAGCGGCGTCTCCGGCTCGCCCTGCGCGAACGCCCAGATCGCTTCCGCCTCGAACGTCACCGATGCCGGGTCCAGGCAGCGATCGCAGGTCGTCTCGTAGTTTCCGCAAACGGACCCTAGGAAGACGTACGTCTCGCCCGTTTTGGTCATCCGGCCCTGCACCGAAACCGGGCCCAATGGCAATGCCATCGCCCGGTTAGGCTGCAATAATTCCCCGGGGACGACGGCATCCACCGTATATCCCTCTTCGGTGACAAGGGATATATCTATTCGGAGATCATTCACCTTCCATCGACTCCACAAAGCGCAACAGACCCGGAAGCGTAGCAAAATAGCCAAAACCAAGTCAAGAGCCGCGAGATCGTCCGGGGCCGCCCGGCGCTGTCTCTGTCTTTCCTGAGTTGGGAGGGAGGGGCGTTTGACTCGCGCCGCGTTTCTATGGTATCGTGCCCGGCGCGTTTGTTTGGATATTTTGGGCGAATGCCCGAGCTGCATAGGATGCATGGGCGTCGGCGCGGCAGCGGGCGCGTTTTCGCGGTGTTTCGTTCGATCGCCGCCCAAGAGGCGGGTCAACATAGGTTTGCAATGGCCAAGATGCGCGTGGGGCTTGTCGGTTGCGGCAATATCGGAGCCGACATATGTATCGCCTTGCAGAAAGGGACGATACCGGCTGTCGTTGCCGCGTTGACCGATGTGGATGCCGTGCGCGCCGAACGGTTGCGGCGGACGTTTCAGCTCGACGCGTGCGTTGGCGCGTTGGATGAGGCGGCGGCGACGGTGGATTTTTTGGCCGAATGCGCCGATCCGTCCGCAGTGGAAGGCGTGGTGTCTGCGGCCATCGCGCGACGGATCGATTGTTTGATTATGAGCGTGGGCGGCTTGATGGCCCAGCCGACGTTGTTGGAGATGGCGCGTGAAAGCCGGATACAAATCCGGGTTCCGTCCGGGGCCTTGTGCGGGTTGGACGGCATTCGTGCGGCGATGGAGGGCGGCGTTCACAGCGTGACGCTGACGACGCGGAAGCCGCCAAAGGGTTTGGCGGGCGCGCCGTATCTGGCAGAGCAGGGCGTCGACGTCATGGCGCTGACGAAGCCGACCGTGGTGTTTGAAGGCACGGCGGCCGAGGCGGTCCGGGCGTTTCCGAAGAACGTCAACGTCGCGGCGGCGTTGAGTTTGGCGGGTCTTGGCCCGCATGAGACGCGGGTGCGCGTGATCGCGGATCCGACGGCTTCGGTGAACAGTCATGAGATCGTGGCGGAAGGGGCTTTTGGCAGGTTGCAGACGTTGACGGAAAACTTGCCGTCGCCCAGGAATCCGAAATCGAGTTATTTGGCTTCGTTGTCCGCAGTGTCGGAATTGCGCGCGGCGGCGGAGGCTTTTGCGGCGCAGAAGTAAGGCGGATCGCTGACGCGGAGAGACCGGGGCGCCGCGAGCGTTGTTTTTTCCCGGAGCGCTCCGTTGAGCGTTGCGTCGGGTGATGATCTTGATGTTATGCAAAGGGATACAGTTCAGGAACCGTGGAGAATAAGGACATGTACGCAGTCGTAACAACCGGTGGCAAGCAGGTCCGGGTGGCCCAGGGGCAGATGTTTCGCGTTGAAAAGATCGAAGCGCCTGTCGGCGACACGATCGAACTGAGCAAGGTGAATCTGCTGGCCAAGGATGATCAGTTGGTCGTTGATCCAGCTGTGCTTGCGAGCGCGAAGGTGGTGTGCACCGTCATGGGGCAGGGCCGCGCGAAGAAGATTCGCGTGTTCAAGAAGAAGCGTCGCAAGAATTATACGCGCACGCAGGGCCATCGTCAGCACTACACGGAATTGAAGGTTCGCGAGATCGTCGCCTAGCGGCGCGCCTCGCACACAGGGAGAAGATCACACATGGCTCACAAGAAAGCAGGCGGCAGTTCGCGCAATGGGCGCGATAGCCACGCGCAACGGCTGGGCGTGAAGAAGTTCGGCGGTCAAGCCGTCGTCGCCGGCAACATCATCATTCGTCAACGCGGCACCAAGGTCGCTCCCGGCAAAAACGTCGGCGTTGGGCGCGATCACACCTTGTTCGCGCTGGTCGACGGGGTCGTCCACTTTCGCCATGCCTCCAAGGAGCGCAAGTGCGTGGACGTGCTTCCGGTCGCGGCTGAATAATGCCCCTTTCGGCGGCTGACCAGCATGTTTGTCGATCGCGTACGCGTTAGGGTCAGCGCCGGACGAGGGGGCAACGGATGTTGTGGCTTCCGGCGGGAGAAGTATGTTCCCCACGGGGGACCCAATGGCGGAGACGGCGGGCACGGCGGCGATGTTTATTTCGTGGCCGATGCCCGTTTGACGTCTCTGCTCGATTTGCATTACCACGCGCAATGGCGCGGCGTCCCCGGCGAACACGGCCAAGGCAGCGATTGCCACGGCAAGAACGGCCCGGACACCCTTGTCTCCGTTCCGCCGGGCACGATTGTCTGTAATTTCGAAACCGGCGAACCCGTCGCCGATCTCGCCGAACCGGGTCAGCGATTCCTCGCGGGCAAAGGCGGGCGCGGGGGGCGCGGCAATGCCCGGTTTGTTTCCTCGACCCATCGCGCGCCCCGATTTGCGGAACTTGGCGAACCCGGCGAGGAGAAGGAATACCGCCTTGAGTTGAAACTGATCGCCGAAGTCGGCCTGGTTGGGTTTCCCAATGCCGGCAAATCCACCCTGCTCGCCGCGTTGACCGCCGCTAAACCCAAGATTGCCGACTACCCTTTCACGACATTGTCGCCTAATCTTGGCGTTGCGATGTTGAGCGATTACCGCACGCTCACTCTTGCGGACATTCCCGGCATTATCGAAGGCGCCGCGCAGGGAAAAGGGCTCGGCCACGATTTCTTGCGCCACATCGAACGCACCCGGGCGCTGCTTTTCGTCATCGATCTCGGCGACGACGACCCCGTCCGCACGCGCGATCTGCTGGAGGCGGAACTCGCGCAACACAGCCCCGTGTTTGCCGCGCGTCCGCACGTATACGCCCTCAACAAAGCCGACATCCCCGAAAACCGAGACCGCTCCGAGGCGATCGCCAAGCGGTTCGATGACACATGCATCATTTCCGCCGCAACCGGCGAAGGCCTGCAGGAACTGCTTGAGCGTCTGTGGCAGATCGTCGATCGCGTCCGCCGCGAAGACGAGGCCGCCCCTGTCGTTCCGGAAGAACACGAGATCGGTTACGAGCCGCCTTTCATCATCGAGCGCGACGGCGAAGGCTTTCGCGTTCAAGGCGCGACCGTTCTGCGCGCCGTCCGCATGACCAACTTCGACAACGAAGAGGCTCTCCGCCATCTCCAAACGCGCCTTCACAAAATGGGGCTTTTCCGCGCTCTCAAGCGCCTTGGCGCCCGCGAGGGACAAGCCATTTTCATTGGCGATGTCGAGTTGGAATACCAAGAAGACTGACCGCATGTTTCGAAACCTATCGTGAGGGCCGGGAAAAACGCTGTGACCGGGCGGGGGGGGGCTGCGTTTTACGGTTTTCTGTGGTTGAAGATTCTTAAGCCCGCCCGGCACGGAGACCGGGCGCGTTTTAGGCGGCGCGGATATCGTCGACGGCGGCCCGAATCGCGATCGCTGTGGATTCTCTGGTTCTGTTCGCTCCGGCAAATCTGCATGTATGCATCCGTCATCTCCCCCAAAACCGCCCGGCACGGAGACCGGGCGCTACGAAGAGGGATCCTCTTCTCTGGCGTGGTGGTTCGTGGCGGTTTTGTGTGCAGAAGGCGGGGGAGGCGGGCGGAAGAAGGGTTAGGGCGATGTCGTTTTGCGAGGGGGAGGGGGAGGAGCGGCGGTTGGCGAGGGGCTTTCCATGATGGAGACTTTTGCAACGCCGACGATCCGGGCCGCGTCCATGACGCGAATCATGGCTTCGAGGGTCGCTTCGGCGTTGGATTCGATGATGAGGCCGTCGGGATGCGTTGCGGCGTCGGCGCGGATGGCCGCCGTCAAGCCCTCGGCGGGAATGGTTTCGCCGGCCACGCGGTACGTTCCCTGGGCGTCGATTTCGACCCGCGTTTTTTTGGGTTCGTCTCGGGATTCGTCTGCGACGGCGGGAGCCATCAGGGCGACGTTGAGTCCGCGGTATTCCAGCATGGGGGCGACGACCATCATAATGATGAGCAAGACGAGAAAGATATCTGTCAGGGGGGTGATGTTGATTTCGTCGAAGATGTTTTTTTCGGCTGTTTTCATGGCGCGGGCGCTCCTTCGGGGGGGCGCTGGGCTTCGGGGGGCGGGGCGGTTTCACGAGAGACTTGGCTTTCGCCGGCGACCGTGACCATGTCGAAGCCGGCCTGTTCGGCGGCTTCGAAGACTCGCATGATGGCTTGGCTTTTTGCGTGTTTGTCGCCGCGCACGACAAGGTTTTTCCCCTGGAGCATGGGAAGCCGCGCGGCAAAGGCGTCGCGCAATGCGTCGACCGGCACTTCGTCGCCGTCGAGGTAGCAGCGTCCGTCGGCGCCGACTTCGATGGTCAACCATTTTTGATCGAGGGTTCCGCCGCCGGTGATGGAGGGGGGCCGGATGTCTTGGCGCGCCTTGAGCATCATGGGGGCGACAACCATCATGATGATGAGCAGGACGAGGAAGATGTCGGTCAAGGGCGTGATGTTGATTTCGCCGAAGACTTGTTGACCGTGTTTTTGAGCGGCATTGGCCATGATGCGCGGGGCTCCGCGTTATATTTGGACTCGGTCCTGGCTCTGGCGCGGCGTGACGCCCCGGCGCAATTGGGCGCGCGACTGGCTTTCGGCTGCGCTGAGGAAGAGCAGTTTCAGGAGTTCGAAATCGGCTGCGTATTGGTTCACGATGGAATGGAAGCGGTTGTTGAGGGTGACGGAGAGAATCGCCACGCCCAAGCCGAAGGCCGTGGCGATCAGGGCGGAGCCGATGCCGAACATGATTTCGGCTGCGCCGCCGCCGCCGCCTGTTTTGGCCATGTCGCCGAAGGTCAGGAGGATGCGGATGACTGTGCCGAAGAGGCCGAGGTAAGGCGAGATGGTTGCGATGGTGGCCAGGATGGATAGGTTGTGCGCCAATCCGCGCGTAGCCAGCGAGGTGGTGATGTCGAAGAGGCGTTCGAAGGTTTCCGGGTGGCTTTGGAGGATGCGGGTTCCTTCTTCGGCGACTTCGCCGATGACGCCGCCTTCTTTTTCGGCGAGCCGCCGTGCATGTTCCACGCTTTGATCGAGTTCGCGTTGCAGATTGTGGACAAAGCGAACGACGTTGCGTTTGTTGGAGCGGTACAGCCAGGTGCGTTCGATGGCCACGGCGAACATGAGCACGCTGCACAGAACGATGGGCAACAAGACGGCCCAGTCGTGCACAATCGAGTACCATAGAAGGTCCATACGCTACGCAGTTTCTCCCGGTCTGGGTTGTTGTCGTGAACAAGCCAATCCGTCTCGCGTTTTTCGCAGCGTTGCCTGTCGGCGTTGGGGCTGCGCGCCTGCGCGGGGCGAGGATGTTTCACGAGTTCACGTTTTCAGACGAGACCTTTTCGTGGGGTTGCCTCCAAGAGGGGATTTCTCGGGAAACCCTCGGTCCATGGTGGCGGCATCCCCACGGTATCCAACATATTGTGCATGGAAGGGTGACAAAATACAACTTCGTTGGAGCTTGGGGCGGGGGATTATGGAGGCGGCGGGGCTGGAGAAGGCGTTGGGTGCGCTGCGAAGAAGGCGCCGATCGCTTCGGAGGCGCTGAAGTCGCGCGAGATGCGGCCTATCAGGAAGGTGAGGAGCGTGCTGCTCTGTCCCGGCCATGTATGCCCGCCTCCTTCGACGGCATACAGGACGACGGTGGCGCCGTCGCGTCCATTGGGGTAGAGGGTCCGGTGCGTGCGCGTGCCGTCGGCGGGATCGGCGTCGATCAGCGTGGCGGGTTCTGTAGGTCGCTCGCACAGGTTTCTGGCGGCATAGTGCGCGGCGGTGTCGGGCGCGGACAGGAGGTTGATGCTGGCTCCTGGGCCGAGGTTCACGTTGCCGCCTGCATAGGGGACGATGCGGTCGTCGGTTCCGTGAATGATGAGCATGGGGATGGGGCGCTGCGAGGCGTCTTGCGCCAGGAGTTTTTGAGGGAATGTTCCCATGACCGTGGCGGCGGCGGCAAAGCGCGGCGATTGCGTCACGAGGCGGTGCGTCAGCATGCTTCCTGCCGATGCGCCCGCGATGTAGATGCGCGTCGGATCGATGGGGTATCGCTGCTGTAGATCGTCGATCAGGGCGTGAATGAAGCCGGCGTCGTTTGCGCGGCTGCCGCCGAGGGGGCGCCCGTCGCTTTCGCTTTCCAGGTTCCATACACGTCGCACTCCGTCGGGGTAAGCGACGATATAGCCGTATTGGTCGGCGATTCGATTGAATCCGGTGAGGCGTTGCATCCGGTCGCCGCTGAGGAAGGCTGGGTGCAGCAATACCGCCAGGGGCATCGGGGTTTTGGCGGAATGCATGGCTGGGACATGCAGCGTGTAGGTGCGGGTTTTTCCTTCGAAGACCAGCGTCTGTTTGTTTCCCATGGGACAACCGATCGTGGCGACGACAACGATCGCCAGCAGGCTCGCCATGCGGCATGGGTTTGCCATGGTTCTGTTCTCCTTGGATTTTCTGAGCGCTCGCGTTTTCCGGGCGGTCTTCGCGCGCTTTGGATATGTAAACTAACTGATTGTAACACAATAAGTTAAAAAGGGTAAGCGACGTGGCGGGCTGTTTGACTTATCGTGCTTTTTTGTGCTATTGTCTCCGCCACTTTGCAGGGAAGAGGACGTTTCGGTCCCGAAGGGGAGCCGGTGTTATTCCTTGTTTCGTAATCCGTGCGCGCGTGATGTGCAGGAAGCAAACGAGGTTTCCCGCAGGCGCGATGGCGCTGTTTTTGGGCCGTATGGTTCCCGACATGTTCGAGAAGATCCCAGCATGAGCACTATCGATTATAAGTCCACGGTCAACTTGCCGGAAACGGATTTTCCGATGAAGGCAGGCTTGACGCAGCGCGAGCCGGAGATTCTGGCGCGGTGGGAAGCCGAGGGCCTCTACGCCCAGATGCGCGAACAGGGCAAGACGCGGCAACGCTACCTGCTTCATGACGGTCCTCCCTACGCTAACGGCGATCTCCACGCGGGACATGCGCTCAACAAAGTGCTGAAGGACATTGTGGTCAAATCGAAACAGATGTCTGGCTTCGACGCGCCCTTTGTTCCCGGCTGGGACTGCCACGGGCTGCCCATTGAGCATAAGGTGGTCAACGAACTTGGCGACAAGGCCAAGACGATGTCGCAGGTGGAGATTCGGCGTCAGTGCCGGGCGTTTGCGCTGCGGTATGTGGACCAGCACCGGCAGGGTTTCAAACGGCTGGGCGTGACCGGCGACTGGGAACGTCCGTATCTCACGCTGAGTCCTGAATACGTGGCGACGATTGTCCGCGTGTTTGGCGAGATGTACCTGAAGGGCGTGGTGTACAAGGGGCTCAAGCCCATTTACTGGTGCCCGTCGTGCGAGACGGCGTTGGCCGAGGCGGAAGTCGAGTACGCCAACCACGCCAGCCCCAGTGTATATGTGAAATTCGAGGCCACCGACCCGGTCCCCGGCGTCGAAGGCAAGGTCTCGTTTGTGATTTGGACGACCACCCCGTGGACCTTGCCCGCGAACCTCGCGATCAGCGTCCATCCGGAGTTTGAATACAGCGCCATCAAAATCGGCGATGAGACGTTGATCATGGCGAGCCTCCTTGCGCCGGGCGCGTTGGAGGCCTGCGGGATTCAAGAGTATACGCGCCTGAAGACTTTCGCCGGCGTCGAGCTTGAAGGCCTGCATTACCGGCACGTGTTCGCGCACGACCGGATTTGCCCGATTATTTGCGGCGATCATGTCACGCTCGAAGCAGGCACGGGCTGCGTCCACACTGCGCCGGGGCATGGACAAGAAGACTATGTCGTGGGTGCGCGTTATGGCATTGCGCCGTTTTCGCCGGTGGATCATCGCGGATGCTTCACGGCAGAAGGCGGGGCTTACACGGGCCTGCATGTGTTCAAGGCGAACCCGCGCATCGTCGAGGATTTGACGGCGCAGGGTTCGATGCTGGGTTCCAGCAAGATCGAACACTCGTATCCGCATTGTTGGCGGTGCAGCAAGCCGGTCATTTACCGGTCGACGCCGCAGTGGTTCATCAACGTCGATCACGAAGGTCTGCGCGACAAGTTGCTGGATGGCGTCAACCAGGTGACGTGGGTGCCGGATTGGGGCAAGGAACGCATTCATGGGATGATCGCCCAGCGCCCGGACTGGTGCATCAGCCGCCAGCGCGCATGGGGCGTGCCGATTCCGGTGTTCTACTGCGCGTCCTGCCAGGAACCGCACGCGACCGCCGCGTCGTTGAAGAAGATCGAAGAGCTGGCCCTGAGCGCGGCGGACGGCATCGACCGTTGGTTCGATACGGCGGCTGCGCAACTTCTGCCCGCCGCCGCCACCTGCGCGAAGTGCGGCGGGACGGAATTTCGCACCGAGACGGATATCCTGGACGTGTGGTTCGACTCCGGCGTGAGCAATCGCGCGGTGTGCGAACTGCGTCCGGAACTGGGCTGGCCCGCCGACATGTACCTCGAAGGCAGCGATCAACATCGCGGCTGGTTCCAGGCGTCGATCATTCCGTCGGTCGCCGTGAAGGGCTGTCCGCCGTACCGCACCGTCGTGACGCACGGCTACGTCGTCGATGGCGAAGGCAAAAAGATGTCCAAGAAACTCGGCAATTCGATGGACCTCAAGGACCTGACCGAGGGGTACGGCGCGGACATCGCGCGGTTGTGGATTACGGGCGAGAATTACCGGCAAGACATACGCGTGTCGAAGGAAATCCTCACGCGCATGCAGGACGCGTATCGCCGCATTCGCAATACATTTCGCTATATGCTCGCCAATCTCGGCGATTTCGGGCCGACGGCCGCAGTGCCGTACGACCAATTGATGGATGTGGACCGCTGGGCGTTGCATCAGGCGCAGTTGCTCAAGCAGCGCATCCTGAAGGCCTACGAGACCTATGAGTTCCACCAGGTGTATCACGCCGCGCACAATTTCTGCGCGGTGGAGATGAGTTCGTTTTACCTGGATATTTTGAAAGATCGCTTGTACACGTTTGCCAAGAATGCGCGGGAACGGCGCGCGGGTCAGACGGCGATGGCGGAGATATTGACTGACCTGTTGCGGTTGTTGGCGCCGGTGCTCGTATTCACGACGGACGAGGCGTGGCAGTATTTGCCCGCGCACTTGAAGACGGAGACGTCGGTGCACTTGGCGACGTTCCCGGCGGTGAAGCAGGAGTATGTGTTGGCCGACGAGGCCCTCAGCGGGTGGGATGCATTGCTGCGGTTGCGGGGAGTCGTGTCCAAGGTGCTCGAAGAGGCGCGTCGCGCCAAGGCGATTGGCACTTCGCTCGAAGCAGAACTCGTTCTTGCGCCGGGCGACGCGGCGACGGAGTCGTTGCTGCGGGAATACGCGCCGCAGCTTCCGGGTATCTTTATCGTATCGAAATGCACGCTGGCTCCTGTTTCGAAGGAAGCCGCGGCGACGGAGGCCAAGCTTGTGGTGAGCGTTGCACGCGCGCCCGGCGAAAAGTGCGTGCGCTGTTGGAATTACAAAGAGACTGTGGGAACGGTTTCGGAGCACCCGCTTCTCTGCGATCGGTGCGTGGACCAACTGGGAGAACTAGCAGGATGAATAGCAAGGAAGCCAAGAAATTCGAGAAGCTCCTCCTGGCCGAGCGCGACCGTTTGAGCGAGGGTCTGCGGCGCATTGAAGAGGCTACATTGTATCAGCCCGCTAGCGAGAATTTCACCGATGCGGCCAATGCCGCCGAGGTTGGGACCGACCATTTCGACCGCGAGACGGCGCTGACCATTGCCAGCGGAGAATCCGAGACGTTGATGGAGATCACGGAGGCGATCGAGCGCGTGAAATCCGGCGGCTACGGCGTTTGCGAGGGTTGTCAGAAGGAGATACCGCGCAAGCGTTTGGAAGTCTTTCCCGCCGCGCGGTTTTGCATTGCGTGTCAATCGGAGTTTGAACGGAAGGAAATGCGTCGCGGGCGATAGGCCGCGCCACGTGTCAGCGTTTGTCGAAACGGAGCCTATGTCACAACGCGCGCAACAACTGATTTGGATTGTCGCCGCCGCCTTTGCGGTCGCGGCGGTCGATCAAATCACCAAATTCATTATCATTCGCGCCATTCCGTATGGCAGCGTCACGTTCGAAGGCCGCGAGGCGGTTTTTTTCTTTTTCACACACGAACGGAACACGGGCTTGATGGGGGGGATGCTTCATCATAAGCCGCTATTGGTCATGATTGCGCCGTTGGCGGCGATAGCCGTGCTGGCGTATTTGTTTCGTCATCTCAATGCCGGTTCGCGGGTGCAGTCGTTGGCGTACGGTTTTGTGGCGGGCGGGGCGATCGGCAATCTCATTGATCGGTTTTTCCGCGGCAGCGTGGTTGATTTCCTTCAGTTCCATTTTTATTTTATTCCTTTCGAGTTTCCCTGGAAGCGGTATCCTGCGTTCAACGTTGCGGACAGCGCCATTTGCACGGGGGTGTTTTTGCTGATTGTGACGTGGTATTGGTTGGATAGGCCCCATGTTTCCCGAACTGTTTAGGCTGCCTTTGCCGTTTGGGCAGGGCTCGATTCCTTTCCACACCTACGGTCTGATGCTGGCCATTGGCTTTCTTGTCGGCGTCTTTCTCATGCAACGTGACGCCAAAAAAGCGGGCATCAACCCTGATCACATCGCAAATATGGCCTTCTGGTCCTTGCTCCTCGGAATCGCGGGCGCGCGGTTCGCGTATATCGTGATGTACCGCGACACGTTTTCCTGGTCCAACCCTCTCGGATGGTTTGCGTTGTGGGAAGGGGGCTTGGTGTTTCAGGGGGCCATTTTGCCGGTCATTGCGTGCTGTTTCGTCTACATCCGCCGCCACAGACTGGATTTTTTTGGCATTTCCGATGCCGTCATGCCGTATATTCCGTTGGGGCATGCGTTCGGACGTCTTGGATGTTTTGCATACGGTTGTTGCTATGCGTGTCGCACGTCGTTGTTTTGGGGCGTGCGTTTTCCCGCATGGCCGGCTCCGGGTCCTGATGCAGCGCCGGAAGGCAGCCCTGCTTTTGTCGATCATTTGAGCCGGGGCTGGGTGGCGATGGGGGACGCGTGGTCGCTGCCCGTTCATCCTGTTCAGTTGTATGGTTCGGCGGGTCTTGTGGCGCTGTGTCTTGTGCTGTTGTGGCTTCGCAAGCGATGGAATCCCTTTCCGGGATTTTTGTTTTGTATGTATTTTCAGATCTATGGCGTCGCGCGTTTTTTCACGGAATTTCTCCGCGCCGATCATAACCCGACGCATTTTGGGGGCGTTCTCACCGATCAGCAGGTGTTCGCGCTTTTTGGTTTTGCGGCGATGTTTGTCCTGATGGGATATCTCCGCCGCAGGCATGCGGGGAGATCGGGCAAGCCGAAGGCCGCATGAAGCGGGCGGGGAAAGGCTGTATCCAGATGTTTGTCGTTACGGCGTTCGCTGTTCCGCTTTGATGTGTTCGGCCCATCGTTTTTGAAACGTCGCGCATGCTCGATCCACCGCCGAAAGTCCCCGGACAATCGCCGTTTTGAGGCGTTCTTGGTTCGTTCCGTCGCTTCGCCGGCAACACGTCTCGTAGAGGCTGAGCAGTTGTTCCGCTTCGCCCAAGGTGAGCGTCATCAATTTTTCGGCAGATAGTTTTTTAATCAGTTGTTGGATGTGTTCCGCGGTAAAGTCTTGGGGCGACGCGGCGGGGGGCGGCGTTGTCGTTTTGGCGGGGGCGTCGGCGGGGCGCGTTGGCGGGGCAGGGGCCGATGTCATGGGGCCATGCTTCAGTTCGTACTCTTGTAGCAATGCGATGTCTTCGGGCGCAAGCATCGCCAGTTCTTCGACGGACATGTCGTTCACGACGCGCCATGCCAGCTCGGCCAATTGGCGGTCGCGCGCGGTTTCGTCCTCGATGTATTCTTTGAGTTTCAGTTTCTTTTCGTGAATTTCGATGGCGCAGGATGCTTCGTGCCGGTGGGCTTTTTCGTATTCCTCCTCGAGTCTTTTGATAATCGTCGTCCATTTGCGGGCTTTTTCGGGGTCTGCCATGTCTTTTCGGTATTCCGCGTCGGCTCGCTTCATTCGTTCGCGCACGTCTGCCAGGATCTGGACGGCTGTTGCATGTTCGTGTTCTCGTTCCTGGATTTTTTTCTCCAGGTAGTCTTGAATGGCCATTCTTTTTCCCTCCCACATGATTTTACCTTACTTTTCGCGTTTTTCCTAGTGATGGCGATGGAGAAGGCTATGGGGGGGTGTTTCTGAGACGCGCGCGCGTTGCCGGAGGTGAGGGCGTCTGCTATACTTTTGGCACAGGCTCCGGGGCGTAGGCGCGGTGCGCGCCGTTTGCGTAGGTTTGCGCCTCCCATGTTTTCCTCGCGGCCGCAACCAAAGGCGGGTTTGGATGTTCACGCTTCAGAAGATATTGGCGTATGCGGTGAAGAATGGGGCCAGCGACATACATCTTACTGTCGGGAGCCCGCCGGCCGTCCGTATTGACGGCATCATTCGTTTTGTGGGGGAGGAGGCTCTGGGGCCGGATGATACGGTGGCGTTTTTGGATGATTTGTTGACGCCGGAGCGCAAGGCGCGATTTTTGGAGACGGGCGATGCCGATTTGGCGCACAGTGTGGCGGGGTTGGGCCGGTTTCGCGTGAATTGTTTGTTGCAGCGCGGATCGGTGGGAATCATTTTGCGGCATGTCAAGGCCAAGATTTTGAATTTTGAGGAGTTGAACCTTCCGCCGGTCATGGAGAAGATCGCGCAGATTCCGCGCGGGCTTGTGTTGGTCACGGGCACGACGGGCAGCGGCAAATCGACGACGCTTGCGTCGGTCATTGATCTTATCAATCGCAACCGGCGTTGTCATATCGTTACGCTTGAAGATCCCATTGAGTATCTTCACGTGAACAAAAAAAGCATCATCACGCAGCGCGAGATACATCTTGATACGCACGATTTTTCGACGGCGCTTCGGGCGGCCATGCGGGAGGACCCGGATGTGATTCTTGTGGGCGAGATGCGCGATGCCGAGACGTTTCAGGCCGCCATTTCCGCGGCGGAGACGGGGCATTTGGTGTTCAGCACGTTGCATACGACGAATGCGATGTTGTCGATGGACCGCATCCTGGATTTGTTTCCGTCCACGCAGCAGTCGCAGGTGCGATCGCAGTTGGCATTGCAGCTTCGCGCGTGCATTTCGCAGCGTCTCATCATCAATTTTGACGGAAAAGGCCGGGTGCCCGCCGTTGAGGTGTTGCTTGCGAATCCCGCCATCGCCCAGCTCATCCGTGAGAACGAGATGAAGCAGATTCCCATCGCCATCGCGGGCGGCAAGGAGGAAGGCATGCAGACTTTCAACATGAGTCTGGTGGACTTGGTGAAGCGCAAGCTTATCACCGAGGAAGAGGCCATATGGAACTCGGACAATCCGGACGAGCTCAAGATGAATCTGCAGGGCATTTTCCTGAGTCAGAGCCGCGGCGGCATTTTGAAGCGGTGATGATGAGCGAGGCTGTTGCGGTTCCAGAATCCTCGTCGTCGGGCCGTTTCGGTTGGGGAGGCGGCTTTTGGGGCAGGGCGTGGTCGTTTCTGAAATCGCGATCTCTGTTTGTTCCTGCTTTGTTTCTGGTGGCGGGGACGTTGTTGCTGGTGAGCCCGCGCGGCGATTTCGCGTTGAACGATGACTGGGTGTATGCGAAGGCTGTGCAATCGTTTCTCGACACGGGGCGTTTTCAGCAGCACCCGTATGCGGCTTCGATTGCGGTTGGCATGCAGTTGTACGGTTCGGTTTGGGCGAAGGCGTTCGGGTTCAGCTACACGGTGCTGCGTTTGTCCACGTTGTCGTGTCTTGTGCTTTGTCTGTGGGCGATTGCTCGTTGCGCTGTTGCAATGGGGATGTCTCGCGCGACGGCTCTTGTCTGTAGCGGGCTTGTGGTGTGCAACCCTATCGTCATCAATCTTTCTTATACGTTTATGACGGATGTGCCTTTCATGACGGCTGCGGGGCTTGCGACGTTGTTTGCGTTGCGGGCGTTGAAGGGGGGGCGGGCCAGGGATTATGCGCTGGCTGGTTTATTTTGCGTGTTGGCGTCGTTCATCCGGCAGTTTGGCGTTATTTTGGCGATAGCGTTTGTGATTGCGTTGGCGGCGCGTTGGCGTCGCACGGGCGAGCGGGTTTCGGCACGGGCGTTGGCGTCGGGCGTTGTTCCTTTTGTTGTGGGGGCGGCGCTTCTTTTGGTGTATGTCAGGACTCAGACCAATGCGATTGCGCCGGGCGGCGGTTCGAGCGTGTGGACGGTTGGCGCGTGGTTTTCGAAGACGCCGCAGTATGTGGGCATAGCGGCTTTGTATGGGGGGCTTTTTACGTTGCCTGTTTTTTTCTCGCGCGCCGGTCTTTTGATCGCGCGCCGGGAGACGTGGGGCTGGGGGCGTTGGGTTGTTTTTGGGGCGTTTTGCGCGATGGTGCAGGCGTTGGCGTGTCCGACGTGGGGGCATCGTTTGCCGCTTCTTCCGAATATTCTGCGTGATTTGGGGGCCGGCCCCCTCACGTTTCGCGATGTTTATTTTTGGAATCCCGGTTGGTCGCCTGTCTGGATCGGAGAGTGGTGGCGGCCCATTACGTGGTTGTCGGCTCTGGCGGCGGGGCTTGTGCTTACCGATATGGCGTGGCAAGGAGCGTCCGCTTTGCGGCGGGGCTTGGTTGGGGTGAATCCGAAGAAGCGGGGGAGGAAGCGCGATGTCGGGAAGGCGGGGATCGACGCGGCTTCGCCGCTTCCTGATCAGCGTTTGTTTTTGATTCTTGTGGTGATGGGGATGACGTTGGCGCAGTTCAATCCGGTTTGGCCGACGATTCTCGATCGGTATTTGCTTACGATGCTCGCGCCGCTTGCGTTGATTGTGTGTCAGGGTTTGCGCGGGCGGGCCAGTCATGCGGTTGCGGCGGCGGGGTGTTTTCTTGTGTATCTGTTTTCGGTGGCGGCGCTTCAGGATTACATGGCTTGGAATCATGCGAAGTGGGGCGCGATTGAGGAGTTGTTGCATGTGAGGAAGGTGGACCCGTTCCGGATCGACGGGGGGTATGAGTATAACGGCATGTACACGAGCGATGCGTTTCGGGAACTGGCGAAGTCGAACGCTCAAGGGCCGATGGGCCAGTATTTGTTTGATGATACGTATGCGTTGTCGTTTCAGGCTCGCGAGGATTACGAGGAGATTGGGCGCGCGCCGTATTTTTCGTGGTTGGACATGCAGTCGCATGCTCTTTTGGTGTTGCGGCGCACGAAGCCGTCGCCGCATTCGTTGTTGCCGCCGTTGTCAGGCGCGCCCTGATCGGATGACGAAGAGGGCTTCGTCGGCCAGGAGGTTGGGGCAGGCGCGGACGGGGCCGCGTCCGGCCAGCGCCAGTTCGAGTTCGATGGCGATGTCGTGGGAGGCGCAGTAGTCGCGGAAGTCTTTGATGGATAACACGTGTCGGTTGGGGCTGGTGTGCCATGCGAAGGGCAGGCTTCGGGTGACGGGGGCTTTGCCGAGGAGCATGGTTTTGGCGCGCACTTTCCAGTAGCCGAAGTTGGGGAAGCTGATGATGCATTTTTTCCCGGCGCGCAGCATTTCCGCTAGCACGAAGCCTGGTTTTTCGATGACTTGCAGCGTCATGCTGAGGATCACGTAGTCGTACGATTTGTCGGGAATGGCCGAGAGGCCTTTGTCGACGTCCGCCTGGACGACGCTTATGCCTCGTCGCACGCAGCTGATGGCGTTTCCTTGGGAGAGTTCGATTCCCATGCCGTTGACGCGTTTGCGCGCGATCAGTTTGTGCAGGAGTTCGCCGTCGCCGCAGCCGATGTCCAGCGTCCGGCTTCCTTCGGGCACGAGGTCGACGATGAGGTCGTAGTCGATGCGGTGTCCTTCGTAGATGCTGTCGTTGGACGAGGCCGGCGGTCCGATGTCGGTGTCTGAGTTCGTGTCGATGGGGTCTGTCCGATAGACGCGTTGTTCGTCATAGGCGTGGTCGATAAAGCCGCTTAGCAGCTTCGTCATGATTTTTTTTTCGAGCAGGAAGGCGTCGTGGCCGTAGTCGGATTGAATGTTGTTGTAGGTGACGTCTTTTTTTTGTCGCAGCAGTGCGTCGACGATGAGCTGGGATTGGTAGGGCGGATAGAGCCAATCGGAGGAGTAGGACAGGACCATGGTTTTGGCTTTTACGCGGGCCATGGCTTCGTCCAGCGATCCGTATGGCGCGGCGATGTCGAAGTAGTTGATGGCTTTTGTGATGTACAGGTAGCTGTTTGCGTCGAAGCGGTTCACGAACTGTTCGCCTTGGTAGTCCAGGTAGGTTTCGACCGAGAACTCGCTTTTGAAGTCGTAGCTGTATGTGTCTTGGCCGCGCAGGGTGCGTCCGAATTTGATGCGCATGGATTGGTCGGACAGGTAGGTGATGTGTCCGAGCATGCGGGCAATCGCCAGGCCGGTGTCGGGGGATGCTTTGTCGTAGTAGTCTCCGTTTTCGAATGCGGCGTCGGCTTGAATCGCGTGTCGTCCGACGGCGTCGAAGGCGAGCGCTTGGGGGCTGAGGACGGGGGTGCTGGCGATCACGATGGCCGCGCGCACCATGTCGGGGTAGCGCGTCATCCATTCCAGGGTTTGCATGCCGCCCATGGAGCCGCCCGCGACGCAGAGCAGTTGTTCGATGCCCAGGTGTTCGATGAGCTGTTTTTGGGCGCGCACCATGTCGCCGATGGTGATGATGGGAAAGCGCAGGCCGTAGGGTTTTCCGGTTTGGGGATCGATGCTCGAGGGTCCGGTGGAGCCTTTGCAGCCGCCGAGCACGTTTGAGCAGATGACGCAGTATTTGCGGGTGTCGAAGCCTTTTCCAGGGCCGATCATCATGTCCCACCATCCCGGTTTGAGGTCGGCTCCGGTGTGGTAGCCGGCGGCGTGGGCGTCGCCGGATAGGGCGTGCACGATGAGAATGGCGTTGGATCGGTCTGCGTTCAGTTCGCCGTAGGTTTCGTACGCCAGCGTAATGGGGCCGAGTTTGCGTCCGCAGTCGAGTTCCATTTCGTTGGGCGGCGCGCCGAACGTGAATTGTTTTGTTTCGACGATGCCTACGGAGCCTTCTTCGTGCATACGGCTGAACGGTGTCCTGTGTGGTTTATTTCGCGGCTTGGGTCAATGCTTGGTCAAAGTCGGCGATGATGTCGGCGATGTCTTCGATTCCCACGGAAACGCGGACGAGGTTTGGCTTGACGCCGGCGGCGAGTTGTTCCTCGGCCGAAAGCTGCTGGTGCGTCGTCGATGCGGGATGGATGACCAGCGTTTTTGCGTCGAGGATGTTTGCGAGGTGCGAGGCCAGTTTTACGGCGTTGATGAATTTCACGGCGGCGTCTTTGCCGCCTTGGATGCCGAAAGCGAGGACGGCTCCTTGGCCTGCGGGCAGGTATTTTTTTGCGCGTTCGTGGTCGCGGTGGCTTTGTAGGCCGGGATAGTTGACCCATTCGACGGCGGGGTGTTTTTCGAGGAACGTCGCCAGCTTCAGGGCGTTTTCGCTGTGGCGCGGCACGCGCAGGTGCAATGTTTCCAGGCCTTGCAGCAGCAGGAAGGCGTTGAAGGGGGACAGGCATGGGCCCATGTCGCGCAGCAGCGTCACGCGCGCTTTCAAGATGTAGGAGATGTTGCCGATTGGCTTGAAGGCGTCGTAGAACTTCATGCCGTGGTAGCTTTCGTTCGGCTCGGTGAGTTCGGGGAATTTGCCGTTGTTCCAGTCGAACGTGCCGCCGTCGATGATCACGCCGCCGATGCTGGTGCCGTGGCCGCCGATGATTTTGGTTGCGGAGTGGACGACGATGTCCGCGCCGTGTTCGATGGGCCGGAACAGCATGGGGGAGGTGACGGTGTTGTCGACGATTAGGGGGATGCCGTGGTCGTGCGCGATCTTGGCGATAGCCTCGAAATCGGCCACGTCGTTGGCGGGATTGCCGATGGACTCGATGTAGAGAAACCGCGTGTTGTCGTCGATTTGCGCGGCGAAGTTTTTGGGGTCGGCGGCGGAGACGAAGCGGGCTTCGATGCCGAGGTCTTTGAGCGTGTGGGCGAAGAGGTTGTAGGTGCCGCCGTAGAGGGTTTGCGATGAGACGAAGTTTTGTCCCGTTTTTGTGATGTTGAGGACGGCGAGGGTGATCGCCGATGAGCCGGAGGAGACGCCGAGGGCTCCGACGCCGCCTTCGAGGGCGGCCATGCGTTTTTCGAAGACGTCGACGGTGGGGTTCATGATGCGAGAGTAGATGTTGCCGAATTCTTGCAGCGCGAACAGTCGCGCGGCGTGATCGGTGTCTTGGAACACGTATGAGGTGGTTTGGTATATGGGCACTGCGCGCGCGCCGGTGGTTGGGTCTGGTTCTTGGCCGGCGTGCAAAGCCAGGGTTCCCAGTTTGTAGTTGTTCTCGTTCATGTTCGTTCTCCTGGTTTTAGTCGAACAGCGATGTCGACAAGTACCGTTCTCCGCTGTCCGGCAATATGGTCACGATGTTGTTGCCTTCGAATTCGCTGTCGGCGGCGAGGGCGAGCGCGGCGCAAACCGCCGCTCCGCTGCTGATGCCGCTGAGTATGCCTTCTTCGGACGCGAGGCGTCGCGTCATGGCGAATGATTCTTCGTCGGTGACTTTTGTCACGCGGTCGATCACGCTCATGTCCAGCGTTTCGGGTTTGAAGCCTGCGCCCAATCCTTGAATGCGATGGGGTCCGGCGGATCCGCCTGACAGCACGGCTGATGTGGCGGGTTCCACGGCGACGCACACGACGTCGCGTTTTTTTTCTTCTTTGAAGAAGCGGCCGACGCCGGTGATAGTGCCGCCGGTGCCGACGCCGGCGACGAAAACGTCGACGGCGCCGTCCAGGTCGTTCCATATTTCCGGTCCGGTGGTTTGGAAATGTATTTCCGGATTCGCCGGATTCGCAAATTGGTTTGGCATGTATGCGCCCGGGGTTTCGCGGGCGATATGTTCCGCTTCGGCGATGGCTCCGGGCATGCCTTTTTCGTTGGGGGTCAGGATGATGTGGGCCCCGAAGGCTTTGACGAGTTGTCGTCGCTCGGCGCTCATGCCTTCGGGCATGGTGAGGATGAGACGGTATCCGCGCGCGGCCGCCACGAATGCGAGCGCGATCCCCGTGTTGCCGGATGTTGGCTCGACGATGGTTCCGCCTGGCTTGAGCAGGCCGCGCCGTTCGGCGTCCCAGACCATGTTGGCGCCGATGCGGCATTTCACCGAGTAGGCGGGGTTGCGCCCTTCGATTTTGGCGAACACCTGCGCTTTGGCGCCGCTTGCCAAGTGTCTCAGGCGCACCAGGGGCGTTGCGCCAATGCTGTAGCTGTTGTCTTCGAAAATCCGCATCGTTTGTTTGCGCCTCCTTGCGCCGTTGCTTTATTGGAAGCGGCTATGTCATTTTTTTGTTGGGGGACATGGTGAATGCGCGATAATGATAGAGTAATTTGATAACTATTATCAAGTATCCGTTTTTTGTGGGAGTAACGCAGGATTTGCCGTTGGAGAATGCGGTATTCCTTGCATCGCGGCGTGTTCGGGCCTATAATCAGGGGCGAGGCGAGAGTTTGGTTGGATAACTGTAAAGGAGCATGTCGTGGGCGCCTTTAGCATTTGGCATTTGCTGATTTTGCTTATTATCGTGTTGGTGGTTTTTGGGGCGGGCAAGCTGCCGGAGGTTGGCAAGGCTTTGGGCACGGCCATTCACCAATTCAAGACGTCGGTGAGCGAGGGCGAGGAGAAGGCGGCTGCCAAGCCGGATGACGAGCCGAAGGCGTGAGGGGCGCGGCTGATCAGCGGATGTCGTATTCTTTGATTTTCCGGTAGAGTGTGCGCAATCCGATTCCGAGGGTGTGGGCGCATTGTTCTTTGTTGTAGCCGCAGAGTTTCATGGTTTCGGCGATGACGATGCGTTCGATGGCGGCCATGCTGCCGCCGGCGGGGATGCGTATTTCGCCGACGTCGGGGGTGGCTTTGTGGCGCAGGTGTTCGGGGATGTCGTCGACGTCGAGCGGTTTTCCTCCGCGTGACATCACGACCATGCCTTCGATGGTGTTTTTCAGTTCGCGGACGTTTCCGGGCCAGTCGTAGCGAGTGAGCACGTCTACGGCGTTGCGGGTGATTCCGTCGAGGCGTTTTCCGTTTGTCTCGGCGGCTTGGCGGAGGAAGTGGTCCACGAGCAGGGGCACGTCTTCGCGCCGTTGTCGCAGTGCGGGCATGGTCAGGGCGACTACGCGCAGCCGGTAGTAGAGGTCGTCGCGGAAGGATCCGTCTTCCACCATTTTTTCGAGGGAGCGGTTGGTGGCCGCGATGAGGCGCACGTCGACGGTGATGGTGCGCGAGTCGCCCAGTCGTTCGAATTGTTGGTGTTCGAGCACGCGCAATAGTTTGGCTTGCAATGCTGGGGACAGTTCGCCCACTTCGTCTAGAAACAGCGTTCCCTTGTCGGCCAGTTCGAAGCGTCCTTGTCGTTTTTGGATGGCGCCGGTGAAGGCTCCGGGCACGTGTCCGAACAGTTCGCTTTCGACGAGCGCTTCGGGGATGCTGGCGCAGTTGAGTTTGACGAAGGGGGCGTCGCGTCGGGGGCTGTTGTTGTGGATGGCTTGTGCGATGAGGTCTTTTCCGGTTCCTGTTTCGCCGTGGATGAGCACGGTTGCTCGGGTGGGGGCGATTTGCCGGACCAGTTCGCAGAGCTTGATGATGCGGGGCGATTTGCCGATGAAATTGGTCAGTCCGTAGTGTTCGTCGAGGCGGCGTTTTAGTTCGTATTGTTCGAGGATGAGTCGTTGTCGTCCGACGCCTCGTTCGATTACGGCTTCGAGTTTGCCGAGGTTGACCGGTTTTGTTTGGAAATCGTAGGCGCCTTGTCGCATGGCTTCGGTGGCGAGTTCCACGTCGGGTTCTTCGGTGAGAAGGACGACGCATATTTCGGGGTTGCGGTCTTTTGCGACGGCCATCAGGCGCATTCCGTTGATGCGGTGGCTGTTGAGTTCGGTGATCATTGCGTCAAAGGATTGGACGTCGAGGCGGTTGTAGGCTTTTTCGCCGTCGTCCACCCACTCCACGGCGTGTCCTTGGTCGGACAAATATCCCATGATGGCGCGGGCAATGGCGGGGTCGCGGTCAACCAGCAGTACGGAGGCTTTTGGCGCGTGATCGATCATGGTGCATTCTCGCGGTGCAAAGTGCGACTGTAGCAAAGACGGGCGGGGCGTTCAATGGGCGCGGGGCGGGGCGCGTTTTGGGTTTGAGTCATTAGATCTTTCTTTTCTCGGGATAGCCTTCCTATGGTATGATCGGCTTTCGGCACATCAATATATTGTTGACAAAGGGCGGCACGGCCCGATAGATCGGATTTTTTATGAAGATGGTGACGCCGCGCGTTTTTTTGGTGGGCGAGACGCGTGTTGTGGACGAGGGGTTGCAGGCTTTTTTGGAGCATGTTGGGGTTCCGGATTGGACGACGGATGCTCCGAGCGATGCGGAAAGGCTTAGCGAGGTCTATGGTCGGCTGTGTTATCGTTCGTTTGGGCCGGGGTTGAATCCGAATGTCACGCGTGTGCGTGAGGGGAATGGGTCGTATCTGGGAAATGTCATCAAGGTGGGGCATGGCAGCGTGCTGGAGCACGCGGTGGTGAATTTTATTTTTGCGGATGTGAGTCGCGTGTTTACGCATGAGCTTGTGCGGCATCGCGCGGGGACGGCGGTTTCGCAGGAGTCGTTGCGTTTTGTCCGGTTGGATCGTTTGTCGGCGTATGTGCCGACGCACATTCAGGAAAATGAGGAGAGCATGCAGGTGTTTTTGCGAACGCTCGAGCAGCTCGAGGAGGTTCAGCAAACGCTTGCCAGGGCTTTTGGGATAGAGGAAGAGAAGGCGTTTTCGGTGAAGAAGAAGTTGACTTCGGCGTTTCGTCGCGTGGCTCCGATTGGTCTTGCGACGACGATTGGCTGGTCGTGCAATTTTCGCGCGTTGCGGCATGTCGTGGAAGCGCGCACTGCTCCGGACGCCGAGGAGGAGATTCGGTTGGTGTTTGGGATGGTGTATGAGCAGGTCCGGGATCGGTATCCTCATTTGTTGGGCGATTACGAGGCTGTTGAGGTCGACGGGTTGCCGCATGTGCGCACGGTGAATCGGAAGGTGTGAGAGGGCTTGGGAGGCGCCGGTTTTTTGGGGCGGTTTGAGGCGGGTCTGGATCGGGAAGGTTGGCTGTAGGCCATTGAATTATTTTGGGGCGGCATTTCATTTTTTGCGGAGGCGGCCATGTTGTTTAGCGCGCGGGAACGTTTTTTTCTTGAGGATTCTTTTTTGGATGGGTTTCGGGGGCGGCAGCCGGAGTGGGGGCCGCTGGGTTATTTCACGTTCAAGCGGACGTATGCGCGCGTGGTTGATGGGGCGGCGCAGCGCACGGAGGAGTATTGGGAAACGATTCGGCGCGTGGTCGAGGGGTGTTACACGATTCAGTTGAATCATTGTCGCAGCTTGAAGCTGCCGTGGAATCCGCAAAAGGCTCAGCGTTCGGCGCAGGAGATGTTCCGGTTGATGTGGGGGTTCAAGTTTTTGCCGCCGGGGCGCGGGCTGTGGATGATGGGCACGGATTATATATATGAGCGTGGGTCGGCGGCGTTGAACAATTGCGCTTTTGTGTCGACGGACCAGATAGAGTTCACGTTTTCGGAGCCGTTTTGTTTTTTGATGGACATGTCGATGTTGGGGGTGGGGGTTGCGTTCGATACGCTTGGCGCGGGCAAGGTGACGGTCGTGAAGCCGGAGACGGGGGCGTTTGCGTATCTTGTCGAGGATTCGAAGGAGGGGTGGGTCGATCTGGTCCGTTGTCTTCTGGAGAGTTATGCGGGCAAGGGGAAGCGTCCGGAGCACATTGATTTTTCGCATGTTCGTCCGATGGGGTCGCCGATTCGCACGTTTGGCGGCATCGCTCCGGGTCCGGGTCCGTTGATGGAGTGCGTCGAGAACATTGACAAGGTGTTGACGCCTCGGATGGGCGCGGCGATCACGTCGAGCGACATCACGGATTTGATGAATGTCATTGGCAAGTGCGTGGTGTCGGGGGGGGTGCGGCGGACTGCGGAGTTGGCGTTGGGCAGCGCCGATGATGCGGATTATCTGAAGCTCAAGGATCCGGAGTTGCATCCGGAGCGGATGATGGCGTGGCGTTGGGCGTCGAACAACAGCATTGCGGCGTCTGTGGGCATGGATTACGCGGCGGTTGGCCAGCAGACCGCCAAGAATGGGGAGCCGGGTTATTTTTGGTTGGACAATGCGCGGGCGTATGGTCGTCTCAAGGATGGCGTCACGTATGCGGACGCCAAGGTTTCGGGGACGAATCCTTGCGCGGAGCAGAGTCTCGAGTCGTATGAGATATGCAATTTGGTGGAGACGTTTCCGTCGCTTCATGGGAGTTATGAGGAGTATGAGCGCACGCTGAAGTTTGCGTATTTGTATGCGAAGACGGTGACGCTTGTGCCGACGCACAATGAGCGGACCAATGCGATCATGTTGCGCAATCGCCGGATTGGGTTGTCGCAGTCGGGGATCATCGAGTCGTTTGAGCGTCATGGACGCCGCGCGCATTTTCAGTGGTGCGACAAGGGGTATGCGTATATTTGCAAGCAGGATCGCATATATTCGCAGTGGTTGTGCATTCCGGAGAGCATCAAGAAGACCAGCGTCAAGCCCAGCGGCACGGTTTCGTTGTTGCCGGGGGTGACGCCGGGGATTCATTATCCGCATTCCGAGTTTTACTATCGCACGGTTCGGATCGACAAGACGAGTCCGTTGGTGGAGCCGATCCGCAAGGCGGGTCACCGCATCGAGGAGTCTGTGTACGGCGATAACACGCTGGTGGTTTATTTTCCCGTGAAGCAGAAGCATTTTCATCGGTCCAAGCGGGATGTTTCGTTGTGGGAGCAGGTGGAGAATGTTGCTCAAATGCAGCATTATTGGGCGGATAATCAGGTTAGCGCGACGATCACGTTTGATGCCGAGGAGGCGCAGGATTTGCCGCATATTTTGGAGTTGTATGAGCCGCGTTTGAAGTCGATCAGTTTTTTGCCGTTGAAGGATCACAATTATGCGCAGGCTCCGTATCAGGAAATCACGGAGGAGATGTATGTGCATGCGGCGGCGCGGATCAAGCCCCTTGATTTTGGCAATTTGAAGACGGATGAGGCGCAGGACCTGTATTGCGATGGCGACAAGTGTTCGTTGCCGGTCCAGGAGGCGGAGCTTGAGGTTGTGCCGCAGGAGGAGTTTGCGTTCAGTTTTCCGAGCGAGGCGGTCGCGGATGGCGGGGATGGCGGCAATGGCAACGGCGGCGCGGCGGTTTCGTCGGGGTTGGAGAAGCCTCAGGCGAAGTCGTCGCATGCATAAGGGGGAGCTGGAGCGCGCCTTGCCCTTTTTTCCATAGCAGATCACTATGGTATCCTTGCGCCGACGTACGGGAGGGTAGCCTGCGTTTTGGGGGGGGCAAAACGGGGAGGCGTGAGTCATGAAATTGCGGGAAAAGAGGTCGTGGTTGGCATGCGCCGGGATGTTGTTTGCGTGCATCATGACGTTTATGTCCGCTGTGTTCGCCGACCTGCCTTGCGACGTGGACGCCTCGGGAGCCGTGGATGCGGCGGATGTCCAGTTGGTCATCAACGGCGCGCTACGGCTCGACACATGGCCCTATAGCACCGATGTCGACGCCTCGGGAGCCACCGACGCGATGGACGTCCAACTCGCCATCAACGCGGCCTTGCGGCTTCCGGTCGTTCTGCCGCCGCGCGTCACGGTTTTCACGTTGGGCCAGGGCCAGGTCGTGGTCGATCCCGTCGTGACCCTCAACAACGTCTGCGCCGGAAATCCCACGCACTACATGGCCTCGGAGTCGCCCAGTTTCAGCGGAGCGTCGTGGCAGCCGTATGCGACCAATCCTTCGTTCACCCTCTCCTCGGGCAACGGCGTCAAGACCGTCTACTTCAAGGTCAAGAACGCTGTTGGCGAGTCGGCGTCGGTCAGCGATACGATCACGCTGAACGATCCCGAAGAAACCATCTTGCTTTCGGGCGGGGTTCCGTTGGTGATGGTGTGGATACCGGGCGGGACATTCATGATGGGGCGGTATCCGGGAGAGCAGGAGAGTTCTTCAATAGAAGACCCGCAGCGCCAGGTGACGCTGCTCGGCTTTTGGATGGCTAAGCATGAGTTGACGAAACGTCAGTGGGTGGCGGTGATGGGCACGACGCCGTGGTCCGGAGAAGACTATGTGTTGGACGACCTGGACAGCCCTGCGGTGTATGTATCGTGGGACGATGCGAAGTCGTTTATCGCGGCGTTGAATGGGTTGACGGGCAAGACGTTCCGGTTGCCCTCGGAGTCGGAGTGGGAGTATGCGTGCCGTGCGGGCACGATAACTCGATTCTACTGGGGGGATGATCCCGACTACGCGGCGGACAACGCCTATTGCTGGTGGACATACAACGCTTGGGACGTCAACGAAGGATACGCGCACGTGGTGGGTCTTAAGCTTCCGAACACGTTTGGCTTGTATGACATGCACGGGAATGTTTGGGAGTGGTGTGAGGACGACTGGCACTGGGGTTACTCGGGTGCGCCGACGGATGGCAGCGCTTGGGTGGATTCGCCGAGAGGATCGCTCCGCATGGTGCGGGGTGGTGGCTGGGGTGACGGCGGTTCCTACTGCCGGTCCGCGCGCCGCTTCGGAAGCTTCCCGTCGGACACGTACGGCACCGGCGGGTTCCGCCTCTGCAGGTGATTGGCGCTTGCTCGCTTTGTTCCTGCAGAGCGCGGCGAGTGGCGAAATGCAGTGGTCTTGGAGCAAGGGGCGAGTGGCGTCTTTAAGCGGTTTTGACGATGCCGCCGTTGCGGGATTTTCTGGTTGACGTGGAGATCCTGTCCGTAGGGCCGTGCGTTTCGGCAATCTCCGGGTCGGTGGCGCATGAAAATGGTTTCCGGTGATTTTTTCGTAGCGCCCGGTCTCTGTGCCGGGCGGTTCTTTGTCTTCTCAGCGCCCTCCGCTATCTCTGCGTTGAAGCATCTTAACGCAGAGGCGCGGAGAACGCTGAGAAAGGAAGAGAAGAACCGCCCGGCACGGAGACCGGGCGCTACGCGTCGGAGAATTCGCGCTTGGTGCGATGCTTGTTTTTCGTTGTGTCCGTTGTGGTCGTGGTGGTGGAAATCCGGAGTTGAACCACAACGGGCATGACGGGCCACGACGTTCGGAGGGGAAGGAGTTCTCTGCGATCTTTGCGCCCTCCGCTATCTCTGCGTTGAAGCATCTTAACGCAGAGGCGCGGAGAACGCTGAGAAAGGAAGAGAAGAACCGCCCGGCACGGAGACTGGGGGGAAACGTTGTTCTTGCGCAATTTCCGGGCTGTTTGATTGGAGTACGTTTTTTTGTTAGCGTACCCGGATTGTTTTTGCAGGCGCAACCGCCGCAGGAAGCCTGTTTATGGCGTTTTGGGGCGCGGTTGGGGGATGTGCGCGGACGCGCAAGAGCCCTTGTTTTCGTCGCAGGGGCCAACGCTATCAGGAGGACCTCATGAAAGTCGGTTTTTACGGACACACCAGGCAGTATCACAATTTGAAGGCGGATTTGGACAAGGCGATCAGCGACGTGCTCGAATCGGGCGCGTATGTCATGGGGCCGACCTTGACGCGCTTCGAGAAGGAACTCGCTGAATATCACGGCATGAAATACGCCGTCGGCATCAACTCGGGCACGGATGGGCTGTGGTTGCCGTTGATGGCGTTGGGCGTGGGCCCGGGCGATGAAGTCATCACAACGTCGAACACGTTCTTCGCGACGGCGGAAGCCATCTGGATCGCGGGCGCGACGGCGGTGTTTGTGGACAGCGATCCGCTCACGAACAATATCGACGTGACGAAGATCGAGGAAGCCATCACGCCGAAAACAAAGGCGATTATCCCCGTGCACCTCTACGGTCAGTGCGCGCAGATGGACAAGATCGCCGAGATCGCCAAGAAGCACAAGCTGTTTGTCATCGAAGACAACGCCCAATCGTTCGACGCGGCGGGCGCGAATTTCAAGATTGGCGAGCTGTCGGACGCGGTGTCGACGAGTTTTATCATTCAGAAGAACCTGGGCACCTTCGGCGACGGCGGCGCGATTATCACCAACAACGAGCGCATCGCCACCGAAGTCAAGCGCCTGCGCAACCACGGTTCGCTCAAGCGCAGCGTCCATTCGTTTGGTTTCAACAGCCGTCTCGACGACCTGCACGCCGCCATCCTCAGCGTGAAGATGAAGCACATCCACGCGTGGTCCAATCGCCGCGCCGAGATCGCGGCGATGTACACGAAGGCGCTGTCGGGCACGTCGCTCAAACTGCCGCATACGTTGCCGGGCTACCGTCACGTTTACCATCTTTACGTGATCGAAACCTTGGACGGCAAGCGCGACGAGATGCTCGCGTTCCTCGAATCGCAGGGCGTTGATGCGAAGTGCCACTACCCGATCGCGATCCACCAACAGGAAGGCTATCCTTGGGGCAAGCAAGCCCGCATCGTGGGCAGCCTGAAGAACACCGAAGCCAACGCCGCGAATTGCATCTCGTTGCCAATGTTCCCCGAACTGACACAGGAAGAGATCGATTTCGTGATCGTGAAGGTCCTCGAGTGGTGCAACAAGAAGCCGTCCTGCGGCTGCGGTTGCGGCTGCGGATAATATCGCGACGATGGGCGCGCCTTGCGCCGCCGGGAGCGAGCAAAAAACGGGCAATCCCGTGACGGCGCGTCGCGTTGCCGCGGGATTGCTTGTTTTGTTGTTGCACGGGTAGGCGTTTTGAGAGGGGCCATGTGGCGAGGCGGCGATCGTGTACGGGCGAGGCATCATGCGCGTTGAGCGGCTGTTGGATATCTCATGCGGCAGTCCGGATCTCGACCTTGCGACGGAAGAGGCCATACTCGATGCCGTTGAAACGGGGCAAAGTCCGGGCACGCTTCGTTTTTGGGAGAGCCCCTGCACGTTCGTCGTGGCGGGGGTGGGGCAAGTTCTTCGAGAGGTCGTGAATCTCGATGCGTGCCAGGCGGACGGCGTCCCCGTGCAACGGCGCTGTTCGGCGGGGGGCTGCGTGCTGCAAGGCCCGGGTTGTCTTAATTATGCGCTTTTCTTATCGTATGCGCAGCATCCGGAGGTGGCGCAGATCCGTCCCTCGTACGCCTATCTTCTTGGCTTGCTCTGCCGAGCGTTTCAGGCGGAGGGGATAGCGTTGGCGCCTGCCGGCATTTCAGACATCGCCGTTGCTGGGGTGAAGGTGAGCGGCCATGCGCAGAAGCGAAGGCGGCGCGCCCTGCTGCATCATGGCACGCTGTTGTATGGGATGTCGTGGGAATGGATGGCGCGGTATCTTCCCGAGCCGCGGGATCGCCCCGCTTATCGAGCGGCGCGGCGGCATGGCGAATTCGTGGCGAATCTCCCGCTTGACGCTGCGGCTTTGCGCGGCATTGTGCGGACGGCGTTCGGCGCGCCGGAAACGCCGTCCGTGATGACAGCGCACGAGGACGGTTTAGCGACGGCGCTCGCGGAGGGGAAGTACCGCGATCCGGAGTGGATTTACAGGCGATAAGGCGCACGGGGTTTGAAATGGGCGTGCAGCGCCGGATGGTTTCATTGCGGCGAGACATAAGCGGCGGGTAGAGACATGGATGCGATCGCGATAACGCCTCGGCGGGATTTGGACGCGACGGTTTCGATTCCGGGATCGAAGAGTTGCGCGGCGCGGGCGTTGGTCATGGCGGGCCTGACGCGCGGGGAGAGCTGGCTCGAAGGCGCGGCGGATTGCGATGATGCAACGTACATGCTTTCGGGGCTGACCGGGCTGGGCGTTGCATGCACGCGCACCGACGAGGGGATTGCCGTGTCGGGCGGGCCGTTTTGCGCGCCGTCCTCCCCGTTGTTCGTGGGAAATTCAGGCACGGCGATGCGCTTCCTTGCGGCGGCATGCGCGACGGTCGACGGCACGGTCATGTTCGACGGCACGGAGCGCATGCGGCAGCGTCCTATTGACGATCTCGTCGCCGCCCTGGCCGGATGGGGAGTCGAGGCTTCGGCCCCGACGGGGTGTCCCCCGTTGACGGTGCGCGCCACGGGCGCGTTCGGAGGGCGGACGCATATCCGCGGCAATGCGAGCAGTCAGTATCTGAGCGGCTTGTTGATGGCGGCGGCGTGCGCGAGCGATCCCGCCGAGATCATGGTGGACGGCGAACTTGTTTCGAGGCCGTACGTTGATCTGACTCTTGCGATGATGGCCGAGCGCGGCGTATCGGTTGCGCATGAGGCGTATGCCGCGTTTTGCGTTCCTGCAGGCCAGAGATATGCGCCCGGGCGTTACGCCATTGAAGCGGACGCCTCGGGGGCGTCATATTTTCTGGCGGCGCCTGCGATTGCGGGCGGTCGCGTGCGCGTGCGGCATTTGACGCGGCGGTCGTTGCAGGGCGATGTGCAGTTTGCGGGCGTGCTGGAGCGCATGGGTTGCACGGTTGCCGAGGGGCCGGATTGGCTCGAGGTGCGATCGGATGGACGCGTGCGCGGCGTGGACATCGATCTGAATGCAATGCCCGACATGGCGCAAACGCTCGCGGTGACGGCGTTGTTTGCCGAGGGGCCGACGACCATTCGCAACGTCGGCAATCTGCGCATCAAAGAGTGCGATCGCATTCGGGCGACGGTCACGGAGCTGCGCAAGCTGGGCGCGGAGGCGGAGGAATACGAGGATGGACTGCGCATCGTGCCCGGTCCGCTGCATGGCGCGGCTATCGACACGTACGAAGATCACCGCATGGCGATGAGTTTCGCGATGGCGGGCCTGCGCATACCAAACGTCCGGATCAACGATCCCGCCTGTGTGTCGAAGACGTTTCCCGATTTTTTCACGCGCTTTGGCGCGCTCCGTTGAGGCGCATTCCGGACCTTGCGCAATATCACGATGCGGCGACGTTCAACAGGGTCTTCAGGTCATCAAAATCCCGTTCCGCCTGTTCGATCAGCCGCGAAAGGCGATCGATCTGCTTGTTTCTTCCCGCCGTTTCGATCTGCAGCGCAACGTTTCGCAGGGGTTCTGCGCCGAAGTTGGCGGCGGCCCCTTTCAGGGTGTGTCCGTGGCGCATCATCTTTTCGCAATCGCCTTCCATCAGCGCCTCTTTGAGGTTTGCAATCTGCCGGGGCGCGTCTTCCAGAAACAGCGCGACGATCTCCGCAAACAGATCCTCGTCTCCCTGCAGACGGTTCAGGAGGCCCTCTCTATCGAAGAGGCTGCCCGTCTGGGCCCGTGGCGACGGGGGGGGCGGCGAAGTCGGCGTGAGGACGACGGACGATACGAGAGGCTTGTCGGCGAGCAGGCGCTCGATCGCATCGACGATGGCTTGCGGCTGGATCGGCTTCGAGATGTAATCGTCCATGCCGCCGGCAAGACAGCGCTCTCGGTCGCCGGTCATGGCGTGGGCGGTCATGGCGACGATGGGCGTGTGGCGGCCGGTTTTGGCTTCGAGGCGGCGGATTTGTTCGGTGGTTTCGAAGCCGTCCATCTCGGGCATTTGGACGTCCATGAACACGAGATCGTATTCACGCGCACGTACGGCGTCCAACGCCTGCTTGCCGTTGTTGGCGACGTCCGCCTGGAACCCGAGCTTTTCCAAAATGCGGAGCGCGACCTTTTGATTCGTGGGATTATCTTCAGCCAGCAACATGCGCACGCGGCGTCGTTTTTCGTCGGCCAGTTTGTGCCGCGTGATGAGGGCGTCGACGGGTCTGCTCGGGCGTGAGGCGGCGCCCTCCTGGGCGGCGGTCGCCATGGCGAGGCAGTCGTGAAGCGACGAAGCGCGGGTAGGCTTCGTTAAGTACGCGGCGAATCCGATTTCGCTGAAGCGCTTCGAGTCGCCGCGCTGTCCGCGCGAGGTCAACAACACGAGAATGACGTCGCGAATCTCGGGATCGGCCTTGATGGCTTTGCCCAGCGAGGCCCCGTCCATGTGGGGCATTTCCTGATCCAATATGGCCATATGGAACGGGGTTCCGTTTCGCGCCGCGCGCCGCAGCTTATCGAGGGCTTCCTCGCCGTTTGCGGCCTCATCCGCCTGGCAGCCCCAAGACCGCAACTGTTCGCGCACGACAAAACGGTTCGTGGCGTTATCGTCCACTGCGAGGACGCGGGCGCCGCGGATGTTTCCGGGTTTCGGGACGATCACGTCTCGGGGGACGGGGCGTTTTTCCAGCGCCGCCGTGAACCAGAACGTCGAGCCCTTGCCGCATTCGCTCTCGACCCCAATCGCGCCGCCCATCATTTCGGCCAGTTTCTTCGAGATGGCCAGTCCGAGTCCCGTGCCGCCATACTTGCGCGTGGTGGAACCGTCGATCTGGGAGAACATCTGAAACAGTTTGCCCATCCGCTCCTTCGGAATGCCGATGCCGGTGTCGCGCACCTCGAAACGAATTCTCGCCATGACGTCCGTTTCGTCCTCGCAGGAAACATGGATGACAACCTCGCCTTCGGAGGTGAACTTAATGGCGTTCCCGGCGAGGTTGATGAGAACCTGGCGCAGCCGGCCCGGATCGCCGCGCAGGCAAGACGGCGTCTCCGGCTCGATGTAGCAGGCGAACTCGATGTTTTTTTCGTGGGCTTTCACGGCGAGCAAATCCATCGTGTCTTCGATGGTGGCGCGCAGATCGAAGTCGATCGCTTCGAGCCCGAGTTTGCCCGCCTCGATCTTGGAAAAATCGAGGATGTCGTTGATTAGGGATAGCAACGCCTCGCCCGACGAACGCAGCGTCTCGACATAGTCGCGCTGTTCCGGCGTCAGATCGGTGTCGACGAGAAGCCCCGTCATGCCGATGACGCCGTTCATGGGCGTGCGTATCTCGTGGCTCATATTGGCCAGAAACTCGCTCTTGGCCATGTTGGCCACTTCGGCCTCGAGGGCGAGGCGGTTGGCCTGTTCGATGGCCGTCTCGAGTTGGCGGTTCGTGGCTTCGACGGACTCCTTGGCCCGGCGCAGATTTTCTTCCGCCTGCGTGCGCGCCGTAATGTCCATCGCGACGTGAACCACCCCTACGATGACGCCTTCGGCGTCGCGGACGGGATTGCTACGCGCGATCAAGGTGCGCCCATCCGGCGTGACGACTTCCGATTCCTCGGCCTGGCCGGTTTCGAAAGATTTTGCGGCGGGGCAATCGGGACAGACCGATTCGCGGCCCTGGAGCAATCGGAAGCAGTGCTCGTGTGTGATGTCCTCCACGGGTGTGCGCACCTGTTCCCGGAAGGTGGCGTTGGCCCAAATCACCCGCATGTCGGCGTCGACGTATTCCACGATAACGTCCTTGAGTCCATTCAGAATGGCGGCCTTTTCGCGCTCTTCCGTGCGCAGGGCTTCTTCGGCGCGTTTCCGCTCGGTGTTGTCGCGCAGGATGCCGATCGCATGCCATTGCCCGCCCAACGAGGCCGATGAGAGGGAGAACTCCACGTCGATTTCGCGGCCATCCTTGCGTAACGCCTGCAACTCGAGGGTTTTGCCGATGGCGGCGCCTTCTCCCGACTGGCGCCAGCGGGGAAAGGCGCGCCGGTACGCTTCCTGGAACGCCGGCGGCGCCAGCAGTTCGTGGAGGTCCCTGCCGAGGACTTCGTGGCGGGCATACCCGAGTATCGTTTCGGCGGCGGGGTTCCAGAAGGAAATCAAGCCCTCGTTGTCCATCATGACGATGGCATCCTGCGCGGAGACGCTTATGGCTCGAAAACGCTCCTCGCTGTCGCGCAAGGCCTGTTCGCGGCGCCGCTCGGCGCTTTGGTCGCGGAACACCAACACGACGCCAAGCATGGCGCCTCCTTCTTCCGTGCGAATGGGGGCGGCGCTGTCGGCGATGGGATGTTCGGTTCCATCGCGGGCGATGAGCAGCGTATGGTTGGCGAGGGTGACCACGCTGTCCAGCCGCATGACCTTGTCGACCGGGCTTTCGAGGGGTTCGCGCGAATCCTCGTGGACGATGTGGAATACCTCGGCAAGGAGCTTTCCGAGGACCTCGGCGGCGCTCCACCCCGTCAGGCGTTCCGCCTCGGGATTCATCTGCGTCACGCGGCCATGCGGGTCCGTCGCGATGACGGCGTCGCCGATGGATCGCAGCGTCACGGCCAGGTTGCGTTCGCTCTCCTTGATTGCTTCCTCGGCTTTTCGGCGTTCCGTGATGTTGATGGCGATGGCCACTGCTTGCGGGATGCCGCCTCCGGATTCGCTGACCGGCGAGAGGGTCACGTTGAAGACGAAACATTGGCTGTCGTCGGCCCGATGCGTCGCGTCGAAGGTTGCGCTCTCGCCTCTCCCTATCCGTTCGAGCGCGCGCTCCGCTTCGGCGCGCGTTTCAGGCGTCCACAAATCGACGAACGCCGTTCCTTCGATGCGGGCGGCATTGGGACACAGCAGGGTTGCGCCGCGCTGATTCATGGCCAGCAGGCGTCCCGTGCGCTCCAGCAGCATCACCGCGTTGGGAGTCCCTTCCACCAGCGCGCGGTACAGGCTCTCGGCGCTGTAGACGCGTTCCATGGAAAAGCGGATTCGTTGATGCGCCAGAAGAAAACTCAAGACAAACACCGCGGCCGCCAAGGTCAAGGCGATGGGAATGAGGCGCTGGGCGGCCACAACGCTTTCCCATTCCGCGGCGGGAATATCCGCCCCTGCGACGGCCAGCATTTCTCCGGTGTACGGGTCGCGGACTGCCGCCAGGCCGCTGAACCACGTGCCGAAAGAGTCCGAAACAGGCCCCTCGACAAAAGGAGGACCGTCCTGGAAAAGAGCGCGCAATGCCGGGGTGGCGTAGGAATAGACCTCGCCCAATGGAGAGTAATCGGGCGAATCCGGAGGCTCGCTGTCCGCGAGAAACACAATATCAGGGCCTCGCGCCGCCAGTAGGTATACAAACCGGATGCGCGGCAGGGCGTTTCGCAAGGACGCGAGTTTTTCGCGGATATGCGGATAGGCCTCCGGTTCCATTCCGGTGGAGGCGGTCAGCAAAACGCGCACTTCCTCGTGGTCCATGCTCAGGGCGATCAGGCTGGTTTGCTCAAGAAGGTTGCGGCGCAGGTCTTGTTCGCTGTGCCGGCCTGTCAGCGCGGTGGCGACGGCTCCAATCACTACGATGACGACCAGGGAAACGATCGCGCGCCAAGTGGCGGAGTCAGCGGCGTATGCGGAAGGGGAACGCCGGATTTTTCGCATCAAACAGGCGCCATGGAACATCCACAGCGCCATGGCGATGACGGCGGCAAGCAGGGCGCGAAGGAGTTGTATCGGAAAACCGGAGAACCCGAGAAACGCGTCGTGGTTGATCACCGAAGCAGGCGGCAACGAAGAATGTGGCGCGATCAAACCCGCCGCCACGGCATACGCCGCCATTGCCGCGGCGGAAATTCGAAGCCAGCCGCATGGGCGTTCTCCCATTCCGCTCAGCCGCCACAGAACCCATGCGGACCCTATGCCGCTCGGAAAACCGAGGAAATAACGGCACGATCCATGGAGCGCTGCCGGGCCGGCGATTCCTCCCAGGGCAGCCAGCGCCACCAGTGGAATGAATATCCACCGACCGAGGGCCTTTCCCCGGATGTGCGCATGCCCGGCGCGCGCAAACTCGATCAGGAACAGAAACGACGCGGTCATGATCGCCAGGCGGAGCCACCGAAACGCGGGCGCGTCGCCGATGCTGATGGCGATCAGATCGCTCCATTCGTTGAGACCATGGACAAGGGCGAACAACGCCAGCCACTGCCAAGGAATGCCGGAGCGGTCTTGCTGCCGCAGCACGACGCAGACGCCGGCCAGCAAGAGAAAGGAAAGGCCGTACACGAAAAAAATATAGTCCATGTGTGCGCTGAAGAACGTGGCGGTCATGCGTGTTCAGTCCTCACTCAGCGATCGGGCGGCATGCGCGGTTGCGCGAGACCATGACTCCGGATGAGCATCCGCAGAGGATAGTAGCACACGCTTGCCCGTTTGGCGAGCAAAGAATCGGTTAGGCGGCGTTTGCCTGGCGGACAAGGGTCAACGCACGGCGTCCAAGGCATCTTCGCTCTGGATAGCCGGGCGAAGCGATTCCTCGGCGGGAGCGCCTCCCGGTCGAATCGTGAGGACGGGGCATTGGGCCAGGCGCACGATTTTTTCGGCGACGCCGCCAAAAAGGAGATGGGCAAAGCCCGAGTGTCCATGCGTGGGGACTACGATGAGATCGGCGGCCTCTTGGGCGGCCATTTCCACGATTTCGCGGTAGGGGAGGCCGATTTTGACATGTGTCGTGACGTGGATATCGGGCATGGAGGCGGCGCATTGCTCGAGCATGTCCCGCGCGTAGGTTTCCTCGGACGAGGAAAAGGCGCCGGTTGCATCGGGCATGAATTCCGGCAGCACGACCGGGATTTCGGACACATGGACCAGCGCGAGGGAGGCGTTGAATTCGCGGCAGAGCGACTCGGCATACGGCAGCGCCCGGGCTGCAAAATCCGAGAAATCGGTTGGGAACAAGATGCGGCGCAGGCAAATCTCGCCTTCGGGATCCGTCACAAAATCATGTTCGGGATGTTTAATGCACAGGACGGGAACCGGCGAACGGCGCACCACCTTCTCGCAGCAACTGCCGCACACCATGCGGTCCAGGCCGGTCCGTCCGTACGTGGAGATCACCGTCAAGTCGCAGTTGAGCGACTTGGCGAGTTGTACGATCTCGTCGGCAGGACGGCCTTCGGCGATGTGCATTTCGGCCTCGATGCCGGAATCGTTCGCGATGCGAACCAGATGCGCGAGCCGGTTTTCGGCCTGATCGCGCATGGCGTACAACAGCGTCTGCAATTCCGCCATGGAAAGGCCCGAACCGCGCGCCGTTCCCGCAGCCACCAAGCTTGCATCGATGACATGGACGAGATGGATGCGGCCAGCGTATTTTCGCGCCAAGGCGATGGCGTAGCGCAATGCATATTGGGCATACCGCGAGAAATCGGTGGGAAGAAGAATATCGCCCTGGGTGAACATACCGCGCCTCCTTTCACGCCCGTAGGGGGACGGCCCCCTTTTCGGGGCCTCGGAACATGCCTCGGCTCTTTCCGCATGGTTGCAACGGCGTAGGCGCTATGCGTCATGCGGACTATTTCACCACATCCACTATCACTATACCGCGATCTGTGCAAAATGCGCAAGCCTCGTTTTTGGGTCGCCGCGATACGAGGGCGCAAGACACATACGGGAAGGCGCCGGCATTCTGGGCGGTAAAGAAGCTGCTCCCGCGTGCGGAAAATCGCGCGCGGGAGCAGCGGAGATGCCGTTTGGCGGAGTTGTTAGCAGGTCTTGCGCGCCGCCTGGCAGATGGAGAAATCTTCTTGCGCGTCCACAACCGCCAAGGTCGCCATGTTGACGACGTCCACTTCGTTGAAGGCGCCGGCCTGCAGGAGGTGCACGGGTTTGTTCATGCCGAGCAGGATCGGCCCAATGGTTTCCGTTCCTTCCATGCGGTGCAGCAGCCGGTGCGCCACGGTGCTGGCTTCGAGCGAAGGGAAGACCAAGATGTTGGCGCCTCCCTGCAGGGCGCTGAAGGGGAAATGATGGGCCAGTATTTCGGGGTCGATGGCGGTGTCGGCCATCATCTCGCCGTCGACGACGATGTCGGGATGTCGCAGACGCACGATGTCGGCGGCGCGACGCATCTTCTCGGCGCGCGGGTCGCGCGATCCTCCAAAGTTGGAAAAAGAGATCATGGCGATGCGCGGGGGGATGTCGAAGCGTTGGGCCGCGCGGGCGCACAAGATGGCGATCTCGGCCAGTTCCTCCGCGGAAGGATCGATGTTGACGGTGGCGTCGGCGAGAAAGAAGACGTTTTCCTTGCGCACGGCGAGGTACATGCCCGCGACCTTTTGGACGTCGGGCCGGGGTCCGATGATCTGCAGCGCCGGGCGCAGGGTGTCCGGGTAATTGGAAGTGAGGCCCGACACCAGGCCATCGGCGTCTCCCAGGCGCACCATCATCGAGCCGAAATAGTTGCGCAAGATCATCAATTCATGTGCGTCCTGGCGCGTCACGCCCTTGCGCTGGCGCAGCCGGTAGAACTCGTCCTCGTAAGCGTCATGCCGATCGGTTTCGCGGGGATCGATGATTTCGATGCCTTTGAGATCCAGGCCGAGTTCTTCGGTCAAGGACTGGATTTTCGCCCGCGGGCCCAACAGGATTGGCTGGGCGATGCCCTCATCCAGGATGATCTCGCAGGCCTTCAGGATGGGGGCGTGGTCGCCCTCCGGAAAAACCACGCGTTTGGGCGCGCGGCGCGCTTTGTTGATCATGACGCGCATGATCTTGCGCGCATGCCCCAGCCGCGCTTCGAGGCGATCGCGGTATTCGCCGATGTCCACCGAAAGCTTGGCCACGCCTGTCTCCATGGCCGCCTGCGCCACGGCGGAGGAGACCCAGATCAGCACGCGCGGATCGAAAGGCTTGGGGATGATGTACTCCGGTCCGAATTGGAGATGATCGACCCGATACGCCTGCATCACTTGGTAGGGAACCGGCTCTTTGGCCAGATCGGCAAGGGCGCGGGTGGCGGCGATCTTCATCGCGTCGTTGATGGCGGTGGCCCGCACGTCGAGCGCGCCCCGGAAAATGAACGGGAACCCCAGCACATTGTTGATCTGATTGGGATAGTCGCTACGCCCCGTGGCCATGAGCACGTCGGGCCGGGCGGCCTTCGCGGCATCGTACGTCACTTCAGGGTTGGGATTGGCCATCGCGAACACGATGGGCCGGTCCGCCATCGACCGCAGCATCTCCGCCGTCACGCAATCGGCCACGGAAAGCCCCGCGAAAACGTCGGCGCCGCGCATCGCGTCCGCCAACGTGCGCGCGTCGGTCTCCACCGCGAAGGCCTCCTTGTACGGATTCATCTTTTGGGTGCGCCCCTTGTAAATGACGCCCGCGCTATCGCAGAGCAACAAGTTTTCGGGCCGCACGCCGAGCAGTTGGTAATACCGCGCGCACGCGATGCCCGCGGCGCCCGCGCCGTTGAACACGACCTTCACGTCTTCGATGCGCTTGCCCACGATCTCGAGCGCATTCAACAAGCCCGCGCCCGAAATGATCGCGGTCCCGTGCTGATCGTCGTGAAACACGGGGATGCCCATCTCCGCTTTCAGTCGGTCTTCGATCACGAAACAGTCCGGCGCGGCGATGTCTTCGAGGTTGATGCCGCCAAACGTGGGTTCCATCATTTTGACCGCCTGGATGATGGCCTCCGGATCCTTGCTGTCCAACTCGATATCGAACACGTCGATGTCGGCGAAGCGCTTGAACAAGACGCCTTTCCCTTCCATGACCGGCTTGCCCGCCAGCGCGCCGATGTCGCCGAGCCCCAGGACGGCGGTGCCGTTGCTGACCACCGCGACGAGGTTGGCGCGTGCGGTGTATTCAAACGCGAGCTCCGGGTCCTTTTCGATGGCGAGGCATGGCTCCGCGACGCCCGGGGTGTAGGCCAACGACAGATCGCGCTGTGTTTGGCAGGGTTTTGTAGGGACGACCTCGATCTTGCCGCGGCGTCCCCGGCTGTGGTAGTTCAACGCATCTTCACGCAGGTTCATTCGCGGGTCTCCTTGCAGGTTCGGTCACGAACGCGGCGGCGTCTCCCCGTCCAGCAGCGCATGCCGCAATGCGTCCTCGATTCGTGGAAAACAAAAACGATACCCGGCGTCCATCAACCGTTTCGGGTATGCCCGCTGGCTCGACAACAAGAGGGCCTTGCCCATTTCGCCGAACAGCGTTTTCACAAGGAACGCGGGCAACGGCAACCGTGCGGGCCGCGACAGGACCGTCGCCAGGGCCTTTGTCCATTCGGCGTTCGTCACCGGTTGCGGCGCGACGGCGTTGACGGCTCCTTGCAAGTCCGGATTGTCCATCGCGAAGCGCGTCATGGCGACGGCGTCGTCAAGCGCGACCCAGCTCACGTATTGCTTGCCCGATCCGATGACGCCGCCCGCGCCGAGCCGGAACGGGTGCAGCAGTCGCGCCAAGGCCCCTCCGTGCGCGGCAAGCACGATTCCGAAGCGGAGATTGACGACCCGCGTTCTGTATCCGGCCGCCGGCAAGCTCGCCGCTTCCCATGCGCGGCAAAGATCGGACAAGAAACCGTGGCCCGGCGCGCTCGATTCGGTCAGTCGCTCGGTGTCGCGGTCGCCATAGTACCCGATGGCCGAGGCGCAGATAAACGTGGACGGCGGGCGCGACAACGTCGAAATGAGTTCCGCGAGAAATGCGGTCGCGTCGACGCGGCTTTTGTACAAACGTTCCTTGCGGCGCTTTGTCCACCGCCCGGACGCGATGTTTTCGCCGGCAAGATGCACGATCGAATCGAAACCTTCCAACGCGGCGGCGTCCGCTTGCGCGCGCAGGGGATCCCAAAGGACGTCGCCCGGCTCCGACGGCGCTCCCGGGCGAACGAGGCGCGCGACGGCGTGCCCTTCGCCGCGCAATGCGCGGAGAAGCGCCGTTCCGATGAGACCGGTCGATCCGCTGACAAGCACATGCATGGTCGGTTCCTCGTGCAGGGTTACATGAACGCCAGCACCATGAGCTGCGCGAAGACGACGCGCAGGATCATGGTGAGGGGATACACGGTGGCATAGGCAATCATCGGCGATTCCGAATCGTTGGTGGAACAGGCGAAGGCCAGCGCGGGCGGATCGGTCATGCTGCCCGCCAGCACCGCCCAGAGCAGC